>Ga0111538_10010368_pt1 | contig 12394 bp, 6 predicted proteins | sample SoiMethybrSBSTD1_FD_79669 | JGI IMG/M metagenome (GOLD analysis project Ga0111538, IMG submission 79669) | Bulk soil microbial communities from a Populus tree surrounding site in Tennessee, USA - Soil MetaG P. TD hybrid SBSTD1 (version 2)... | ecosystem: Environmental > Terrestrial > Soil > Tree...
CGGCAGATGGTGGTGTTCGCGCAGCACAACGTCATCAGCGATGCGCCGTTTACGCGCGTCGATTTCATCAGCTGCAGAAACCTGCTGATTTATCTGCAGCCCGCCGCGCAGCAGCGTGTCTTGTCCTTCTTTCATTTCGCGCTCACGCAGGCCGGCGTGCTGTTTCTCGGTCCGTCCGAGTCGCTGGGCCCGCTCGCGGATGGCTTTGAGATCATCGACAAGCACTGGCAGCTGTATCGAAAAGGCATGGAGGTTCGCACCCCGGTGGATGCGCGGCACAGGTCCAGCGTTGCCGTCAACACCCGCGTCGCCGTTCCTCCCGCTGTGACCCCGGCGCGGCACTCCCTCGGTCAGCTGCTCTCGGTGTATGACGCGTTGCTCGAAGAGACAATGCCGCCCAGTCTGCTGCTGAACGAACGGGGCGAGCTCGTTCACGCGCTCGGTGGGGCGGCCCGGTTCCTTCGGGTCCGCGACGGCCGCCAGAGTCTCGACGTGTTCGACCTGGTCGATACCGATCTCAAGATGATCATTGCCGGCGGCTTGAAGCGCGCCCAGGCGGAGAAAGCACCGGTCGTGTTCAACGGCGTGCGGGTAAAACCTGACGACCAGTTGTATCGCGTGACAGTCCGGTCCATCACGGGCCGCGCCCCAAGCGCGCGTCATGCGGTCGTCTCGTTTGAGGCGCAGACCGCTTCAGCCAGGCCCGCATCCGCGCCGCCGGTTCAGATCGACGTCGATCAGGTGTCACAGCAACAGCTCGCCGCGCTTGAAGCGGAACTGGGCACGACGAAGGAAAGCCTGCAAGCCGCGATCGAACAGCTCGAGGCGAGCAACGAGGAGCTGCAGGCCTCGAATGAGGAGCTGCAGTCGTCGAATGAGGAGCTGCAGAGCACCAACGAAGAACTGCAGAGCGTGAACGAGGAGCTCTACACCGTCAACGCGGAGTACCAGCGCAAGATCGCCGAGCTGACCGAGCTGACCAACGACATGGACAACCTGTTGGCCAGTACAGAGATCGGCACGATCTTCCTCGATGGGCAGCTGCGGATTCGGAAATTCACGCCGCAGATCACCGAGACATTTGGACTCTTGCCTCATGACGTCGGCCGCTCGATCGAGACCTTTGCCCACAAGATGCGTCACCCGGGGTTGGTCGAGGATCTGAAGCGCGTGCTGGCGTCAGGGGAAGCCGTCGAACGCGACCTGACGGACCCACAGGGCCAGGCATTTTTTCTGCGCCTCCTCCCGTATCGCGCCAAGGGCATCGTTGACGGGGTCGTCCTGACGCTGATCGATGTGACCGGCCTCAGGAAGGCCGAGGACGCGCTCTTCCATGAACGCTATCTCCTGAACAGCCTGCTGAGCACCGTACCCGACGCGATCTACTTCAAGGACGCCCGCGGCCGGTACATCCGCTGCAATCACGCGATGGCGGCGAGGCTCGGCGTTCAAGACCCTGCCGACGTCATCGGCAAGACGGCGTTCGACATGCCTCAACAGGACGCCGCGATGGCCTTGCATCGCGAAGACGAAGCGATGCTGCGCGTCGGTCAACCCCAGCACTACCGGTTGGAGCACCGTACCGACAACGACGGCAGCGAGGCATGGGACATGGTGACACGGCTGCCGCTGGTCGATCGCAGCCACACGACGGTCGGCGTGATTTCCATCTTCCGCGATGTGACGGACCAAGTCCGGGCCAAGGCCAAGATCGACGACGAAGTGCGGAGACGCGACCAGTTTCTGGCGATGCTCTCGCACGAGCTGCGCAACCCGCTCGGCGCCGTCGTCGCCGCGACCGCCGCGCTCAAGGCGACTGATCTGCAGCAGACGCACACGCGATCGACAGACGTCCTCGAACGGCAGTCGCGCCATATGGCTCGCCTGCTCGATGATCTGCTGGACGCCAGTCGCGTCACCCAGAACAAGATTGAACTGCGCCGGCGCTTGCTTGACCTTCGCCTGGTCGCATCAGAGGCTGCCGAGGCCGTCCGCCCCCAGGCGCAGGAACGTGGCCTGGAGCTGATACTCGACCTCCCGCCGCAACCGCTGTGGGTGCACGGCGATGCGACCCGGCTGCAACAGATTCAGGTCAATCTGCTGACCAATGCCGTCAAGTACACGCCTCGAGGCGGTCATGTAAGGCTTTCTGCCGTACCGGACGGAGATGGCGCGGCGGTCGTGCGAGTCAGCGACGACGGCGCCGGCATCCCGTCGCAGATGCTCGATTCGGTGTTCGACTTGTTCGTTCAGGCGAGACACACTCTCGATCACTCTGATGGCGGACTCGGAGTCGGACTCACCTTGGTTCGCGCACTCGTCGAGATGCACGGAGGCACCGTCACTGCGCATAGCGACGGCGATGGCAAGGGCAGTGAATTCACCGTCAGGTTGCCGATGGCCTCGGCGCCGGCAGACGTGCAAGACCAAGCCGGTTCGCCGACATCCGACATTCCTCCAGGCACGACGGTCGTCGTCGTGGAAGACAACGCCGACAGCCTCGAGATGCTCTGTTCTGTACTGAAGCTCGCCGGCGCCAACTGTCATAGCGCTCGCGACGGCCGTTCCGCATTGGCCCTCATCGACAAGCTGCTGCCTCAGGTCGTGATCCTGGATGTGGGGCTTCCGCATCTGGATGGCCTCGAGGTCGCGCGCCGCATCCGTTCCAATCCAAGACTCGCCGGAATTCGCCTGATTGCTCTGACAGGATATGGACTGCCCAGTGATCGTCAGGCGACGTCAGAGGCAGGCTTCGACTATCACCTGGTCAAGCCAGTACAGTCCACGGAGCTCTTCAAGGTCATCGCGGCGGCCGTGGCTTCGAATGGCTTCCGCGAACTGCCGCTGGCATCAACTCGCGCTGCGCGTCCGAACTGATGGCGGTCGCCCGGAAGGAATAGCCACTCGACTCACCTTCGACTCACTCGACTGGCTCTATAATTCGCCTTTCCCTGGGAGTCGCAGATGACGAAGACCGCTCGAGCAACGCGACCGCCGAGTAAGAAAAAGCCGACCGTGTTCATCGGGTCATCCTCCGAACAATTACGAACGGCCCGCGAGATCAAGTCGTTGCTGCGCCCGGAATTCGTAGCCGACGTGTGGGACGAAGGAGCGTTCGGGCTTGGCAACTCGTACCTTGAAGATCTGCTGAAGGCCGTCGAGACCTACGATTTCGCAGTCTTTGTTTTTGCCCCCGACGACCTGACAACGGTACGAGCAAAGCGTCATGCGAGCGTGCGGGATAACGTCGTGTTCGAGTTGGGTCTCTTCATGGGGCGGTTGGGTCGTCACCGAGCGTTTTGGCTCGTGCCCCGCGGAAAAGATCGACCGAAGATTCCCTCCGATCTCGAAGGAATCAGCCGCGCCGACTTCGACGGTGCGCCGTCCAAGCGCGCTCAGGCCTTGCAGGCCGCCTGCGCCAAGATCAAAGAGGTCGCGCGGCAGCAGGGACGACGTAGCGACTCAAACTTCGACGAGATCGAATCGCCGCGCGTGCTTTGCGCGGCAAGTCCGCAGTGGGCCAACTTTGGTTTCGAACAGGACATTGCTGCCGTCGAAGAGGCGTTCGCAGGCCAGGTGACCGTCGAAAAGGCCCTCGAGGCCTCCACGCTCGGACGCCTTCTCACGAGCGACGAAGAGTGGCCGATTGTTCATTTGGTTTGCTACGTTGAGCCGACGCGGGGCGATCTCATATTCAGCGACCTGGACTTGAGTCGCAGCCCCAGGGTCACCGTGCCGCCAGATGCGGTGCGTCTCTCGCCCGAGACGCTCGCCGACTTGTGCGAGCAGGCGAAGGTGCAGCTGCTCGTGCTCGCGACGTGTGAGTCGGCAACGTTCGTCCAGCGCCTCGCGCGTAGCACTCGCGTCGTGGCATCGCCCACGCAGGTGACCGGGTCGGCGATCGGGGAATGGGCGCGGCTCTTCTACAAGCAGCTTGCCGATGGCAAGGCGCTCAGCCAGGCTTTCTACACAGCACAGAGCGTGACAAACATTCCGCTGATGTTGACGACCGCGAAGAAAGACCTCCGGATACGCGCGTAACACTCGCGTTCCGCAGGTCAGGTAACCGTCGGCCTCAGTGAATCGCCGGGCGCAGCACCGTGTCGAAGCGTCCGCGTCCTCCCGTCGCCGGACCGTTTCCGTAGGCGAGGAAGCCGCGCCGGAAATTGTCGACGCGGCTGATCGCCGACGTGTGTGCGCCCGGATCGCCCTCGGCGACGAGCAGGATGAACGCCATTGTCTTGCGATCCGTTACGACAACGCCGCTCGTTTTCTGCGCCTCGACGCGCAAACGATCGCGCGGCACCACGCCCTTTTGCCACGTCGATTCCTTCCGCAACACAGCTTCGGCATAACTCCTCCTGACACGAATGGCGGCATGTGAACGAAGCGGCGGGAGGCTACTATTCGGCTGTAATCACCGGGATCCTGCGTTGCACGACGCTCGATGCCGCGCAGTTTTTTCTGGATGCCGAATGCGCATCGTTACGTGTTATAGACATGCCGCAAGGAATACCCCATGCGCGGCACCGGCGCGGCCGATCGTGTGCGTTTCGGTCCCTTCGAACTGGACGTGCGCTCGGGGGAGCTGTTCAAGGGTGCGGCGCGACTCAAGGTCCCCGGTCAATCGATTGAAATCCTGAAAACCCTGATCGAACGACCCGGTCAGCTCGTCACGCGCGAAGAGTTGTGTCGGCGCCTGTGGCGCGACGACACGATCGTCGATTTCGAGCACGGACTGAACGCCGCCGTCAGGCGACTGCGCGACGCGCTTGGCGATGTCGCCGATTCACCGCGCTTCATCGAGACACTTCCGCGACGGGGATATCGGTTCATCGGAGGGTTCGACGACGCGCATTCGGACAGGCATCCGGCTCCGCCGGCGTCGTGGACTCACGGTTGGGTGATCGGCACGGTCGTCGTGGGCCTGGCCATCGCGCTGGTGGCGGTCTCGACGCGCTGGACACTCGGGCCCGGCGAGGGCACGCCGCCGACGCGGCAGGCGTCAGTCAAACCCGCCGCATTCGATGCGTATCTGCGAGGCATGAGTCTTCGCCGGCGATGGCAGGAGGGCGGTTGCCGTAACGCCGTGACCGAGCTCGAACGCGCCGTTGCCGATGATGCGTCATTGGCGGATGCGCATGCCGTCCTCGCGTGGTGCTACGCATTTCCGGCTCGTACCGGCCTTCCGGCGTCCGTCGTCGCACCGAAAGCCAGGCAGGAGGCGCTCGCGGCGCTCGCGTTGAATCCCGCTCTCAGTCTGGCCCACGTCGCGCTGGGCTACGTCAAGCATCGAATCGATTATGACTGGGCGGCCGCCGAGCATGAGTTCGCGCTCGCGCTGGAACTGAACCCGACCGATCCGGATGCACTCGTCGCCCTCGGCGAATTCCTGAATGCCGCCGGGAGAGGTGACGAAGGCATCGCTCGGCTGCGCAGCGGCGTGGTCGCCGATCCCTCGAACGCGGATCGGAACACGGGACTCGGTGTGGCACTCCTCTTGAATCGCCAATACGACGCGTCCATTCACCAGTTGGAAAACACGTTGGCGCTGAATCCCGAATGGTCCACAGCGCGCCGATGGTTGTCCTATGCGTATGAGAAAAAAGGCGACCGCGATCGAGCAGTTGCGGAGTACCTGGCCGCCCTGGGTGGAATGCTCGTGCCTGCGCGAGCGCGTGCCGAGGTCGCACGGCTGAAAACCATCTACGACAGGAGCGGCTGGTACTCGTTCTGGCAATCCGAGCTCGAGCTCGCCGACGCCGACAAGCGCGAGCCTGGCACCATCTGGCAAGTGGCGCATACGAGGTACACCAGTGATTACCACATGGCGTTGCGCCACGCTCGATTGGGCCGGCGCGATGCCGCCATGTCGTCTCTCCAGCAAGCGTACGAACAGCGGGATCACATGGTGGTGTTCGTCAAGATCGATCCGCTGTTCGATACGCTGCATGACGACCCCGCCTTCGTCGCCATTACGCGACGGATTGGCATTCCGTAGCGCTACTGGCCGTCATCCCGGTACGGCAGCTCGATCGCCGGCGTGAGACGCGCGGGATCGCGCTCGGCTTGCTCGCGCTGCGATCCCGCCTGGTTCGGAAAGTACCCGAACGTCGGACACGTCGGCACCATGCACGGCAGATTCTCGCTGGTGGCATGGGCGTTGGTCTTTTCGGTGACGAAGAATTCGATGTTCTGTTCAGCGGTGATCGCCCAGCCCGGCGTCAGGATGTGCTGGTAACCCGTTTCACCGGCCAGGTGAGTCTTCAAGAACGCGATGGCGTATTTCGTGGCGAGTCGCTGGACTTCCGGCGCCGGCAGTGCCGTTGTGCACCATGGTTGGCTCAACCGGGCGGCCACCTGCGCGGGGGTCAGCGCTCCGACATCACCGAGTACTCGTGCGTTCTCGCAGAAGGTGGTGAATGATGGATGGAGCGCCCCGCCCACATCGACCCGGTAATTCGGCTGCGCCGCGATCGCGGCATGCTCGCGTGCATGCCAGGCGCCGACGGTCTCCCACGCCTGACCAACGACCATCGCCGGTGTGGTGATTCGAGCGAGTTCGGGGAACCACAAGATCTGGCTCGACCCATCAAAGGTCACAGTGGCTTTGATGCGCGGGTCCGGCACCGTGCCGATGCACGTCTCTGGCGGGATCGGCAGCCCACGCGGTTCGTTGACCGGTCGATCGCAATGGCTGTCGTCGCCGCCCGCGAGCACGAGCGCCGCATACCCGCCGAGCGAGTGCCCGGTTGCCGCCACCTGATCGGGATTGATGGCGTCGGCCAACAGCGTACCGCGTGCATCGTTCATCGCGAGGATCGTGGAGAGAGCAAACGAGATATCGCGCGGCCGGTTCACGTCGGCGACGTGAATCGCCGGCCATGGATCCCATGGATAGGCGCCGTCGGCATAGTGGGTGAGCGCCGCGACCACGAAGCCATGACTCGCCATGCGTGTGCTCGCAAAGAGACCGCTGTAATACGCGCTGCTCCAGCCTGGAGAGTACATCAGGAGCGGAAACGGCCTGTCTCCCGCGACCGGCACGCCTTCGTAGGCGCGATCGAGCCCGTAACGCTCCCACTGACTTGATCGGGACATCGGCCAGCGGCCGGCGACCGGATCAAGTGGATAAAGAGCCTCGGGAGTTGCCGTCGTAATCGCGGATCCATCGGCGGGGTAGAACACCGATACATAGATCGGCCGCCCGTGGTAGGGACTGAGCTGATCGCGTGAGGAATCAAGCAGCATCAGGCTGATGTGCCCGACCGCGTATGGACCGACCGCACCTGGATCTGCTGTTGACGCGCCGCTGCCGGGTAGGACCATCAGAGCGAGGCCAAACGCGATAGCGCCAAGCGTTCCTGTATTTCGCATGTGCTCCTTCCTTTCGGATGCCGTTGTGTGCGCCCACAACGTCAGCCTTTCGCCGCGTAACTGCAATGACAGGAGCAGCAAATGAAGGTCGCAGGAAGGTAACAGCCGGAAGGAATCAGCCCAGCGGCTTCGGCCTTCGGCCTCGCCTGAACCTGGTCGATTCCTTCCGGACCGTAAAGTAACCGCCGGCCTCAGTGAATCGCTGGGCGCAGCACCGTGTCGAAGCGTCCGCGTCCTCCCGTCGCCGGACCGTTTCCGTAGGCGAGGAATCCGCGCCGGAAATTGTCGACGCGGCTGATCGCCGACGTGTGTGCGCCCGGATCGCCCTCGGCGACGAGCAGGATGAACGCCATCGTCTTGCGATCGAGCTGCGGGTTCCCGCCCGCATCATGATCCACCTCGTCGCCGATCGCGGGCACGCGCGGGCCGATGCCGGGGTAGTCCTGGATGTTCTGCACGGTGAGATTCACGCGCTTGCCGCAGATCCCGACGTCGTCCACGGGAAGGAACGGGCTCAGGAACTCGTAAGACGTACCGGTGATCGGTGATGTCGGCTCGTCGACGTACCAGAACTGGCCGACCTCATTCGCCGGTCGAACGCCCATCAGGTATTGATCGAGCGCGGTATAGCCGTCCATCAGCTCGTCGCGCGCGGTCAGGAACGACCGCTCGCCCGGGTTCACGCAGAAGAAATTGCCGCCGAGATCGACGATGGCGTTGCCCTGGAGCGCGGACGATCGCGTATCGCCGCCGAACTGCGCGCTCGGAACGGTCACGTTGGTCATATAGCCCCAATGCGCGCGGTCGGCGCTGCTCAGCAGATCAAAGCTGTCGGCACCGATGCCCTTCGTCGGATGCACGAACGGCACGAAGGCCGCCCATCGGTGCAGTGTTTCGTGCGCGAGTACCGCCATTGGCGAAATCAGGCCGATGCTGAATGACCCCGGACCCCAGACCGGATGACCGGCGGCGGTTCCCATCAGCCGGGCACGGCGGCTGAACTGATTTTTTCCAGGTGGGCCGACGATCGAGGCGAGTCCAGGGAACACGAACTTCTGGATCGGCGGGTCCACGAGGTTGGCTTCGTCAGACCAATACAGATCGATGCTGTTCATCATCAGCACCGTCTCGAGCTCGCCGGCGCTGCCGTAATCCGCGGACAAATCGTAGATGGGGCGTCCAATCCCCGCTGTCTGGTTGTGCAGCGTGAGACTGAAGGCGAAGATCGTCCCGCCGAGATCGGGGAAGAAATCAGTGTAGGTCGCCAGGAAGTCGAAGTCGTCGTCGTGCGTGCGGTAGAACTCGCGCGCGAGCTGCTGCACATCGACGAGCGTGCCATGCGCGGCGTGGAAGTCCTCGAAGATGGCGCCCGCTGCGAACGTCGCCGGCAGCGCCGCGGTGTAGTCGATCTCGTTGAGCGGCCCTTGATCGTTGCCCTGCGCGACGCCCGCGACGCCGAACTGTGCGTCCATGCTCGCATAGGCCATCGTGATCGATCCGTTCGACCGCAGCGTGACCTGGAATGTATTGGCGTTGACAGCGCCGAATTCCGGCACGCCGTTCCAGGTGAACACGGCCGTGCCGGCCTCGAGGCGCGCGTGCACGGTGCCGCCCGCCTCCGGGTTCAGGTCGTCGAGCAGCGGCGCAATCCGCGGCGCGCCGCCGATCAGCCGCGCGGCGTCGCGTGGATCGGACGACGAGTCGCCGGCGCCGAACGTCAGGTTGCCGTCGGAATTCACCCAGGCGCTCGTGTAGGTGGTGCCGAAGAAGGAGAACGCAAAGCCAAGCGGCACCTCTTCCGAGTCGTCGTCGGTCAGCGGCAGCGTGCCGCCGAAGTTCGCGTCCAAACCGGGCGCGGCTGACGCGACAGAGAATCCACCGGGCGACGGCGTGAACACGATGTTTCGCGAGTCGAGGTCGAACGCGTTCAGCGTCGTGGGCGGCACGATGATGGCGCCGTTGTCGACAATGACCGCGACGTCGCCGACGTCCTGGCTGACGGCCGGCGCCGCGGCGGCGGCGCGATGGCGATTGCGATGATGAATCAGCAGCTGCTGGCTGCGCGTGTAACGCGGCGAATGGTCGATGCGCTTGGGACCACGCGTATCTTGCAAAAGGACCAACTTCGGATCGTCGGCCAACAGTCCGACAGAGGCGAGCAGAGCGACCGCGCCTATTGCAAGAGGTAACACACGCATGGAGCCTCCACTGAAGGGGAAGAGCGCGCATGATATACGAGATCCGGCAGGCGAAGATTCCCCCATTTAGGGCGTCGCGCCCAGTTGCGCCGATAACGCGCGCACGTTTTGTAACAGGATCTCCGACGGGTTGAACGTCGTGCCGTTCTCGACCGCCGTCGTCGCGATGTGGTGACCGGCCTGCGCATCAATGTAGCTGGTCAAGGCGTTCAATACTTGTGTCGCCGCCTCGAGATTGCCTCGTGCCGTGAGATCGTCCGCCTGTTGCAGCATGCGCTGCATGGCGCCACCGACGCCCGCGTTATCGATGTACCCGGCCTCGACGAATCGTTGCACGGTCGCGCCGAGCATCGGTAAGGATGCCACCACGTTCACCGTGATGTCGGCGACGTCCTGGAACCGGTCATCGAAAATCGGGATGGTGTAGATCCCCGGCGCAACAACCGCCGACACCGTGACGGTGAGCACGCCAGTCGACGAACCGTTCGCCGGCGGCGTGACCTGCCACTCGGGCCCCTGGCCGTCGAACGACAGCGTGAAGCCGGCGGGAATGGTGCTCGGCCGGATTTTCAGCAGCTCGTTGAATCCATCGATCGAGAAGATCGTGACGCTGGTGCTGGCGCTGGTGCCAGGAACGACGTCGATGGGGGCCACCGGCAAGAGGAAATCAAACCCGGGGTCTTCGTCCAGCACGCGGACGACGGCGAAATTCGTCCCCGCGTCTGTCTTGGTGCTGCCGGCCATCATGAAGCGGCCCTGGCGGTCGAAGGTCAGCTCGTGCGCCTCGTCGTCGCTGCACGATCCGCTATCGATATTGATCGCCGCCTGGCCGTCGGCATTGGGACCGAAGCCGTGATCGACGGTGCCGTCTTCGAGCACCCGCGCGATGAACATGTCACGGCCGCAGCCGGTGACGAAGCCGGCGATGGTGACGCGGCCAAGCGCATCGACGATCACCGAGCGCCCTTGCTGGGCGCCCGATCCGAAACTCTCCGCGATCACGCCGAAGTTGCCGAACGTCTCGTCGAACGTTCCATCCGGCAACGCGCGGAAGATGACGATCGCCGTGCCGTCGACCGACGTCTGGTTGCAGTAGCCTGTCGCAATGATGCGATTCTCCTGATCGACCGCGACATCGGCGAATTGAATCTGCTCGCAATCGTCCCGCCATGGAATCTGCAGGATGAACGGCGCTTCATAACCCGACGAGAACGAGCCGTTGTCGTCCATCGTGAAGATGAACGGAATGCCGATGACGTCGGCGGCGATCACCAGCCGGCCGTTGTGATCGATCGCGATCGCATTGGCGGCGCTGTAGGCATTCGGCGCCGCATCGCCGATGACCGTGCCGTCCCCGCCGAACGAGGGGTCGAACGCGCCGTCGGGCAGCAGACGAGCGAGGGCGAGCGCGGCGTGTGCCGTCGACAGAATGCCAGGGTCGTAATACGTCCATCCGGCGATCACGATGCGGCCTTGCGGATCGATCAATAGATCCCGGGCATAGTCCGTGTCGCTGCCAAAGCCGATGATCTTGCGACCGCCATCGGCAAACGTCGTATCGACACTGCCGTCCTCGTTGAAGCGGCCGACGAAGAAGTTGTAGTTGTCACCGCACTCAACCTTGTTGACGCAGCCGGCATGCCAGTTGGTGTAACCGCCAACGATGACGCGATTCAGTCCGTCGGTCGCGACACCGACAACGTGATCGTCGCCGCCGAAGTCATGGATCACCTTGCCGGTGCCGTTGAACGTCGTGTCGAGGGAGCCATCCGCGTTGTAGCGTGAGATGGCGGCCTCGTACAGAGTCAGGCTGACGCCCGCCGTCGTCAGGCCGGCCACCACGGTTCGACCCGATCGATCGGTCGTGATGCCGGCGGCGTCGTGGTAATTGCCGATGCCGGCAATCGCGAAGTCGGTGATGGCAATGCCCGTGCCGTTGAACGAGAAATCGAGCAGACCGGGCACAGCCGAGAGGCCAGCGCCGGCGATGATGATGAAGGCAAGGACAACGGTCAATTTCTTCATGGTTGCTCCTGCGCAGAGTGGGGACCCTATTAGAGAGATCGGATTCCGCGCGGAAAAGACGCCAGCTCAACCTTGTCTTGCTGCAGTAGAATCTCGGGACCGAGAGCCATGCGAATCGCCATATTCGTGGTCACCGTCGTGGCGACGGCCCTCTCGGGCCAAACACTGCGGCCTGATCAGCAGGAGATCGAGCGCCTTGCCGCGTTCGCGCGGCTCTATGGCGTCGTCCGGTACTTCTACCCTGGCGACGTCGGCGTCACAGTGGATTGGAACCGTTTCGCTGTCCATGGCGTCGCGCGAGTCAGGCGCGCAACCGACACAGCCAGCCTCGAGACCGCGCTGCGCGAGCTGTTCACACCGCTCGGTCCTGGCATCGAGATCAGCCGGAGCCTGCCGCCGGCGCCGGTGGTCGGAGCTGTCGATTCAACACTGATCGCGTGGCGCTATACCGGGCCGGGGGGCATGAGCATCGCCGCCGGTCCGTATACTGCCGGTCGCACGAACCGCGCCGCCGTTGCGGCGCCAGCGAACCCGACCGCCTTCACAGCGTTAGCGCAAGTGACGCAGGCGGCTCCATATCAGGGAAAAACCATCCGGCTTCGCGCGCGCGTGCGCGTCAGCAATCCCGGCGCGGGCGCCGCGGGACTATGGCTGCGCGTCGATCGACCAAACAGGGCGACCGGCTTCTTCGACAACATGCAGGACCGCCCGGTCCGGAGCACCGAGTGGCGCGAGTACGAGATCCAAGGGCCGATCGCAGGCGACGCGATCAGCATCGTCGCCGGATTGCTGAC
>Ga0111538_10010370_pt1 | contig 12394 bp, 10 predicted proteins | sample SoiMethybrSBSTD1_FD_79669 | JGI IMG/M metagenome (GOLD analysis project Ga0111538, IMG submission 79669) | Bulk soil microbial communities from a Populus tree surrounding site in Tennessee, USA - Soil MetaG P. TD hybrid SBSTD1 (version 2)... | ecosystem: Environmental > Terrestrial > Soil >...
GAACCCGGCGAGCCGCTCCTCGAGCCAGGCGATGGAGTCGAGGTCGAGGTGGTTCGTGGGCTCGTCGAGGATCAGCAGGTCGCCTTCGACGCCGTCGCCCAGCGCCACGAGCGAGCGCGCCAGCGCCACCCGCTTGGCCTGCCCCCCGGACAGCCGGCGCACGTCGGTGTCGACGAGGCCCCCGAGGCCCAACCGGTCGAGCACGGCGTCGCCCTCCCACCCCCCGCCGACCGCGGCCCGCACCGGGCCGTCGGGCAGCACCGCCATCTGGTCGAGCGTGACGACGCGGGCGCCGCGGCCTCGGCGCACGACGCCCGCATCGGGCTCGACGGTGCCCGCCAGCACGCCCAGCAGCGTCGACTTCCCGCAACCGTTGATGCCCACCACGGCCAGGCGGTCGCCGCTCGACACCGTGAGCGACAGGTCGGCGAACAGCGGCTTGCCGGGTCGGCTCATGGCCACGCCCTGGGCGTCGACGAGGATCACCGGGGCGACGGTACCGGGCGCCCGCTCCGGTCCGTGCCGTGGCGCGGGGGGTGCTCGCCGTCGGCGGCGGCGAGGTCGGTGGCCCGCGTCCCGGTCGGGCCGTGGGTCCCCCGCCGTCCCCGGCGCCACTTGTAGGTTGGCCCGCCTATGCCCGGCGACGGCATCCTGTCCGGACCACTCGACATCGACGGCCCGCGCCGGCGGCGGCCGACCCATCCCGAGGTCGAGGGCTCGCCCGGCCTGGAGGTGCTGCACCGGGCCACGGGCGTGGAGGGAACGGTGATCGGCTTCGAGCACGGCGGCGTGGCCATCCACGACCGCAACACCGGCACCCGCCGCCTCGTCCGCCTCGACCCCGGCGGCTTCCGGGTGCAGGGCCGCACGGTCACGCTCGTCGCGCCCCGGCCCCGGCGCGCCCCGGCCCCCGCCCGGCGCACCGCGTCGGGATCGACGGCGGTCCGCGACCGGCGGGCGCGGGTCGCCCGGGCCAGCCGCATCCTCGTCGAGGGCATCCACGACGCCGAGCTGGTCGAGAAGGTGTGGGGCGACGACCTGCGCGTCGAGGGGGTGGTCGTCGAGCGGCTCGACGGCATGGACCACCTGGCCGACGTGGTGCGGTCGTTCCGACCGGGTCCCGGCCAACGGCTCGGCGTGCTGCTCGACCACCTGGTCGACGGCACGAAGGAGGCCCGGGTGGCCGCCGCGGTGCGCCACCCGCACGTGCTGGTGACCGGCACGCCGTACGTCGACGTGTGGCAGGCGGTGCGGCCCCGGGCGGCCGGCATCGACGCCTGGCCGACGGTCCCGATGGGCGAGCCGTGGAAGGAGGGCGTGATCGCCCGCCTCGGCGTGCGCGCCACCCCGGGCGAGTTCTGGCGGATGCTGCTCGGCACGGTGTCGACCTACGCCGACCTCGACCCGGCGCTCGTCGGCGCGGTCGAGCAGCTCATCGACTTCGTCACGTCGCCCGAACGCTGAGCGCCGGAGCCGGCCCGCCGCTCGGCGGCCGGGGAACCGCCCGGGTCGCATTCGTCCAAGACCCGCGAGCGCACCGGTCCGTACGGTCCTCCCATGACCGCGACGCCCACAGATCCCACCGCCACGCGCGGGGCCCTCGTGCCCCTGCTCTTCGGCTTCTTCCCCACCCAGGTGCTGCACGTGGGAGCCGCGCTGCGCATCGCCGACCGCCTGGCCGACGGCCCCCGGACGGTCGACGCCCTGGCGGACGAGACCGACACCGACGCCGCGTCGCTGGCCCGCGTCCTGCGGGCGCTGGCCTGCTTCGGCGTGCTCGACCACGTCGCCCCCGACACCTACGCCCTGGGGCCGCACGGCCCCGGGTTGCTCACCGACGGGCCGGTCTCGCTGCGGCACCTCGTGCTGCTGTTCGCGGGCGACGGGGTGTGGCGGTCGTGGGGAGAGCTCGGCGAGTCGGTGCGCACCGGCGAGCCGGCCTGGGACCGCATCACGGGCGAGACGTCGTTCGAGCACATGGCCCGCCACCCCGAGATGCAGGCGAACTTCAACCGGGCGATGGCCGAGGGCACCCGCAACGCCGCCCCCGGCGTGGCCGAGGCCGGTGGCTTCGACCGCTTCCGGTGGGTGGCCGACGTCGGGGGCGGTGACGGCACCCTGCTCGCCGCCGTCCTGCAGGCCCACCCGCACCTGCGGGGCACCGTCGTCGACACCGCCGCGGGCCTGGCGCAGGCGCCGGCCGTGCTGGCGGCTGCGGGCGTCGACCACCGCGCCGAGGCCGTCGAGGGCGACTTCTTCGTGGGCGTGCCCGAGGGGCCCGACGCCTACCTGGTCAAGAGCGTCATCCACGACTGGGACGACGACCGGGCCACCGCCATCCTCCGCACCGTGCGCCGGTCGCTCGGGCCGGGGGGCACGGTGCTCATCGTCGAGCCCGTCGTCCCCGAGCAGCCGGTCGGGTCCCCCGACGTGCTGATGATGGTCATGAGCGACCTCAACATGCTCGTGTGCACCGGCGGCAGGGAGCGCACCGAGGCCGAGTTCCGCTCGCTGCTGGCCGCCGCCGGGTTGGTCCTGCGATCGATCACACCGGTGCCCGGCCCGACCAACTACAGCGTGATCGAGGCCGTCGCCGCGAGCTGACCCCGGTGGGTGGCGTGACCGGTCGGGACCGAGCCCCGGACGGGCCGTCCGCCCCGCGCCCGCACCGCGGCCTGACGCCGGACGCGGGACGGGCCGTCGGGTCGCCCGCGCCGCCGGGCGGACGAGGTCAGGCCACCGGGGTCGGGGGCGTCGCCGCCAGGCGCAGGGCCCGCTCGAGCAGCAGCGGTTCGCCGAGGCGGCGTTTGAGCTCGCGCTCGAGCCCCGCGATCGGGTGCAGGTTCTGCGGGGCACGAGGGTCGTTGTGGGGCTGGCTGGCGAAGCGGGGCAGCGTGGCGGCCACGACGTCGGCCCGGGCGACGGCGTCGGCGAGCGGGAGCTCGCCGTCGGCCTCGCACCGCACGATGCCCCACCAGGCGTGGGTCGCCGGACCGGGCAGCCGCACGTACCACGACCAGCGGAAGCGGTCGGACCCGATGCGGAAGAGCGGCGTGCGCTCGCCGGGGGCGAGGCGCCCCACCACCGCCTGCTGGGGCGCCTGGAGGTAGGCGACGTGGTGGGCCTTGACGTAGCCGACCGCGCCGTCGATGTGGCGCCGGTCGCCCAGCGGCCCGTCGACGACGAGCAGGTCGCGGTCGGTGCCGGCCTCGACCGCGACCCGACCCTCGAGGTCGCCCCGCACCCGGCCGAGCGCCTGGCCCAGCGGGTCGCCCGGCACGTCGGGCACCGGGTGGGCGCGGTAGTCGCCGTGACGCGTGGCGATCGTCTCGATGCCCTCGCCCGGGCACAGCACGCCGCGCCGCACCTCGGCGGCCACGACCCGGGCCTGCCCGTCGCACCGGACGACACCCGCGGCCCAGCTCGCGCACACCCCCTGCCGGCTGGCGCCGTCGTCGTCGTCGACCCACACCCGGGCGTCGACGCGCTGCACCCCGTCGACGAACAGGACGCGCCCGGCGGGCTCGGCCGTGGGCCGGATCGGCGCCCACCGTGCCGCCGACACCTCGGCGGACACGTCGACCTCGGCGTCGGACTCGCCGAGCACGTCGCCCCCGACCGGGGCGCCGAACTCGGGGGCCCACGTCTCGATCGCGAACCTCATGCCTCGACCCGCTCGACCACGGCGGCCCCGCCCACCTTGCGCACCTCGAACCGCACCGGCAACCGGTCGGCGAGCTCGCGCACGTGGGTGACGACGCCGACCATGCGCCCCCGGGCCCCGAGCTCGTCGAGCGCCGTGGCCACGACGTCGAGCGTGTCGGGGTCGAGCGTGCCGAAGCCCTCGTCGAGGAACAGCGACTCGAGGCGCGCCGAGTCGGCCGACGCCACGCCGGCGACCTGCTCGGCCAGGGCGAGCGCGAGGGCCAGCGAAGCGAGGAACGTCTCGCCCCCCGACAGCGTGCGCGCCGACCGCACCTGCGAGGCGTGGGTGTGGTCGACCACGCCGAAGCCGCCCGACCGGCTGTCGACCGTGAGCGCGTAGGCACCGGCGCTGAGGTCGAGCAGCAGCGTCGAGGCTGTGGCGACGAGCTGCTGCAGCGCCTCGTCGAGCAGCCACTTCTCGAACCGGTTGGCGGCCAGGTGCGTGGCCAGCAGCTCGGCCACCTGCTGCTGCTCGGTGGCGGCCGCCCGGTCGGCCCGCAGGCGCTCGGCCTCGGCGATCTGCTCGTCGATGCGGGCGACGTCGGACTCGGCCCGGGCGCGGGCGGCGGCGACCGCCTCGCCGGGCCAGCGCGACGGCGTGACGTCGACGCCGGCGTCGGCGCACGCGTCGAGCAGGGTGGTCAGCCGCTCGGCGACCTGGCGGCGCACCGCGTCGACCGTGCGGCGGTGCTCGGCCACCCGCGCGGCCAGGCCCGGCGCCCGCTCGGCCCCCCACCGCACCAGCGCCTGCCAGTCGGCGGCCAGGTCGCGTCGCTCGGCGGCGGGCGGGCCGAGGACCGCGACCGTGTCGCGGGCGGCGTCGAAGGCCCGCCGGGCCTCGGATTCGCGGGCGAGCAGCCCCTCGTGCGCGCGCGTGGCCGCGGCCAGCGCCTTCCGGGCGTCGCGCTCGGCCTGGCGGGCCTTGTCGAGCGCGGTCGACGCGGCGTCGACGCGGTCGAGACTGGCCTCGAGCGCGTCGACGTCGGCGGCCCGGACCAGGCGCCCGTCGATCTCGGCGAGCTCGGCCCGCACCCGGGTGAGCTTCTCGTCGACGCGGGCGCGCTGGGTCTGGGCGTCGGTGAGGGCGCCTCGGCGGCGGGTGAGCACCTCGTCGGCCTCGGCCACCGCCCGGTCGGCCAGGTCGAGGTCGGCGACAGGCCCGTGGGCGGGCAGCTCGGCGACGTCCTGGCCGCAGACCGGGCAGGGCTCGCCGGCCACGAGCTCGGGGACGAGCGCCCGCGCCCGCAGCACGACCCGGACCCGCTCGCGCTCGCCCTGGGCGTCGGCGTGGGCGCACACGGCCGCGTCGAGCGCCTCGCCGGCGGCGGCCAGGGCGGCCTCGGCGTCGGCCTCGGCCACCTCGCCGCGCTCGACCACCTCGGCCAGCTCGGCGCGCCGGGCGTGGTCGCGCCGCTGGGCGTCGAGGGCGGCCCGTTCGGGCAGCGCGGCCAGCTGCTGCTCGGCCTCGGTGACGGCCGCCACCGCCTCGTCGTCGAGCTCGGCGCAGCGGCGCCGGGCACGGTCGGCGTCGGCGACCGCGGCCGCCAGCTCGGCGATGCCGTCGGGCGCGGCGAGCCGGTCGAGCAGTGTGAGCTGCGCCGACGCCTCGGTTGCGGCGGCGTCGGCCGCCACCACCCGCGCGTTGAGCTCGTCGACCAGCGGGCGCTCGGTGGCCAACCGGTCGTCGAGGACGGCGAGGGCGGCGGCCCGGTCGGTGGCGGCGGCCCGGGCCGCGGGCGTGGCCCCGGCGAGCCGTTCGAGCTGGCCGGCGGCGACGTCGACCCGCGAGCGGGCCAGCCCCGCCCGCGCCCGGGCCGCGGTGGCGACCCGCTCGTAGAGGCCGAGGTCGAGGAGGCGCACCAGCAGGTCCTGCCGGCTGCGGGGCTTGTCGTGCAGGAACCGGGCGAACTGGCCCTGCGGCAGCGAGACGCAGGTGGTGAAGTGCTCGAACGTGAGGCCGAGCAGGTCGGTGACCGCCTGGGTGACCTCGTCGGCGGTGCCGGCGAGCACCTCGCCCGCCTGCTCGAGGCGGGCCTCCTTGGTGGTGGCGCCCCCCGACCTCGTGGCCCGCACCACCCGCACGGCGGTGTAGGGGACGCCGTCGACCGTGAAGTCGAGCCGCACGCGGGCCTCGGTGAGGTTCTGGCTGATGACGGGAGCGACGGCGCGGCGGTCGTCGAGCCGGGGGACCGAGCCGTAGAGGGCGAACGTGAGGGCGTCGATGACGCTGGTCTTGCCCGCGCCGGTGGGGCCGACGAGCGCGAACAGGTCGGCACCGGCGAAGTCGACGACCGTCGCCGTGCGGAAGACGGTGAACCCGTCGACCTCGAGCCGGGTGGGCCTCATGCCGGTGCTCCCGGCGACCCGGCCGGCTCGACCCGACCCGGGGGGAGGTCTCCGGCGGCGGCGTCGGTGACCTCGTCGACCAGCTCGTCGAACAGCGGGACGAGGCGCTCGTCGGCGACGTCGTGCTCGGTCAGGTACTCGGCGAACAGGTCGCGGGGCGCGCGGCGCAGCCGGTCGGGATCGGCCGATCGGCGGCCCCCGGCCGCCTCGCGGGGAGCGAGCACGACCTCGACGGCGGAGGGGATGCGCTCGCGCACCTCGTCGGCCAGCCCCGCGCGCGGCGGCTCGTCGAGCACGATGCGCAGGTGGTCGGGCCAGGGGACGCCGGCGGCGTCGGTCGGGACTCCCGCGAGGTCGTCGGGGGGCGGCGGCGCGGGCGACTCGGCCGCGGCGGCCAGCACGTCGACGAGCGTGCCGCGCAGCGTGCGGAGGCGGCTGCCGGCCGCCAGCGGCACCGCGGTGACGACCGCGGGCTTGCCCGGCCGGACCTCGACCACGTTCACGGCCGGCTCGTTGGCCACCTCGCCGAAGTCGAGCTGGAGGGGGGACCCGCAGTAGTGCAGCGGCGCCGGGCCGGGGAGGTGCTGCGCCCGGTGCAGGTGCCCGAGCGCCACGTACTGCGCCGAGCCCGGGAACCCCGTGGCCGGCACCCAGTAGTCGAACACGGTGTGGGCGCCGCGCTCGCCGCCCCCCATCGTGCCGCCCATGACCATGAGGTGGGCGGCCACGAGGTTGACCGTGTCGGCCCGGAAGCCCTCGGTCAGCAGGCGCAGGATGCGGACGACGCGGTCGGCGTACTCGGCGTGGGCGTCGGCGGCGTCGCCCGCCAGCAACAGGTCGGCGGTCACGACGTAGCGCTGCGACGGGAACGGCAGCAGCGCGACCCGGGCCACCTCGGCGCCGGCCCGCACCTCGAGCACGCCGCCGTCGTCGGGCGGGCGGATGGCCGACGCCACCGTGATGCCGCTCGCCTCGGACAGCGGGGCGACGGCGGCGAGCCGCGCCGCGGAGTCGTGGTTGCCTGCGACGACGACCACCGGCCGGCCCCCGGCGGCCAGGTCGAGCAGCGCCCGGTACACGATGCGCTCGGACTCGGCGGTGGGGGCGGCGGTGTCGAACAGGTCGCCGGCGACGACCACCAGGTCGACGTCGTGGGTCTCGGCGACGCCCGCGACCTCGGCCAGGACGGCCCGGTGCTCGGCGGCCCGCGACCGGCCGCGCACGGCCTTGCCCACGTGCCAGTCGGACGTGTGCAGCACCCTCACGGCGAGCGCCCCCTCACCCCGAGGGGAAGCCGGCGAACGGGTCGGACCGGGCCGGCGTGCCGTTCACGGCGCCGTCGACGGGCGCCCCGGAGCTGCGTGCGCCGTCGGCGCCCGCGCCGTTGCCGTCGTCCGCGCCGCGGCTGCCCGCGCCGGGGTCGCCACCGGCGAGCCCGGCCCCGACCAGCGTGACGCCGGCCTCGCCCGACCGCGTGGCCCACGCCGGGAACGGGAACTGCACGACCAGAGGGATCGGCAGCTCGGGCTGGGAGACCAGCATCGTGCCGGGCTTGACGATGGTGGCCCGCTGCCGCTGGACGGGCGGCAGGAAGCCGTACTCGCCCCGGGCCGCCTCGGCGGTGTCGAGCCGGCCCACGACCCGGATGGCCGAGTTGGCCACGATGCGGCGCTCGACCTCGCTGGCGGTCTGCTGGGCGCCGATGAGCACGATGCCGAGCGACCGCCCCCGCTCGGCGACGTCGAGCAGGATCTCCTTGATCGGGCTGGACCCTTCGCGGGGGGCGTACTTGTTGAGCTCGTCGAGCACGACGAACTGGAGCGGCCGGGCCTGGCCGGAGCGCTCCTTGCGCTCGAACGCCCGGCGCAGCACGACGCCGACCACGAACCGCTTGGCCCGGTCGTTGAGGTTGTGCAGGTCGACGACCGTGACCTGGGCCCGGTCGAAGTCGACGCGATGGCTGGCGGGCCGGGGGATGTCGGCCCGCACCAGGTGCCGCAGGTGGGGTCGGGCGCCGTGCAGGCGGCGCAGGAAGGCGTTGACGGTGCCGGCGCCGATGGCGCGCCCGCCCCACAGGTCGGGGCCGTCGATGTCGACCTTGAGCTCGATCAGCTCGACCAGGTCGTCGAACGTGCGCACGACCTGGCCGTCGATGTTCACCGCGCCGTCGCCCACCGGCTCGGCGTGGCGCAGCCGCGCGACGACGTTGTGCACGACCATCGTGTACTGCTGCCGGTCGTCCTCGGCGTCGGCGAACAGGAACGGGAGCAGCTCCTGGGTGCAGAACTCCTCGATGGTCCAGAAGAAGGACGTGACGTCGCGCTGGCGGGCGGCGACGTCGGGGCTGGCGTTGGGATCGTCGCGGACCGGCGGGGCGAAGAACGCCACCGACTCGAACGGGCCGGCCGGCAGGCCGAGCTTGGCGTACCGCGCCGGCTGGTCGTCCTTGAGGTCGACGTTCGTGTGGTCGAGGAACAACAGGTCCTCGCCCTTGACGTTGAAGATCAGGGCCTTGGTGTTGGCCGCCTCGGCCCCCAGCACGCCCGAGTGGAACAGGCTGTAGAGCAGGAACGTGGCGTAGGTGGTCTTGGTGGCCACGCCCGAGACGCCGCTGATGTTGACGTGGGCGCCGCGGGTGCCGTCGAGGAACTCGAGGTTGAGGTAGAAGGGTTCGTCGTCGCGGGACATGCCGGCGGGCAGCAGCTTCCGCATCTGCGAGAAGAGCAGGGCGTCGTCACGCTCGGCCCCGGTGGCCTTGCGCACCTCCTCGCCCGGCAGCGGGGGGACGTAGATCTCGGGCTCGAAGCGCGTGGCCATCACCTGGGCGGCCTCGCTGACCTGGGCGGGCAGCACCCCGTCGGCGACGAGGAACACGTCGCTGTCGAGCCGGGCGCCCTCGTGGGTGGCCCGCACCTGCGAGACCACGCCCGAGATGCGGAGCGGCTGGCCGTCGGGCAGCACCCGGTCGACCACGACGACGTCGTCGAGCTGCAGGTAGGTGCCCTCGCCGACCCCGACCCAGAACTCGAGCGGGGTGGCCGCCTCGGTGCCGATCACGCGGCCCGCGACGGGGGACGCGGGGGCGGCGTCGGCGGGGCGTTCCATGCCGATCGACGTTATCGAGCGGGTGTGACGGCGACGGCGATGCCCCCGGGTCGTGGCCGGCGGTGCCACGCGGCGCCTCGACCGGCCCCGGTGCCTCGTCCGGCAGCTCGTCCGGCAGCTCCTTACGTTGGTCAGCCGCGCAGGAACGACAGGCGCACCGTGCGGCGGCGGTTGTCGACGTTGAGGTCGACGAGGCACACGCTCTGCCACGTGCCGAGCGCCAGCCGGCCGCCGAGCACCGGGATCGAGGCGTGGGGCGGGACCAGCGCCGGCATGACGTGCGAGCGCCCGTGGCCGGGCGAGCCGTGGCGGTGGCGCCACCGGTCGTCGGCCGGCAGGAGCGCGTCGAGGGCGGCGAGCAGGTCGTCGTCGCTGCCCGCCCCGGTCTCGATGAGGGCGATGCCGGCGGTGGCGTGCTCGACGAACACGTGCAGCAGGCCGTCCTCCTCGTCGGCGACGAAGCGCGCACAGGCGTCGGTGATGTCGACCACCACCTCGTCGGTGCCCGTGTCGACGGTGACGGTGTCGCTGCGCATCGCCCCAGTCTGGTGGGCGGTGCGGCGATGGTGCCGTCCGGGGCCGTTCACCGGTGCGCCGGTCGGCCGATCCCGACGGGCGGGTGCCCGACCCCGTGCGCCGTTCGCCCGGCGGGCGGGTCGGGCCGTAACGTCCGCGGGCATGACCGACGCCAGCGGGCCCGTCACGACCACCATCGAGGACGGTGTCGCCGTCCTGCGCTTCGACGACGGCAAGGCCAACGTCCTGTCGTTCGCCGCCATCGAGAGCTTCTCGGCCGCCCTCGACCGGGCCGAGGCCGAGGCGTCGTCCGTGTGCATCGTCGGGCGCGAGGGCAAGCTGTGCGCCGGCTTCGACCTGTCGGTGATGACCGCCGGCATGGACGCCGCCCAGGAGCTGGTGGCGACCGGCGGCGAGCTCCTCATGCGGATCTACCGGCACCCGCAACCCGTCGTCGTCGCGGTCACCGGGCACGCCCTGGCCGCCGGTGCGCTGCTCGTGCTGTCGTGCGACGTGCGCATCGGCGCCGACGTCCCCGCCAAGATCGGCCTCAACGAGACGTCGATCGGCATGCCGCTGCCGCTGTTCGCGCTGGCCCTGGCCGAGGACCGCCTGGCCCGCCACGCGCTCGTGGCGGCCACGCTGGCCGCCCGGGTCTACGCCCCCGCCGAGGCCGCCACGGTGGGCTACCTCGACGCGGTCGTACCGGTGGGCGAGGTCGAGGCGGCGGCGATCGCCGAGGCGCGCCGCCTCGGCGCCTACAGCGCCCGGGCCTACGCCCAGACCAAGGAGGCGCTGCGGGGGCCGACGCTCGAGCGGGTCCGGGCCGGCGCCGCGGCCGACCTGGCCCGGTTCACGGTCGAGCCCCCCGCCTGAGGCGGCCGCCCGCGCGCCCGCTCGCCGCCCCCGAGGGCGGGTCGGCGTCGACCGCCGGTAGGGTCGTCCGCTGGTCGACGAGGAGGTCACCGATGGCCGAAACCTGCACGCACCTCGACACGGTCCGCGACGTGACGCCGTCGGCCCAGGGCTGCGAGGACTGCCTGCGTACCGGCGACCGCTGGGTCCACCTGCGCATCTGCCAGTCGTGCGGGCACGTCGGGTGCTGCGACAGCTCGCCCAACAAGCACGCCACCGCCCACTACCACGCCGAGCCCGACCACCCGATCGTCCGGTCGTTCGAGCCCGGCGAGGACTGGTGGTGGTGCTACCGCGACGAGGTGGCGTTCGAGGTCCCGGGCGCCGTGCCGGCGCCGTCGCACCCCTGACGGGCCGGCCGGCGGCGTCGCCGCCGGCGGTCGCCCGTTGTGGTCGGACAAGAAAGCTGATCTACTTGGTCGGCATTTCGGACGGACGGAAGGACGCACGATGACCGACGAGACCTGGGGCTTCGAGACCCGGCAGATCCACGCGGGGCAGGTGCCCGACAGCGAGACCAGCGCGCGGGCCGTGCCGATCTACCAGACCACGAGCTACACCTTCCGTGACTCCGCGCACGCGGCGAACCTGTTCGGGTTGGCCGAGGTCGGCAACATCTACACCCGCATCATGAACCCCACCCAGGCCGTGCTCGAGGCCCGGGTGGCGTCGCTCGAGGGGGCACCAGACACGGCCCTCGGCATCCCCGGCGCCCTCGCCACCGCGAGCGGGCAGGCCGCCGAGACGCTGGCCATCCTCAACGTGGCCGAGGCCGGCGACCACATCGTCTCGTCCACCTCGCTCTACGGCGGCACCTACAACCTCTTCCACTACACCCTGCCCAAGTTGGGCATCGAGGTGAGCTTCGTCGCCGACCCCGACGACCTCGACCAGTGGCGCGCCGCGGCGCGGCCGAACACCAAGGCGTTCTTCGCGGAGACGATCGGCAACCCCCGCAACGACGTGCTCGACATCGAGGGCGTGGCGGGCGTCGCCCACGACCACGACGCCCCGCTCATCGTCGACAACACGGTGGCCACGCCGTGGCTGATCCGCCCGTTCGAGTGGGGTGCCGACGTCGTCGTGCACTCGGCCACCAAGTTCCTCGGGGGCCACGGCACCTCGATCGGCGGCATCATCGCCGACGGCGGCACGTTCGACTTCGGCGCCAGCGGGCGCCACACCGGCTTCACCGAGCCCGACCCCAGCTACCACGGCCTGAAGTTCTGGGAGGCGCTGGGGCCCGGGGCCTTCGTGCTCAAGGCCCGCGTGCAGCTGCTGCGCGACCTGGGGCCCGCCATCAGCCCGTTCAACGCCTTCCAGCTGCTGCAGGGCATCGAGACCCTGAGCCTGCGGGTCGAGCGGCACAACGCCAACGCGGCCGCGGTCGTCGAGTTCCTGCAGGGCCAGTCGCAGGTGCAGTCGATCGCCTACGCCGGCCTGCCCGACTCGCCCTGGCACGAGCGAGGCCGACGCTACGGCCGCGACCGTGGGTTCGGGTCGGTGCCGGCGTTCGTGATCGAGGGCGGGCGTGAGGCCGGTCAGCGCTTCGTCGAGGCGCTCACGCTGCACAGCCACGTGGCCAACCTGGGCGACGTGCGCAGCCTGGCCATCCACCCCGCGACCACGACGCACAGCCAGCTGAGCGACGAGGAGCAGCGGTCGACCGGTGTCGACCCCGGACTGGTGCGCCTCTCGGTGGGCCTCGAGTCGATCGACGACATCATCGCCGACCTCGACGCCGGCTTCCGCGCAGCGAAGGAGAGCTGAACCTGGCACGGACCGTCGCCCTGCTCCGTGGGGTCAA
>Ga0111538_10010372_pt1 | contig 12393 bp, 12 predicted proteins | sample SoiMethybrSBSTD1_FD_79669 | JGI IMG/M metagenome (GOLD analysis project Ga0111538, IMG submission 79669) | Bulk soil microbial communities from a Populus tree surrounding site in Tennessee, USA - Soil MetaG P. TD hybrid SBSTD1 (version 2)... | ecosystem: Environmental > Terrestrial > Soil >...
CACGATCCGCCCGCAGCTCAACTACATTATGACCAAGCAGTCGCGCGGTCGAAGCTATGCCGACCTGCTGCTGATGAGCGCCGAGCACTATGCGGCCTACGATGCCGCGACGGTCGCGATCCAGCGCCAGACCAACGAAAGCACGCTCGGCAAGCTCGGCTTCTCGACGCTCGAATACATCGGCGGCGGCAAGCGCGCGGAGATCGTGCTCGACGGTGGCATCGGTTCGAACATGCCGGCGGATACTACCTTCGGGCTGAACACCGACAGCTTCCGCCTGCGCTACAACGCCAATCGCAACTTCGACAAGCTGTTCAAGGGCGACGGGCAGATGCCAATTGACAAGGACGCGGTAGCCCAGTTTATTGGCTGGATGGGAGAACTCACGGTTGTAAATCCAATGTTCAACTGGAGGTTCCGCGACAGCAATCCGGCCGCGTAGCTCAACTCGGAGGCCGGCCGAACCCGCCGGCCTCCTCGCTTCAGGAGAACGACATGGCTCAAAAGGATGCCGGCCTCACGCCGCTGTTCAAGAACATCGCGATGAAGAACCCCGGCAAGAGTACGGCTGCCGGCCGGCCGATCTTCGACGACGTCGAGGTGGTGGAAATCCGCTTCGCTGGTACGCGCGATTGCTACGTGTTCCCGTCAACCGAGTATTCACACTTCGAAGACGACGAGGAAACCGGCGAGCGGCGCAGGATCACCTACGCGGAGCGCTGGCCCAGGCAGTATCAGCAGTTCAAGGCGAAGACGGCGCAGACCAAGGAAGGGACGCCGCTCGATTATCTGCCGTTCCTCACCGAGGGCAAACGCGCCGAGCTGCGCGCGCTCTCGATCTACACCGCGGAAGCACTTGCTGAACTGGACGGGCAGCCGCTGAAGAACCTTGGGATGGGCGGACGCGACCTGAAGAACCTTGCTATCGATTATCTCGCGTCGAGCGACCACAACGCCGTGGTTATGCGCATGCAGCAACAGATCGAGGCGCTCTCCGCAAAACTCAGCGTAGCGCAGGAGGAACGCCAATATCTGGCTGCCCCGCCCAAGCCGGAGCCGGAAAAGCCGCTGCCGCCGGATGACGACGATGACGACGAGGAAGATAACGAGGACGAAGACGGCGAGGGCGAGCCGAAGGTCGCGGCGTCGGCCAACGTCAGCGAAGAGTTCGTTGGCATGAACCGCGCCCAGTTGCGCGCCTTCATCGCCGAGACGACGGGAAAAAAACCGATCGGCAACCCGTCGATTAAGACGCTGCTGCGCATGGCAGAGGACGCGAGGGCTTGATCCATGACGGTCCAGTCGGTGGTGAAGGAAGTCTGCGCCGTCGTCGGCGTGCGACCGCCGCCCGGATCGATCTTCCTGTTGCCGACGCAGGACCGCACCATGTGGGAGATGGTCCAGCTCGCCAACGAGATGGCGCAGCGTATCGCCTACAATACGCGTGAATGGCAGGCGCTGCGCGAGATTGCGGTTTTTTCCGGTGACGGCAGCACGACCGCGTTCCCTCTGCCGGCCAACTGGCAGCGCATGCTCAAGACGTCGGAGATCTATTCGACCGCGCAGCCGACACTGCCGCTGACCTTCATCTCCGATCCGGACGAATGGCTGACCGACGAGATGAACGGTTGGACCGATCCAGGCGGAGCGTGGACCATCTATGGCGACCAGCTGCATGTTCGCCCGGCTCCCGCTGCCGGCGTGCAGCTGAAATGCTGGTACCTGCAGAAAAACTGCATCGCGCTCGCCAGCGGCGGCTATGGTGATGTCTTCCTCGCCGACGCCGACACCTTCCGCCTGCCCGAGCGGCTGCTCAAGCTTGGGATGATCTGGCAGTGGAAAGCCAACAAGGGCGGCACCTACGCGGAGGACATCGCGAACTACGAGGACGCGCTGACGCAGGTCATGGGATCGGACAAGCCGTCGCCGATCTTGGTCGGGCGGCAGACTTTAAGCGTTGCGGCAAACGCGAGCTATCCGTATCCGACGCCGAGTGCGCCTGAGACGCCGTACCCATGAGCAACCGCTCGCTGCCGCACTACCGCGCATTCCGGCGCTTCGCCGCCCCGGCGCAGGTGCAGATGCAGGTCCTGCCCAAGACCTTGCCGGCACCGCTGCGCGGCCTGATCCTGAACGAGAATCCGGCCTTCATGCAGCCGGCTGCGGCGCTTGAGCTTGACAACTGGTTCCCGACCGACAACGCGATCCGGCTGCGCGGCGGATCACAGAAGTGGACGCGGCTCGGCGTTACCGGCACGCCGGACAACCAGCCGGTGCGCTCGATGTTCAACTACATTGCCGGCTCCAACAAGAAGATGTTCGCCGCCAACGCAACGAAACTGTACGACGTAACCGCCGCTGGCAGCTTCGGCATCCCGGTCGCACCCGCGGCACCGAACAATGTCACGATCACCAACGGCAACTTCTCCACCGTCACGATGGCGACGGCGGACGGCTCGACCTACCTGCTCGCCGTAAATGATGCCGGCGAGTACGTGCTGCGCTTCAATGGCAGCACATGGCAGCAGCTGCGCCCGGGCGCCACGACGCCGCCGTCGCTGATCACCGGACCGGCCGGCACGCCGGTCGTTGCCGGGCTCGGTCTTACTCAGGTCTGGAAATACCGCAACCGCCTGTTCTTCATCCAGGGCGGCACGATGAACGCTTGGTATCTGCCGGTCTACGCGGTCGGCGGCGCGCTGGAGCAGATCCCGCTCTCGGGCGCTTTCACGCTCGGCGGGTCGTTGCTGTTTGGTTGCGCGTGGTCGGTTTCGGCGGGAGACGGCATCGACGATAAATGCATCTTCGTCACGACCGAAGGCGAGATCGCGATCTTTACCGGCACCAACCCGGCTGACGCGGCCAACTGGAGCCAGCAGGGGCGCTACCAGATCACCCGACCACTGGGAAAGAACGCATGGCTGCGCGTCGGCGGCGACGTCGTGATCGCGACGGTGGACGGCATCGTGCCGATCAGTCAAGCGCTGTCGAAGGACGTCGCGCAGCTGGAATTCTCCGCCATCACGACGAACGTTCACCCGATGTGGATGCGCGAGGTCCTGGCGCGCGGGAACCTGCCCTGGACGATGTGCAAATGGGACGAGTTCAGCGGGCTTGGCGCCATGTTCGTCACCCTGCCCGGTGGCTTGCCGGGTGATTACCGCTGCATGGTGGTCAACACCCATACCGGAGCATGGTGCCGCATCACTGGATGGGACGCGCTGTGCTTCACGACGCTGAACGGCGTGATGTACTTCGGCACGCAAAAAGGCCGCATCATGCAGGCGGACATCGGCGGCTACGACACCATCACGGACGGCGCCGACGTCGACCAGCGCGTGCCTTACGTCGCGACCTATGTGGGCGGCTGGGAAGTGTTCGGCTCGCCGCCGAACCAGTTCACCGTGCGCCAAGCGCGCTGCTCATTCAACACGCGCGCAATAGAGCCGTTCATCCCGCAGGTCACCTGCGCGATCAATTACGTCTACCTGCCGCTGCCGCCGCCGCCCGATGTCGGCGGAGATCCGGGTATTGCCGAGGTGTGGGATCAGGGCTTGTGGGGTGACGATCACGCGCTGCCGTTCCCAATCCCGGGCGATCCGGCTGACGGCATGCGATTTGATCAACCCGCACCGCCGGCACCGAACACGCGCTCGACCTACTGGGTGTCGATCGGCGAAACCGGCTATTCACACGCACCGATCGTGCAGGTGTCGATCAATCAAGCGGCCAAGCCCGACGTCGAAATGCTCGGCATCTCGTTCATCGCCGAGCAGGTCGGCGTCGCGGTCTAAGGGAGAAGCCCGATGGCATTCAACGAAGGACGCGACGCGGTCACGCAGGCTTATCTGGCACAGCAGGGCCTGCTGCCGCCTGGAGGGCAATTCCCGACCTTCAGCGACCCTAACGTATCTGCAGATACGCTCGCCGGCATCAACGCATACGGCGGTTTTCTCGGTGATCCGAATTATCAGGGCCATAGCCCGGCATCGTCCCAGCAGGCTGACTTCCAGACCGGTTTTGGCGCGTTTGGCGGAAGGGGCGGCGCGGATCGGGAAGGCTTTGGCGAGAACGTCTCCGACCCGGCCTTGGCATCGCCGACCCTTGCCGAGCCTGACGTGGGAGGACCGACACCGGTAAGCGGGTTCGGCCGCAGCGGCGACGACACGAGCGCGCAGTCGCAGGCCAGTCAGGCCTCGCAGGCGGCATCCATGGCTGCAGCAGCGATGGCGGCGCAGACGGGTGGATATGGCTTGCCGACAGGAGGCTTTGCTGCAGGCGGCGGAAAGACGGGAGCACCGGCCGCGACCGGGTGGGGTGGCTGGAGCGATTACGCGACGACGCCTACTGGTGCGCCGGCTGCGCCGGCTGCTCCTGCCGATCCTGACGCTCTCGCGGAAGGGATGGGCGGAAAGGGAGACAAGGGCTATGTGCCCGGAGGCTACACGCCCAATTTTGATCGGACATTTGCCGAAGACTTTTCTCCGACTGGCATACCGTCGTTTGGCTGGGGTGGCGGGCGCGGACGCGACAGTGCTGCAATGTCTGGGTATGGCGACTTTGATGCCGCAATGGCGGCGGCAAATGCGGCGGATGCCGCCGTGGCGCAATCGATGGCCGATGCCATGGCAGCGCAGGGTGCGGCACCGACAGGCGGCGGACGTGGTTACGGCGGCGGTGCAGTTGGTGGTCGCGGTGGCGGTGGCGGCGCCGTTGGTGGCTATGGCGACTTTGGTGCCGCAATGGCGGCGGCAAATGCTGCTGATGCTGCTGTTGCTAATTCCATGTCCGGGGCCATGGCGTCGCAGGGGTGGGGTGGCGGCTGGGGCGGTGGCTTCTCTGCTACTGGCGGCTACGAAGGTAGTGCATCGATGGGCAATACCGGCGGCGCGCAGGGCTTCGAAGGCGGTGCAGGAGTTGGCGGTAGTGATGGCGCCGGCGATGCTGGTGGCGTTGGCGGCGTCGGTGGTGGCGGCAATGATGCCGGCGGCAGCAGCCCCGGAGGCGTCGGATGATTAGTGATTCCGGATACGATCCAAGTCTTGCCGGCGGTCGCGGTGGCTATGTGCTTGGTTCGTTTCAGGGTGGTCCGGACCCGAATGCTGGGCGCAATGCTATTGTGCAGGCAGTGCTGGCGCAGCAGGGCATGCAGGCGCCGCAGGCTATGCAGGCGCCGCAGGCTATGCAGGCGCCGCAGGGCCAAGGCATGAACCGGCAAGCAATCGGCAATCAGGGCTGGTCGTTCGCCGGCAACGACGTCTTCGATCCAAGTGGCGCCATTGTCGGCCGTCATGGCGTGCAGCAATACGGTGACATCCCTGGGATGCCCCGGCCCGGTCCTGGCGGCCAGATGTACTCGGTCATTCCTCCGGTTGGCAGCAGCCTGTCGGGCGGCATGCCTGCAGGCACAGGCAATGCACCTACCCCTGCTGTTGATTTTACCGATCCTGCCGCGCCTGCGTTCGACAGCGGGGTTTTGACTGATCCTGGCGCGCAAGGCCCGATTACTGGTCCGGGCATGCTGGGCTTCCATGGCGGCGGCGGCATGCGCGACGTGTTCGATCCGGGCTATGAGACTCCGGCCTCCCCACCGACGGGTCAGGTTCCAGACCCTGAAGACAGTCCTGGCTGGGCCGGAGAGCGGGAGGCTTCCCTCTCCGCGCCCGGTTTTGATGTCGGCGCTGTGAGCGGAACAGGAGATTTCGGTGGCGGCGGCTTTGGTGGCTTCGGCGGCTTCGATGCGGGTGGCATGGGAATGGATACAGCAGGCGGCGTCGGATGAGCCTGAAATACATATTCAACCAGGATCAGCTCGTCGCCGACTTCGTGGCGCGGGCCAAGGTCGCGTCCGGGTTCTCCCGCCGCGCCGGCTTCACCGATACGAACCTGAAGGCGATCGGCATCGTCAACGCGGACAACGAGCTGATCGCCGGCATCGTCTATTTCAACTACAACCCCGAGGCCGGCACCATCGAGATGAGCATCGAGGCGCTGCCGAAGCAGAACTGGCTGACGCGCACCACGCTGGCGGTCATGTTCCAGTATCCGTTCCTGCATTGCGGCTGCCAGATGCTGATGACCAGGACGGCGGCGTACAGCGAGCATGTGCTGCGGATGTTGGCGGCAATGAACTTCATGCTGATCCGCATCCCGCGCGCCGGCGGGCGCACCGAGGACGGCGTGCTCGGGCTGCTGACCTACGAGGACTGGATCAACGGCAAGTTCTGCAAGCGGTTCAACCACCACATTGCCGTCAAGGCAGATGAAGCGGCGTAAATAAGGGAGGCGATCGATGGGCTCATGTTGCGGCGGCAGCGCCCCACAGCCACCCAACCCGTATCAGACGGCTGCCGCGCAGACCGGCACCAATGTCGGAACTGCGATCGCCAATTCGTATCTTGGCAACGTCAACCAGAACACGCCACAAGGGAGCCTGAGCTACGACGTCACTGGCAGCTATACCGATCCTACGTCGGGGCAACCGATCCCGCGCTGGACTGCGACGCAGACGCCGACCGCGCAAGGGCAGGAGGCGATCAACAATCAGCAGGCCACACAAGTCAACCTTTCGCAGCTCGCCAACCAGCAGAGCAACTATCTGGGGAACCTGCTCGGGGCGTCGTTCAATGCAAACCAAGGCAACTTCAACGCCGGAAACTATCTGGCGGCTAATCCGGATGTGATGAACCGTGCGCGCGAAATCGGTGCGGACCCGTTCCAATTCGCCGTCCAGCATTGGGGTGATTTCGGGCAGAACGAAGGACGCAATATCGGCAATCCGGCCGCGCCGCAGATGGGCAATATTGATCAACTCGGGTTCAACTCGGCGCAATACCTACAGCAGAACCCTGACGTGCTAGCTTATGCCCATCAAACCGGGCAAGATCCCGAGGCGTTCGCGCGGTTGCATTATCAGCAGTTTGGCCAGCAGGAAGGCCGCGCGGGTAATTTCTACGAGCCCCAGACCGGCTTCGCCGAACAGCCGGCAGCGCAGTATGGCTATGGCTCGGGCGGGGACGTCAGGTCCGACTTCGATCCGGGCGGCAACATCACGCGCAGCTACGGCCCGCAGGACAACTTCAGCGCCGATCGCGCGCGCGTCGAAGAGGCGATGTTCCAGCGGCTCAATCCGCAGCTCAAAATCGAGGAAGACCGAGTCTATCAGCGTCTCGCCGACCAAGGCTTGCGTGCAGGCGGGAAGCCTTATGAAAGCGCCTACGACGTCTACAACAGGCAAGCCAACGACGCGCGGCTTGGCGTGATCGAGCGCGGCGGCGTCGAGCAGCAACGCATGAGCGAGATGGCGCGGGCGCAAGCATCGTTCGAGAACGCGGCACAACAACAAGGTTTCACGCAGGCGCAGGCGCGCGCCATGTTCAACAATCAGGCGCAGCAACAGCGCGAGGCGCAGCTTGCTGCACGCGGTGCGTTCTACAACGCCGCGCAGGCGCAGGGTTTTGGGCAAGCGCAAGGGCGCGCTGGCTTTTACAATCAAGCACAGCAGCAAGCGTTCAATCTCGCGAACGCGCGGTTCGGCGCGCAGAACCAGCTGCGCAACCAGTGGCTGGCCGAGCAGTACCAGCAGCGCGCGCAGCCGATCAACGAGATCTCCGCGTTGATGACCGGCTCGCAGGTGCAGCAGCCGAGTTTCGTCAACACACCGCGTACCCAGATCCCGACGACGGACGTGGCCGGGCTGATCAACCAAAACTTCGCGCAGCAGAACGACATCTACAAGACCCAGCAACAGAGCTGGAACGACATCATGGGCGGCCTGCTCGGCGCGGGCGGCAATATCGGCGCCGCCTACCTCAGATCCGACCGCGACGTGAAGGAAAACGTTGTGCCGATGGGCACGGTGTTCTCCGACAGCGGCAAGAAGCTGCCGATCTACCAGTACAGTTATAAAGACGATCCGGCCGAGCGCCGCCACGTCGGCCCGATGGCGCAGGACGTCGAGAAGATCAAGCCGTCCGCGGTCGCCGAGATTGACGGCGTGAAGCACATCAATCTCGATCGCATGGGCTCGGTTTTCGGGAGGGGCGCACATGGCTGATGAATTAGTCAGCAACCCGGATGTTTCGAGTTTCTTCTGGGCTGATGCCACCCAAGGCATGACGCTCGACCAGCTGAAGGCGCGCCGCGCTGTTGCGGCCGCGCTGGCCTCGCGCGCACGCCCTTACCCGAAGACGATTGGTGAAGGGATATTTTCCGCGTCCGACAGTCTGTCGCAGGGGTTCTCCGACCGGCAGTTGGCACGGGCCGAAGCAATTCAACGCGCGCGCGACGAGGCTGCGGAAACGAGGGCGCGCACCCCGGCAGCCCCTGCAACGCCCGCGCCACCGGCCGGTCCGGCAGGCAGCGCGCTGCTCGATCTGCCGCCTGCGACGGCGCCGGCCAACGCGTTTGCTGCCACCGATCCGGCCCTGACCACTGCGCCTGCTGCGCTCACCGCCGAGCTGCCGCCCGAGATCGACGCCGGCCGATCGGCCCTGGCGCAGACGGCCATGCGTCGGCCCGGTGGCCTCCAGCTGGCCGCGCTGAATACCGGCACCATGTCGGATGCCGGCCAGCCGGGCTTGACCTATGCGGGTCCGCAGCCGGCCGGTCCCGGCGCCGCGATGGCGGCCCGGCCCGACACGGAGCCGCCCGATCCGACGATCTCGGCCGGGCGCGACAGCCTCGTCCCGACCATGATTGCCCAGGCAGGGGGAGGTCGTCCTACTCCTGCTCCCGCAGGGCCATTGCCGCCGCGCGGAACGCCGGTTGCGCCAGCGCCATTGCCGGAACCGGGTGGAGCACGCATCAACCTGCCCGAGACAGTGCCGGGGCTTCGGCCTGAGCCGAAGAAGGCTCCCTCTCCCGAGATGCTGCAGATCCGTTCGGTGCTGGACGCTCCAGGCGCCGACAAGCGGATCAGCGAAGGCACAATCTCCCGGCTGGAAAAGAGCTACGAGCAGGCCAAGCAGCGCAATGACGATGCCCATTCACAGCGGGTGGAGATCTGGCAGAAGGAGCGTGATGACATCCTGGCGCGGCAGAAGGCAGTCAGGGAGCGAACACTCCAGGAGCCGAAGGAACAGCTGGAACTGACTGATGCGGCGCGCAAGGAAGCAATCAACCGGCGCTTCGGGACGGAAGAGAACTACAAGCAGCTGGCCGAGACGACCAACAAGCGCGGCGAAACCGCGAAGGCGATCGCCGAGAACCTGCCGACCCTCTACGAGGCCGAGAAGATGCTGCGTGATCGCAAGCTGGTCACCGGAAAGTGGACCGAGGCAGGACCGGGAATAAACATTCCGGGTGTCGGCAACATCGGCCTTCCCGGCGCACTGGATGTCAGGAAGGTCGTTGGTGGGATGTTCCCAGGAATTGGCGTCGGTGGGGGGCCGGAAGGCGAATCGTGGAAGCAGCAAGCCATCAACACCGAGGAATTCCGCGCCAAAATGCGCCCGATGGTCGGCGCCATGGTGAAGAAGATCTCTCCGACCGGCGCGGTGTCGAACATGGAAATAAATCAGGCGATGGAGGCCCTGGGCATCAAGGGGGACCTTGAGCAGGAATCGATGCTCAAGATCGTGCAGAACCTGCGCAAGGAAGCGTATCAAAGCATTGCCGCCCACAATTCCCAAATGCGGCAGACCTTCAATGATCCGAGGCTCGACGAGAAGATCATCCAGCACAACCGGGTCGAAATCCCGCCCGACCCGGAAGACGTAATGAACCTGAAGGCCACGCCAAATTCGCCGCAGGAGCGCGCACGGTTCGATAACATCTATGGTGCAGGCAGCGCGCGCAAGATCCTTGGTTACGGGAGATGATCGATGGGGCGGCAACCGGACGGTAACTACATCATTCCCGACGGCACTTACGGCGCGCCGGACCAGACGGTCTACAGCGCGCGCTACAACGGCTGGGTCAACGACGTCGCCAACACGTTCAATCTGGTACAGCCGGTCAACAAGGGCGGCACCGGGGCGGACAATGCCGAAGCCGCATTGGTCAATCTATCTGGTGAAAAAGCCACGCAACTTGTCACCAACTACAATTCACATCTGTTCTATCCCGGCTCGTTTCGTTCCGCGAATACTGCCGGCATCCCCGGTGCTCCGGTGGACAGCCACGCCTTTGCAGGTGCCTGCTATCTCAACGAACCGCTGGTCTATCCACCGACCAACCAGAACCTGATCATCGAGGCGCGCGACGAAAGCGACACCACGATTCCGGGGCGCACTTACGTGCGCGAGAAGAAAGCAGGTACATGGGGGCCTTGGACCGGCGGTATCTTTGCCGCGCCGTTCGACGCGTTGGCGTACAACGGGATGCAGATCAATGGATCGATGGAGGTTAGTCAGGAGCGAGGTATAACCAGTATTGCCCCCGGTCCTACGGCTGCAGCGTATGTTATCGACGGATGGATAGGGAGCAGTAATCTCTTGGGTACAGGGCGGGTCGCTTTTTCGCAAGTACCTCTTCCGACGGAAGTTGCAGGAATTAAAAACACATTACAATTCAGTGTCACTGCCTCGCAGGCAACACTGGGCGCGAATGATTACGTCCGTTTTAAAACTAATATCGAGGGGTACAGGTTTTCACGTGTTGCGTGGGGGTCTGCTGCAGCTATTCCCGTCACAGTGGGGTTCTGGGTGCGGGCGGAAAAGGCGGGCACGTACCGGGCGCTGCTGCATAATTTTGATGCATCGATTATAACCCCATGGATGCCTTTCACCATCACGGCAGCAGTGGTTTTTCAGTGGGTCACCATTACATTTTCGCCGCAGACAACCGGCACGTGGAAAACCAACAATGAGATCGGTGCCTGTATGATTGTTGAAATGGCATCGAATGCAACGCCCAATAACATTCAAACGACAGCGGGGTTTGCCTCGCTGACCGGGGTGGTCGTCCTCCCCGGCACGCAAGCTCCAACCGCAGCACAATCGCCGCTGATCATGCGCCCGTATGATCAGGAGTTGATCACTTGTCAGAGATACTTTCAAACAACGAATGTCGTAAGTGGAGCGATAGCGATTGGTCAGGCAATATCCGCCACCAGAGCGATGATAAATGTTCCGTTTCCCGGCGGTAAAATGCGGGCTATTCCCACCCTGACCAGTGTCGGCGGTTTCGATTTGTGGGCGAGTAACGCGGCTTCATTAAACCTTACGACATTTCCTGTCATAAATAGCGCCAGCGTGGATAAATGTGTGATTGATTGTAATGTTGCTAGCGGCCTCGTCGCCGGTAACGCTACATTGCTCGTTGGGCGTGGGGTATCAGCGTCCCTTTTCTTTGACGCGAGGCTGTGATGGCGGACTATCAACTCACCACTACCGATGTCGTCATTCGCACCGCCGATGGCGCGAGCATCCCGAACGATCCGGCCAATCGGGATCGCATCGAATACGAGGCATGGCTGGCCGATGGCGGCGTGCCCGATCCGTATGTCGAGCCGCCCGAGCCAGAGCCGCAGCCCGATGCACTGACAGAGGCACAGCGCGCCAACACGCGGCTCGATGCGGGCATCAATGCGGCGAGCGTCGCACTGGTGTCCCGTGCGCCGCCGTCCGGCGTTGGGCCGCCGCCTGATGTCGGCCCGCCGCAGCCACCCGGACCTCCGTCCGGCGGATGGCCACCGGGACTGCCGCCTGAGGCGCAACAGTCATTCGATTATCTGTTGGCACAGCAGCAGGAGCTGTACACGCAACTATACGAGCTGGCCAGCAGCGTAACCGAAATGCTGCAGGCGCAAGCAGAAGAGTCGAGGTGACCCATGCCGCCGCTTAACCCTAATATCGATGCCGGGCGCGATGCGCTGACCCAGTCGCTGATGGGCAACCAAGGCCAGGGCCTTGGTCAGATGGGTGCCGGAACCGCGGCACCCAATCCTCCGGTGGCGCAGCTGGGCGCTGGGCTGCCGCCCGGGCTCGGAGGCATGCCGCCGCCCAATCCCGCGATGGGTGGCATACCGCCCGGGCTCGGAGGCATACCGCCCGGGCTCGGAAGCATGCCGACCGGGCTCGGAGGCATGCCGCCGGCCCGCAACCCGGGCATGCTGCCTCCGGTCGGTGGTAGAAATCCGATGGCTGCCATGGGCGGCATGTTCGGCCGACGGTGATGAACGTTCCGACTGGTGTGGTGCGGCAGGCGATCGAATCCCTGCGCGGCACACCGTTCGTCCTGGCGCTGGTGATTCTGAATATCGTTAGTCTGCTCGGATTTTGGATGGTTTTGCATTCCGTCTCGGAAGCGATGGAGCGGCGCGAGCCATTGCTCAGGGCCTGCATCGAGAGGAATAATCGATGAAAGGTACAACGCTCCTGCTGATATGCCTGTTGCTCATCGGTTGTCAGCAAGGACGTTGGGTGTGGCAGGAGAATTTAGCCGCGACAG
>Ga0111538_10010375_pt1 | contig 12392 bp, 6 predicted proteins | sample SoiMethybrSBSTD1_FD_79669 | JGI IMG/M metagenome (GOLD analysis project Ga0111538, IMG submission 79669) | Bulk soil microbial communities from a Populus tree surrounding site in Tennessee, USA - Soil MetaG P. TD hybrid SBSTD1 (version 2)... | ecosystem: Environmental > Terrestrial > Soil > Tree...
GTGTGGTCGATGTGGGTGTCGCCGTGCCGGTGGGAGACCTGGCAGGACATCGAGCACGTGCCGTTCCCGCCGCTGTTTGGCCACCAGTACTCGCACGTGTGGGTCGACTTCGCGGGCATCCAGGACAGCCTGATGCGGGCGCACGACAGCGACTGGTTCGAGAATTCGCGCCGTGCCACGCAGGCCCAGCGCCTCTACGCGATCGACAATCCCGGCAAGTTCCGCGGCTACGGCGAGCGGCTGTGGGGACTGACCGCGTGCGACGGTCCCCACGACACGACTGTGACGATCGCCGGCGTGAAACGCACGTTCCGCACCTACGCGGCGCGCGGTGCGCCCTTCCACGACGACAGCGACGACGGCACCATCGCGCCGACCGCCGCCGGCGGGTCGGTCGCGTTCGCGCCCGAGATCGCGGTGCCGGTGCTGATGGCGATGCGTGAGGACTGGGGCGCCCACGCATACAACCAGTACGGGTTCGTCGACGCGTTCAATCCCACGCTGAACGTGGCGATGCACACCCAGCACGGGATCGTGGTGCCCGGGGTCGGCTGGTTCGACGGCGACCAGCTCGGCATCGACCAGGGCCCGATCCTCGCGATGATCGAGAACCAGCGCAGCGGATTGGTGTGGCGCACCATGCGCAAGAACCCCTACGTCGTGCGCGGACTGCGGCGCGCCGGTTTCACCGGCGGCTGGCTCGACCAGGCGCCCCGGTGACGATGGTCCCCGTGCGCGCACGGATCGCGCGTCGCGTGGCCGGCGCCGCGGGCCTGCTCCTGCTGGCCCTGAACACGAACTGCACGAGCTCGCGCGCCGATGCTCCGGTGACGCTGCGGTTCTGGGCGATGGGACGCGAGGGCGAGGTCGTGCAGGAGATGGTGCGCGACTTCGAGCGCGAGAACCCGGGCATCCACGTCCAGGTCCAGCAGATTCCATGGGCGGCGGCGCACGAAAAGCTCCTGACCTCGCACGTGGGAGGGGCGCCGCCCGATCTCGCGCAGCTCGGCAACACCTGGATTCCGGAGTTCGCGGCGCTGCGCGCGGTGTCGCCCCTGGCCCCGTACCTCGCCCGCTCGACGTCGGTCGCCGAGTCCTCGTTCTTCGCCGGGATCTGGAACACCAACGTGGTCGACGGCGTGGCGTACGGAATCCCCTGGTACGTGGACACGCGGGTGCTGTTCTACCGCACCGACGTGCTGGCGCGTGCCGGCTGGCGCGAGGTTCCCGGGTCGTGGGCCGAGTGGCGTCGCGCGATGGAGGCGATCCACCGAAACGAGGGGCGCGACAAGTTCGTGCTGTTCCTGCCGACCAACGAATACACGCCGTGGATCATCTTCGGACTCCAGGCGCACTCGCCGATGCTGCGCGATCAACTGACGCGCGGTGCGTTCTCGGAGCCCGAGTTCCGGCGCGCGATGGAGTTCACGCTCGGCCTGTTCCGCGACGGCCTCGCCCCGGCGGTCCAGGGCGCCCAGATCGCGAACCGCTACCAGGAGTTCGAGCGCGGTCTGTTCAGCATGTACATCAGCGGACCGTGGGACGTCGGCGAGTTCTCGCGCCGGCTCTCGCCGGCGATGACCGGCAAGTGGGGGATCGCGCCGCTCCCGGGTCCCGACGGTCCCGAATCGGGCGTCTCGACCGCGGGCGGCTCGAGCCTGGTGCTGTTTCGCAACTCGAAGCACCCGGCGGAGGCGTGGAAGGTGATCGAGTTCCTGTCGCGGCCCGCGCAGCAGCTGCGCCTGCGCACGCTGAGCGGCAGCCTGCCGGCGCGGATCGAGGCGTGGCGCGACACCGCGCTCGCGAACGATCCGTTCGCACGGGTGTTCGAGACCCAGCTGCGCCGGACCGTCGCCCAGCCGCCGGTTCCCGAGTGGGAGAACATCTCGCTCCAGATCCAGTTCAAAGCGGAAGCGCTGGTGCTCGCCCACGCCGACCTCGACTCGACCCTGCGCGAGCTCGATCGCGAAACCGACCGGATCCTCGAGAAGCGACGCTGGCTGGTCGAGCGCGATCGGCGCCGCGAGGTCGCGGAGGTGGCGCGATGAGCGGCCGGCCGCTCGCCACCGGCGAGACCCGCGCCGGCTGGCTGTTCACCGCGCCCGCGCTCGCGCTGATCGGCGTGTTCTTCTTCGTGCCCGTGATCGGCGGCCTGCTGCTGAGCCTGACCGACTTCGACATCTACGCGATCGGCGATCCCCACGCGGTGCGGGTGGTGGGGCTCGCCAACTACGGGCAGCTCCTGAACCAGCCGCTGTTCTGGAAGGCGCTCGGCAACACCTTCTACTTCGTCGCGCTGGGCGGCCCGCTGTCGGTGCTGGCCTCGCTCAGCGCGGCGCTGCTGGTGAGCCAGCGGCGGGTGCGCTTCCCCGGTCTGTTCCGCTCGATCTTCTTCATGCCGGTGGTGACCACGCTGGTGGCGGTCGCGATCGTGTGGCGCTACCTCTACCACCCGCAGTACGGGCTGGTGAACGCGGGGCTCGCGCTGCTCCACCTGCCCGCGGTCGACTGGCTGGGTGATCCCCGCTGGGCGATGCCGGCGATCATCGTGATGACGGTGTGGAAGAACTTCGGCTACAACATGCTGATCTTCGTCGCCGGGCTCCAGAGCATCCCGGAGGAGCTGTACGAGGCGGCCGCGCTCGACGGAGCGGGCGCGTGGTCGCGGTTCGTGCACGTCACGCTGCCGGGGCTGGCGCCGACCTTCCTGTTCGTCGGCGTCACCACCATGCTCGGGATGTTCCAGATGTTCTCCGAGCCCTACGTGATGACGCAGGGCGGGCCGCTCAAGGCCACCACCACGATCGTGCTCCTCATGTACGAGGAGGGTTTCCGCTGGTGGCGGCTCGGGCTGGCGGCGGCGATCGCGTTCGTGCTGTTCGTGATCATGCTGCTCGGCACCCTGCTCCAGATGCGGCTCCAGCGGGACCGGGCATGAAGAAGGGAACCGGGAGTGCGATCCTGCTGCACGCCGCGCTGATCGCGGCCGGCGCCCTCACGCTGATTCCGCTCGCGTGGATGGTCTCCGCTTCGTTCATGCCGGCCGGGGAAGCGAACAGCTTCCCGCCGCGGCTGCTGCCGAGCGCGCCGACCCTCGAGCACTACACGACCCTGTTCACCCGGCTCCAGGTGTGGCGTCACCTGCTGAACAGCCTGATCGTCGCCGGTCTCGGCACCTGCGCGGCGCTGGTGATCAACGGGATGGCCGGCTACGCGTTCGCGAAACTCCGGTTCCGCGGACGCGAGGCCACGTTCCGCTTCCTGCTGCTGGCGCTCGTGGTTCCCGCCCAGGTCGGGATGCTGCCGCTGTTCCTGATGCTGCGCTCGATGGGATTCGTGAACACCTATGTCGGAGCGATCGTCCCGTTCCTCGCCAGCGTGTTCGGGATCTTCCTGATCCGCCAGTATGCGCTCGCGATTCCCGACGATCTGCTCGATGCCGCCCGGGTCGACGGCGCCGGCGAGTTGCGGATCTTCGCCCGGATCGTGCTGCCGGTGCTGACCCCGATCCTGGTCACGCTGGCGGTGTTCGTGTTTCTCAGCGCGTGGAACGACTTCATGTGGCCGCTGATCGTGTTGTCCGACGAGCGCAAGTACACGCTGCCGGTCGCGCTCGCGAACCTGTCGGGCGAGCACGTGCAGGACACCGAGTTGATGATGGCGGGCTCGGTGATCACCGTGTTGCCGGTCGTGATCCTGTTCCTCGCCCTTCAGCGGCACTACATGCGGGGCGTCATGATGGGGAGCGTCAAGGGATGAGAGTCGCATGGATGGCGGTGGCGGTGGCGGTGGGGTTTGCGGTTCCGGTGTCCGGGGCTCCGCGCGTGCTCGATGCGTTCGAGACCACCGCGGGCTGGAGCACGGTGCCCGCGAGCGGCGTGCTGATGAAGCTGTCGAGCGACGCGGGTGCGCGCGGGCAGTCGCTGCGGATCGACTTCGACTTCCAGAACGGCGGCGGCTACGCGGTCGTCCACAAGACGATCGACGTTCCGTTGCCGGACAACTACCGGTTCACGTTCCGGGTCCGCGGCGCGTCGGGACCGCAGAATCTCGAGTTCAAGCTGATCGATTCGTCGGGCACCAATGTCTGGTGGGTGAACGACCGCAACCACGTGTTCCCCGGCGACTGGCAGACGGTCACGTGGAAGAAGCGGCACATCTCGTTCGCGTGGGGTCCCGACGGCGGCGGTGACATGCGCCACGTCGCCGCGATCGAGTTCGCGATCACCGCCGGCAGCGGCGGCCACGGCACCGTGTGGCTCGACGAGCTGACGTTCGAGCCGCTCGATCCGCCGCCCGCCACCCCGCTCGCGGCGACCGACACGCGCCTCTCGTCCGGAATCGCGAATCGGGTCGCCGCCCGTGCCGACGACGGATCCGGGCGGCTGGTCGATCCGCAGGCGGATGCGGTCGCATGGGAGCCGGCGCGTCGGGACCGCGCGCCGTGGGCGGTGTTCGATCTCGGCAGCGTGCGCGAGTTCGGAGGCCTGGTCATCGACTGGGCGCCGGGGCGTCACGCCACCGACTATGCGATCGAGCTCGAGGACGGACCCACCCGCTGGCGGACCGTGCGCACGATCACCGGCGGCAACGGCGGACGCGATCCCATCGACCTGCCCGAGAGCGAGGCGCGGCGGGTGCGCGTGCGGGTGGTGAAGGCGCCGGGCCGCGAGGGAGTCGCGGCGCGAATCGCGTTCAAGCCGCTCGCGTGGTCGGCGACCCCGGCCGCGTTCCTCGAGTCGGTCGCGAAGGAGGCGCCGCGCGGACGCTTTCCGCGCGGCATGTCGGGGGAGCAGGTGTACTGGACGGTGCTGGGCGTCGACGCGGCGCGCGAGGAGGCGCTGCTCAGCGAGGACGGCATGCTCGAGTCGGGCAAGGGCGCGTTCTCGATCGAGCCGTTCCTGTGGATCGACGGCGCGCAGGGCCGACTGGTGACGTGGGCCGATGTGACCAGCGTTCCGTCGCTCGCGCAGGGCGACCTGCCGATCCCCAGCGTTCGGTGGGAGGGCGCTCCGCTCGAGCTGACCGTGACCGCGATGGGCGTCGGAACGCCGGCGCGTTCGGGCGCGTGGGCGCGCTATCGCGTGCGCAACCCGGGGCCCGAGCGGGTCCGCGGCAGCCTGTTCCTCGCGCTGCGGCCGTTCCAGGTGAATCCGCCGCAGCAGTTCCTCAACCAGCCGGGCGGGGTCGCGCCCATTCGTTCGCTCGCTCGCGAGGGCCGGGTGATTCGCGCGAACGAGGACCGCGGGGTGACGAGTCTCACCACCCCGGATGGATTCGGCGCGACCCGGTTCGATCAGGGCGAGATCGCCGACTGGCTGGCCGAGGGACGCCTGCCGGCGGCGGCGGCGACCCGCGATTCGCAGGCGCGCGCCTCGGGTGCGCTGCGCTACGCGCTCGACCTGGCGCCCGGCGAGCGCCGCGACGTGATCGTGATCGTTCCCTTCACCCACGGCCCTGATGCGGACGCGACCCCGATCGACGACGCGACCGCGTCGGGCGAGTTCGACACCCGGCATGCCGAGGTGGTGGCCGGGTGGCGCGCACAGCTCGATCGGGTGGCGATTGCGCTGCCGGATTCCGAGGTCACGCAGACGCTGCGGGCCCAGATCGGATGGATCCTCATCAACCGGGACGGTCCGGCGATCCAGCCCGGCTCGCGCTCGTACGAGCGCTCATGGATCCGCGATGGCGCGCTGACCTCCTCGGCGCTGCTGCGGCTCGGTCATGCCGACGCGGTGAAGGAGTACCTGGAATGGTTCGCGCCCCATCAGTACCCGGATGGCAAGATTCCGTGCTGCGTCGACCAGCGCGGCTCGGATCCGGTGCCCGAGCACGACAGCCACGGCGAGTTCATCTACCTGGTCGCCGAGTACCTGCGCATCACCGGGGACCGGGCGACCGCGGCGACGATGTGGCCGCACGTGCGCGCCGCGGCGGCCTATCTCGACACGCTGCGCAACCAGCGGCGGACCCCGGAATGGCGCGAGTCGGGCAAACAGCAGTTCTACGGGATCCTGCCGCCCTCGATCAGTCACGAGGGCTACTCGGCCAAGCCGATGCACTCGTACTGGGACGACCTGTGGGCGCTGCGCGGCTACAAGGACGCGGTGTGGCTGGCCGGCCAGCTGGGTCACCGCGAGGACACCGCATGGCTGACGAAGTCGCGTGACGAGTTCGCGAAGGACTTCGCGGCGTCGGTCCGCACCGCGATGCTGGTCCATCGCATCCCGTACGTGCCCGGGTGCGCCGACCTCGGCGACTTCGACGCCACCAGCACCACCATCGCACTCGACCCGGTGCAGGCGGGTGACGTGCTGCCGAAGGGCGCACTCGAGGCCACCTTCGAGGGCTACTGGACGTTCTTCATGCGGCGGGCGAAGCCGGATGCGCAGTGGGACACGTTCACGCCCTACGAGCTGCGCTCGGCGGGTGCACTCGCGATCCTCGGTCAGCAGGCGCGCGCCGCGGGGGTGTCGTGGCTGATGGATTTCCGCCGGCCCGCCGGGTTCCGGCACTGGGCCGAGGTGGTCGGCAAGGACGCGCGCCAGCCGCGCTTCGTCGGCGACATGCCACACACCTGGTGTGGATCGGATTTCGTGCGGTCGGTGGTCGCGATGCTGGCATTCGAGCGGGAGTCGGACAGTGCGCTGGTGGTGGCGGCCGGAGTTCCGCAGCGCTGGCAGCTCGCGGACGGTGAGGTCCGGGTCGACGGCCTGCGGACGCGCTGGGGGCCCCTCCGCTACCAGCTCGCGCGCACCAGCCAGCGGATGGGACGCGACTACCGCGAGCGCTACACGCTGACGATCGATCCGGGAGTCCGCGTGCCGCCCGGCGGGATCGTGGCCACCGCCCCGCAGTCGTGGCGGCGCGACCGGGACAACTGGGAGCTGGTTCGCGCGAAGGGCATGAAGGTCACGTGCACCGACGCGAAGGGCAGGAAGCTCAAGACCGACAAGAACGGAGCGGTCACGCTTCGTTCGTTGCCGGCGGAAGTCCGGTGGGAGATCGCGATCAGCGAGAAGGAGTGACGCCGCCGGCCGGCTCGACCGGCAGCGCCGGGAGCGGGGTCGCGAGGCTCGCACCGTGGGTACGGATGCACTCGCGGTACCACCGTCCGCTCGCCTTGATGGTGCGCTCCTGGGTCGCGTAGTTCACGTGCACGAGGCCGAATCGCAGCGCGTAGCCGCTGCTCCACTCGAAATTGTCGAGCAGTGACCACGCGAAGTAGCCGCGCACGTCGGCCCCCTGGCGGATCGCATCGCGCACCGCGAGCAGGTGATGGCGCAGGTAGTGAACGCGGAGCGGATCCTCGATCCGGCCGTCGAGCGGGGCGGGCGGATCGTAGAACGCGGCGCCGTTCTCGGTGACGTAGATCGGCAGGCCCGGGTAGCGCCGGCTCACATCGACCAGCGTCTGCGTGAGGCCCTCGGGAACGACTTCCCAGCCGGTCTCCATCCGGGTGTGGTCGAGCATCGCGACCGGCTTCACCCGGAAAACCGGATCGCTCTCGTCGTACTTCATCGTACGGACTGTGTAGTAGTTCACGCCCACGAAGTCGACCGGCTGATGGATCCGCGGCAGATCCGCCTCGAATCCCGGGTTCCACGCGTCGCCGAACAGCTCGCGCATCTCCGCCGGATAACGCCCGAGCAGCGGGGGATCGACGTGATAGCGGTTGTTGTAGATGTCGTGGCGGCGACACCCGTCGATGTCCTCGGGGCGATCGCTGGCGGGACGCTTCGGCTCGAGATTGAAGACGATGCCGATCTGCCCGTCGCTGCGGGCGCGGAACGCCTGCACCGCCGAGCCGTGCGCACACAGGATGTGGTGCGAGGCAATCACCGTCTCCTCGAGGTCGCGGTGGCCGGGCGCGTTCACTCCGTAGAGGTAGCCCGCGTCCACCACCACCCACGGCTCGTTGAGCGTCGCCCACAGCTTCACCCGGTCGCCGAGCGCGTCGAACGCGACGCCCGCGAATTCGGTGAACCAGTCGATCGAGTCACGCGACAGCCAGCCGCCGCGATCGTCGAGCGCTGCCGGCAGGTCCCAGTGGTAGAGGGTGGCCATCGGCTGAATGCCGCGCTCGAGCAGCCGGTCGACCAGCCGCGAGTAGAAGTCGAGTCCCGCCTGGTTCACCGGCCCGGTGCCGGACGGCAGGATGCGTCCCCAGCCGAGGCTGAACCGGTAGCCTCGCAGCCCGAGCTGGCTCATCAGCTCGACGTCCGACTCCCAGCGCCGGTAGTGATCGCACGCCACATCACCGGTATCGCCGTTCTTGACCCGGCCGGGGGTGTGGGAGAAGCGGTGCCAGATGCCGGGACCGGCGCCGTCGGCGAGCGGGGACCCCTCGATCTGATAGGAGGAGGTGGCGGCGCCCCACAGGAATCCCGGGGGGAAGACGGTGTCGACGCTCATGAGCGTCGGAGGATAGCCGCGCGCCTTGTTCGTTGACAAAGGCAGTCGGGAATGTAATCGTTTTCAACGCGCCGGAGGGGCGACCCTTCGCTCGAGCTCCTTCGGCGTGAAATTCCACGGCGGCGCCCCTGCCGCCGGCAGTGTTCGACGACGCGGCCGTACCGACTGCACGACGTGGAGATGGGAACGCTCAAGTCCCGACCCCCAACGTCCCTCGATTTTTGCCGCCTGTTCGTGACATCACCCGCATCGATGCGATGATGCCGCGGACGCCGCGGCCGACAGCTTTTCGCAGGAGGCCATCATCATGAGAGCCGGTTTCACCATCGCGCTGGCCACGGGCGCCCTGCTCGTCGCCTCGCTGCCCGCGGTCGCGCAGACGCCCCGGCAGGACGTCATCTGGGCTCGCTCCACCAACGGCGCCCCGATCACACTCGACGGCAATCTCAACGAAGCAGTGTGGGCGCAGGCCGAGTCGGTGCTGATCCTGTTCAAGCAGGACAACGGCATGCCCGGCAGCGGCTACAAGTACGAGGCGGGTGTCGCGCCGTACGACTCGACGCGCGCGATGCTCAAGTTCCTGACGGTCGGCGACTACCTCTACATCGCCGCGCGCATGCCCGATCAGTCGATCGGCGGCGGCAACACGTGGGCGCGGTTCGACGGTCTGCTGATGAACCTGATGGACCATTCCAGCCCCAACCGTCCGGTTCCTCCGCAGGAGTTGTTCTACGTGTGGTGGGACGAGAATGGACCGAATCCGGGCGCGGTCGACGCGCTGCCCACGTTCATTTCGGGCGGCACCGGCGGCAAGTTCGCCGACAGCGCGTACGCCGCGCGGACGCCGCAGCAGATCGCCAACTGGGACGCGGCCACGTCCGTCAACGGCCACTCGAATACCGACGCGCTCAACGACGTGTCGTGGACGGTCGAGATGCGGATCAACCTCGCGACCAGCGGCTACAACATCACCCGCGCGGAAGGCGACACGCTCGAGTGGAGCATCATGATCTGGGACTGCGACTGGTTCTGGCCGATCGACGGCACGCGCTTCGCGTCGAACCGGGTCTGGTGGCAGAACCCGTGGGGCAACACCTCGTGGTACAACGAGGTGAAGATCCACGCCCGGCCGAGCGTGACGGTCGCATCGGGGCCGGCGCCGGTGCCCGGTCCGGACATTCGCATCTACCAGGCCGCCAATGATCCCGCCCCCACCATCGACGGAAGTCTCAGCGAGTCGATCTGGTCGCGGGCCGGGAAGTTCGACATCCGCTACGGCGACTACGGACTGGTCGACGGCTACCCCGGAGTCGGCAAGTGGCGGAGCGGCTTCTTCCAGCCGAACGTGAACGGCGGGCAGGCGGCGGTGGTCGATCCGGGTGACGCGACCGTCTACTACTTCTGGAAGGGCACCAACCTCTATCTCGGGTTCGACGTGCGCGATGCCGCGGTGCAGAGCTACACGCTCGACGATCGCTGGGACGGCTTCTACATCACGATGGTGGAGCGCATCACCCGTGACGCCGAGGACCGCAACCTGAAGCCCCGGCGGGTGGCGTTCCGGGTCGGGCCGGGCGGAACCGCGCAGGCTGCCTACCATCTCGGCACGCTGATCACGCAGGGCAAGGCGCAGGTCGCCCTCCAGCTCAAGCCCGGCACCACGCTCGACACGCTCGGTCTCGACACCGACGCCGGCTACACCGCGGAGCTGCGGGTCGATCTCACCGGCCTCGGTTATGCGGCCGATCTCGGCGACCACTGGATGTTCCTCGGCGTCGACCTGTACGACGGCGATTCGTTCGATCCCTACACCGACAGCTATGGAACGCGGTCGTGGTGGTTCGTCGAGCGCGACGGCGAGAACGGACCGGCATGGGCGTACCTCGATCCGGCGGTCGTGACCGGAGTCGGCGATTCCGACCCGCCGATTTCTTCGCGGCTCTCGCTGCTCGGCAACGCGCCCAATCCATTCGCCAGCCGCACCTCGATCCGCTGGGCGATGCCGTCCCCGGGCCGGGTCGAGTTGCTCGTTTACGACGTCCAGGGTCGCCTGGTCGCGACCCAGCCGCTCGGCCTCAAGCCGGCCGGCAGCCACAACCATCTGTTCGACGGGCGCACTCTCGAGTCGGGCCTCTATCTGTACCGGTTGCGGGTGCTCGATCCGGAAGGCAGTGCAGTTCAGGGCACTCTGACGGGCAAGCTGCTGCTCGCCCACTGAACCTTCGGCGCCGGCCGGCGGATCCTTCCGCCGGCCGGTTCGCCGCAGGCAAGCGAAAGGGTTCACAGCCGGCGATGCGGTCGAGGAATCCTGTCCGCGGGCTCGTTTCGGGTCTCGCGTTACTGTTCACCGTCCTCCCGTTCGCCGCCGTTGCCGGAACCACCGGGAAGATCTCCGGCACCGTCCGCGACGCTGCCAAGCAGCCGGTGATCGGCGCGAACATCGCGGTGGTCGGGGTGCCGCTCGGCGCGATCTCCGACGCCGAGGGCCGCTACGTGATCGTCAACGTTCCCTCCGGGTCGTGGACGATCAAGGCCTCGATGGTCGGTTATCGGACGACCACCGTGACGACGGTCGCGGTCTCGGCCGACCTCACCACGAAGATCGACATCGCGCTCGCCGAAGAGGCGGTCGAGATGCAGGAGGTGGTGGTGAGCGCCAAGCGTCCGGTGGTGGACGTGAACCTCACCAGCAACCGTGCGACCGTCACCCGCGAGGAGATCGCCAAGCTGCCGGTCCAGGAGCTGCAGGACGTGGTCAACCTGCAGGCCGGAGTGGTCGACGGTCACATCCGCGGCGGTCGCCAGAACGAAGTGCAGTGGCAGGTCGACGGAGTCACCGTCAACAACATGTACGACAACAAGTCGACGCTGCGGATCGATCGCTCGCTGATCGAGGAGGTCCAGGTCGTGAGCGGCACCTTCGACGCCGAATACGGACAGGCGATGAGCGGCGTGGTGAACGCGGTGCTCAAGCGCGGCGGCGACAAATTCGAGTGGTCGGGCGAGGTGATGAGCGGAACCTACATCTACCCGCAGAGCGGACGGCCACCGAACGTGGAGATCGGCAACGACGGGTCGGCGACCCCGGTCGACAGCTACGAATTCCGTCCCGGCGACCTCCAGAACTACCAGCTCACCGTGAGTGGTCCGACCGGGCTGCGGAACACCACGTTCCTGCTGAGCGGACGGCGCGGCATCACCGACCTGGCATGGCGCGGGATCCGGTATTTCACGCCTGCCACGGACATCGTGGGCGACACCGCGATCGCCAATCTGGGCGACGGCGAGAACGTGCCGCTCGGCTGGTCACGCGAATGGTCGGGGATCGCGAAGGTGACCAACCGTGGCCTGATCAAGGACGCCGAGCTCAGCTACCAGGCGTTGTTCAACGACATCGAAGCGCAGAAGACGGACGACGCGATGTTCCGCTACAACCCCGACGGACAGTCGAAACAGCAGACCCGCTCGCTCATGCACGGGTTCGACTGGACCCACGCACTCTCGCGCACCACGTTCTACAAGCTGACGCTGCGCCAGAACCTCTACAAGTACGAGGACATGGCGTACGAGGACTTCTACGACCCGCGCTACGAGGTCGGCCCGCCGCGTCCGCTGGTGCCCGGGTTCCTGCTCGATGTCTACAGCCAGGGTGTTTCGCTGACCCGCTTCCTGACCGAGACCGATGCGATGGTCGCGAACGGCTCGTTCACCCGTCAGATCCGTCCGGACTGGCTGATCAAGGCGGGCGGCGAGGTGCAGTGGGCCGACGTTACGTTCGGCACGCCGGGCAACCTGGTGTTCGTCCAGGTCAACGGAGTCGAGACGCTGGTGCGGGTGATCGAGGATCCGGCCGCCAACTACTTCGCGCCGGTCACCTACCATCCGCTGCTCGGCGCCGCCTACGTCCACAACGAGCTGGAGTGGAACGATCTCAACCTGCGGCTCGGCCTGCGCTGGGACATGTTCGACGCCAA
>Ga0111538_10010376_pt1 | contig 12391 bp, 13 predicted proteins | sample SoiMethybrSBSTD1_FD_79669 | JGI IMG/M metagenome (GOLD analysis project Ga0111538, IMG submission 79669) | Bulk soil microbial communities from a Populus tree surrounding site in Tennessee, USA - Soil MetaG P. TD hybrid SBSTD1 (version 2)... | ecosystem: Environmental > Terrestrial > Soil >...
CTCGTGATTCAGTAGCCACGCGATCTTCGGGTTCGCACGCGCCTTGTCCTGCATGATTTTCGATGCTCGCAAGACGTCGCGTCGGTGCACGACGGTCACCTTGCTCGCGAACTTCGTCAGGAAGATCGCTTCCTCCATGGCGGAGTCGCCGCCGCCGACGACCGCGATTTCCTGTCCGCGGAAGAAGAAGCCATCGCAGGTCGCGCACGTCGACACGCCGTGTCCAATCAGGGCGCGCTCGGACGGCAACCCAAGAAGGCGCGCCGACGCCCCAGTGGCGATGATGAGGGCGTTAGCCGTGAACACCTGGTCGGCCGTTTTGACCGTGAACGGGCGGGCGCTCAGATCGACTTCGGTGACGTGGCTTTGAAGAATCTCCGTCCCGAACCGCTGCGACTGGGCTCGCAACTCTGCCATCAGATCGGGGCCCATGATGCCGTCGCGATAACCGGGCCAGTTCTCAACGAGGGTCGTGATCATCAACTGCCCGCCCGCCTCGATCCCCTCGATGAGCAACGGGGCCAGATTGGCACGAGCGGCATAGATCGCAGCTGTCAGACCCGCCGGGCCAGACCCGATGATGACAACGTTGCGGTTGGCCATGAGTTCGAGAATGGGGAATGAGGGAATAAAGGAATGAGGGAATTGAGAATCAGGGAATCAGCGAATCAGGGAATGAAGACATGAAAAGCGCAGAAGAGGAATCTCCTCATTCTCCATTCCCTCCTTCTCCATTCCCTCATTCCCCCGTTCCCTCATTCCATCATTTCCAGGATCGTTAGACGTGCTTGTCCAGAATCTGCTTGAAGTCTTCCTTGGGTGCGAGGCCGACGACCTGGTCGACCACCTGACCGCCTTTGAACAGCAGGACGGCCGGGATCCCGCGGATGTTGAACTTGAATGCCGTGTTCGGGTTGTCGTCGACGTTCAGCTTGCCCACCGTCACTTTGCCGGCGTATTCGCCGGCCAGCGCGTCAATCGTCGGCCCGAGGCGCTTACAGGGTCCGCACCACTCCGCCCAGAAATCCACGAGCACCGGTCCCCCGGCATTGAGCACGGTCGTCTCAAAGTTGGTGTCGGTAAAGGTCTGCACGTTCTCGGCTGCCATGGGTTCTCGCTTTCTCCAGGTTTCAAGGGGCGGCACTCACGCGGGTTGCCGCTTGTGCAATCGCCCGATCATATATTTTGACGTACTCTTGGGCTGAACGGTCCCACGAATAGTCCAGTTTCATGCCGGCTCGCTGCAAGGCCCGCCACTTGGCCCGATCTTGGAACAACGTAATAGCGCGATTCAGGGCATCCAGGAGCGCCTCGGGCGTGTAATCGGTGAATACGATACCCGTCGCACCCGGTTTTCCAGGCCCATAGTCGGCCACCGTGTCGGCCAATCCGCCGACCGCCCGAACGATTGGCACTGTCCCATACCGAAGGCTGTACATCTGGTTCAACCCGCAGGGTTCGAATCGTGAGGGCATGAGAAACGCGTCAGCGCCGGCCTCGATGAGATGGGCGAGCGCTTCATCGAATCCGACGTGAACGCCGATGAGGTCCGGGTGGCGCGCCGCCAACCCACGCCACATGTTCTGGTACCGATCCTCGCCCGTCCCCAGCACCACGAATGACGCGCCCAGCCGGGGCAGCGTTTCCGAGATGGCCGCTATGAGGTCAAGGCCCTTCTGGTCGACCATCCGGGAAATCATCCCGATGAGCGGCCGAGCCAACGCGTCATCCGCAGCCGCCATCCCATAGCGCGAGAGCACGGCCCCCTTGGCTTCGCGCTTCCCCTTCAGTTTTTCACTGGTGTACGCCACCGGGATATGGGGATCGTGCGCGGGATCCCATGCTGTCGTGTCGATGCCGTTCAGGATGCCCGCGAGATCGGTGGCGCGGCGCCGCAGGATGCCTTCGAAACCGTAGCCGAACTCGGGCGTCTGGATCTCACGGGCGTAGGTGCGGCTCACTGTGGTGAGCATTGTGGCGGCGTTGATGCCACCCTTCAGGAAGCTGATATGTCCCCAGTACTCCATGCGGTCGACCGAGAACAGATCCCAGGGCAGATCGAGGCGAGGCAGCCAGTCCGGGGTGAAGAGGCCCTGATACGCCAGATTGTGAATCGTGAAAATCGAAGCGGTTCCTCTCAGAACGGGATGTGCGGCGTAGGAAGTCTCGAGGTAAACCGGCGCCAGGCCGGCCTGCCAGTCGTGGGCGTGGATCACATCGACGCGTTCCCTACGGCGCGCGACCCACTCGAGCGCGGCACGAGCGAGCAGGGCGAACCGCCGCGGATTGTCGGCATAGTCAGTGGTGCCGACGTTGTAGAGCTGGTCTCGATCGTACAGCTCTGGTACGTCTACGAGCAGCGCCCGGGCACCGTCGGCGAGCGGAGCGTCGAAATAACCGACGCTGAAGGTCTGCGCGCCAATGCTGACGGGGCTTCGTTCTACAAGTGTGCCGTCGGCGACTCCGCGATAGCGCGGCGTGACGACCGTGACCCGCCAACCCAGACGTGACAAGGCCGAGGGCAGCGCACCCATGACGTCAGCCAATCCGCCGGTCTTAGAGAACGGAAGCGCCTCCGACCCGACGAGGAGCGCCGATCGAGACATTGATTGCGGAGCGCGAGACGCCATGGGGAGAATTCATTCTACTGCCCGCTCGCGAAGCTCGACGGCTCACGGTACAATCGCCTCGTGCCAGAACGCCCACAGCGTCCGCCCCGCGCGGAGCCTCGTGAAATCCAGGAACTCCGACAGCTGAAAGCCGCTCAACCCGAGCTTGCCTCCGCGGTCGACATGCAGATCGATTTGCTCGATGCGCAACGCCGCGTTCAGGCCCGCGTGCCGCTGCCGTGGATGCGGCCCGACGCCGCATGGCTGACCTCGCAACAGGCTGCCGGTCGCGCGGTGGTCCGCTTTGGCGATATTCCGATTGACTGGACCGACTTCAGGCTGTCACTGCGTCAGACCGCCGACATCCTTCACCGCTACGACGTCATCGATCGCGAAGAGCACCAGCAGGTGCTCAAGCTCGCGCACGACGGTGACAGCCTTCCTGAGTTGGTCGCCGCGTGGTACAACGCGACGTCCGGAGCGGCCGACACGGCCAGCGCGCCGGCGCGGCCGTCAGTTCCCAATCTCAATCACGTCCTGGCACTGGCCATGCGACCGTTTCTGTCGCGATCGGCCGAAGCGCTCGTGCAAGGTGTCGATCTATCGGGATGGCACTTCGGACACTGTCCGTTCTGCGGCTGGGAACCGGATTTCGCGACCATCACCTCGAGCGGTGATCGTCGGCTCATTTGCGGGCGTTGCGCGGCGCAATGGACGTTCGGCGCCTACACCTGCCCGTTCTGCGCCAACGACGATCGCCAGCAGATCACGTCGTTCGCCACACGGGACGGCCAGTATCGCGTGTACGCCTGCGACGCGTGTAAGCGGTATCTGAAGGCTTATGACAGCCGCAGCGCCAGCCGTCCGGTTCTGGTGGGAGTCGACGCCATCGCGACGCTGCCGCTCGACGCGGCAGCCATTCAGCGAGGCTATTCGGGATAGCGCCGAACGTTACTGGACGGCAGCCGGGGTGGCGGTGGCGAAGATCGTCGACGCCTTGGCGGCAAACCAGTTGAAGAGGTTCTGCGTCTCGAGGAAGCGGCCGGCGTTCGAGCGCGCCCCCAACACGACGACCGCCACTGCCTGGTCGCTCTCAGGCAGGCGGAGCAGCGTCGCCAGGCAGTAGCCCGACTTCGAGATGAATCCGGTCTTGGCGGCCTTGACGCTCAGATCGTCACGGCCCAGCAGGTGATTCGTGCTGCGGAAGGTGATGTCGCGCCGCTGCGCGTGCACGGTGTAGCTCGACGTCTGCATCACCGACGAAATGCGTTCGTCCTCCGACGCCAGGGCAATCAGGCGTGCCATGTCGTACGCCGAGGAGACGTTCTCGGAAAGCAAGCCGGACGGATCGGCGTAGTGAGTGCTCTGCAGCCCCAGTTCGAACGCTTTCCCGTTCATCCGGTCGATGAAGGCGTCCGAGCCCAACGGCGAGACCCGAGCCAGGGCGCGGGCCGCAGCGTTGTCTGAGGCGATGAGCAGCAGGTGCAGGAGGTCGCCGGTCGTCAGCTTGTCGTTCGCTCGTAGATACGTGGTCGAGGCGCGCAACACATCCGAACGGGCGACGGTGACCTGCTGGCTGAGGTCAGGGTTGTTCTCGAGAAAGACCGTCGCCGTCATCACCTTGGTGATGCTGGCAATGGATCGCTGGTCCTGGGCGTTTTGCTCCCACAGGATCTCATTCGTCTCTGGGTTGTAAACGATAGCGGCTGCGGCGCGTAGGTCGGGAACCAGATCCCCGCTCGCGTCGACCTTGTAGCGTGGGACCACCGTGTCGGCGATTTCGCGGGCCATCGCGGCGGCCCGCGCTCGGGAGAGCGCGGCGCGACGAGAACGGGTGCGGTTCGCGGAGTAGAGCTTCGTGCTGGAGCCCGACGCCTTGCCAGCGGTGGTCTTGGCGGCGGCTTTCTTCTGGGCCGCGTCAACCGGTGTCGCGACAGCGCAGCCCATGACCAGCACGAGTGCGCACAAGCCTACTGAGATACGTCGCAATTCAGCTCTATTCACGCAACCGCCCAATGATGAGGGGCCGGACGGGCCGGCCGACGAAATTGTAACAGACAATCCGCTCGACGCAAGCACCTGTCGCCAAGATTCACGCAGCGCTGTGCCACAATGAGGCGCCTGCATTCCGTCTCTTCCAGACACAGTTGATCTATCGGCTTTTCGACCGGAAATTAGAGGGTCACGACGCATGAACGCACGAGAAATCGAAGAGTATCGCGCGCTCCGGGACACCATTCGTGAACGCTCGACGACGCGCGTATGGATCGCGCTCGTCGGCCTGACGGCCTGGGCGGCGCTGACGGTTACCTCGGGCGCGTTAGCGGAGTTGCCGATTGCCACTCTTCTGCCCCTCCTCGTGCTGGCGCTGACGTTCGAGATTGTCTTTGCCCTGCACACCGGCGTTGAACGTGTCGGACGGTACCTTCAGGTCTTCTTCGAAGACGAGGCCGCCGATCGTGGTTGGGAGCACCAGGCCATGGCGTTCGGCCGCCAATTCCCTGGCAGCGGACCCGACCCTCTCTTCTCCGCCTGCTTCTGGGCGGCGGTCGTCTTGAATCTCATCCCTGCGGCGATCGCCAGGCCGGCGGCCATCGAATGGACCGTGGTCGGCGCCGGGCACGCCATCGTCGCCGCCCGCATTTTTGTCGCCCGCCGCCGAGCCGGGGCCCAACGGGCGCTCGATCAAGACCGCTTCAAGAGACTGAAAGCTCAAGGCGCCTCTACTTCTGGGCCAGCGCAATCGTAACGAGGACGGCGTTCTGAGTGCCCTTCCACGAGTCAGCCGTCTCGAACGACTCGGAGGTCGCATGCACGTCGGCGCCCTCGCCGCCGCCGCCGATGGCGACGGCGGGAATGTTGAGGCTCAGCGGCAGGTTTGCGTCGGTCGAGCCTTCGCTGAGCGGGATGCTCGTGCCCAGCAACGCGTGGCCCACCGCCTGTACTGTCTGGACGATCGCCGAGTTCAATGTCAGCGATCCGGCTGGCCGGTCACCGACCAGCTCCTTGGTCGCCGTTACGCGCGCGGTCGAGCTCCATCGACGATTCTCTTCGGCGACGCCAGCATCGACCGCGGCCTGAATCCTGGCGTCGACCGCTGCGAGCGCTTCGGGATCGGCCGACCGCACGTCAATCTCCATCCACGCCTCAGCGGGAATCGCGTTCACTGAAGTGCCGCCGCCGATGCGCCCGACGTTGAACGTCGTCCGCGGCGTTGCCGGCACCTGGATCTCGGCGATCTTCGCCACCGCGCGGCCGAGGGCGTTCGCCGGATTCGGTAGACCGAACGCTCCGAAGCTATGGCCGCCCGGACCCTTGAAGGTGATGCGATAGCGATGGCTGCCGACGGCAACATACGTCACATGCAGTCCGGCGCCATCGATTGACACGAAACGATCAACCTGTCCTTTAAGAGTGTCGTTGAACAGCGTCTTCATCCCTCGCAGATCACCGAGGCCCTCTTCGCCGACGTTGGCCACGAAGGTGACCGACCCCGGGGTCTGCACGCCGGCATCGTTGAGCGCACGAACCACTGAGACGAGGACCGCCAGACCGCGGCAGTTGTCGCCGATGCCCGGCCCGCGCAGCGTGCCGCGGTCGCGCGTGACTTTGACTGGTGTGCCCTCGGGGAAGACCGTATCAAGGTGTGCAGCCAGAACCAGCCGGGGCCGGCCCGCGGTCCCAGGACGATCGCCGAGGACATTGCCGGCCCGATCGATTCGAACGTTCTGCAGGCCGAGTTCCTGAAACGATCGCTTCAGCACCTCTCCGCGCGCCGCTTCCTTGAACGGCGGCGCAGGCACCTCACAGAACCGCACCTGGTCGTCGATCGTCCGGGATTCGCTGGCCCGCGCTCCGGCAATCGCCGCCTTCACCTTGGCGTCAGCCAGCAGCGAATCGATCGACACGGTCTGCGCCGAAGCCGACCGGATCGCCCCACAGCCGAGTAGAACCAGTGCGACCGCGCACCCGCGGCACCCCTGCATCAAGCGCTCTCCAGATCGGCGCGGCGCCAGCTGTGCACAGAGTTCACGATCCAACACCACCCGATCGCCCGAAGGGCGTCCAGGTTCACCGACGACGATGTGGCAGGTCGCGGTTTCGGTCATCTCGCCACGGACGTTTCACGGCTCGACGCGTCGAACCGGTCAATGGTCGCACGATTGGACATGTCGCGGTGTGCTGTCTTCTGGAAGTGAAAACGCTTGACCGAGACACTGGTCGCCGCGCTACGGCCAGCCTCAGCCGCGTCGGACCAGGTTGCTGACAATTTTGTCAGCTCCTCGATCCCCTGCGCTCGATCGAGGCGTGCGAGCATCTCCACCGTCCGAGTCTTGGACGTGCGGGTGGTAACGGTCCCATCCTCGGCGATGCCGCTCACGTCGTTTTGGATCATGTCGACAATCATCACATTTCTGCACGCGACTTTGGCCGATGCGCGAGGCGCGTCTCGGTGCAGGACCTGCTCTCAGACGCCCTGCTCCACGCTGCCGTGTCTTTCATAGGTCAGGCCGTAATCCGGCCAGGCTCGATGGAAGAGGACGGTTCCAGCGCCGCGGAGCGGAAAAATCGGGGTCCTGCACTGATGTGCGCGGCGTAGGCCCTCGCTGTTTGTCCACCGAATCGGCGAACAATACCGCCGGATCGCCGGAAAACGTGCCCGGTAGTCTGACCCGCCGAGATTGACGGAAGGTGTTACCGGCGGCGAGCTCGCCCGGATCACGTCAAAAGCGCGATCGAATGTGGCCTGCGGCGACAAAGGCCGGAGCGAGCCCACCGCATATGGCGTCGGGCGGATTGTTAGCGGACGCCGCCTCACGCGTTTCAGGGGAAGCAGTCACATCAGCTGCGCCAGTCGCTCGACGTCGGAGCGCCTGCGGAAACATCAGCGGGATCGTTGGCTTCGAGAATCACGTCAGGTCCATCGAGGATCACCCCCTCGTTTTGAGAGAGACGCAATCTCACCGCGACGGGTGTTCCACCTTAGTCACACGCGGATGCAGCGCGTCGATCCAAAACTCAGAAGTTGCACCGATGTTTCTTGATCGATCACGAAATTCGTCGCGCATTGGAGTGCAGTGCCGCCTACGATCGAACGCAGGTGAGACAGTGCGTTGAGAGGGCACACGGCTTGCTGAGCTGGTTGAGCAGCGTAGCCAGGTGAAACGCCACGAGCGACGCTCTCACCAGGCCAGCGAGAGGGTACGTATGAGTCTCGTGCGACTTCTGGGGTTCACGACGCTGAATTGCGGATGTGTGATTGGCCGCTACCGCGAGGTCGCGACCAGCCGTGAGGTGCGCTACATCGAGGAAAAGGGCAAGGCCTGCTCGAGCCATCATCACCGGCGCAATCACACGGTCTCGGCCGACCCGCTCGGGGCTGCCGGTGCTGCGGCCCTGACCTACAAGGCCTCCTGACGGTCCCGTCGCGTGCCCTCCGGGCGGTCGCTCGACCGCCCGTGTTCCGATTCCGATTCCTGTGGCTCATTAAAGTACACTGTCGGTTCGGCCGAGATACTGTCCGTCATGCCCGCGGTTGCCAAGTCTTTCGCCATCGTGCCCGGACGCCGGGGAAGCCGTACCACCTTCTACCTGGCCGACTGCCTGCAGATCTTTGGCGATCTCGCACCCAAGAGCATCGACGTCATCGTAACCTCGCCGCCGTACAACCTCGGCATCCGCTACAACAGCTATCAGGACACCCTATCAGCGGGCGACTACCTCGAGTGGACCGACCGCTGGATCGCGGCCGCCGCCAGAGTGCTCCGGCCGGATGGGTCGCTCTTCCTGAATGTCGGGGCCAAGCCCTCAGATCCCTGGACGGCCCTCGACGTCGCGCAGGCCGCCCGCCCGCACCTGCGCCTCCAGAACATCATCCACTGGGTCAAATCGATTGCGATTGACCGCGATTCGACCGGTGTCGGAGCTGGGCTGACCCGCGATCTGGCCGTTGGCCACTATAAGCCGATCAACAGCGATCGCTTTCTGAACGACTGTCACGAGTTCGTGTTCCATCTGACGCCGGCCGGTGAATCGCGACTCGACCGCCTCGCGCTTGGCGTGCCTTATCAGGATCAGTCGAACACGAGCCGCTGGAAGGCCGGTACCGACGGCGTCCGCTGCCGCGGGAACACCTGGTTCATCCCGTACGAGACCATTCAGCGCCGCGATCGCGATCGACCTCACCCGGCCAGCTTCCCGTCGCGGCTGCCCGAACAGTGTCTTCGCCTGCACGGTCTCGATCGCATCGAGACGGCGATGGACCCGTTCATCGGCCTTGGCAGCACAGCGGTCGCCTGCGCTCGCCTGGGGATCAACTGCATCGGGTCGGATCTGGACGAGAGCTATCTCACGATGGCGGTGGAGCGGACGCAACAAGTGACGGTGGTCGCCCTGCCCGAGCGCGGCGTCGCCCGTATGAAGAAGGCCACGCTCACCGAGCGCCGCCTCCGCAGAACGTCGAACGGATAATCCGCGCGGGTTCGACTAACGGTTGTCGCTGACCGTCGGACGCGGCAGCGGCTTGAGGACGTACTCGGTTCGCGCGGTCACGTTCATCCTCTCGCGCTTCACCTTCACGTCAATCTGCCGGCGACGCTTGGTCGGATCGGGATTGCTCGAGTAGTAACCCAGCACGTAGTAGTCGCTGGACTCGGCGTCGATACGCTTCAGCGCCTTGTCGAAGTCGTTCATGTTGACGATCGCGAGGCCGCCGGTCTCCTCGGCCAGCACGCGCATGCTGTCCTGCGTCTTGCGCACGAACGAATTCCACTCGCTGGGATCGACCTGTTCGTCGATGTCCGAACCGGCGACGAGGCCGCGTGGGTCGATCGTGTAGATCGTCGTATTGGCGCGGTTCGCGGTGCGCGTCAACTCGCCCAGCTCTCGTGACAGATCCGCGTCACTGAACGTCTCGGACTGTTTCTGCTGGTTGGTGAAGGGATCGCTCGCTGCCGAATTGGTGCCATCGTCGTTACTGTGGGCGAGGACGTTCGACTGGTTCTGCAGGAACGGCGATCCGGCGTCGCGCAGGCCCAGGCGTGAGTCCTGAAACGGATTGAAATCGTAGCCTTCACTCACCCACACGAGCGCCTTCCGGCGGTTGTGCACCTTCTCGAGGTTGTTCAACGCTTCGTTCATCGTCGAGAACGCGACGTGCGCGCGATGGCGCAGCTCCGTCGGACCCTCGGCGCCGGTGCCGCCGTTGATGATCTCGCTCGGCTTGAGGCCATCGCCGGTCATCTTCTTGATCGCCTCGTCGAGACGATTCCGATCGTAGGTCATGTCGATGGCAATCGACGAAGGGCCGCTCGAGACGATGCCAAAGAGATCGCCGTCGTGGAGGAGCGTGCGACCGACTTTCTTGAAGAGCTCACGAACGCGGCCGGTCGCCTGGAATTGCAGGTGCAAGTCGTCGACGAAGAAGAGAAAGATTCGGCCCGACGTGTCGTTGACCTTACGCACGGGCGGAAGAATGATGCCTTCGGGAGCGGATGCCGGCGGTGCTTCGAGCACGTTGGTCACGCGACCACCGTGGCTCATCGTCATCGATGCAAGTTCCTGCTTCACGCCGTCTTCGAAGACCTCGAATTCGTCTTTCGACAAATCCGAAACGAATTGGCCGCGCTCGTCCCTGACGATGACATCGGTCGTGACCGCGTCGACCTGCACGCGGAACACCGGGCTGCCCTGCTGCGACGGCGTGGACTGGCCTTGAGCCGGGGTCTGCGCCGACAACCCCGCCGCAAGGGCCACACACCCGACGGTGGACCAGAAGCCGCGTCGTTTCAATGTCATAACGGGACGATTATGCCACGGCCGCCGGCCGGGGGCGATGGAGACTATTCAGCTGACCCGCTGGGCGGATTCGGCTGGCCGGATCCACCCCGGCGTCGCCGTCCACCCCTCCGCCGGCGTCGGCGCCCGGCTCCAGGCGGACGCCCTTCTACGGCACTGTCAGACGCATCCTGTGACATGGTGGCGCTAGGAACGTCACCAGCAGCGAGCTCGTCACTTGCGAGTTCGTCATCGAGTTCACCCGGTGCGGCGAGTTCGGACGGCTCCGAGGCCGCCTCCGAGGAGTCGGCGTCGTACGGATCCTCGATGACGTCGGCGGCGATGGCGTCGGCCGTCACCGGCAACGACTCATTCGGCTCAATGACGTCGACCGCATCGTCGCGGGCGGCTGCCAGGCGGGCCTGCTTCGCGGCCCGCTCCGACCTTCGTCGCTCGCGCCAGTGCTCGACTTCTACCGGCGGAATAGGCGTGTTCTCGAATTTCGTCCAGTCGAACACCACGCCGGGGTACTGCGCTTCGAGCGTGCGGCGAACGACGTCGTCAAAGGCGACCCGGCCGACTTTGACGCCAGGAGGCGTGCGGTACCAGTAGAGGATCCTGGTCGGCCCGCCCTTCTTCGCAACGGTGTGGATCAGGTACGTGTGCTCGTACCCGCGGCGGTCGCGGGAGAACCGGATGAACGGCACGGGTTACTTTCGCTTCTGGGCCCGCGCTGGCTTCTTCGCGACGGCCTTTCTTGGCGCCGCCTTTGCCGCACCTCGCGTGGGACGCTTTGCCGCGGCGGCTACCTTCCGCCGTGCCGCACCTGCGACTGAGCGCGCCGGCGCCGATGCGCGAGGTGGAGCCGACGCCCGGGGCGGAGCCGATGCCCGGGGCGGAGCCGAGACCCGGGGTACCGCCGAGGACCGCGCAGAAACGGGCGCTGGCTCCTTGCTCCTATGGACGAGCGTGAATCGAACCTCGTCCCCGAACGAGTGGTAACTCCAGATTTCGTGGACGTGGATCTGGTTGTCCTCGCACAATCTGCGGGCCACCTCGACCATCGCCGCCGGCACGTACAAGTGAAACGCCGTCCGCACGCGCGCGAAGTGCGCCCACTCAGCGAGCGCCTCGAGGTGGTTCACCGACTCACCTGTTTCTACCTCGACGATAACCTGGAGGCGTCTGCCCCGCTCCTGCGACTGGAGCACGAGATCCGGGTACAGCGCCGCCGCTCCATTGCCGACGGCCGCGTTCTGTTCGGCACCGGGGTTGATGCCAACGTCGAATTTGCGACGGCATTTCGACTGAAGCAGGCGAATAATGCGGTCGTGCTCGAGTTGTTCGCGGACCGGCCGCACCAGGATCGGACTCACCAGCGCCTCCGCAGGTCGAGAAACGATGACCTAAAAACCCCACACTCTAACATGAGTCGGCTCACAAGCACCCGGACTCCCCCGGTTAGCGCCCACCGCACTACTCGAGCAGTCCCATCGGTCTGTTAAGATAACGCCGATGTCCGCGGCGGCTTCGGCAACCGGTCACGAGACCATCCTCATCGTTGACGACGATGAGGGCGTGACCCAGACATTTGCCCGAATGCTGCGGCTCGAAGGCTACACCGTCCGGACCGCCATGAACGCGGAAACCGGCCTGCGTGACGCCAGTGAGCACCCACCGGACGCGATCATCCTGGATTTGCGAATGCCCCTGGTCGACGGCCTGGGCTTCCTGCGCCGGCTGCGATCCCGCGAAGCACAGCGGTCCACCCCGGTTGCCATCGTCACCGGCGATTACTTCCTCGACGACACTGTTTCGTCGGAACTTCGCGAGTTGGGCGCCGAGCTGAAATACAAGCCGCTTTGGCTTGATGACCTGGTCGGTCTTGCTCGGATGCTGCTCAAGGTGACCCACTGACGGCGCCGGATCATCGATTTCTTCGAGCCTGCCGCCGCGAGCCGGTCGACGCGACACCTGTTTGGTTCATGCGGCAGGCTGGCCGCTAC
>Ga0111538_10010377_pt1 | contig 12390 bp, 4 predicted proteins | sample SoiMethybrSBSTD1_FD_79669 | JGI IMG/M metagenome (GOLD analysis project Ga0111538, IMG submission 79669) | Bulk soil microbial communities from a Populus tree surrounding site in Tennessee, USA - Soil MetaG P. TD hybrid SBSTD1 (version 2)... | ecosystem: Environmental > Terrestrial > Soil > Tree...
ACGCGCTCCCTACGCGATCGCCGCCGTCATCCTGCTGGCCGCGGCCGCGGGCCTCCTGGCCTGGCGGCGCGGCGCGCATGCCGGCGCCGTCCGCCAGGACCCCGGGCTCAGCGTCCTTCTCATCACCATCGACACGCTGCGCGCCGACGCCCTGGGCACGTACGGCAACGCGCGCGCGCAGACGCCCTGGATCGACCGCCTGGCCGCGCAGGGCGTGCGCTTCGACCGCGCGCACGCCCACAACGTGGTCACGCTGCCCTCCCACAGCAACCTGCTCTCCGGCCAGTACCCGCTCAGCCACGGCGTGCGCGACAACTCGGGCTACCGCTTCCCGGCCGACCGGCCCACGCTGGCCACGCTGCTGAAGGAGCGCGGCTACCGCACGGCCGCCTTCGTGAGCGCCTTCCCGCTCGACTCGCGCTTCGGCCTCGACGCCGGCTTCGAGGTGTACGACGACCGCCTGGGTCAGAGCGGCGAGATCCGCTCCGCCTTCAGCGTGGCCGAGCGCAAGGGCCCGGCCACCGTCAAGGCGGCCCTCGACTGGCTGGCCCGGCACGGGCAGGAGAAGACGTTCCTGTTCGTCCATCTCTACGAGCCCCACTTCGCCTACGAGCCGCCGGAGCCCTTCGCCTCCCGCTTCCGCGACGATCCCTACCTGGGCGAGGTGGCGGCGGCGGACGCGGCCCTGGAGCCGCTCCTGAAGCCGATCCTGGAGGCGGCCGGCAACGGGCGCACGCTGGTGGTGCTGACCGGCGACCACGGCGAGTCCCTGGGCGAACACGGGGAGATGACGCACGGCATCTTCGCCTACGAAAGCACGCTCCACGTCCCGCTCATCCTCTACGCGCCGCGCATCCTGGCCCCGGCCGTGGTGCGCGAGCCGGTGCGCCACGTGGACGTGGTGCCCACCGTGCTCGAGGCCCTGGCTCTCGCTCCCCCGCCCGCTCTGGCCGGCCGCAGCCTGCTCTCCGCCGCGGCCAGCGGCAGCGCCCCCGCCGTCCCCGCCTACTTCGAGGCCCTCTCCTCCTCGCTCAACCAGGGCTGGGCCCCGCTGCACGGCGTGACCAGCAACGGCCTCAAGTACGTGGACCTGCCGCTGCCCGAGCTGTACGACCTGGCCGCCGACCCCAAGGAGGAGCACAACCTGGCCGCCACGCGGCCGGGCGACCTCGAGCGCCTGCGCGCGCTGCTGGGCCGCCTCCGCAGCGAGGACCGCGGCGACACGCGCGTGAAGGAGGACCCGGCCACGCTGGAGCAGCTGCGCGCCCTGGGCTACGTGGCCGCCCAGGAGGCCAAGCAGAAGGAGCACTACACGGAGGCCGACGACCCCAAGCGCCTGATCGAGGTGGACCGCCGCTCGCGCCAGGCGCTCACGCGCTACCGCGCGGGCGACATCGACGGCGCGCTGCGCCTGGTGCGCGAGAACCTGGCCCAGCGGCCCGACATGCAGCTCTCCTACCTGCACATGGCCTACCTGGAGCGGGCGCGCGGCGACCTGGCGGCGGCGGTGGCCGCATCCCGGCGGGCCTTCGAGCTGCGCCCGCTCGACTCCGAGAGCGTGGCCCTCTACGGCGTCTACCTCACGGAGTCGGGGCACCCGCGCGAGGCAGCCGACGTGCTCGAGCCCTACATGACCGCGGTCAAGCCGGACGTGGACGTGATCACGGCCCGCGGCATGGCCCTGGCCGCGCTGGGGCGGCGGGCGGAGGCGCTGGCCACCTTCGACCGCGCGCTGCAGGCCGACCCCACCAACGCGCAGGTGCTGGTGAACATCGGCACCGTGCACCTCATGGCCGGCGACCGCCGGCAGGCGGCCCAGGCCTTCGTGGCCGCGCTGGAGATCGACCCCGCGCTGGCCAAGGCCCACAACTCGCTGGGCGTGATCGCGGCCCAGGAGGGACGGCTGGACGAGGCGGTGGGCCACTGGCGGGAGGCGGTCGCGCTCAACCCGGCCGACTGGCAGACGCTGTTCAACCTCGGCTCCACGCTGCGCGCGCAGGGCCGCACGGACGAGGCCCGGCCCTACCTCGAGTCGTACCTGAAGGCGGCGCCGCTGGCCCTGGAGGCGCGCGACATCGCGCGCGTGCGCCAGTGGCTGGGCCCGACGGGCGGGCCGGCCCGGCCGCTCTGATGGCGACGCGGCGGCTGGCCGCGCTCGCGCTGCCGGCCCTCCTCCTCGTCCCGGCCTGCCGCGGGCGCGCGCCCTCCACCTTCCCGCAGGCGTCGGTGCTGCTGGTCTCGATCGACACCCTGCGCGCGGACCACCTGCCCGCCTACGGCTACTCCGCCGGCTCCACGCCGCGCCTCGACGCGCTGGCCGCGGACGGCATCGTCTTCGAGGAGGCGCTCAGCCACTGCCCGCTCACGCTGCCCGCACACGCGTCCTTGCTCACCGGGCTGCTGCCTCCCCGCCACGGCGTGCGCGACAACGCCGGCTTCGCGCTGGCCCCCGGCCTGCGGCCGCTGGCCGTGCGCTTCCGCGAGAAGGGAGTGGCCACGGGCGGGGCCGTGTCGTCCTACGTGCTGCGCCGCGCCACCGGCATCGGCGAAGGCTTCGACCTCTTCGACGATGCCGTCACCCAGGCCGGCGGGGCCAGCCTGGGCGAGCAGCAGCGCGACGGCGCGGTGGCGGTGGAGACGATCGCGAGCTGGATCGAGGGCCGGAAGGGCGGGCGCTTCTTCGCCTTCGTCCACCTCTACGAGCCGCACGCGCCCTACACGCCGCCGCCCGCGTTCCAGGGCCGGCCGCTCGCCTACGACGGCGAGATCGCCTACGCGGACGACCTGGTGGGCCGTCTGCTCGACCGCCTGAAGGCGGCCTCGCGCCTGGAGGACACGGTGGTGGCCGTGACCTCGGACCACGGCGAGGGCCTGGGCGACCACGGCGAGAAGGAGCACGGCTTCTTCGTCTACCGCGAGGCGCTGCGCGTGCCGCTGATCGTCCGCCTGCCCGGGCGCGGCCGCGCGGGCACGCGCGTGCCGGGGCTGGTGGCCCAGGTGGACATCCCCGCCACGCTGCTCGACCTGGCCGGGCTGGACGCCTCCGGCCTGGACGGCGTGTCGCAGCGCGCCGTCCTGCAGGGCGGCCGGGCCGCGGCCCGCAGCGTGTACTCGGAGTCGCTGTTCCCGCTCTACCACTTCGGCTGGAGCGCGCTCTACGCGGCCAGCGACGACCGCCTGCACTTCATCGACGCCCCGCGGCCGGAGCTCTACGACGTGCGGGCCGACCCGGGCGAGAAGACGAACCTGGCCCCGGAGCGCGCCCCCACGGTGGCGGCCATGCGGGCCTTCGTCGACGCGCACGCCCAGGGGCGCGCCGCGCCCGCACCCGCGCCCGTGGCGGCCGACGTGCGCGAGCGGCTGGAGGCGCTGGGCTACGTCGGAGGGGCGCCGGCCGCCGCACCCGCCGCGGGCCCCCGCGCCGACCCCAAGGACATGGTCGAGGCCTACGAGGGCTACCGCGACGCCACCGGCCTGGCCCAGCGCGGCCGCCACGCCGAGGCCGTGGCCGCGCTGCAGCGGGTGCTGGCGGCCAGCCCGGGCATGCGCGACGCGCGCGAGGCGCTGGCCCTCTCGCTCTTCCGCCTCGGCCGCACGGACGAGGCGGTGGCCGCGCTCGACACGGTGGTGAAGGAAGACCCGCAGCGCGCCTCGGCCCACCTGCTGCTGGCCCGCATCCACGCCCTGGCCGGCCGGCGCGCGCTGGCCGAGCGGCACGCGGCGGCGGCCGCGGCCGGGGATCCCGGGCGCGCCTTCGAGACCCTGGCCGAGGCCCTGTTCGCCGCCGGCCGCGTGGACGACGCCGCGGACTTCGCGCGCCGCGCGGTGGCCGCCGATCCCGACCGCGTGGCCGCGCACTACGTCCTGGGCCTGGCCGCGCAGCGGCGGGGCAACTGCACGGCGGCGCTGGCCGACTTCGACCGCGCGGTGGCGGCCCGCGCGCGGCAGCCCGCACTCGTCGTGCCCGGCCTCGACGTGCGGCGCGGCGACTGCCTGGCCCGCCTGGAGCGCGGCGCGGAGGCCGAGCAGGCGTTCCGGGCCGAGCTGGCCGCGCTGCCCCGCTCGGCCGAGGCGCGCGTCGGCCTGGCCATCCTCTACCGCACGCAGGGCCGCGATGAAGAGGCCCGGGCCGCGCTGGAGGGGCTCATCGAGGCGGGATCGGGCGCCGGCGACTACTGGACGGTGGTGCGCACGCTGGCCGGGCTGGGCGACCTCCCGGCCGCGCGCCAGTGGGCCGCGCAGGCCCACACGCGCTTCCCGGACGACCCACGGTTTCGTTGAACGGATCCGTGTGCTCGTTCAGCGGTCGCGTTTGAGGAGCGCGTAGCCGCCGGGCAGCTCCAGCACCGCGCTCACCTGGCCGGGGGCCAGGGCCAGCGCGGCCGTGCGCAACGGCTCGGCCAGGTCCTGCGGCGTCACCTGGCCCAGGTCTCCGCCGCGGGGCGCGGACGGGTCGATCGACACCTGGCGGGCGATCTGCGCGAAGTCCTCGCCGGCCTGCGCGCGCCGGGCCGCCTCCGCCGCCGCCTCCGCGGCCGCCGTGCGGATGAGGCGCAGGTGCACACCCCCGCGCACGGGCGCGGCCGGCGCCGTGGGCGGTGGCGACGTGCCCGCGCCGGCGGCCGCCGCGGCCTGGGCCGTGGCCAGCGCGGGCGCGGCGCCCGGATAGCCGGGGACGCGGGCCAGCAGGCGCTGGAAGAGCGGCACCGCCGCCGCCGCGCGACCCGCGCGCAGCTCCACCGAGGCCAGGTAGAAGAGGGCATCCGGGTGGTCGGGCTCCGTCTTCAACGCGGCCCGGAACTCCTGGCCCGCCTCCGCCTCGCGGCCGGACGCGCCCAGGGCCAGGCCGTAGGCCACGTGGGCGGCGGCGGAGCGCGGCTCCAGCTTCAGCGCGGCCTGGGCCGCGTCGCGCGCGCGGTCGAGCTCGCCCATGGCCCGGTACACGTTGGCCAGGTCGATCTGCACCGCGGCCCGGCGCGGATCGGCCGCGGCCGCCTTCTCCAGCGCGGCCCGGGCCGCCGGCAGGTCGTCCTGCTGGAGGGCCAGCCGGCCGCGCAGGCCCAGCAGCTCGGCGTTGCGCGGGGCGCGGGCCAGGCCGCGGTCCAGCGCGCCGGCCGCGTCGGCCGGGCGTCCGGCGGCGCGATAGGCGTCGGCCAGGTAGACGTAGGCAGCGGCGGACGTGGGCATGAGGCCCACCGCGCTCTCCAGCGGCCCCACCGCGTCCGCCGGCCGCTTGAGCTCCAGCAGCGTCCGGCCCAGGTAGAACTCGACGTTGAACGAGTGGCGCTCGAGCACGTTGCCTCCCTCGCGCGTGCTGGCGCCGGAAAGCCGAGTGAGCACGCGCAGGGCGGCCGCGTACTGCTTCTCGCGGAACAGGCGCAGCGCGCGCACCACGTCGCGGCGGTAGGACTGGAACTCCGCGATCTTGTCCTTGGGATCGGCGCCGGAGGCCGTGCCGCCCTGGAAGGCGCCGCCGCCGACGTAACCGAGCGCGGCCAGGCGCTCCAGCGCGGCCGCGTCGGTGGTGAGCGCCGCCGCCGGCGCCTTGCCGGCCTCGCGGTCCAGGCCGGCCAGCCTGGCCTTCATGGCCGTGGCCACCGGCCCCCGCAGGTCGATCAGGTTGCGCGCCTCGCGCGGATCTTCGCTCAGCCGGTAGAGCTCGGCCTTGGGCAGGTCGATGTACTTCCAGCCCTCGGCGCGCAGCGCGCGCACGGGCGCGTAGCCGAAGTGGATCTGGCCGTAGAGGCTCTCGGCGTAGGACTCGTTGTCGGGGATGCGCCCGCCCGGGCGCAGCGCCGCCGCCCGCGAGGTGCCACTGCCGGTGGCTCCCGCGGCGCCGGCCAGCTCCAGCAGCGTGGGCAGCAGGTCGATGCTGCGGAACTGGCCGCTCACCTGCGCGCCCGCGGGCAGGCGGCCGGGCCAGCTCAGGATCAGCGGCACGCGCAGGGTGGTGTCGTAGACGAAGAAGAGGTGCTCGTCTTCGCCGTGGTCGCCCAGCCCCTCGCCGTGGTCGGAGGTCACCACCACCAGCGTGCGCTCGCGCAGGCGCGCGTAGTCGAGCCAGGTCACCAGCCGCCGGAGCTGGGCGTCCGCGTAGGCCACCTCGCCGTCGTAGGGCCGCGCCTTGTTCACGTAGGCGGGCGGCGGCTCGTAGGGCGCGTGGGGGTCGTAGAGGTGCACCCAGGCGAAGAAGGGCGCCTGGCGCGGCTTCTTCAGCCAGCGCAGGGCGGCGTCCACCACCGGGGCCGCGCGGCGCTCCATCTGGCCTTCCCCGGTCGTGACCGCCTCGCCGCCCGCGAACGGGTCGTCGAAGGTGGCGAAGCCCTGGTCGAGGCCGGAGGGCCGCGACACCGGGTAGGCACCGACGAAGGCGGCGGTGTCCCAGCCCTGGCCGGCCAGGATCGAGGCCAGGGTGGGCGTGCCCTTCTTGAGCGGCGGCGAGGCGTTGTCGCGGATGCCGACCTCGTAGGGGTAGCGGCCGGTCATGATGCTGGCGTGCGAGGGCCGCGTCTGCGGCGCCTGCACGACGGCGTCGCTCAGGAGCACGCCTTGCCGGGCCAGGCCGTCGAGCGCGGGCGTGCGCGCGGCCGCGTAGCCGTAGGCGCCCACGCGGTCGGCCCGCAGCGTGTCGATGGTGACGAGCAGGATGTTGGGACGCGCCTGCGCCCCGGCCGACGGCGCCTGGGCAGCCGCCGCCAGCGGCCACGCCACGGCCACCGACACCCACACGGCAACCTTCATCATTCGATTATCGGAGCCCGCCAAGGAGAACAAAAACGGCCCCGGGGAACGCGAGATCCCCGGGGCCTGGGTACGAACGGCGGATGGGTTAGAAGCTGAGACGAGCGCCCAGGCGGAACGTCCGAGGAGCGATGATCTCCTCGATCCGGCCCAGGGTCGGACCAGCGGTGCGGAAGCGCGACAGGACGACGTCGTTGTTGAGCACGTTGAACAGCTCGGCGCTCAGCGTGAGCGCTCCCTGGCCGAAGTGCACGTTCTTGGCCAGGCGCAGGTCGACGTTCCAGACGTCGTCGTAGCGGACCGTGTCGACCTCCGGGGTGGCCAGGGCGTTGAGCGTGGCGTCGCGGCCGGCGGCCAGGCGGAGGTTCTGCGGATACGGGCCACCCTGCTTGCCGAAGATGGCGCCGGAGAGGTCGAGGCTCCAGGGGAGCTGGACCAGCGCGTTGCCGTAGAACTGCCACTTGACGCTGGTGTAGAAGCTGGCCTTGCCCGAGCCGCCGGACAGCGCCGCCAGCTGGCCGCCGCTGACCAGGGGATCCGTCTCGATCCGCCCCGGGCTGCCGCCGGCCGCCGTGATGCCGACGGTCGGGACGACGCCGTCCTCCCAGTTCTCCGTCCAGTTGTTCCAGGAGAAGGCGGCGCGGGCCATCCACTTGTTCGAGAGCCGCTTGGTCGCGGTCAGCTCGAGGCCGTTGAAGGTGGTGAAGTACCCGTCACGGTTGGTGCGGAGGCGTCCCCCGCCGCCGGCGGCCACCAGGGCCGCGTTGGGCGAGAAGGTGTTGGCCGTGAGGCCGCTGACCGTGGACGGGGCGTTGGCCGTGTAGTTCTGCGGCCCCAGCGTGGGGCAGGAGTCCTTGGTGGGCAGCCCGGTGCAGGCGCCGCCGATGCGCAGGCGCTGCTCCCAGTCGGTGGCCTTGCGCCACGTGTAGGCCGCGCCGACGGCGAAGTTGCCGGCGATCTCGCGGTCGACGCCGAAGATCAGCTCCAGGTCGTGTTTGGCCACCAGGTCGCGGTCGACCTTGTTGACGGTGTTGCCCACGGCGCCCGGGTTGCGCGGGTCGACGTTGACGTTGTACAGGAAGTTGTTCAGCTCGACCTCGTTCGGCTGCACGAAGCGGTCGTTGTTGGCGTCGTTCCAGCCGTAGGCCAGGAGGCCGGTGCCGACCGGGTTTTCACCGGTGGACCCGGCCACGTTGCCGAACGAGAGCTGGTTGGCGTAGCGGGCGAAGGACGCGCGCAGGACGGTCTTGCGGCTCTCGTCGAGCGCGTAGCTGAAGCCCAGGCGCGGCGAGATGTCGTTGAAGCTGATCACGCTCTCGCTGTTGCCGTCGAAGGACAGGTCGGGCAGCACCTCGGGGAACGTCACGTTGGCGGTCGACTGGCTGGGGTCGTTCTTGGCCGACTGCTTGTCCCAGCGCAGGCCGGCGTTCAGCGTCATGCGGTTCTTGCTGTAGGTGTCGCCGATGTAGCCGGCCACGTACTTGCCGGAGTAATTGACCACGCCGCCGCGGAACACCTGGGCCACGTTCTGCGAGAAGTCGTCGGACGAGTTGTAGATGCCGACCAGCTGGTTGCCGTTGTAGCCGGAGGCGCTGTAGGTGCTGACGTCGCGGTAGCTGAAGCCGAACTTCAGCTCATGGTTGCCGCCCGCGCCCTGGAAGAAGTAGCTGGCGTCGGCCTGGCCCAGCTTGAGGGGCCGGATGGACAGGAAGTCGGAGTAGGAGCCGAGGCCGAAGCCGTCGACGTAGTCGATGGTGTAGCTCTGGTCCGGTCCGCCACGGGCGATGAGGCCGAAGCCGGAGTCGAAGTAGGCCGCCTTGGCCGACACGAAGAAGTTGGGCGAAAACGTGTGGTCGACCTGCAGCTTCCACATGCCGCCCGGCAGGCCGCCGTCGGTGTAGGCGTTGGCCTGGTTCACGAGGTAGTCGTCGGTGGGCGTCACGGCGAAGCCCGAGGGCTGGCGTCCGAACTTCTTCTTGTTGCCGAGGAAGTAGAAGGCCGACACCATCGTGTCGCTGGAGGCCTGCCAGTTCAGCTTGCCGTTGTAGGAGTCGAGGATGGTGTCGTCCGGCGTCTGGGCCAGGCGGAGGAGCTTGATGTCCTGGCGGCCGAACGTGCCGTAGAACCACAGCTTGTCCTTGATGATGGGACCGCCCAGCTCGAACCCGAAGTCCTTCAGGTTCTTCACGTGGTCGGCGAACTCGGCGCCCTGCAGGCGGGGATCGCCCTCCAGCTCGGCCGGGATGTTGCTGGAGGCCATGCTGTCGTCGACCAGCAGGTAGCGCGCGCCGCCGTGGAAGCGGTTGGTGCCGCGCTTGGTCACCAGGTTGATGCCGATGCCGCCGCCCTGGAGGCTCATGTCGTTGCCGCCGGTGGTGACGTTGATCTCCTGGAAGGCCTCGAAGTCGAAGTAGCTGGGCGAGGCGCCGGTGGCGGACATGTCGGTGATGTTGACGCCGTCCATGTTCCACACCTTGTCGGTGGTCATGGAGCCCTTGCCGGCCACGGAGGCCTGCTGGCCGTTCTCGTTGCCCGCGATGTTGACGCGGTCGAGGAGCACGCCGGGCACGTTCTTCAGCACGCCCCAGGGATCGCGGGCGTTGGGGACCTTGGACAGCTCGTCGCCGGTCATGGTGGTGGAGGTGCCGCGCCGCTTGATGTCGACCAGCGGGGTGTCGGCGGTCACGGTGACCGTCTCGGCCACCTGGGCCACCTTCAGGTTGAACGTGAGGTTGACGTTTTCACCGGTGACCACGCTGACCTCGCGGGTCACGGTGCCGAACCCGGCCAGGGAGACGTTCAGCTTGTAGGCGCCCCGATCGAGGTTCAGGAAACGGAAGTCGCCCCCGCTCCCCGAGGTCGTGGTGCGGGAGCCGAGGTCGCTGGTGAGGGCAATGCTCGCGCCCGGCAGCACGGCGCCGGACTCGTCGGTGACGGTGCCGTAGATGTTGCCGGTGGCAAACTGCGCGAACGCACCCGGCGCGAGGGCAAGGATGAGCCCCAGAGCCAGGACGAGAGATCGTCTCATTCGGAATCCTCCACGTTATCGAAGAACTGGAAAACGCTGGCCCGCCTTTAGTGCAAGCGAGGTGCCACGGTCGAGGCCGCATGACACGGCCTATAAAACATTGATGGGAGCCTAGTTAGACGATCATACCCAATCGTTTGAAGGCCCCGGGGATCCAACATCACGGAGCACTCCAACGCCTTGGATCGGCTGTGGGACCTTGGGTGACACTCCACAGCTTTTGCTTTACAAGAGGAGGCCGACAGTGCTTCGATGATCTGCTCCAGTCCACTCACACTCGCGGAGGGACCCCATGACGCCCGTGCGCCCGGCTCTCGTCGGCCTTCTCTCCCTCGCGCTGGCCGTTCCCGCCGCGCGCACCCAGGACACCGCCGCGCACACGCCTCCCGTGTACTCGAACGAAGTCTCGCTGGTGCTGCTGCCGGTGTTCGTGGCCGACGGCGACGGGCGCGCGGTGCGCGGCCTCGATGCGCGCGACTTCACCGTGCAGGCCGACGGCAAGGACGTGGAGCTCGTCTCCTTCCGCTACATCGACACCACGTCGGCAGAAGACCAGGAGGAGATCCGCGAGTCGCCGGCGGCGCGGCGGCGGTTCGTGCTGCTCTTCGACGCGTCGTTCACCGAGCCCTACGGCCTCAAGCAGGCCCAGCGCGCCTCGCTCGAGTTCCTGCGCACCACGCTCAGCCGCTCGGACCTGGCCGCGGTGGCCACGGTCGACGCCAACCGCGGCTTCAAGCTGGTGGCCAACTTCACCGACGACCGGGGCCTGCTGGTCCACGCGGTGCAGACCCTGGGTCTGAGCACCCTGGCCCGGATCTCCGATCCGCTGGCCCTGGCCGCCGACCTGGCCGCCACCGACATCGCCCTCCCGGGCCGGGCCTCGGACGCGGTCTCCAGCGATGCCACCTTGAGCAGCTCCCTGTCCGTGCTGATGAAGCAGATGCGCCAGGCGGACGACGCCTCCTACCGCGCGCAGGTGAACACGCTCATGGGCGGCTTCGAGGACCTGGCCCGCGGCCTGCGCAACGTGGAGGGCCGCAAGCAGGTTGTCTACTTCTCCGCCGGCTTCGACTCGCGGGTGCTCGTGGGCGAAGAGGGCAGCGACCAGCGGGAGGCCGCGCGCTCCATCGCGGAGGGCCGCCTCTGGGAGGTGGACGGGCAGAACCGATACGGCGACATGCGCGTGCGCGAGGCGCTGAAGGACGCCCTGCACAACCTCTCCAACGCCGACACCGTGGTCCACGCCATTGACGTCACCGGCCTGGGCAAGGACAGCTCCCTCACCCGCCAGGTCGCCGCGCAAGACCCCCAGCGCGCCGTGTCGGGGCGCGAATCGCTCAACATGATCGCGTCCGAGACCGGCGGCCGCTTCTTCAAGGACACGAACGACCTCTCCGCCGTGATGCGCGAGATGGCGGACATGACGAGCCGCTACTACGTGCTCGGCTTCCAGCCGGCAGGGGCCAAGGGCCCGGGTGCCTACCACAAGGTCAAGGTGAAGGTGGCCCGCAAGGGGACGCGGCTGTCGCACCGCTCCGGCTACTACGAGCGCGTGCCGGTGGCCTCGCAGACGACGCTGCAGCGGCAGTTCGAGGCCGCGCAGCTGGTGATGACCGGCGTGGGGCCCAACGACCTGGCCTTCTCCGCCCTCTGCTTCCCCTTCCCCGCCGCCGGCGCCGAGCAGCCGCTGGGCGTGGTGGTGCAGGTGCCGAAGGAGGTGCTGCCCTGGGGCGACGGCCACGTTTCGGCGGTGGAGGTGTACGGCTACGGAGTGGACGAAGACGGCACCGTGGTGGACCACTTCGCCCAGCTCGTGCGCATCGACCCGCGCGAGGCCGACCCCGACGGCACCTCGCGCGGCGTCTCGCTCTTCGGCACCCTGAACCTGAAGCCCGGACGCTACACGGTGAGGCTGATGGTGCGCGAGCAGGAGAGCGGCACCTCCGGCGTGCAGTTCCTGGAGGTCAACGTGCCGACCCGCGACCCCAGCCGTGGCTTCCTGCTGCCGCCCATGGCGGTGGACGACCCGGGGAGCTGGCTGACGCTCGAGGTGGGCCGCACGCGCTCGGGCCACGCCGCGCGGCCGTTCGAGGTGGAGGGCCAGCCCTTCGTGCCCCGGGCCGCGTTCCAGCTCAAGTCGGGCCAGCCCCAGCGCATGGTGCTCATCGCCTACGAGCCCTCGCGGCGCACGGACCCCACCAACGACATCCAGATCCGCTCCTCGCTCACCGACAAGGACGGCAAGCAGGTGCCGGCCGGCTTCCTGCGCGTGCAGAAGGTGCTGCACGACGGCTCCGGCCGCCGCACCTACGTGCTCGGCTACACGCCGGAGATCTCGCTGCCGGGCGACTACACGCTGCGCGTGGGCCTGGGCGAGGCCGGCTCCCAGCTCGAGTCCTACGCCCGCCTGAAGATGCTCCCGGGGATCTAGTTGCCGTTGTCGTCACCACCCCGTTGAGATGAAACAGGGTCGAGTCCACGCGGCGCGCGCTGCGGAACCTCGACTCCGCTCCATGGGGCAGGCGGGAGGGGTGACGCTCCGCTCATCCTAGGCGGGCTGCCGCTGCGCGAAGGCGTCGCCGGACGGGATTCGCTCCGGTCACCCCATCCCGCCCCGACTG
>Ga0111538_10010378_pt1 | contig 12388 bp, 12 predicted proteins | sample SoiMethybrSBSTD1_FD_79669 | JGI IMG/M metagenome (GOLD analysis project Ga0111538, IMG submission 79669) | Bulk soil microbial communities from a Populus tree surrounding site in Tennessee, USA - Soil MetaG P. TD hybrid SBSTD1 (version 2)... | ecosystem: Environmental > Terrestrial > Soil >...
CACGTTCGGCATCACCTGCAACTGCATCAGCCCCGGCTATGTGTGGACGCCGCTGGTGGAGAAGCAGATCCCCGACCAGATGAAGTCGCGCCACATGACTGAAGAGCAGGTCAAGCGCGACGTGCTGCTGGCGGCGCAGCCGACGAAAGAGTTCGTTACGGTCGAGCAGGTGGCGGCGCTGGCGCTCTATCTGTGCTCGGATGCGGCCTCCGCCATCACGGGCGCCAATCTCTCGATCGACGGCGGCTGGACCGCCCAGTGAGGGCTCCCCGGCTCGACCGCCTGCTGAGTTCGCTCCGCCCGCGCGCAATGCCGCAGGCCGTTGGAAGCACAGGCGGGCGCAAGAAAATCAATCTCGCGCTGCAAGGCGGCGGCGCGCATGGCGCCTTCACGTGGGGCGTGCTCGACCACCTGCTCACCGACGAGCGGCTCGCCATCGAGGGCATTTCCGGCACCTCGGCCGGCGCCGTGAATGCCGTGATGCTGGCCGACGGTTTGGCGCGCGGCGGTGCAGAGGAGGCGCGCAAGCGCCTGGAAGAATTCTGGCGCGCCGCCAGCCGCGACGGCAACCTGCCGCCGTTGCAGCGCGGCGTGCTCGACCGCCTGTTCGCGTTCTTTCCCATGGAAGGCACGCCGTTCCAGGCCTGGATGGAAGCCTGGTCGCACGCGCTGTCGCCCTACGACGTCAACCCGCTCAACATCAATCCGCTGAAGGATCTGGTCGAGCGCTTCGTCGATTTCGACGCCATCCGCAAGAGTCCCGGCCTGCATCTGTTCATATCCGCCACCAACGTGCACACTGGCCGCCTGCGCGTGTTCCCGAAACACAAGATCACCGCCGACGTGGTCATGGCCTCGGCCTGCCTGCCGCTCCTGTTCCGCGCCGTGGAGATCGACGGCGTGCCCTACTGGGACGGCGGCTATATGGGCAACCCGGCGATCTTTCCGTTCTTCCGCGCCACGGAGAGCGAGGACGTGCTGGTGGTGCAGATCAACCCGATCGCGCGCCGCACCACGCCCACGGGCTCGCGCGAGATCATGAATCGCATCAACGAGATCACGTTCAACTCCTCGCTGCTGGCGGAATTTCGCGCCATCGAGTTCGTCGGCCGCCTGATCGAGCAGGGGCGGCTGCCGCGCGGCACGGGCCCTGGCCAGTATCGCCACATCAACGTGCATCGCATCGCGCTGGACGGCCAGGCCAAGCAACTCACCGCCGGCAGCAAGCTCAACAACGACTTCGATTTCTTCTCCATGCTGCATCAGCTCGGCCGGCGCGCGGCGCGGCGCTTTCTCGATGCGCATTTCGACGACATCGGGGTGCACAGCACCGTCGACCTGCGCGCCGAGTTCAAGGCCGAGCGGGCATAACCGTTACTCCGATGCACCGCACACTCGACCTCGCCCCGCGTGCGGGGAGAGGTGGAGCAAGTGGCTTGCTTGGCGCCCAACTGATCACCAGAGGCAAATTTGCTATGGTGCCACCCATGTCCAATCCCCTCCTCACGGCCGAAGTCGGCCCCGCCCGCCTCGAAGTGCTGGTCGCCGACATCACGACGCTTGACGTCGACGCCATCGTCAACGCCGCCAACCAAACGCTGCTCCGCGGCGGCGGGGTCGACGGCGCCATCCATAGCGCCGCCGGGCCCGAGCTTCTCGCCGAGTGCCGCACGCTCGGCGGCTGCGACACCGGGTCGGCAAAAATCACGCGCGGCTATCGCCTGCCGGCCAAACACGTGATCCATGCGGTCGGCCCGGTGTGGAACGGCGGTGGCAACAACGAGGAGGAGCTGCTCGCTTCCTGCTACCGCACGGCGTTGCAGCTTGCCGCCGCACATCGGGTCACCTCGATCGCCTTTCCGGCCATCTCCACCGGCGTCTATCGCTTTCCCGCCGATCTGGCGGCGCGCATCGCGGTCGGCACCGTGGCATCCGAGATTTCCGCCGCACCGCGCGTGCTGCAGCGCGCCGTGTTCTGCTGCTTCTCGGATGACTCCGCGCGGCACCACATGGACGCCTTTGCGGAGCTCGGGCTCGCCTGATCAGGCGAGCGCCGGGGCAAAGAAAATTTCTGTCCGACGTGTCGATTCCCCCGGCGGCAGTTCGTCCTTGCGATACAGCCGAGGATCCGGCGGCGCCCAGCCGGCTGCGAAACAGGAGTGCAACATGCGATTCATGATTCTGGTCAAAGCCACGAAAGACTCCGAGGCAGGCGTCATGCCGTCGCAGGACATGCTGACCGCGATGGCGGACTATCATGAGCAACTAGCCAGAGCCGGCGTACTGCTCGACGGCAATGGGCTGCACCCGAGCTCGAAGGGCTGGCGCATCGAGTATTCAGGCGGCAAGCGGGCGGTGATCGACGGTCCGTTCACGGAGACCAAGGAGCTCATCGCCGGCTATACGATGATCGATGTGAAGTCGCGGGAGGAAGCGTTGGAATGGGCCAAGCGCATGCCCAATCCGCACATCGAGGATGGCGTTATCGAAATCCGCCAGGTGTACGAGCTGGAAGATTTCGCCCCCGGCGAGGCCATCGACCGCTTTCGCGACATGGGCATCGCACGGAAAAAATAGCGCCGCCACGACCAGATTAAATTTTTTCGCGCTGTCGGCCTGCCGGCTGCGCGCTCGTCATCATGATGGGAGCGAGGGTTCGCCCCGGTTCGGCCCGGGCCTGCCGACCAGCCTGAAACCAGAAGGAGATGTGACGATGCGATTCATCACCATGGTCAAATCGGCCGAGAAGCTGCGGGCCGACCCGCCGCCCAAAGAGCTCATGGAGGCGATCGGCAAGCTCGCGCAGGACGCGGCGGACAAGATGGTGCAGAGCGGCGGTCTGATGCCGAGCGAGGTGGGCGCACGCGTTACCCTGTCCGGCAACGGCAAGATCACGGTGATGGACGGGCCTTTCACCGAGGCAAAGGAAGTGATCGGCGGCTACGCCATCTTCGATCTGGCGTCAAAGCAGGAAGCCATCGACTGGTCGACCCGCATGCTCGAGCTGCACAAGCAGCACTGGAAGGGGTGGGAGGGCGAAATCGAGATTCGCCAGTTGATGGACGCATTGCCCTGCTCCGCCCCGTGAGCGCTGGCGCTGGCCCCGGCCTGCGGCGGTGCGGAAGGCTTGCGCCGGCCCACTGACGATGCCTGAATTGGCAGCCATGACGGCTGCCGACGCCCATCGGCGCGTGCGCGCCACCATCGAGGCGATCTTCCGGATCGAGCGGGCCCGGCTCATCGCCGGCCTCACCCGGATCGTGCGCGACGTCGGCATCGCCGAGGAATTGGCGCAGGACGCGCTCGTCATCGCGCTCAAGGAGTGGCCGGTGTCCGGCATCCCGGACAAGCCGGGCTCCTGGCTCATGGTCACGGCGAAGCACCGCGCCATCGATCTGCTGCGCCGAAAGAAGCGGCTCGCGCGCAAGCTCGACGAACTGGGTCACGAGCTCGCAGCAGAAGCCGTTGTGCCGGATGTCGATGCGGCGCTCGATGACGAAGTGGGCGACGATCTTCTGCGCCTCGTCTTCATTTCCTGCCATCCGATCCTGTCGGCCGAGGCGCGCGTCGCGCTCACGCTGCGCCTGCTCGGTGGCCTGACGACCGCGGAAATCGCGCGGGCATTCCTGGTCCCGGAGCCGACCGTCCAGCAGCGCATTGTCCGCGCCAAGCGCATGCTGGCCGAGGCCCACATCCCGTTTGAAGTCCCCCGCGGGGAAGAGCTCGCGTCACGGCTGTCATCGGTGCTCTCGGTTATCTACCTGATCTTCAACGAGGGCTATGCGGCAACCGCCGGCGACGACTGGATGCGGCCTCATCTGTGCGACGAGGCGCTGCGTCTCGGCCGCATTCTGGCCGGCCTCGCGCCGAACGAGCCGGAGGTGCACGGCCTCGTCGCCCTGATGGAGATCCAGGCATCGCGTTTCGCCGCGCGAACCGGCCCGTCGGGCGAGCCCGTGCTTCTGTTGGACCAGAATCGCGCCCGCTGGGATCAGCTCCTCATCCGCCGCGGCTTGGCCGCGCTCGAACGTGCCCAAGCCAAGGCCGGAGCGCTTGGGCAGCCGCTCGGTCCCTATGCGCTGCAGGCCGCCATCGCCGCCTGTCATGCGCGCGCACGCACGGCCGAAGAGACGGACTGGCCGCGCATCGTCACGCTCTATGGGGCGCTTGCGGCGCTCGCGCCCTCGCCTGTGATCGACCTCAATCGCGCCGTCGCGGTGGCATTCGCGTTCGGCCCGGCGGCCGGCCTGGAACTCGCCGACCGACTGATCTCAGAGCCGTCGCTCAAGGCCTATCATCTCCTGCCGAGTGTGCGCGGCGACCTTCTCGCCAAGCTCGGACGGCATCAGGAGGCTCGCGTCGAATTCGAGCTCGCCGCGGCGCTGACACGCAATGCACGCGAACGCGCCCTGCTGCTCGATCGCGCCGCCGCCTGCCGGGATGTCTCGGCCGCGGCCGCGGCCGCATCGTCCTGATCCTCATGGCCACGGCGGCGATGCGCCGCGCTTATGGTTGCGCGGCCGCGTCCAATCCGCCCGGCATCATCTGCCGCGCATAGACGGCGCACCCAGTGAGGCCGGGCGTGCGCTCCGTGATCACGAAGGCCGGGATCGTGGCGAGCAGCCGCTCGTAGGGGCGATGCGCCTCGAACGCGCGGCGGAACTCTTGCGCATCGATGAGCGGCGCGATCCCTTCGCCGACGCCGCCCGCCAGGTAGACTCCCGCCGCCTTGAAGGTGAGCGCCACATCGCCGGCAAAGCGGCCGAGCAGGCGCACGAACATTTTTACCGTGGCACTGGCCGCCGCGTCGCCGGCCTTGGCGCCGGCAATGATCGCTTCCGAGGCAAGCGGCTCGGCTGCCGCATGCGCCGCGCGATGCAGCCGCATCAGACCCGGGCCCGACAGCACCATCTCGGCGCTGACTGGTCCCGTCTCGGCGCGCAGCCGTGCGAACACCGGCTCTTCCTCCGCATCGACGGGCCCGAAGGAGACGTGGCCGCCCTCGCTCGCCAGCACGCGCCACGATCCGTCGTCCGGAATCAAAGCGGCAACGCCGAGGCCCGTGCCGGGCCCGCAGGCGAGCCTCACGCCATGGCGGCACGTGGACGCCGGCCCGATGGCGCGCACCTGCTCGGGCGCGAGCCCGAGCAGCGCCCACGCCACCGCGGCGAAATCATTGATGGCGCAGAGCTGCGAAAAGCCGAGCTGCCGCTTGAGCTCGTCGACGCGGAAATGCCAGGCGCAGTTGGTGAGCGTGATCTCGTCGCCGTCGACCGGCGCCGCCACCGCCAGCACGCCGGCGCGCGGCTGCACGTCCGCCTCGGCCATATAGCGGCCGATGGCGGCCGCCAGATCCGGCACCTCCTTATTGCCGAAGCGGACGATGCGGTCGGGGCGGCCGTCCGGCCCGATCACGGCAAAGCGGCAGGTAGTGCCGCCGATATCGGCGACAAGAACTGATGAAGACTGGGGCATGCGGTTCCCCGGCCGCCAAGCGCGGCAAGCGGCGTTATGGTCGCCGGTGGCGCGAAGTCAATTCCATCCGCTGGCGCCGGCTCGGCCTCCCAGGGTGCCGCCGCCCGGCCGCCGTTGACGAAACCATAAGGAAGCTTATAATAAGGTCGCTTGGAGGTGCCATGAAACCGAACCCCGGCCGCAAGGAATTCGCCTTTCTGCTCAGTGACGTAGCTCGTCTGCTGCGGACCTTCGCCGACCAGAAGGCTCGTCATTTCGGCATGACGCGGGCGCAATGGGCGGTTCTGGCCCGGCTGCAGCGCTCGCAAGGGCTGAAGCAGGCGGAACTCGCCGACATGCTCGACCTGCAGCCGATCACCTTGACCCGCCTGCTCGACCGGCTGTGCGCCAACGGGCTCATCGAGCGCCGCCCCGATCCCGACGACCGCCGCGCCAACCGCCTGTTTCTCACGCCGGCCGCCGGTCCGCTGATGGAGCACCTCAACGCGCTCGGCGAAGAGGTGATGGCCGAGGTGCTCGAGGGCATCGACGCCGGCGCCTTGGAGGCGACGGTCGAGGTGCTCGGCCGCGCCAAGGAGAACCTGCGCCGCGCCATCCACAAGAACACAACAATGCAAGCGACTTTGCGTGAAGCCCATGGCTAATCCGGCCCTGAAACTCGCCCCCGATGCCGATGCGCCCGCCGCAATGCAGCCACCGCCGCGGCCGGCATCGAAGCGACGAATGAATTTGCGCTTCCTGCTGCTGGTCGTCGTGCCGCTGATCGCGGCCGTCGCCGGGCTTGCGCTGTATCTTGCGGGCGGCCGCTACATCTCCACCGACAACGCCTATGTGGGCGCGCAAAAAGTGCTCATCACGCCCGACATCTCGGGCAAGATCGACCGCGTGCTGGTGCAGGAAGGCCAGCACGTGGCCGCCGGCGACGCGCTGTTCGAAATCGATCCGGAGCCGTTTCGTCTGGCACTCAGCCAGGCGCAGGCGCGGCTCGCCAGCGCGCGCACCGACTTTGCCAACCTGAAGACCAACTACGACGCGCTGGGCCGCCTCATCGATCTGGCGCAGCAGACGGTGGAGCTCAAGCAGCGCGATCTCGACCGCAAGAACGCGCTGGTGGCCAACCGATCCGTGTCGCTCGCCGACGTCGACACCAGCACGACCGCCTTCGTGGCGGCGCGCAACCAGCTCGAGCGGCTCAAACAGCAACAGGCCGACATCCGCAACCAGCTTCTCGGCGATCCCGACCTGCCGCTGGAGAAATTCCCGGCCTATGCGCAGGCGCAGGCTGCGCTCGCCCAGGCCGAGCGCGACCTCGCCCACACGACCTTGCGCGCGCCCATCGCCGGCACCGCCACGCAGGTGGACAACATTCAGCTCGGCCGCTTCGTGGCCGCAGGCACGCCGGTGCTGAGCGTGATCGACGATGCCCATCCCTGGGTCGACGCCAATCCCAAGGAGACGGACATCACCTATCTGCAGCCGGGGCAGGAGGTGGCGATCGACGTCGACACCTTCCCCAATCACACGTTCCACGGCACCGTCGCGGCGATCAGCCCCGGCACCGGCGCCCAGTTCGCCATCCTGCCGCCGCAGAACGCCAGCGGGAACTGGGTGAAGGTGGTGCAGCGCGTGCCGGTGCGCATCGCCATCGACGCAGCCGAGGACGTGACCCGCCTGCGCGCCGGCATGAGCGCGACCGTGTCCATCGACACCCGCCGCAGCCGCTCGCTGGCGACGCTGTTCGGGCTCACCAGCGTCGCCCAGGAGGCCGCGCGGTAAAAGCGCCGGGTTGCGTGCCATGCCGACCTACTCGAAGTCGCGGCGGACGCTGGTGACGATCTGCGCCATGACGGCGACGATCATGCAGGCGCTCGACACCACCATTGCCAACGTAGCGCTGCCCTATATGCAGGGCAGCCTGTCGGCCTCGCTCGACCAGATCAACTGGGTGCTGACCTCCTACATCGTGACCGCCGCCATCATGACGGCGCCGATCGGCTGGCTGGCCGACCGCTTCGGCCGCAAGAAACTTTTTATCGCCTGCGCGGCCGGATTCACCCTCGCCTCGGTGCTGTGCGGACTCGCCCACAACATCGAGCAGATGGTGGCGTTCCGCCTGCTGCAGGGCATGTTCGGCGCCGCCCTGGTGCCGCTGTCGCAGTCCGTGATGCTCGACGCCTACATGCTGGAGGAACGCGGCTCGGCCATGGCGATCTGGGGCATCGGCGTGATGCTCGGGCCGATCATGGGGCCGACGCTCGGCGCTTGGCTCACCGAGACCTACAGCTGGCACTGGGTGTTTTTGGTCAACCTGCCGGTGGGCATTTTCACCGTGCTCGGGCTCGCGGCTTTCATGGAGGAGACCAAGCCGAAAGCCGATCTGCGCTTCGACTGGTTCGGCTTCGTGTCGCTCGCCGTCGGCATCGGGTCGCTGCAGCTCATGCTCGACCGCGGCGAGCAGCTCGGCTGGTTCGACTCCTCCGAGATCGTAGCGGAGGCGGTCGCGTCGGCGGCCGGATTCTATTTCTTCTTCGCGCACTCGCTGACCACCAAGACGCCGTTCGTGCGGTTCGAGAGCTTTCGCGACCGCAACTATCTCGGCGGCATCCTGTTCATGAGCGTGATCGGCGTGGTGCTGTTCGGCACCATGGCGCTGGTGACGCCGTTCCTGCAGAACGTGATCGGCTATCCGATCATGACGGCGGGCATGCTGCTGGCGTCGCGCGGTGTCGGCACGCTGGTCGGCATGATGGCGGTCGGGCGCCTGATGAAACTGCTCGAGGCGCGTTACCTCATCCTGACCGGGCTGGTGCTGACCGCCTATACGCTGTGGCAGATGGTCGGCTTCACCAACGAGACGCAGGCCTCGACCATCGTGATCCTGAGCATGGTGCAGGGCCTCGGCCTCGGGCTGGTGTTCGTGCCGCTGAGCACGGTGGCGTTCGCCACTCTGCCCGGGCACCTGCGCACCGAAGGCACCGCCATCCTCACGCTGGTGCGCAACATCGGCAGCTCGATCGGCATTTCCATCGTCATCGCCAACCTGACCAGCACCGGCACCCTGATGCACGCGCGGCTCGCCGAGCACATCACGCCGTTCAACGGCGCGCTGCAGATGCCGGACGTGGCATCGGTCCTCAATCTCGCGACCGATGCCGGCCGCGCGCTCACCGACGCCGTGCTCACCCAGCAAGCCACCATCATCGCCTACGCCAACAGCTACATGCTGCTGATGTGGCTGACGCTTGCCGCCCTGCCGCTGATCCTGATGATCGGCTCTTCCAAGGTCGTGCACAGCGCGGGCGCGGGCGACGCGCACGTGGCGTTGGATTAGTTACGCCGATTCCGGAGCAGCACCCTTCGAGACGGGCGCTGCGCGCCCTCCTCAGGGTGAGGACCGCTGAGACTACTCTGCCCTCATCCTGAGGAGGGCGCGCAGCACGCGTCTCGAAAGACGAAAGCACTGTAGTCATTCCGGCATGAACTCGGCGCGCACCTGCGCCGTGTGCTCGCCCAGCGCCGGCACCGGGCCGTAGCGGCGCGTGGCGGAGGTGCGCTGCTCGGCCGGCGCCGGGTACGAGATGTCGCCACTCGGCGTGCGCACCGTGATCCGGCGCAGGTGTGGGTGTTTTGCCAGCGTACCCGTGTCGTTGACGCGACCGAACGCGATGTCGGCCGCCGCGAGCTTTGCCGTCAGCACTTCGACGTCCATCGTGCCGAACACCTTTGCGACGCGCGCGTCGGTCTCGGCCCGGCGTCGGACGCGCTCCACGTTGGTGGCGAAGGCCGGATCGGCCGCGAGCGCGGCATCAGCCATCACCTGCTCGGCCAGCACCCGCCACTCGCGGTCGCTCTGGATGGAGATCAGCACGTCGGCGCCGTCGCGGGTGCGGAACACCCCATAGGGCGCAATCGAGGTATGCGCGAGACCGACACGCGCCGGCGGCTGGCCGCCCTCGTGCTGCAGCAGCGGCACCGTCATCCAGTCCGCCATGGCGTCGAACATGGAAACGCTCAGGTTCGCGCCCTCGCCGCTGCGCTGGCGCGCGATCAGCGCCTCGAGGATCGCCTCGTAGGCGTTCATGCCGGCCGCGATATCGCACACCGACACACCCACGCGCGCCGGCGCTTCCGGCCCGCCGGTCACCGACGCCACGCCGGCCTCGGCCTGGATCAGCATGTCGTAAGCCTTGCGCTGGGCGTAGGGGCCGCTCTCGCCGTAGCCGGAGATCGAGCACACGATCAGTTTTGGATGTTTTTGCCGCAACTCTTGCAGCGGAAAGCCGAGCTTGGCGATGGCGCCGGGCTTCAGGTTCTGCACGAACACGTCGGCGCGGGCCAGCAGCGCGGAGAGCAGCGCCTTGTCGTCGGGCCGCGCCAGATCGACGACCACCGACTGCTTGCCGCGATTGAGCCAGACGAAATAGGCGCTCTCGCCGCCGGCGAGGTTGTCGTAGTAGCGGGCGAAGTCGCCCTCCGGGCGCTCGAGCTTGATGACGCGCGCGCCAGCATCGGCGAGCCGGCAGGTACAGGTCGGCGCCGCCACCGCCTGCTCCAGCGACACGACGAGAAGGCCGGAGAGCGGGAGAGTCATGTCAGATCCACCGCGCGGTCATTCCGGGGCGCCGCGCAGCGGCGGGCCCGGAATCCATGGCCACAAGCACTTCAGTCAATTCGCCTCACCGGGGTTATGGGTTCCGGGCTCGCGGGCTTACCGCCGCGCCCCGGAACGACGGACGCTCAATACGATCGCGGCAACCCGAGCACGTGCTCGGCCAAGTAGGACAGGATGAGGTTGGTCGAGATCGGCGCCACCTGATACAGTCGCGTCTCGCGGAACTTGCGCTCGATATCAAAATCCTCGGCGAAGCCGAAGCCGCCGTGGGTCTGCACGCACACATCGGCGGCCGCCCACGACGCGTCGGCTGCGAGCAGTTTTGCCATGTTGGCCTCGGCGCCGCAGTCGCGGCCTGCCTCGTACAGCGCCGCCGCCTCGTGCACCATCAGCTCGGCGGCGCGCATCTGCGCGTAGGCGCGGGCGATGGGGAACTGGACGCCCTGGTTCTGGCCGATGGGGCGGCCGAACACGGCGCGCTCCTTGGCATAGTGGGACGCTTTGTCGATGAACCACTTGGCGTCGCCGATGCATTCGGCCGCGATAAGAATGCGTTCGGCATTCATGCCCGACAGGATATAGCGAAAGCCCTTCCCTTCCTCACCGATCAGATTTTCCGCCGGCACCCGCATGTGGTCGAAAAAAACTTCGGTGGTGGCATGGTTCATCATGGTGCGGATCGGCCGGATGGTGAGGCCCTTTGCCTCCCGCATGTCGACCAGGAACACCGACAGGCCCTCGGTGCGGCGCTTCGCCTGCTCGCGCGGCGTGGTGCGCGCCAGCAGCAGCATCAGGTCGGAGTGCTCGGCCCGCGAGGTCCAGATTTTTTGCCCGTCGATGATGTACGCGTCGTTGCCTTCCCGCGTCGCGGTCGTGCGCAGGCTGAGGGTGTCGGTGCCCGAGGTCGGCTCGGTGACGCCGAAGGCTTGCAGCCGCAGCGTCCCTTTGGCGATCTCAGGGAGATATTTCTGCTTCTGCTCCGTGCTGCCGTGCCGCAGCAGCGTGCCCATGGTGTACATCTGAGCGTGGCAGGCGGCGCCGTTGCAGCCGGCGGCATGGATCTCCTCCATGATGGCGGCCGCCGCCCGCATGGTCAGGCCGCTGCCGCCGTACTCTTCCGGGATCAGTGCGGCGAGAAACCCGGCCTCGGTCAGCGCCTGCACGAACTCGGTCGGATAGGCGCGCTCGCGGTCGAGCGCGCGCCAATATTCTCCCGGAAATTTTCCGCACAATGCCCGCACGGCGGCGCGGATCTGCGCGATCGCGTCGTGGTCGGGCGCCTCCGCCATCACACCGGATCCCAGCTGAACACGTCGCCGGAGCGGTCGAGCGGCGTGAACGAGCCGGCGAACGCACCCTTGAACTGCTGGTCGAGGCTTGCCGGCGTCCAGCCCTCGGAGCGGTGCAGCGAGCGGATCGGCCGTGGCTGGTTGAACAAAAACACCTCGTTGCGGCGCACGCCAAAGATCTGGCCCGACACGCCCGCCGCCGCATCGGACGCTAGATAGACGACCAGCGGCGCGATTTTCTCCGGCGTCATCTGCTGAAATTTCTCCACCCGCACCTTCTCCTCCGGCGTGTCGGCCGGGATCGAGCCGATCATGCGGCTCCAGGCGAACGGCGCCACCGCGTTGGAGCGCACGTTGAAGCGCGCCATGTCGAGCGCGATGGCGCGCGACAGGCCGGCAATGCCGAGCTTGGCCGCCATGTAATTGGCCTGCCCAAAGTTGCCGATCAGGCCGGAGGTCGAGGTCATGTGGACAAAGCTGCCGAAATTCTGCTCGCGGAAATGGCCGGCGACCGCGCGGCTCATGTTGAACGAGCCGTCGAGGTGCACGGCGAGCACGTCGTGCCAGTCGGACCAGCTCATCTTGTGAAAGATGCGGTCGCGCAGGATGCCGGCATTGTTGACCAGGATGTCGACGCGGCCGAAGGCATCGAGCGCCGCCGCCACGATGGCGTCGGCATTTTTTGGCTCGGTGATGGACAGCGTGTTGGCGATGCCCTCGCCCCCGGCCTGCTTGATCTCGTTGACGACCGCCTGCGCCGGGCCGGCATCGGCCCCGGAGCCTTCCAGGCTTGCCCCCACGTCGTTGACCACGACCCGCGCGCCTTCCTGCGCCAGCAAGAGCGCAATGGCGCGGCCGATCCCGCGACCGGCGCCGGTGACGATCGCAACCTTTCCGGCCACAATGCCTGGCATTACCTCTCCCCTTCGTCCGACGCTGTGTAGCTTAATCGAGGCGGCCCCGCTTGCTCCACCTCTCCCAGCGGGGAGAGGTCGACGCGCGAAGCGCGTCG
>Ga0111538_10010380_pt1 | contig 12388 bp, 9 predicted proteins | sample SoiMethybrSBSTD1_FD_79669 | JGI IMG/M metagenome (GOLD analysis project Ga0111538, IMG submission 79669) | Bulk soil microbial communities from a Populus tree surrounding site in Tennessee, USA - Soil MetaG P. TD hybrid SBSTD1 (version 2)... | ecosystem: Environmental > Terrestrial > Soil > Tree...
ACCTCGAGCGCGGTCTTCACGGAGTCGTTGACGAAGTCGACCAGCACGGTCACGTTCATGTCGGCCGCGAAGCGATCGGCGAACTTGCGCGCGGCCAGCGCCGTGTCGCCGCCGTAGGCCGCGATCAAGCCGTGCGGGACCGTGCCGACGCCGCGGCCGCCCCACCACGACGCCTGCGCGTCGGTCGACACCCCGATCGCGCCGGCGACATGCGCCGCCCACCCGTCGCCGGTCTCCACGAGCCAGTGGTCGTGGCGGGCGGGGAAGTACAGGATCGGCTTGCCGTTCGCAGCCTCCACGACCTCGCCGACGTTGCGCATGATCAGCGAGCGCCGCGCCATGCAGCCGAGGAACACGGTCTCGAGGTGCGCGAACCGCGCGTAGTCGCCCTCGATCGTCAGGACGGTCTCCCACGGCTCGATCGCGTCGCCCTCGTGCAGCGCGTGCACCTCGAGCTCCTTGAAGCCGTTGACCCACTTGCCGTCCTCGCCGCGATAGCCCGCACACTGCTTGAGCACCGCGATCGCCTCGTCGACCCCGCCGAGAATCGACTGCTTGCGCTGGAACACCTGCATGACGACGTGCGGATGGTGGTCGTCGGCCTCCAGCAGCTCCTTCGTGTAGTTGAAGTACGCGTCGGAGTAGTAGCCGTCGCGGATCTTCTCCACGGGCAGCCGGAAGACCGCGGGCGACAGGCGCTGGCGTTCCTGCACTGACATGGCTCAAGTATCACGGCCGCTAGCCTCACGCGCGCTGTGAATCTGCTTCAGTCGATCGTCCTGGGGATCGTCCAGGGTCTCACCGAGTTCCTGCCGATCTCCTCCAGCGCGCACCTGCGGATCGTGCCCGCGATGCTCGGCTGGGAGGACCCGGGCGCGGCGTTCACCGCGGTCTGCCAGCTCGGGACCGAGGCGGCGGTGCTGATCTACTTCCGCCACGAGCTGTGGGCGATCGCGAGCAAGTGGCTGCGCGCGCCGCGGCGCTACGAGGACCCCGACGTGCGGCTCGGCTGGTTCCTGATCGTGGCGACGATCCCGATCGGGATCCTGGGCTTCATCTTCCGCGACCAGATCGAGACCGGCGCGCGCAACCTGTGGCTGATCGGAACGACGCTGATCGTGTTCGCCGTGGTGCTCGGCTACGCGGACCGGCGCGGCCGTCACGTCCGCGAGATCGACCAGCTGTCAGCGCGCGACGGCGTGCTGATCGGACTGGCGCAGTCGTTCTCGCTGATCCCGGGCGTGTCGCGCTCGGGCGCGACGATGAGCGCCGGGTTGCTGCTGGGCCTGCAGCGCCCGGCGGCGGCGCGGTTCGCGTTCCTGCTGGCGGTGCCGGCGGTGGTCGCGAGCGGGCTGTTCGAGCTCAAGGACGTGATCACCGGCGACGAGCGCTCGACGACGCCGCTCGGCTACGTGCTCGTGGCGACGGCGGTCGCATTCGTCATCGGCTACGCCGCGATCGCCTGGTTCCTGCGCTACCTCGCGCACCACTCCGTGAATATCTTCGTCGTCTATCGCGTCTTGCTAGGCAGTACCGTTCTCATCCTCGTGGCCACGGGAGCGATCAGCTAGATGGCAAAGCTCTTCGAAGAGATCGACGACAAGATGCGCGCGTTCATCGAGCGCCAGCCGATGTTCTTCGTCGCGACCGCGCCCAGCGGCGACGGCGGGCACATCAACGTGTCGCCCAAGGGCGGCAGCAACCTCTTCCAGGTCACCGGACCGCTCGGGTTCGCGTACGTCGACCTGATGGGCAGCGGGATCGAGACGATCGCCCACCTGCGCGAGAACGGCCGCATCTGCGTCATGTTCTGCGCGTTCGACGGCGGGCCGAAGATCGTGCGCCTGCACGGGATCGGCACCCCGATCCAGCAGGGCGACGACGACTTCGCGGCCGCCCTGGGGCGGTTCGACATCACGGATGAGCAGCGCGACGCGGTCCGCTCCGTGATCTCGGTCGACGTCACGCGCGTGGCCGACTCGTGCGGCTTCGTCGTGCCGCGGTTGGACTACGTCGGCGAGCGCGACCAGCTCTACCGCTACGCCGAGAACCGGCTCCGCAAGGAGGGCTCGGACGCGGTGCGCGCCTACGTCACCGCGAACAACGCCGAGAGCATCGACGGCCTCGAGGGTCTCGATCCGCTGACGAACGGCGGCGCGCCGGTCTCCGCGGGCCGCAAGCTGTAGCGCCGGCCAACCCCGGCATTGAGGGGGCGGGATCGGCGGGGTGGCTTACGTTTGTATGCCTCTGGCGAACAAACGTCGTCCACCCCCTCTCGAGCCGCCCCTCAATGCCGCAGTTGAAGTTCAGGCGACCAGCGACGCACAGACCCAGTTGTGCGCCCCGGCACCACCGGCCCACAGCTTCGCCGCGAGGCGGTCCTGCTCGGCCTTGGAGGCCTGGTACGCGTGCGGCGTCGAGCCGCCGAGGCCGGCCCAGGTGGACGGCAGCATCTGGTAGTAGCCGGACGCGCCCGCGCTGTTGGGCGGGAGGTTCTGGCCGCCGGACTCGCACTGCACGATCGGCCACGGGATCGCCCACGGGCCGCCCGACGAGGTCGAGCGCGCGGCTGCCTCGCGCTCGGCGATCAGCTTGTTCAGCGCGCTCTCGGCGGACGCGCGGCCGGCGCGCGTGCCCGCGAGCGCCTGCGCCCGGGCGGCGCGCACGCGCGCCAGCGTCGCCTGGCGCGAGGCGAGGCCGGCGCGCATGCTGGCCAGCGCGTTGCGCCGCCGCTCGACCGCCGCGGCGGTCTCCCGCTGCTCGATCTCGAGATCCGCGAGGCGGGCGGTGGTCCGGTCGGTCTCGTTGCGCGCCGCGTGGACGCGGTCGACGATCTCGCCGTTGCGCTCCTGCAGCCGCTTGACGAGCTCGACCCGCTCCACGAGGTCGGCGAAGTTGTCGGCGCCGACGACCAGCGACACGATGTCCGGGTCGGTGTGCTTGTAGTCGGCGACCAGCTGCGCGGCGAGATCGTTCTTGTCCTCGGCAAGGCGCCGGCGCAGCCGCGCGAGCTTCGCGCGCTGGGTCGCAAGCTCGGCCCGTGTCGCGGCGAGCTTTGCCCGGGCGGTCGCGAGATCGGCCTCGACCTCGGTCAGGCGCCCCTGCACGACCGCGATGTCGTGCTCGGTGCGGGCGAGCAGATCACTGAGCCGCGCGACGGCGCCCGACAGCTGCTGCTCGCGCGCCTTGCTCTGCTCGATCTGGTTGCGCAGCGTGCTCTCGTCCTGCGAGATCGCAGGAACGGGAAGGACCACCCAGAGGGCGAGAACGGCAAATATGAGGCCTGCCGGGCGCCAGATAGACGCTCGACCCTAGCGCTGCGCACCCGTCTCGCGCGCTACGGCAAGTCCGTTTGCAGCGCTTTCTCGACTTGCGCGGCGACCGCGAGCACGAGGTCATCGCGGCCCGGCGCGCCGACGATCTGCACGCCGATCGTGTCCTCGACCGGGATCGTGATCGCGGGCTGGCCGGTGATGTTGAAGACCCGCACGAACGTGCTGAAGCGCACCGACTCGGAGGACACGCCGGCCTGCGACGGCAGACCGCCCACCGGGAGCGGCAGCCGCGCGAGGGTCGGCGTCACGAGGATGCCGTCCTCCGGCCAGTCCGCGAGCACGCGCCGCGTGTAGCCGGCCAGCGTGCTCGCCGCCTCGTCGGCGACCGCGTCCGGGATCGCCGGCATGTCGATCAGCAACGCCCGCGTCGCGGGCTCGAGCGCGGCCGGATCGAGCGGACGCCCGTGCACGCGCTCGAGCATCGTGGCGATCCGCCGCATGCCCGCGCCGCCGGTCGTCATCCACGCGCGCGGGAAGTCCTCGTCATCCCAATCCGGCGCACCCTCGACGACGTCGTGGCCGAGCCCGGTCAGGAGAGCGGCGACGCGCTCGGCGGCGGCGCGCGGCCCGTCGTCGACCGGGACGCCGAGCGGCGCGGCAAGCGCGACGCGCACCGGCAGCCGGCCGGGGTCGCGGCCGGCGGCGGCGGCGAAGTGCGCGGTCCCCGCCATCGCGTCGAGCACCACGGCGGCGTCGCCGACGCTGCGCGCGAGCGGGCCGAACGTCGCGACCACCGACATCCCGGTGGCGTCGATGTCGGCGCCGTTCGGCACGAGCCCGCGGCTCGGGCGCATGCCCACCACGCCGCAGCACGCGGCCGGGATGCGGATCGACCCGCCGGCATCGCTGCCGTCGCAGAACGGCACGAAGCCGGCCGCCACAGCCGCCGCGCTGCCGCCAGACGAACCGCCCGCCATCAGCGCCGGGTCGCGCGGGTTGCGGGTGGGCCCGTAGCGGACCGGCTCGGTGACCGGTCGCAGCCCGAGCTCGGGCGTGTTGGTCTTGCCGACGAGGATCGCGCCGGCGGCACGCAGCCGCGCCACGTGCACGGCATCGTGATCGGCCACCCAGTCGCCGAACGCGGCGCTCCCGTGCGTGGTCGCCAGGCCCTCGGTGGCGGCGAGGAAGTCCTTGACGCCGAACGGGACACCGGCCAGCGGCCGCGGGTCGCCCGGGCGGATCTGCGCCGCGGCGGCGAGCGCGCGCTCGCCGTCGAGCGCGACGAACGCGTTGATCTCCCCGTTGCCGTGCTCGATCGCCCGCAGCGCGGCCTCGACCGCCTCGAACGCCGAGAGCTCGCCGGCGCGAATGCGCGCGGCGAGCTCCACAACCGACTCCGACGAGATCGTCACACCGAGATCATCGCGACTCAGGCCGCCGCGGGTGCGGGCGCGAAGGCCGGCTCGCGGCGCGGCTGCATCCGGATCGCCAGCGCGCCGACGATCAGGAAGGCGGCCGACACGAGCGCGGCGGCGAACAGGCCGCTGCCGAGCTGGTCGGCGGCGCGGGCGACCGCCTCGTCCTGGCCGCTTGCGCGCAGGGCCGAGACGGTCTGCACCGGCCGGTCGGCCAGCGGGCCGCTGAGCGCCGCCGTGAACACCACGCCGAGCAGGCCGACGCCGAGCGTCGAACCGAGCTGCCGGACCGCGCCCGAGATGCCGGAAGCCAGGCCGTTGCGCGAAGCCGGCACCTCGGCCAGCACCAGCGCCGAGAGCTGCGCGGTCGCGGCACCGACGCCGAGGCCGTAGATCGCCAGCCCCGGGATCATCAGCAGCGCGCCGCCGCCGACGGCCATCGCGACGCCGACCAGCCCGACGGCCTCGAGCACGAGCCCGGCCACCACGGCGGTCCGCTCGTCGCTGCGCGCGGCGAACGCCTGCATCAGCGGGAACGCAAGCACCGCGAACACTGGCACCGGCAGGCCGACCAGCCCGGCCTCGATCGGCGACAGGCCCAGGCCGGCCTGCTGGTAGAGCGGCAGCAGGAACATCAGGCCGAACTCGCCGACGCCGATGATCATCAGCGCCGCGCTGCCGAGCGTGAACGAGCGCACGCGGGTGAGGACCGGATCGAGGATCGCCGGCGCGTTGCGGCGGACCTTGCTGCGCTGCGAGATCGCGAACGCGGCGAACAGCGCGACGGCGGCCGGCCACGCCACCTCGGTGCCCTGCACGATCGCGAACGTCACGGCGGTCAGCGCGGCGCTCACCAGGACGGTCCCGGTGACGTCCGGCGTGCGGGCCTCGGCGCGCGGGGCGACGTTCGGGACCAGCCGCGTCACGCCGACGTACGCCAGCGGGCCGACGACGAGGTTCACGCCGAACGCCCAACGCCAGTCGGCGATCTCGGCGATCACCGCGCCGAGCAGCGGGCCGGCGGCGCAGGCGGCGGCGAAGGTGGCGCCGTAGAGCGCGAACGCGGTGCCACGCGCCGGGCCGGAGTACGCGGCGTTGATCGTCCCGAGCGCGGCGGTCAGCGCCGTGCCGCCGCCGATGCCCTGGATGACGCGGGCGCCGTACATCACGACGTCGGTCGGCGCGACCGCGGCGAGCGCGCTCCCGCCGAGGAAGACCGCCAGGCCGCCGAGGTAGGCGCGGCGCGGGCCGATGCGGTCGGCGACGTCACCGGCGGCGACCACGACCGCGGCGGCCGCGAGCGAGAACAGCGCGCTGACGTACTGCAGCCCCGAGAACCCGAGCTCCAGGTCGCGCGCGATCTGCGGGAGCACGAGGTTGACGATCGACATGTCGACGACGATCAAGGCCACACCGAGCGACAACAGCAACAGCCCCAACGTGTCCCTGCGATCGAGCTTCTCTGTGGACATGACTCCCCTTTCGGATCGGAACGTTCGGTTCCGATATTGTCGCCGTTCGGGCCCGATGAGCACATCAGGCAGATGCCTACAATCCCTCCCCCTAAGGCCTTACGCCACCAAGTAAGGGGGTCAGACCCCCTTACTTTCGCGGAACGGTTTGTTCCGCTACGATCGTGGGGATGCGAGGCAGACAGGCAGAGGCGTCACGCAACGACACGCTCGTGCTGGCCGCCGCGCGGGCGGTGCTGACGGCCGATCCGGGTGCCTCGATGGCGGACATCGCGGGCCGTGCGGGGGTCGGGATCGGGACGCTGTATCGCCGCTATCCGAGCAAGGAAGCACTGGTGCTGCAGCTGTGCCTCGACGGCATGCGGCAGCTTGAGGAGGTGGCCCGCGCGGCACTCGGGCGCGTCGACGACGACGCCTGGGGGGCGTTCGCGACGTTCATGCACGACGGTCTCGACGCCGGCGCGGGCTCGCTCGGCGCCGCGCTCGCGGGCACGTTCACCCCCACCGAAGAGCTGATCGACGTCGCGCGCAGCCTGTACCGGACCGTGCAGGAGCTGATCGAGCGCGTCAAGGCCGCCGGCGCGCTGCGCGCCGACGTCACGCAGGAGGACGTGAACCTGCTGTTCGAGCAGCTGCGTGGCGTGCGCCTCGGCGACGACGAGCGCACCGCCGACCTGCAGCGCCGCTACCTCGCGCTGATGTTGCAGGCACTGCGCGCGCCCGGGGCCGCGCCACTGCCGGGATCTCCCCCGGGCTGGGCGGAGATCCAGGGGCGCTGGCAGGCGTGAGCGCGCTGTCGCAGCGCGCGCTCAACCGGGCGCTGCTGGCACGCCAACTGCTGCTCGAGCGCGCCGACGTCGCGCTCCCGGAGGCGCTCGCGCGGATCGGCGGCATCCAGGCGCACTACGCGCCGGCGATGTACGTCGGCGCGTGGAGCCGCGTCGCGGGCCTCGAGCGCGAATCGCTCACCCGCGCGCTGGAGGACCGCAGCGCGATCCAGGCGACCTTGATGCGCTCGACCATCCACCTCGTCGCTCCCGGCGACTACTGGCCGTTCGCGCTCGCCGTCCGCGAGGCGCGCCGGAAGTCGTGGCTGCGCTCGGTCAAGGATGCGACCGCGCCGAAGATGGCCGGCGCGGCGCGGACGATCCGCGCCGCGCTCGCCGACGGCCCGCTCACCCGGGCGCAGATCGAGGAGCTCGTGGGCAAGGACCGCGCCCGCGGCGTCGGCCTCTGGGTCGACATGGTGCGCGTGCCGCCGTCGGGCACCTGGGAGCGGCGCCGCGCGGATCTCTACGCCCTCGCGGAGGACTGGCTGGCGCCCGGCAGGACAACGGCCGCGGAGGCCGTCGACCACCTCGTGCGCAGCTACCTGCGCGGCTTCGGCCCCGCCTCCAAGCACGACGTCGCGAGCTACACCGGGTTCCGCGTGGGCGAGCTCGCTCCCGTGTTCAAGCGGCTCAAGCTCGACCGCCACGAGAGCGAGGACGGCAGCGAGCTGCTCGACGTCCCGGGCTCACCGCTACCGGACCCGGGTACGCCCGCCCCGGTGCGCTTCCTGCCGGTCTGGGACGCCACGCTGCTCGTCCACGCCCGCCGCACCGGTCTGCTCCCGGAGGCGCTCCGGCCCGAGGTCTTCAGCGTCAAGAAGCCGCACGGGACGCCCACGTTCCTCGTCGACGGCGCGGTCGCCGGAGCGTGGCGCTACGAGGACGGTCGCGTGGCGATCGAGCCGTGGACGAAGCTCGATCGCGCGACCCGCTCCGCGCTCGATGAGGAGGCCGCGCGCCTGGCGGCGTTCCACGCCTGACGCGTCAACCGTACGCAGTAAGCTGAAATTCGTGGCGGTGGAACCCGCGAAGAAGGCTCGTGCTCCGCTGACGCGGGAGCGCGTGCTGCGCGCGGCGGTCGACCTCGCCGACGAGCGCGGGATCGACGCGCTGACGATGCGCGCCCTCGGGCAGGACCTCGGGGTCGAGGCGATGTCGCTCTACAACCACGTCACGAACAAGGCGGACATCCTCGCCGGGATCGTGGATGTGATCTGCGAGGAGATCGTCGCCGCGGTCAACGAGATCCCGCAGCCGGACGACCCGGCCGACTGGAAGCGCGTGGTCCGCGCCCGGATCCTCCGCGCACGCGACGTGCATCTCCAGCATCGCTGGGCGCCCGCGCTGCTCGAAACGGTCACCGACATCCCGCCGAGCCTGCTCGGCTACTACGAGCAGCTGCTCGCGACGATGCGGGAGGGCGGCTTCTCACTCGACCTGGCGCACCACGCGATGCACGCGCTCGGCAGCCGCGCACTCGGCTTCGCGCAGGAGCTGTTCATGGACGCAGACCACGACATCGACCCGGACCTTATGTCGATGATGCTCAAGCAGATGGCGGGCCGCTACCCGAACATGGCGGACCTCATGAAGATCGTCGTCCACGACCCCGAGTCGACGCTCGGCGGCTGCGACGACCAGTTCGAGTTCGAGTTCGGACTCGACGTGACCCTCGACGGGCTCGATCGCCTGCGCGAGGCCGACTGGCAGTCGCCGGCGCACCCGTAGCGCCGCTTCACACGATTTTCTCGCGTCCGGCTTGACGGACTTACGGTGTATGCCGTACGGTGCCTTACGCCATACGTTTACGGCGTATGTATACAGCGTAATCGGCTCTGGAGAGGTGAGGCACCGTGACGACGTTGACCCGCTGGGTCCTGCTGCACAAGCGACTGGTGACGGGGTGCTGGCTGGTCGTCGCGATCGCCGCCTTCGGCGCCGTCGGCCCGGCCGGTGACGCGCTGTCGCAGGAGTTCAGCCTGCCGGGCCGCGAGAGCTACGAGACCAATCGCGACATCGCGGCGGTCTACGGAAACGGCGGCGACGTCGCCCCGATCGTCCCGGTCGTCACGCTCCCGCGGGGCACCACGGTCGACTCGCCCGGGATTGCGCGTGAGCTCGATGCCGCGCTCGCCAACGTGCAGCGGGCGCTGCCCGATGCCCGCATCGCCTCGTACGGCTCGACCGGCGACGACGCGTTCGTCTCCGCCGACCGCCGGACCACGTTCGCGCTGGCGTACATCCCCCATCGCGCCGGACTCGAGCCCGGCCAGGCCGAGGCGCGGCAGGCGCAGGCCGCGCTCGGCGGCGTCACCGTCGGCGGCGCGCCGGTCGACATCACGGGCGTGGAGGCGTTGCGCGCCGCCGGTGCCGTCAAGGCGGGCGCGACCGACACGAGCGTCACGCTGCTGCTCGAGGTGCTCGTGGCGGGGCTCGGGTCGCTGGTCGTCCTGGCGTTCGTGTTCGGGTCGTTCATGGCACTGGTGCCGCTGCTGATGGCCGCGGTCGCGGTGCCGACCACGTTCCTGCTCATCTGGCCGCTCACCGCGATCACCGACGTCAACGTCGTCGTGCAGTTCCTGGTCGCACTCGTCGGCCTCGGCATCGCGATCGACTACGCGCTGCTCGTCGTCATGCGCTGGCGCGAGGAGCGCCTCGGCGGCGCGTCCAACGACGCCGCCGTCGCGAACGCGATGGAGCACGCGGGCCGCGCCGTCGTGTTCAGCGGGACGACCGTTGCGGTCGCGCTGCTCGCGCTCGTCGTGCTGCCGGTGCCGTTCCTGCGCAGCATCGGCATCGCCGGCCTCTTCATCCCGCTCGTGAGCGTGGCCGTCGCGCTCACGCTGCTGCCGGTCGTGCTCGCGACCGTCGGGCCGCGGCTGGACTGGCCGCGGGCGCGCCCGGACCGCCGCAGCGGCCGGCTCTGGACCGCGTGGGCGCAGGTGGTCGTGCGCCATCGCTGGGCCGCCGCGATCGCATCCGCGTCGGTGCTGCTGGCGCTCGTCGGCGTCGCGTCCTCGATCCAGCTCGGCGACCCGCACGCGGAGTCACTCGCGCAGTCGGGCGCGGCGCGCGCGGGCTTCGAGAAGCTGGCCGACGCGGGAATCGGCGCCGGTCCGCTGACGCCGTTCGAGGCGCTCGTCCGCGGCGGCGACGCCGACGCGGTCGCCGCGCGGCTGGCCACGGTCGACGGCGTGCAGGCCACGGTCGCTCCCGCCGACTGGCGGCGTGACGGCACGGCGCTCGTGAACGTCATCCCCAGCGACGACGGGAGCTCGGCCGCGGGGCGCGCCACGCTCGACGGCGTCCGGGCGGCGGCGCTGCCGGGCGTCCGCGTCGGCGGCGCGGCAGCGCAGAGCGCCGACTTCGTCGACGCCGTCTACGGCAACTTCCCGGTCGTCGTCGCGCTGATCGCGGGCCTCACCTTCATCCTGCTCGCGCGGGCGTTCCGCTCGCTCGTGCTCTCGCTGAAGGCGGTGCTGCTGAACGTGCTGTCGGTCGGCGCCGCCTGGGGCGTGATGGTGCTGATCTGGCAGAACGGCATCGGCTCGGAGGCGATCTGGGGCATCGAGGCCACGGGCGCCATCAACGTCGAGATGCCGATCGTGGTGTTCGCGTTCCTGTTCGGCGTCTCGATGGACTACCAGGTGTTCATCATCAGCCGCATGCGCGAGGCGTACGACCGCACGGGCTCAACCCGGACGGCGGTTGTCGAGGGCATCGGCCGCACCGGCCGGCTCGTCACGAGCGCGGCGCTGATCCTCGGCCTCGCGTTCGTCGCCCTGAGCGCAAGCCCGGGCACCGAGGTCAAGATCTTCGCCACCGCGCTGGCGGCGGGGATCCTGGTCGACGCGACGATCGTGCGCGGCGTGCTCGTGCCGGCCGTGGTGGCGATCCTCGGGCGCTGGAACTGGTGGCTGCCGAGCTGGCCGGCGCGGGTGCTGCGCGTGAAGCCGTCGCTCGTGCGCGCCGAGTCGTAGTTCGATCGGATGACGTGAAGGTTCGTCCGCCCGGTCGTCCGGGCGGACGATGCCGCAGCGCACGCGGCGGGAGCACGCTACCCGCATGAGTGCCGGCGTCGAGACCCTCCCTCTCACCCCGACCCGGGCCGGCGGGCGTCCCGGGCTCCGCCGCGAGATCGGCTTCATCGGACTCCTGTGGGCGTCCGGCGGCTCGATCATCGGGTCGGGCTGGCTGTTCGGCGCGCAGGGTGCGCTCGCGACAGCCGGCCCGGCCGCGCTCATCTCGTGGGTCGTCGGCGCGGCCGCGATCCTGCTGCTCGCGCTCGTGCACGCCGAGCTCGGGGCCATGTGGCCGGTCGCCGGCGGCACGGCGCGCTTCCCGCATTCGGCGTTCGGCGGCGCGGTCGGCGCGTCGTTCGGTTGGTTCTCCTGGCTGCAGGCCGCCACGGTCGCACCGATCGAGGTCATGGCGGTGATCCAGTACTCGCAGCACTACTCGTTCGCGCACGACTGGATGAAGGTCAGCGGCGGCCAGAACGTGCTGACCACGACGGGCATCGTCGTCGCCGTGGTGCTGATGGCGATCTTCACGGCGGTCAACTTCCTCAGCGTCCGCCATCTCGCGCACACGAACAGCACGGCGACGTGGTGGAAGGTCGGCGTGCCGGTGCTGACGATCATCGTGCTCGCGGCGAGCGGACTCCACTGGGGCAACTTCTCCGCCGCCGACGGGTTCGCGCCCGGCGGCGCGGGCGGCGTGCTGGCCGCCGTCTCCACGAGCGGCATCGTGTTCGCGCTGCTCGGCTTCGAGCAGGCCGACCAGCTGGCCGGCGAGAGCGCGAACCCGAAGCGCGACATCCCGCGCGCGGTCATCGGGGCGATCGCCATCGGCGCGGTGATCTACATCCTGCTGCAGGTCGTGTTCCTGGCCGCGATGCCGCCGTCGCAGATCTCCGGCACGTGGGCGGGCTCCCCGTTCGCCACCTTCAGCGGGCCGTTCGCCCAGCTCGCGACGCTCGTCGGCGTCGGCTGGCTGGCGACGATCCTCTACATCGACGCGGTGATCTCACCGGGCGGCACCGGACTGATCTACACGACGGCGTCGTCGCGCGTGTCCTACGGGCTCAGCCGCAACGGCTATGTGCCGAAGATCTACGAGCGCACCAACCGCCGCGGCGTTCCGTGGTTCGGCCTGATCACGGCGTTCGTGATCGGCTGCGTCTGCTTCCTGCCGTTCCCGAGCTGGCGGTCGCTGGTGGGCTTGATCACCAGCGCCTCCGTGCTCATGTACGCGGGCGCGCCGCTCGCACTCGGTGTCTTCCGTAACCGCCTGCCGGAGGCCGATCGGCCGTACCGACTGCCCGCGGCGCGCCTGCTGTCCCCGCTCGCGTTCGTCGTCGCCAACCTGCTGATCCTGTGGTCGGGCTGGACGAC
>Ga0111538_10010381_pt1 | contig 12387 bp, 13 predicted proteins | sample SoiMethybrSBSTD1_FD_79669 | JGI IMG/M metagenome (GOLD analysis project Ga0111538, IMG submission 79669) | Bulk soil microbial communities from a Populus tree surrounding site in Tennessee, USA - Soil MetaG P. TD hybrid SBSTD1 (version 2)... | ecosystem: Environmental > Terrestrial > Soil >...
GGCCCTACCGGCCTGGCTGGACCGCATCCTGCCCGACATTCGTTTCGGGCACGCCTAATCGATCGGTGGAGCGCACCAGGGCGTCCTGAGCTTCGAGCCGGCCCGAACGGCACGTGACTGCGATGGCAGCGGAAGGGGACTCAAGCCTGTGCTGAGCGCGCCCATCGACGGCGGACGGTGCCCCGGGCGCGCGAGACGGTCACCGGCGTCGCTGCTAGTCGCGCTTGGCCTCTTCCTCCATCCGCTCCAGCCGCGTGTAGTAGTCGGGGAACTCGTTCAGGTGCGCGAGAGCGATCTTGGCGGTGACGTGTGGATCGTCGTCGGTGACGTTGGTGGCGAGGTCGTGAAGCCCGTGCTCCAACTCGACGTTCATCCCGATCCGGAACTGCTCGACGTCGAACGGGGCGGTAGACCAGTCGATCCCAATCTCTTCGCCGAAGCGACGCGCCTCTTCGCTCGTGAATTCGCTTTTCGCTTCAGGCACGGGCGCGCTCCCGTTCTTGGGAGGCGAGGTCTTCTGCCCGCTGTGTGAATCCACGCAGCATGTTGCGCTCCATCAGGAAGAAGTCGGGTCCGTCGAGACCATTCTGATCCGGTCGCGCAGCTGGGGCAAACGGACCCAAAGCGTGAAGTCTCCGTCGAGCGCTCGCCCGGGCTCGGTCACTTGCCCGGCTGCGTACCGACGAACAACGTGCCGCGCGAGTGGATCGTAGAACTCCGCAGCAGGCCGGCGGCTTTTCACGCTTTCCCGACTCTCCGTGGCGACGTAGTTTTGCTACTGACGTGACCGCCGTGGAACCCCCGCTCGAAGGAACCGCCGAGCTCCCCGAAACGCCGTCGCACGGAGAGCGAACCAGGACCATGAGTGTTCGTGGGGCGACGTTCCTCGGGATCGGCTCGATGATCGGCGCCGGCATTTTCGCGCTGCTCGGAGAAGCCGGCGCGATCGCGGGGGCGGCGGTCTGGCTCTCTTTCCTCATCGGCGGCGTGGTTGCCGCGTTACTCGGTTATGTCTGCGTCAAGCTCGGGAGCCGCTACCCGTCGTCTGGTGGGCTGATCACCTACCTTATTGAGGGCTTCGGGAAGGGGCGGCTCGTCGGGGTCGCGTCCTGGCTCGGCTACATCGCCGCAGTCGTGATCGTCACCTCGATGGTGGCGGTCTCTTTCGGCAGTTACGCGACCTCGCTCTTCGTCGGCGAGAACGCGGGGTCCGCGTGGAACCATTTGTTCACCAGCGTACTCGTCGTGGCGATGGTGGCAGTCAATGTGGTCGGGACGAAGGTCGTCGCGGCCGCGCAGTCGCTCATCGTCACCGGCGTCCTGATCGTCTTCGGGCTCTTCATCTGGGTGACGATCTTCGATATCGACCTCGGCAAGCTTGCCTTCAGCGACTATCCGTCCTTCTCGAAGATCATCGCGAGCGTCGCCCTCACCTTCTTCGCCTTCCTCGGCTTCAACGTGATCACCTTCGCGGCAGGCGACCTGCGCGATCCCCCGCACGATCTACCGAGGGCGATGTACCGGGCGCTCGGGATCACCACGCTGGTCTACGTCCTGATCGCGCTGGGTGTATTCGGGACGCTCACGGTCGCCCAGGTGGTTGGATACGGCGAGACAGCCATCGCCGAGGCGGCGCGGCCGGCACTCGGCGACGCCGGCTTCACGATCATGGCAATCGCCGCGCTGCTCGCGACCGCCGGTGCCACGAATGCGACCCTCTATGCGTCGTCGAACCTGACAGGGATGCTGGCCGAGCAGCGGCTGTTTCCGTCGCTGTTCGGGGCGGGTTCACGGCTCGGAGCAAGGTCAGGCCTGCTGATCACCGCCGGCCTCGTTCTCCTCATCGCCAACCTCGTCGACCTGTCCGCGATCGCGTCGGTCGGGAGCGCCGTCGCGCTGGTCATCTTCCTCCTCGTCGGTATCGCCGGCTACCGGCGTCGCGCGGAGACAGGGAGCAACGTGTGGATCATCGGGCTGGCGATCGGACTGACCGCCGTCGTGCTCGGCTTCTTCGCCGTCGACACCTGGAACAACGCACGGCAGACATTCACCGCCATCGTCGCGCTCCTGGTGCTCGCGGTCATCCTCGACCTCTGGACGCGCGCCGCGAATGGGCGGAGCGCTGCGGCCCCCGGGCTCGGAGCAGCGAGCGGCAGCTGACAGTCCGTCATTTCGGGTGAGCCGAATTCCGGCCAAGGGAGCGCCGAGATCACCCAGGAGGTCGTCGGTTCGCGTCCGGCTCGTCCACCTCGACGACGCGCCGAACTCAGTCCGGGTATTCGTCCTTCCGCCACGTGCGCGGCTCGTCCGGTTGCTTCTTCGGGGTTCGCTCGAGCAGGAAGCTCCAGTACGGCGCGACGAACTCATCGGGCGCCACTGCCGTGTACGTGTGGTAGACGGTGCCGTTCTCCTTTGCGAATGCGATCCAGCTCGGAGCCTCGCGCAGCCCGTCCTTGAGCTCGGCGCCGATCTGCCCTGACCACTCCACGAGCCAGTCGGGCGGGTTCTCGAGCATCTCCTTCACCTCGGGGATCTGCTGCGCCTGCTCCTCGGTCATCGCGAGCCCGAAGTCGAACGCGAAGTCGCTTTCGTACGTGGACACGTACGGGAACTCCCAGCCCATCCGCTCCTTGTAGGCGGTGAGGCGCTCGATCGGCGCGCGCGAGAAGCAGATCAGCGTCACGTCGCGGTGGTTCAGGTGGACCATCGAGCCGTTCAGGCCGTCCGCGAGGCTGGTGCAGCCGGGACACGCGCCCTTCGTGTAGTCGGGTCCGAACATGACGTTGTAGGCGAGGAGCTGGGAACGGCCGTCGAAGAGCTCGGCCAGGGACTTCTTGCCTTCCTCGGTGTCGAGCTCGTACTCCTTCTCGACGGGCACCCACGGGAGCTCGAGTCTCTGCGCCTTGACCTTCTCGTTCAGCTCCGCCTGCTCGGCCTCGAGCTTCGCGAGCTCGTCCCGGGCCGTCTGCCACTCCTTCTGCGTTCCGACCTTGTGCTCGGGCAATCTCGTGCCTCCTCTCGATCGGGGCACCAGGAACGCTACCCCCGATCGCCGAGACGGGGGATCCGTCGGTTTAAGAGCTCAGCGCGCGGGACCCGTGCCCGGCGCCGTCGAGTCGCGGCGTGACGTCGAGCACGCTCTTCGCCGGCGGTGGTTCGATGTTCGCCTTCACGCCGAAGTCGTAGTACTCCTCGCTGAGCTCCATCTTGACGTGCTCGTTCTTCGTCGGGTTGTACTCGAGCACGATGGCGAGCTTGCGAACGACTCCGTCCTGGCCGACCCAGAGATCGACCGGATACGTCTTGATCCCCAGCATGCTGAGGTACCGTCTCATCGGCTCCCGCTGATCGCGAGGCGCCTGCTGGATGATCGTCTCCGCCTTGACGATCGTCGCATAATGCGTGGCCACCTCTCGCCGCACGAGATCGGACCCGACCCTTCTCACGCCGACGGCCGACTTGAGGTAGGCGAGCATCATGCCCGGATCGCTCTGCTTCGTCTCCTTCAGGCGATCGAGGTCGAGGCCGTAGGCCTTGCCCATCTCGACGATATCCGCCTTCAGCCATGTCTTCCCGCGCGGCATGAGGTCGTCGAGGAAGGGGAACCGCATGTAGAGGACGATGCCCTTCCGCCCGTCGAGGATCAGGTTCGCGCTCGCGGGCCGGCCGAACTGCTGCTCGATCGCTTCCTGCACCGGGCCCGGAAACTCGTAGACCGCGGTCATCTTCGCGGAGCCCGTCCGCCAGTCGGCGACCCCGTGTCCCGTGAACTCGTACCGCTGCGCGTGGTCGTGGTTGAAGGTGACCGTGCCCTCGAACGAGACGCGGGCGGTCCCGACCGCCTCGGTCTTGTACGCGGCGTTGGCGACCGTCTCGAGAGAGACGATGTCACGGCTGCTGCAGCCGGCCGCGAGTATCGCCGCGGCGCAGACTGCGACTGCGCCCGCGCCCAGAACCCCCAACAGTCTCATGAGGTTCCTATCGGCAGGAACTCTCCGCGCGAGACACTCATTTGGGCGAAGTCTTCGGAGGCGATACTGCAGCCGTGGATCAGGCCGACATCGAGTTCCGAAACGCGACGTATGCGCTCTTCGTCGAGCTCGGGCGCGCGCCGACCGTGAAAGAAGCGGCCGGCTTCACCGGCGCGGCCCAGGGCGAAGTGGAGGAGGGCTGGCGCCGCCTGCACGAGGCGCACGCGCTCGTCCTCGACCTTCCGGAGCCGGCGATCAGGATGGCCAACCCGTTCTCGGCCGTGCCGACGAGCTTCCGCGTCAACGCCGCCGGGCGCGATTGGTACGCGAATTGCGCGTGGGACGCGTTCGGGGTCTGCGCCGTCCTCGGCGCAGACGGCCGCATCGAGACGAACTGCCCCGACTGCGGCGAGGAGATCCGGCTCGAGGTGCGGAGGAGCCGGCCCGACGACGAGAGCCTTCTCTTCCACTGCCTCGTCCCCGCGGCGCACTGGTGGGACGACATCGTCTTCACCTGAAGCGCGATGAACCTCTTCCGGTCGGAGGAGCACATCGAGCGCTGGCTCGACGGGCGCGCACCGGGTGGGACGATCCCAGTGACCAAGCTCGCCGAGCTCGCGGAAGAGTGGTGGGGCGACCGGCTCGCGCCCGACTGGCGTCCGCACACGTTCGAGCAGAACCAGGCGATTCTCGACCGGCTCGGCCTGACGGGCGGCTTCTGGCGGCTCAGGTGAACGTCAGCTGCACGGGCGGCGCCAGGGGCCAAGCGAGAGCCGCTTCCGCATCGAGCTGAAGCCGAGGCTTTCGGCCTTCGTGCAGAACTTCGAGCGGTCGAGCTCGTACTCGACCTCGAGCACAGCCTTGCCGGCGTCGATGAACGGGACGGCGCGGCCGCACTCGCGGTACTGGAAGCATTCCTCGACGATCGCGAAGTCGAAGTTCCCGACGAGCGCCTTGACCTGGCCGAGGTCGTTCTTGAGCGCGACGGATAGGCCGGCCTTGTGCGCTTGGTTCGCGAACCAGCGGTTGTAGCGGAGCTGATCGCTTCCGGTCAGCGGAAAGCCGCTCCTGTTCTGGTAGCCGTCGATGTTGTCCGGCTCCACCGCGTCGAATCCCTTCCGCGCGCACTTCGCGATTCGCGCCTTCATGATCGGGCGGAGCGCGCCGATCCGGCGGATGTCGAGCCATCGCTCGCCGGGCCAGCCGTCGAGGTTCCGGCCGAGCACCGAGTCGGGGAACGTGTCCTTGTCGGGCCGAAAGCGCTCCCAGGCGCCCGCGTTCACGTAGCAGACGACGTGGCGCCCGAGGTTGTGCAGCCGTTTCACCTGGTGCGACGTCGTCTCGAACCCGTCGACGTCGTAGACCGGGACGTCGACGGGGAGGTCGAGCTGTTTGTCGAGCTGCCACTGCCAGGCCGTGCCGACCGGCGGCGACCAGCGGGCGGCCGCGCTCGAGGCCGACACCGACGCGACGAGCACGACCAGGCCAAAGAGGGCGAAACGACGTTTCATGTACAGGCTCTTTCGGTGTTTCTCGAGGATCCCTCATCCCTCCACCTCGGGTGTTCACCGAGAGGGATCTCGATCTCCGCGACGTCGCCGTCCGCGAGCGCGACCGGAGGATCGCGGTGGACGCCGACGCCTGCGGGCGTTCCCGTGGGGATGAGGTCGCCGGGCAGGAGGGTGTAGCCCGCGACGAGGTCGAGCGCCTCGGCTTCGACCATGCGCCGGCCCTCGCCTCCGATCACGAGCACGGCCCCGACATTCGGGAACTTGCCGAAGCGGAGCGGCTCCGAAGAAAGCTCGGCGCCCTGCTCGGCGGCGTCGTCGTGGTAGTTCAGACCGACGCAGATGATCTTCGGGGAGGCGGCCCTCAGCGTTCGCCGTCGAGATCAGCCCGCCATCCGGCGAGCACGGCGTGCACTTTCGCAGCCCCGATGATGGGCTCGTCGGGAATCTGCAGCCGATTCGGATGGAGGATGAACGGCTGCGTCTGCGGCCCCCCGATCCCACCGTGGAAGGAGATGAGCTCCTCGAAGGCGCAGCCTTCGTCGAGCTCGGGGTCGTAGAAGCTCCCGACCATGATGTCGGCGACGTGAGAGAAGGAGTCCGTGCGCTCGAGGTGCTGCGCGGCGGTGGGGGAGAAGCTCGCGAGAGGATCCTCGCCCTCGACGCGCCCGTCGGCGAGATAGCGCGCACCCCGCCCGCCGAGCACCACGGGCCCTTCGCTCTCCGAGCGGACGAGGAGCCAGCCGACGTGCGGATGCTCGCGTAGCGCAGTCAGGAGGCTGGGGTGGCGCTGCTCGATCTCCTCCAGCGTGAGGCGCCGGTTCTCCTCCATCAGGTAGATCAGACCGAGGTTGCCGGAGCCGAGGACGACGGCCTGCTCGCCGCTCACGTCCTTCTTCGAGTGCTTCTTCTTCGGCTGCCGCCCCGTGGCCTCGCCAACTGCGTGGCCGACCATCGCATCCTGTTCGTCTCCGCCCGCGACGCTCGTCACCTTGCCGTCGGAGAGCGAGCGCTCGACCAGATCGTCGAGCCCGTAGCCGTTCCGCTGCTTGAACGTGGCGCCCTGGGTCTGGCCGTGATCGGAGAGGACGACGATCTCGTAGGGCCGCGGCGCGTACCGCCGCGCGCGCTCGATGCGCCCGAACTGCTCGTCGAGCTTGCGCAGGGCCTCCAGCGTGTCGATCCGCTCGAGCCCCGAGTGGTGCGCGACCTCGTCGTAGCTCGAGAACGTCGCGTAGATCGCGGGCCGCCCCTTCATCATGTCCGTAAGGACGCCGTAGACGATCAGGTCGCGGACGACCACGCACATCGCTGCGCGCATGAACGGATAGATGCCGCCGCGATGCCCGCGCGGACGTACGTCGCGCCGGCGCTGCCGCGCCGAGGCGGTGATCTCGAGGATGACCTCCCAGACGAAGAGGGCGAGCGCCCGCGTCACGTTGAACCCGTTGGCGAAGAACGCGCGGTAGCCGGGATTCGCCTTCTTTTCCGCCTCGATGCGGCTGACGGTGAGGATGACGTGGTCGGCCTCGCCGGAGAGGAGGTTGCCGCGGCTCGCGCCGCCGTTCGTGAGGAGGCCGATCCCGGTCCCTCGCCTCCGCTCGATCTCGGCGCAATCCGGCGGGGCCGAGCACGTCATCAGGAGCCCCGTCTCCTTCTCGACCCAGCGAAACGCGGGAATGTCCTCGTTGGACCCGAGCAGGATCCCCGCCTGGCTCGCACCCGTCTGCGACGAGAGGTCGGGCTCCCACTCGGTCAGCGCGTAGTCGTGGTCGGCCAGCCAGCTCGCCATGTGCGGCGCGTTGCCGTCCCGCATCGCACGGCGCAGAACCGGCAGCGCGAGGCCGTCGATCTCGAGGTAGACGATTCCCGCGCGATCCGACTCGACCCGTTCGCCGGACCGCTTCGCCAGCCGCTGGATCACCTTGATCGTGTAGGTGTCGTCGTCGTTCGAGCCGATGACGACTTCGAGGATCATGCTCACCGCCGCGGCGACGAGGGCGACCAGGAGGGCGATCCAGAAGGAGTCCAGCTTGATCGCGTTGTCCGTGATCGCGTCGGCCGCGACCAGCATGGCCGCGTCGGCCAGGAGCACGAGGAGGAAGCCGGCGACAAGGGTGAAGGGGAGCCTGAGCGCCGCCAGGATCGGCGGCAGCACCGCGTTCAGCCCGGCGACGACCGCCGAGACGAGCAGCGCTCCCCAGAAACCTTCGATGGAGGCGCCTGGGACGATCCAGGCCGCCGCCATGAGCGCGAGCGCGGCCAGAATCCAGGCTGTCACGACCCGAATCGGCCTGAAACGGGGTCTTTCGGGGTGCCAGGCCAGCCGCTCGCTGTACGCGGCCGTGGTCACCTACTCGGTCTCCTCGTCGTCGCGATGCCGGCGCAGGAGGCCCGTGCCCTTCTCCCGCGCTTCGGCTCGCTTGGCTTCCTTCTTGGCCGCACGCTGGTCCTTCTGCTCAGCGGCCTTCTCCTTTGCGCCCTCGTACGACGTGAGGACAAGGGACTTGCCGCCCGTCCAGCCGAAGATGCAGACCACGAGAACGAGGGCGAAGAGGACGTTCCACGCAGTGGTGATGAGCTGCTGTGCGGTCGAGTAGTCGATCGCCGTCGACTTCGAGACGTCACAGCAAGTCGATAACGCGAGCGCGTTTGTCGCCTGGGTGATGCCGACCGCGCCCGGCGTCACCGACACGACGTTCGCGAGCGAACCCGAACCCGTGACCCACATGACCGACTCGAAGGTCACCGGGATCGCGAATGCGGCCAGGAAGATCCCGATCACGGTCAACTTACAGAGCCAGGAAAGAACCGAGGGCAGAAACGCTCGGGTCAGGTAGCGCTTTGGCTGCGAGAGGATCGCTCCGCCTTGCTTCGCCTGGTTCCAGAGCTTCTTGACCTGGCGCCAGAAGATCCGGCCGACGATGACAATGAGTAGCGCCGCCCCGACCACGATTCCGACGACCAACGCGGGGTGGTCCTTGACATTGCCGAGGTTCTCGGTGAACGAGCCTGGCACAGAGAGGAAGAGGTAGAGGTACACGAACGTGCCGGCGAGCGTGAAGAAGATCTTCTGCACGAGGTAGGCGGCGATCGCGCCCGCGAAGGTGCACGACGGGATGAGGGCGACGAACATGAGGAGCGTCACGAGCGTGCCGATGTTGGCAGGCAGGAAGTTGTTCATCGCCACGCCGACGGCGTACGCGGTGACGATCGGCGCCAGGGTGACCTCGTCACCGTACGCGGCCTTGAGGATCCCGTAATACGAAACCCCGGCGAGCACGGTCTGCCCACTCTGGAAGACGAGGCCGGCGACGATGTAGCCGACAGGGACCTCCTTGATCTGATCCCAGAGGTCCTGGATCCAGCCCACGACGTCGACACCGAGCAGGTTCAGAAGCGCAATGGCGGCGGCGAGCCCGACCAGCCAGAGGCCGATCTTCACGAGCCGCGAGCGGCGCGACGGGTCGTTGAACGGAAGGGCGGCTGGAGGTTCGGCGGAAACCGTCATGCGCGGATGATCCCACGATGGAGGGGCCTGGAGAAACCCGTTCTGCGGGTCGGCCACGCCTCCTGCGAGACATGCGACCAATGACCTATACGAACGGGTCGTGCGGCCGATGCGATCGGCGCGCGCGGCGACGATCATTCCCAAGGCGTCCGCTCAGACAGCGGAGCCGTCCGGGTGGCGCGACTGCTGGGGGTGGTCGCGCTACCCCATCTCGACAGCGGTAGGGCTTACGAGGTTCCAGTAAGCCCTGCGCAGGAATCGGCCTGCGCGAACGCGTCCGCGAGCTCGCCCTGGGCGTCGATGTCCTGGAGCTTCTGGGAGGCGGTCGAGACCTGGTTCCCCATGTCCACCAGGTCGTTGCCGATCGCGGTGGCCGCAGCGACGGCGCCGGCGGTGCCGGAGGCGTTGTCGATCGCGTCCGTGATCTTCTGCAGGCTGCTCTCGAGGCTCGTCGCCAGCTCGTCCATCGCTTGCTTCGCCTGCTGACCGCTCTCGGTGTCCGGCCGGCCCAGGCCCTTGAGGTCGTCGGCGAGCGTCTGCGTCGCAGCCTTGATCTGGTCGCCGGCGGTCTTGATCCCTTCTTCGGAAGGGTTGTCCCCTACCGACTGACCGGCGTCCTGGATCGAGCTCTGCCAGGTGGTGAACGCCTCGCAGACGCTGTTCGCCCAGGCGTCCACCGCGGTGGCCGAGCTCTCGGTTGCGGTTCCGCCGGCGCTGTTGCCGCCGTCGCCCCCACAGCCGGCCGCGACAACCGCGGCGGCAAGCACGAGAACGGCGAGGAGCGCGCGCATGCCGAGGATGCTAGCGGGAACCAGCCATGTGGATGCGGACGACGTTTCCGTCCGCGAACGTTCGCACCTGCACCAGGTCGCAGAGCTGGTTCGCCAGCCAGAGCCCCCGTCCGCCAGGCTCGTCCAGCACCGGCTGGAGCCGCCCGGCGAGTGGCACCTCGATGCGCCCTTGGTCCTCGATCTGACACAGAAGCACGCCCTCTTCTTCCCACATCCGGAGGGCGCCCGAGCCTCCGCCGTGGCGAATGCTGTTCGTGGCGATCTCGTTGACCGCGAGAACGAGATTCTCCACGCGGGCACCCCCGAGCCCGGCTTGTTGCGCCCACCGGGCGACGAGGTCTCGCACCTCGGCCAGGGAGTCGGCGTCGAAGATCAGTCTCTCTGCGCCGTCGGGAGGCTCGCCGAGCTCGTCGGCGAACGGAGCTGCGATCTCGTCGGTGCCGCGATAGCTCCCACTGTCGCGAAACGACTCGACATCCGACACGAAAGGATGGGTCCGCTCCGCCTCCTCGACGACCTTCGAATCGAGCGCCGAGACGTCGTACGGGCAGAGGAGCCGGAAAGACGGCGTGCCGGCAAACGCGAGGTTGAGGAGCGATTCGTGCCGATGGCACTCGGCGAGCTCGGGATCGCTTCGCCCGGCCCAGATCGGCTCGCCGATCCCGCGGATCGGCTGTCCGCCGGCCCCGTGTTCGTCCACGAACTCCCGCCAGGCCGCGATGATGCGCGCCGGGTTCGCGCCGATCTCCGCCATGTCGGCGAAGAGCACGTGGTCGGCGTCTTCGCCGAGCGCGTCCTTCAGGCGCGCGATCTTCTCGGCGGAGAGGACGACGAATACGGGCTCGCCCTTCTCGGTGCCGGCTCGTATGAACCGGAGCAGCCCCAGGACGAACTCCTCCGAGTCCCGGTAGAGGAAGGCCTCGTGGACGAAAGCCTGCTCCTGGTGGCTGACTGCGGCAGTCATCAGCTCGGCGATTCCATGAGGTCGGCTGCCCGCCGCCCCTGTGCTCCTATGGTGCAGGGTTCCCGCGTTCCTGAGCGCTAAAACTGTGCCCACTGCTCGCGGGACAGCGTGAAGCCGTGGCTGTCCTCGTTCGTGCAGTCGAGGCCCGTATCCTTCGAGACGCAGAGAAAGCCGTTCCGCTGCCAGGCCGCTCCGTACTCGAGGACCGGCGCGGATTGGACGTAGGCGGTGTCTCCGGCACACCGAGGCTGGGCCGGGCCGAGCCGCTCCATCTCCATGCCGGTCCAGTCGAGCTCGCATTGCCCGTCGGGCTCGGGGCTCAGCCCGCTGAGGACGTCGCAGACGAGGACGCCCTCGCCTTCGGTGCAGCCGATGTTCTTCGACGGCATCTGGAACGTGGGGCCCTTCAGAGCGACATCGCTCGTCTTGACTGTGAGCACAGGCTCCGCCTCGACCGTTTCGGTCCGCGTCTGGGTTTCCGTGTTCGTGACGGTGACCGTGGTCGACTCCTGGTCGCCGCCGCACCCGGCCAGGGCCAGGATCAGGCCGAGGAGCAGAAGAAGTCGCCGCACGCACGGCAGCCTAGTACTTCACGCTCCGGAACTCGCGGCGGCGGCGGCGCCATTCCTTTCGCGCCTCGGAGCGGAGGCGGGCGTCCTTCTTCAACTCGAGGGCGCGCAGCTCGCGCTGGAGCTTCAGGTAGCTGTCGAAGCGCTCGGCGGGAAGCGAGCCGTCCGCGATCGCGGCGCGCACGGCGCAGCCGGGCTCGTGGAGATGCGTGCAGTCGCTGAACCGGCAGGTGGCCGCGAGCTCGGCGATATCCGTGAACGTCGAATCGAGAACGCTCTCGTCGGCCCAGAGCGACAGCTCTCGCATGCCCGGGGTGTCGAGGAGAAGCGCGCCGCCGGGAAGCGGCACGAGCTCGCGGTTCGTCGTCGTGTGGCGGCCGCGACCCTCCTTGCTCGTCTCGGCGGTCTTCAGGAGCTCGCTTCCGGCCAGACGGTTGATCAGCGTCGACTTGCCGACCCCCGACGAGCCGAGCAGCGCGACCGTGCGTCCGCGCCCGAGATGGGAGGCGAGCTCATCCAGGCCGTCGCCGTTCGCCGCGCTGACCGCGTGCACCTGGACGCCGAAGGCGATCGCCTCGACCTCCGTGAGATCGCCCTCGGGATCAGAGGCCGTGTCGCTCTTGTTCACGACGATGACCGGGTTCGCGCCGCTGTCCCACGCGGCCGTGAGGTAGCGCTCCAGGCGCCGCGGGTTGAGATCCTGCCCGAACGCCGTCACGAGGAAGATCGTGTCGACGTTCGCCGCTACCACCTGCGCGACGGTTCGCCGCCACGCCTCCTTGCGCGTGAACGTCGTCTTGCGCGGAAGGACCGCCTCGACGATGCCCTTCCGCTCGCCTTCGAGCTTTCGGACCGCGACCCAGTCTCCCGCGACGGGCAGGTCGAGCCCTTCCAGCTTCCCGGCGGGGAGACCGCCGATGCGCCCGTGCTCGGTGATGAGCTCGCACGGGCCGTGATGCCGCGCGACCACGCGCGCGGGGGTGAGACCTTCTGCTTCGTACGGCCGAAACGCATCCGCGAAGAACGCGTCCCAGCCGAGATCTTCGAGCTGCAACGTGACTCCTTCGGCTAGA
>Ga0111538_10010385_pt1 | contig 12382 bp, 7 predicted proteins | sample SoiMethybrSBSTD1_FD_79669 | JGI IMG/M metagenome (GOLD analysis project Ga0111538, IMG submission 79669) | Bulk soil microbial communities from a Populus tree surrounding site in Tennessee, USA - Soil MetaG P. TD hybrid SBSTD1 (version 2)... | ecosystem: Environmental > Terrestrial > Soil > Tree...
CCCTGTTGGCCCTGTTGATCCTGGCCCTGCTGTCCCTGTCGGCCTTGCTGTCCGTTCTGCTGCGCTTGCCGATTCAGTTCAGCCAAGCGCTGCTGCTGCGACTCGATGCCGCGTCGCAGGTTGCCAGCGCGTTCGGCTGCCTGCGCGGCCGCATCCTGCTTCGACGCCTGGCCCATCGCCGACTGCGCTTCGGCGAGCCGCTTACCGAGCTCATCGAGTCCGGTCGGAATCATTTGCTCGGCGTTGCGATCGACCTGCCCTTGCCGAAGCTGCCGCGCGGTATAACGAGCGGCCGCGGCCACCTGCCGGTCCTCGATGGCGCCCGCAGCCTCGTCCAGCTTGCGCGCGACCTGTCGCTGATTACCGTTGCGCGACTGATTGGCCAGCTGCTCGACTTGATCCTTGAGCGCGTCGACGTCCTTGGCGAGCGCATCCTTCTGCTCCGCGAGCTGACCGGCCTTCTCCTGACGCTGGGCCGGCGGCAGTTGCGGAAGACCGCCCACCGCATTCGCCTGACTCCTGGCCTGATTCGCCAGGTCTTGAGCCTTTCGCTGCGCGTCCTGCAGATCGCGGTCGCTGCGTCCGCCCTGATTGCGCTCGAGCAGCCGCTGCGCTTGCTGCAGCTTATCCAGCGCCGCCTGCGCTTGCGCGCCGCCGTCCTTCGATCCATTTGCGGCCGCCTGCTTCATGGCATTTGCCGCGTCGCGCAACTGCCGCGTGGCTTCCGCCAGGTTCGGCTGCTGCTTGGGTTGATCGCGCTGCAGCTGCTCGAGCCGGCGGGCCGCTTCTTCCAGCTCCTGCGCGAGCTGGCGCTGCGCGTCGCCGCCGCCGCCACCGGCCTGATTCATCGCCGACAGCCGACGCTGACGCTCGGCTTCCTGCTGCTGCCGCTTCGCGAGCTCCTTCAGTTTGTCGACGAGCTCGTCGACTTTCCGATCGCCGGTCTGGGTTTCGGCGCGCTGCTGCAGCTCGTACTGGCTCGCCAGTTTGTCGAGTTCCAGCTCGAAGAGGTCGGCGAGGTCCTGCGCCATGTTCTGCGAACCGCCGCCTCCGCCACCGCCGCCGCCGCCACGCTGAGCCTGGACCTGCACCTCGTACTGCTGCTCGGCGTCCTGCAGCAGCTTGAGCGCGCGCCCTTCCGGATTGATCGCTTCCTGCGTTTTCAGCTTGCTCAATTCGCCTTCGGCCGACTTCATCTCGACCACGGCTTTCGGCAGCGCTTCGGCAATGGTCTTCAGCGCGGGATCGACCACGTCGAGCCGGCTGTTCATCTTGCCGCTCAGCTCCTCGACCTGCTCGCGCAGGCGGGCCTCAGACAGCTGGATGAGATTCGCATTCTCCTTGAACTTCTGATCGTTGAGCTTCTTGGACGCGCGATCGCGATTCAGGTTGTGCGTCGCCGACATGATCTCTCGTTGCTTGCGCGACAGCTGTCCCACCTGCTGAGCGTCCTGATCGCCGCCGCCACCACCGCCACCGCCGCCGCCGCCACCCCCGCCTGCGGACTGCGCCGGCTTGTATTCCTTGCGGAACGGACGAATCTCCACGAAGTAGATGTCGCTGGTCGTCGTCTTGGAGCCGGCGATGCCGTCGTTGTCTGCCGCCTTCGCGTAGTACGAGACGAAGTCGCCCGGCTTCAGCCCCATCTCCTCGAGATACAGGGTGTGCGACGCCGTGACTTCGGTCAGCGCCTTCGGCCCGCCAAACAAATTGATCGTCTTTTCGGCGCCGCCGTTCACCGAGTAGAACATCTGCACCTGCTTGACGCCGAAGTCGTCGTCTGCCTTCACTTCCGCGAACACTTCCTCGACGTTCGTGGCGCTGGTGTCGCGGCCAGGCTTGGCGAACGACACGGTCGGTTCCATGTCGTTCAGCACGTCGATCGTGTACTGCGGCGAGGCGGCGACCTTTTCGCCGTGCGGACCGTCGAGCTCGATGCGGTAGAAGCCCTGCTTGCTGACCGTGAAGTTCCCCGCGAGCGTGCCGTCGGCCTGGACGCTGAGCGCCGCCGAATCGTTTTCATTCAGCTGCACCCGCCCGCCTGCGGTCGCCATCGTCGGCGAGATCTTCAACATGACTTGCGTGCCCGGCATGACGGCGATGTCGCCGCCCGGATCAACCGTTCGCGGCTGGAGGCCGGTGTAGGTCGGGAATCGGTACTCGAGCACGAGCTTGTCCACGGTCGGCAGGTCGACGACCGTCAACGTGAAGGTCGGCGACTTCACGCCGCTGGACTCGATGTAGTACTGCGTCGTTTTCTCGACGTGGAAGAGGATGCCCTCAAACCCGGCGGGATCCTTACCGGGAACCAGCGGAACCGCCTCGAACGCCGCACCGGGCGCCAGGCTCGCCATCAGGGTCGCGTCAGTCGAAGTGAAGCCGAGCAGCTTCGCGGTGATCGTCTGGTCCGACGCGCGGGGTACCTTGACGTTCCCCGGCTGGACATCGATGTGGTACGGGCTCGCGGCCTCGGCGCTCCGGTACACGATGAGCATCGCCGAGAGGCCCTGTCGAAGAAACGCCGGACCGAACACGAGGAGCAGCGCGGCGGCGGCCATGACGCCGGCCAGCGTGACCGCGTGGCGTTTGACCTGCTTGGCTTCAATCCCCAGGCCGGTGTCGACGGCCTGGCACTGCGCAATCGCTTGTTCGACCAGCTTCTCCACCAGCTTGGGCGACGGCCCGGTGGGGGAGTCGTCTGCGGTAATCGCCGACGTCTCCACCGCGCTCATGATCGCCGCCTGGAGCTCGGGGTTCCCTTCCTCGAGATACATCGCAACCTGAGAGTCGCTGACCCGGCGTCGGAGAGGGCGGACAAACGCGGCGTACGCCAGCCCGGCAAAGACGACAAGCGCCGCGATGCGGAAGGCGATGATGGCGCCAGGACTAAAACGCAAGGCTTCGAGGCCGGAGGCCGAAAGGAGCAGCGCCAGCACCGTGCCGGCAATGACCACAACAGCTCCGCGCATGGCCAGCCGGACGCGCCAGCGGTTTCGGATGCGGTGGATAACTTCGACGAGCTCCAGACGACGGTCGGACCCGGTGAATCCGTCAGGCATGTCAGCGCTCTCCCTTTCCAGAGGATACACCCCAAAGGTCGGAAAATGAGCGATTTGTCACCGATCTTTCTTACGTGTTTTGGACGTGCTTCCGGGGGGATTGGTCGGGCAGCATGACGACCAGGGCTAAGGGCTGAAGGGCTGAGGGCTGAGGGCTGTTGGGCGTTGTACTCGTAGCGCAGGACTTTAGTCCTGCCGTGGTGGGTCAGCCGTGGATCAAAGGAACCGTTCCCTCTGCGAGAGATAGTTGGCGACGACCATTTCTGTCGTCAACAACAACAGCCCGATGAGCAGGACGTACCACCACAGGCCCTGTCGGCGCTCAGCCTCTGCTGCCGGGAGTTCTTGAGGCGTTGACTGGACGCCCTGAGACGCCGACTCGGTGGCGTGACCGGTGACGAGGGCCACCAGTTCCTGTGGGTCGAGAATGGAGAGATCGGACTCGACCGGATCGACGTTCACGGCGATACGCTCAGGCCGCCCAGTTCCGGCCGCAGTCGTTCGAATTTCGTAGATCCCCTGTTCGCTCAGCTCGAGGGTGCCCGGATCGTTGCTCCGCATCGTGCGACGCTCATTGGAGGGTGTCACGATCGCTCGATCCTGCTTGCTCTTGGCGGCGAGGTCGACGGTATCGCCGACGATCCGCCAGTCGGCCGCCTGCTCGTATCGCCCCAGATAGCTCACGGTTCTGTGGATGAGCGGGAGGAACACCCCACCCTTCTTGTGCAGGTCGTTCCAGGTCTCGTCGTACATCGGACTGGTCATGACGATGACGCGCCCGGTGCCGATGCGCTTCTCGGCGGCGAAGGGCGCGCCATCATCGAAGCTCGCCAGCAGCCGGTTGGATGGTCCCTTCTCCAGTTCCAGAAAGCGGTATTTCTGGAAGCGCACAGCTGACCAGTCGCCGCTGCGCGTCGGCTTGAAAATCTCGAACGCCGGATGGCTGTAGTCGCGGTAGCCAAGCGTCGCGCCGCGGCCCGGACGATCGATGACGGTCCCAAACTTCCCCGGCAACAACTCGGCCTCGCTCGCCGGCCACTGCGTATGCGGCCCGACGATGACCAGCAGCCCGCCGCCGCGTTCGACAAACCGCTTGAGCTCACCGCCAGCTAAACCCGGGGGCAGCGTGGTGTCGTTGAGGATGACCACCGATCGGCGGTCGAGGAGCGGGGGAGACGCGCGTCCTGCCGGCACGGTTTCCTGCCGGAAGGTCGGCGCATTGCCGATGCCCAGCGCTCTGGACACAAAGAAGCTCGCATCCTCGGTGCCGCCGCTGTCGATGATGAGCGCAGAAACCGACTGACTCGGGGTCAGCACGAAGTAGAACGAGTTGTCGATCGGGAGCTTGTCGGTGCCGGCCTTCACCACACCACGCGATGCCGGGTCGGCCAGCGTGAACTGGTCGAAGGTGACTGATGCCGACGCGTTGGCGCCGATGTTCACGGACTGATTCGCGATCGACTGGCCCTCGACCTCGAGCGTCACTGGCACGCCGGCCGCGGTTTCGGACGCCTTGTTGGCCACCCCCGCGGTGACGGTCACGCGCTCCTGATTCGAAAACGTGGAGCGGGCGAAGGTCGCCGAGGGCACCGCGATGTTGGCCATCTTGTCCGATCGGATGGCCACCGGCGTGAGACGCATGCTGTCGGAAAAGTGCACGTCTTCAGCGCCCACCCAGCCCGATTTCTGAAAATCGGAGATCAGCACCGCTTCACGGCGCTGCAGCGACGATTGCAACAGGATGGTTTCGGCCTGCTTGAGTGGCGGACCGTACCGGGTGGCCGCCGCGGAGGGCTTGGCGGCGCCGACCGCGGATTCGAGACGGCCACGATCCGACGTGGCGGCGACGGCCACCTCGGTGTTCCAGTCGAAGAGGATCAACGTCGCCTTGTCGTTGGCGCCGATCGATCCCATGGCGTCGCGCGCCGCGGCGGTCGCCCGCTGCCAATGGTCGCCATAGCCCATGCTGGCAGAGCGATCGAGCATGATGACCAGCTCACGGTTCCCGCCGATCGCCGCCACCGCCGCCGCCGCCCGCTGGGGGAGGAACGGCCGTGCGAACGCCAGCGCAATCAGGACGATGGCCGCCGCGCGCATCAGGAGCAGGAACCAGTGGCGGATCCGCCGGCGCCGGACCGACTGATACGGGATGCGCTGCACGAACATCAGCGACGGGAACTCGATGACGTTCTTCTTCTCGCGCTGAATCAAATGGACGAGGATCGGAATCGCGATTGCGGCCAGGCCGAGGAAGAAGAGCGGGGCTAGGAAAGACATGACCACGACCAGGGCTGAGGGCTGAGGGCTGAGGGCTGAGCGCTCATCGAACCCTCGCCATTTTCTCGCGGCTGCCCAGATAACTGAACAGCGCCTTGTCGAGTGGTTCCGCGGTGTTGATCACGGTGTAGTCGATCCGCTGCTCGGAGAAGCGCGTGGTCAGGCCGTTGATGTGCTCTTTGATGAGCGCCCGGTACTGTTCGCGGAAGGAATCGGGCACCACCGGAATCTGCTCGCGGCTCTCCAGGTCCTCGAAGCTCGAGGCGTCCTTGTAGTCGAAGTTGATCTCCTGCGGATCGAGGACGTGGAACACGATCAGGTCGTTGCCGAGAAAGCGCAGCGGCTTGATCGCTTCGAGGATCGAGTCGGGCTCGTCGTAGAAATCGGAGATCAGCAGCAGGATCCCCCGCCGCTTGAAGTGCTCAGCCATCTTGCGCAGCGGTGCGCTCAGGTGTCCGGGCCGTTCGGCCTTGGCGCGGTCGAGCGTATAGAGCACCTGCTGGAAGTGCTTCGCCGACGGCGGAATGTGATCGACGATGTCCTCGTCGAAGGTGATGATGCCGACCCGATCGCGCTGGCGTGTGGCGAGATAGCCGAGACAGGCACCCAGGTACGACCCGTACTCCAGCTTCGACACGCCATTGCTCGCGAACTTCATCGAGCGCGAGACGTCCATCAACACCGACACGTTGGTGTTGGTATCGGCTTCGTACTGCTTGATGTAGTAGCGATCGGTGCGCGCGTAGAGCCGCCAGTCGACGCGCCGGATGTCGTCGCCCGCCACGTAGCCACGATGCTCGGCGAAGTCGATCGACGCGCCGAAGAACGGCGCGCGATGGAGGCCATTGATGAAGCCGTCCACCACGGTGCGCGCCAGCAGCTCCAGGTTGCCGATCCGCGCGAGAATCTTCGGATCGACAAACCGGGCACCGGCCATTCCGCCGCTTTCGCGGTTATCGTGCGACATTCTTCTCTAATCCTCGTGGCCAGGTGGGCCAGGTGGGCCAGGTGGGCCTGGTTGGCCAGGTGGGGCGGGTGGGTAAGAACCCTCGAGCTCTTCCTACCTGCCGTACCAGGCCTACCTGCCCTACCAGCCTTGACCGGGGCTGCCCGCTCACATTCCCGACGCGGGCACCGGCACTCGGTCCAACAACTCGTCGATGATGGTGTCGGTCGAAATCCCTTCCGACTCCGCCCGGAAGTTGGTGAGCACGCGGTGCCGCATCACGGGATGCGCCATCGCCTTGATGTCGTCGAAGCTCACGTGATAACGGCCGTTGGTGAGCGCGCGCGCCTTGGCGCCGAGCACCAGGTACTGCGCCGCGCGGACGCTGGCGCCGAACGCCACCCATTTCTTCACCGACTCGGGGGCGTTAGGTGCCTTCGGACGGCTCGTGCGCACCAGCGAAAGCGCGTAGCGGAACACCGCCTCGGCGACCGGAACGCGGCGGACGAGCCGCTGGAACGCCACCAGATCCGCGCCACTGACTGGACGTGTGTAGTGCGGATCAATCACCGCCGTCGTCCGGCGGACGACATCCAGTTCCTCTTCTTCCGGCGGGTGCTCCATGACGATGTGAAACATGAAGCGATCGAGCTGCGCTTCGGGCAACGGATAGGTGCCTTCGAGCTCGATCGGGTTCTGCGTGGCGAACACGTAGAAGGGCTCCTGTAACTCGTAGGTGCGACCCTGGATGGTGACGCGGTGTTCCTGCATCGCTTCGAGCAGCGCCGACTGCGTCTTGGGAGGCGTGCGGTTGATTTCGTCGGCGAGGACAATGTTGGCGAAGATCGGGCCGGGGGCGAACACCATCTGGCGTTTGCCGGTGGCGTCTTCCTGAATGATGTCGGTGCCGGTGATGTCGGATGGCATCAGGTCGGGCGTGAACTGAATACGCGTGAATTTCAGTTCCAGCACCTGCGCGAGCGTCTGAATCAGCAGGGTCTTGGCCAGGCCGGGGACGCCGATGATCAGGCTGTTGCCGCCGACAAACAGCGTCTGCAGCACGAGTTCGATGACATCGCCCTGCCCGACGATGCGCTTGTGGAGCTCGTTGATGATCTGCTTGCGCCCCTGGTTCAGGCGATCGGCCAGGGCGATATCGTCGGGTGATTGGATGTCAATCGTATCGGCCACGGGGGAATCCTCTCTCTAGAGATGTTCGTGTTGTCGCGTGTCGTGGCGACCGCCGGTCTGTTTCGTGCGTTCGGGTGTTCGTGGCTATGCCGCAACTCTGTTTCGTGTTTTCGTGTTTTCGTGGCTACTTCTTGGTCTGCAGATCGCGAATCTCTCTGGTCTTCAAGGCGAGGTCGGTGGCGAGCTTTTCGAACTGCGCCTCGTACTGCGCCGCGTCCATCGTGTCTTTCTTGAGCCGGAGCTCGGCGATCTGACGCTCGAGCACGTCCTGCTGGTCGAGCAGCGCGCGCAGCGCCGGGTTTGCGGCCGCGGCAGCCACCGTCGCGGCGTCACGCGTCCGCTGCGGCGAGAGGTACACCGCGCCAGCCAGTTTGCCCTCGCTCCCATCCTCGAGCACCGCGTGCTCGGTGAGAATGTGACCGCCCTGTTCGTACTGCGCCGCCACTTTCGCCTTCGCGTACTCGAACGCTTCGAGCACCGAGATGCGGCCGTTCTTGTCCCGATCGGCGGTATCGGCGTCGAGGGCTTCGACGAAGAAGCCGGGAAAGATCGTATCGAGCCGTTCGCCGCCGGTCTTGGTCGCGGTCACGATGACGCGCCGCGGGCCTTTGAGCGGCTCGAGGAAGGCGCCGCTCGACGCCGACGTGTTGACGAATGCAATCCGCTGCGGCAGCAGCCGCTCAAAGAGCCTCGCGAAGTCCACCGCCGTGAGATCGGGACCCGGCAGATTGAATGAGCCCACCTTGCCATCGAAGGTGCCGTGGCCGAAGAGGAGGATGAAGACTTCGTCGCCTTCCTTGGCGCGTTTGGCGATGTCGTCGAACGCCTGCGACACGTTCTCCCGCGTCGCCCGCGCCCTGATGCGCGCTGGATCTTTCTCCGTCGCTTCGGCGAGGTAGGTGATGTTGGCCGCGGCGACCCCGCGCTTCTTCGCCCCGTCGACGACCGACGCTCCCCACTTCTGGTACTGCGTCGCCAGGGTCTCTTCTCCCGAGACGCCGGTGATGAGGAGGAGGTAGGTATCCTGGGCGGCTGCGGTGCGGACGGTGCAGAGGGTAAGCAAAAGTAATAGATAGGACGTCGTCCTTAGTCCTTGGGCCTTGGTCCTTGGTCCGTCTTTTGGCCTTAGGTGTCCTTGGTCCGTAGTCCTTGGCGGTGCTTGGTTCCTAGGGTTACCAAGGACAAAGGACGAAGGACGACCAAGGACCAAGCACGGACCAGGGACAAAGGACCAAGGCCCAAGGACTAGCGTTCTCAAGCGAGACCTCGAGTCCGCCGATAGAGCCACTCGCCTCCGGCAAAGACCAGGAGCGCGAAGAACACGATCGGCATATCCCAGAGATCACGTTCTTCGACGACCGTCACGCCGCGGCCGCTGTAGCTGATCGCCTCGGGCAGCGCCTGCGCGTCGGCCGGTGTGAAGAAGCGGCCGCCGGTATCCTCGGCAATGCGTTTGAGCAGCGACGCGCGCATGGTCGCGTCGAAGTACTCGCTGTCGCCGGCGAACGCGCGCGCGTGCAGCGTGCTCGAGCCCAGATCGGTTTCATCGCGGGTCGCGCTGGCTTTCACCGTATACATGCCCGACTCGTCTGGGACGAATGTGCCGGTATATTCCCCATCCTTGGTGACCGTCCATTCGAGCGGGACCTCGAGGTTCTTGCCCGACGGGGAGGTGACCTGCGCATAGACCCGCGCGTCGTTGACCTCCACGTACGAGGGATCCATGACTTCCGCGGTCAGCTTGAACGGCTCGCCCGGCTCGACCCGATCGAGCGACGTCGTGAAGCTCACCTGGCCCGGTACCCCGTCGACCAGCCAGCGGATCAGCCGACGCCAGTAGGTGGAAAACGTCGTGTCATCGACCGGGCTCTCGGGATTCATCTGCCAGTTCCAGGAATCCTGAATCGGCATGGCCAGCGCCTTGCCGCGCCCGTAGCGCTGGTACGCGAGCACGACCTGCTCCTGCCGCCGTTCGCCGAGGCCGGTCAAAAGAAGCGTCGCGCCCGGCTTCACGCGCGTGATCGGATTCACCGCCGTGACTTCCGGCATCTCCGACCACTTCGTGTTCGACTTGTCTTCCGAGTTGTCAAGCTGCGTGACTGGGTAGGTGGAGCCCGGCTCGGTGGGCCGGACCGACAGGTGCGCGATGAACTGACCGGGATTCGGGCTCACACCGAATTCGACCGGGAGCACTTCACCAACCGGCGTGCCCGCCCATCCACCCTCGGCGAAGGCGCGGCGGCCGCCGAGCATCAGCAGCCCGCCGCCACGCTTGCTGACGAAGTCGGCGAGCATCCGGAGCTGATCGGGTGAAAACGACGCCGCTTCCACGCTGCCAAGAATCAGGCCCTTGTACTGAAAGAGCTCCTCGCGCGTCTGCGGGAATCCTCCGACGAGTTCCTCCGCATTGCCAACGTCGCCCCGCCAGTACTTGTTCTCGGCCGTCCGCACCAGGAGGGCTACCTGCAGATTGGGATCGGCCTGCACGGCGCGGCGGACGAACGCGGCCTCGAAACGTGGCTCGCCTTCAAAGTACAGGATGCGTTCTTTCTGATCGGTGACCTCGATGAGCGCATCCCGGGCGTTGTTCTGCGAGACCTGCTCGCCATCCTGCCCGGCGATTTTGAACCGGAACAGACGCGGACCCGTTTCCGAGGCGGTGAAGTTCACGCGCACGGTCGACGACTCGCCGTCTGAGGGCAGTTTGATTTCCTGCGAGCTGACGATCCGGCCACCATCCTCGACGGTCAACGGAACCGTCGAGCCGCCGTATCCCGTCTGGGTCACGACCACATCCACGGCGAGGGTGGTGCCCTTGAGTGTCGAGCGCGGTGTTTCCACGCGATTGATCTGGATGTCTTTCGCGAAACGCTCCTGGCCGACGCCAACCGTGAACACCGGCACCTGCTTCGCCTTGAGTTTGCCCAGGGCCTCGTCGAGCGTTTCGTCGGTCGTGTCCGCGCCGTCAGACACCATCACGAGACCGGCGAGCGGGAGGCCGGAGAGCTCGTCTGCCGCGCGCTCGAGCGCCGAGCCCACGCGCGAGGCCGTGCCTTCATAGCGCAGGTCGCCTACGTTGGCCACGCGATCAGTGGCCGAAGAGAAGCGGAACGGACGCAGGACGAAGCGTTTGGAGAGCTCCTCGAGCAGCGGACTCTTGGGCAACGAGAGCTGCTGCTGGACAAACTCGGTGCGCGGCTTCCCGTCCGTATCCGCGATCGTCATGCTGCGGGAGTCGTCGATCAGGACGCCAAGGAAGTTCTGCTGGGGCACCGCCGCCTTCAGGACAAGGAGCGGACGCAGGAGGCAGAAGAGCAGTACGACCACCAGCCCGATGCGCAGTCCCATGAGGATCCCGCGATCGCGCCTGGTATCACCCTCTCGCGGCACTCGGCGGTATGTGATGAGGACGCCGACCGCCACGATGGCGAGCGCAATCAGGCCCCACGTCGCCGTTCGAGAGACAGAGAACCGGAAATCGCCCTGTTCGAAAACGAGCGCCGGATATTTGAAGAAGAAGCGGAACAGCCAGCCCATCACTCTTTTAGAGAAGGGCTCATTCTACTTCAGGGATTGGGGATTAGGGATTAAGGAAAAGGGATTGGGCAAAACGGATCGGGCACCCACTTATTGGGTGGCCCCACGCCGAACGCCGATCCCAACCGTTGGCGTCCAGGAAGGTGCGTCGCTAGCCGGAAATGACTCGTCCGACGCCTGGTGCACCAAATCGTCCCGTCGCAGCGGCCAATTTTCGAGCACGCCACTGAACCACCGGCGCGCTTCACCGAGGTCGCCTTCACCCGTCAACGCCCACCACGCCAGCGTGCCACCGAGCCCCGCCAGCACCCGACCGGTCCAGGTGTTCAACCGGAGACCCTGCACGGCGAGGGCGCCGCCTCCGACACCAACCAGAATGCGCGTCAGTGCTGGTGGCTCACGCTGCCCATCCCAGCCTCGTTTTTCCCAAACGCTGCTCGACGCTCTGTGAGTCTTGAGGTTGACGACGTCCGCTTCAGGCTGATGCATTTCGGTCATGCCGTTGGACAATGCAAGTTCCGGGGCTTTACGGTAAACGGCTGAGGTTAATCGTTCGCCTGAGTTGGTGATTCGCCGCGAACGTGCTGCGGGGCATCGAGTTGTCGGCCTCCCGCGTCGGGCCGATTTCGTGACCCTAAAGCAACCAGCGACAAACACGGGCCCGAAGGGGTCCGCGCAAGTGCGTCCGGTTGCGTCCTTCTCCTGACCGGATTCATTACAGAGGCTGTCACGGTACCAACAGATCGATGTGCAAGCGCGCGGCTCGGAACCGGGACCTCACGCTCCGTTGAAGAAATTTCGAATGAATTTCGCGACTGTGCGGGCCGATCGCCACGACGGCGATGAATTGATCTGGCACATCAGTTGCTCTCCTGGCGCGTAATCATCTCTAGCAAGTGCGGGAGGAAGACTCATGAACCCAGAGCAGGTGCGCACCGCTGAGGAAGTGCTTCGACGAGTCCAGGGTGAGTTCCTCGAAATGCCTGGATTGCGGTTGACCGCCCCTCAAGCCCGCCGGCTCTGGAACTTGGAGTCGACCACGTGCGACGCGTTGTTGAGCGCACTGGTCGATGCGAAGTTTCTGTTCAGAACGCGCGATGGTGCATTCATGCGTGTCGAAACATTGCCGCCACGCTCCCGAGCTCACATAGCGGCCGCGTAACTAATACATCCTGCCAGCCGGCCAAAGCGTACGTCACGCTTGCCACCAAGACAGCCGGCACTTCGAGCACCCGCCTCACATCCCCCGGGCGGTCGGCCGACATGGCCGCCGCCCGCGGCACTCCGCCTCCTGAATTCAGAGCGGGCTAAGGCTCAAGGAAATCTAGATAGGGCTAAGGGCTAGATGGAATTCAGACAGGGCTGAGGGCTA
>Ga0111538_10010387_pt1 | contig 12381 bp, 11 predicted proteins | sample SoiMethybrSBSTD1_FD_79669 | JGI IMG/M metagenome (GOLD analysis project Ga0111538, IMG submission 79669) | Bulk soil microbial communities from a Populus tree surrounding site in Tennessee, USA - Soil MetaG P. TD hybrid SBSTD1 (version 2)... | ecosystem: Environmental > Terrestrial > Soil >...
GTTCACCGGATCGGCGGGCGGGATGGTGGCGACCAGGTTGTTCTGCGCCAGGTCGTCGATGATGGCCAACGTGCCGCCGATGCCCTCGCACGCGGCGCGCGCAGCGTCCCAGGTCGCCGGCGTGGCGAAGTAGACGATGCAGGTGCCGTCGGCGCCCTCTGCGCTGGCGTCCCCTCCTTCGCACGGCGGCCGCGCGTCTGCGGCCGGTGCCGAGTCGGCCGCCGGGGCCGAGTCGGCGCGCGGCGCACCGTCGGGCGGCCGGTCCTCGACCCCGCCGCTGCCGATATCGGCGCCGCAGCCGGCGGTCGCGATCATCAGCACGAGGCCGAGGGAACCCGGCTTCCCCATCCCTCGATGATGCCACCTGTGCCTTCAGGTGGGGAAGCGTGAGGATCCCGGGGGGCGAAATTCCTGTTAGGGTCGCGATCATGCGCTCGCTCAGGCCCTGTCTCGTCGCGCTCGCCCTCCTGTGTGCAGCCGCCTGCGGGGGGGACGACGACGGCGACGGGACCGGCGACGGCCCGCCGTCGGACGCCGCCCTGGGCGCCGACTCGAGCGAGATCCTGCCCGACGCCGGCGCCGCCACCGCCTGCGGCCCCGGCGAGGAGATCATGTACTGCGATCGCGCGACCGAGATCTGCGTCCAGCAGGAGACCGGTCCCGGCTACATCTACCAGTGCACGCCGCTGCCGGACGGCTGCGACGCCACCCGCGACTGTGCCAGCTGCGCCGACGTCTGCGGCGATCCGGGCAACTGCGTCGACAGCGACAGCGACAACAACCTGACCTGCGCCTGCCCCGAGTGCGCCTGACGTCGGGCGGCGCTATCTGTTCTGGTTGCCGGTGTTCCAGCCGCCGCCGCCCGACTGGTTGCGGTAGACGTAGCCGCCGCCGCCCACGATGAGGAGCTCGATGACGTTGCGCGAGACCTCGGTGCTCTTGAGGCACTTGCCGACCGCGAAGACCCGGCGGTCGTTGTCGAACAGCGGGTCGTCGGGCGCCGGGGGCACCTCGTCGTCGTTGTCCTTGATGGTGACCTCGTAGTCGTTGACCGCGTCGCCGTCGAGGTCGCCGGTGAGCGGATACCAGACGGGGTCGTTGGCCGCGTTGCCGTCGAGCAGGATCGGCCAGGTGAGGTAGTTGAGGGCCAGGGTCGGGCGCGCCGCGATGATCCCGGCCTCGGCGCAGAACAGCGAGTTCTTCGACGCCTTGACCAGGCCGGCGCTCTTGGTGGCCTGCAGCTGGACGTAGAGCGCCACTCCGCCGGCCGCCAGGAGCGCGACCAGCAGGGTGGCGACCAGCAGCATCGCGCTGCCCCGCTGGCCGGGGTCTCGTCTCGCGTCATGTCTCATAGCGGCGACCCCTGCAGGTTTCTGATCTCGACCCGGGTCGACAGCGCGCGCCGGCGATAGACGTCCGGGCTGCTGGCGGCGTCGTGGTCCTCCGCCTTGGGCCGGATCGAGGTCGGCTGGGCGGTGGTCTCGTCCATCGAGCGCGCCACCACGGTGACGCGCAGCGCCCGGTACGGCTTCACCGTGATCGCGCTGGCCGGATCGGTGTCGTCCTCGTGGTTGTAGAACCACTCGTCCACTCCGTTGGGGGCGTCGGCGCTCACCTCGCCGTCGCCGTCCTCGTCGATGCCGATGGCGATCTGGAGGTCCTCGATCCCCTCGGCGACCGCCTCGGGCTCCTCCGGCCCGGCGCCGTCGCGGTCCATCATGAGGACCGGCACGTCGCCGTCGAGGATCGAGAACTCGGCCACCTGCGCCTTGATCACGGTCGACAGCACCGGGTAGGAGAAGGCGGTGGGGGCCGGGCTGCACATGGAGGTCGGCGCGCTGGCCAGCGCCAGGGTGTAGTCGCCGCCGTTGTCGGTCACATCGGTGATGGCCATGATGTGGCCGCGGTTGTCGAAGTCGGTGACCAGCACCCGGTCGCCGGGCTTGAGCCCGGAGCCGTCGAGCACGGTCATCTCGGTCGAGTCCTGGTTGAACACCTCGCGGATCGAGGTGATGAAGGCGCCGGAGGCGTAGACGATCTGCAGGGTGTCCGGCCCGGTCGTCTGGTTCACCACGTTGATCCCGGTCAAGGTCGAGCAGCCGACCAGATCGGTGATGAGCGCGTTCTCGACCCCCGGGCTGGCGTTGCGGATCGCGTCGGCCAGGACCGTCATGGCGCCGCGCGCCGAGCGCTCCACCGCCATCGCCTTCCGGTGGTCGCGGTAGCCGTTCATGATCGTGTAGGCGACGTTGAAGGCAGCGGCGATCACGATGCCGAGGATGACCATCGCGATCATGAGCTCGATGAGCGTCATGCCCGCCTGGCCCTGGTCGTCGCGCACGGCGCGCGGCCTCATGGCGGGGTCCCCGTGCGCATGTCGGCCATCGAGATGGTGTAGGGCTCGTTGCCCCGCTCGGTCCAGGCGACCGAGACGTTGATGATGGTGGTGTCGGTGCCCGGCGTGATGGTCCAGGTCCGGGTGTAGAGGCCGGAGGGGTCGGCGATGCCGCGCGCGTCCACCTGATCGGAGCCGTCGACGAAGCGCGCCGAGGTGAGCGGCACGGTCCGCAAGTCCTCCACCTTGTCCTCCGCCAGGCTCGACGCCTCGGTGGCGTGGCGCGAGAAGCCGGTCGCCTTCATCGCGGTGAGCTGCAGGCTGAGGATGCCGGCCATCCCCACCATCAGGACGAGGAGCGCGATCAGCACCTCGATGAGGGTGAAGCCGCGCTCTCCTGTTCGCTCGGGTGGCCCGGTCAGCTGCTCAGCCACAGGAGCCTCTCGGTCGCCTCATCCGAGTTCTTCTCCAGCGACACACCCTGGGACTCCCAGGCGCCGCCGCCGCCGGTGGTCTCGACGTCGATCTTCTGCGCCGTGGAGGGACTGCCGATGTGCACCACGCCGCCCGGGGTCGACACGTCGGCCGAGGCCGCGCCGCCGGCGATGACGATGGCCGAGCCCTTCTGGGCCCCGCCGGTCAGCGAGTAGCGGCGCAGCTGTCCGGTCGATGTGCCCGTGGTGCCGTAGGTCGCCAGGTTGACGTCGGTCTCGTCGGTGATGACGAACAGCTCGTTGCCCGACACCACCGCCTGGGCGAAGGCGCGGTTGGTCCCCAGGTCGGCGACGAAGGCCCGGTCGGTGCCGAAGGTGGTCCCGGCCTCGTCGATCGGCGCGTTGCCGACGTTGGGGTCGGCGACGATCGACACCGCGTACTGGGTCTCGGTCAAGAGCGACCAGGTCGCCACCGTCGGATCGGCGTAGCCGCCGGTCACCACCGCCACGTGCATGCGGCCGGAGTTCTGGTCGGCGTAGATCACCGGCGGGGCGCCGACGGGGTGGAAGTCGGTCGAGAAGCGCAGCGCCGGGCCGCTGCTGTAGGGGTTGGTGCCGTCGGCCTGGAGGATCCACAGGTCGCCGTACAGGGTCGGCACCGCGACGTGGGTCGCCATGCTGCCGCCGTCCATGTCGAAGACCGAGACGCCGCCCGGGATGCCGCTGCCCGGCACCTCCGGGTTGGCCAGGTCGCGCGGCGCCGGATACTCGTGCTCGAACTCCCAGACGAGCGATCCGTTGGCGGTGTCGTAGGCGCCGAGGTAGATGCCCGGGCCGCCGGTGCCGCCGTTGTTGGTCTCGACCAGGGTGAGGTTGCGCTGGGCGCCGGCGACCCGAGCCGGGGCCATGGCGGTGTTGAGGCCGGTCCCGAAGTCGACCACGCCGGGTACGTCGGGCGGGGAGCGGGCCCAGAGGATCTTGGGATCCGCCGGGTCGGAGATGTCGAGCGCCACCACGCCGGGCTGCAAGGTGCCGAACGCGGCGGTTCCCGAGGCGGTCTGCAAGGTCAGGATGGTGCGCCACTCCTTGCGCTGGTCGCCGTCGAAGTCGTCGAACACGTCGGCCACCCTGGGCGAGCCGTCGATGCGCGCGGTGTTGAACTTGAGGGCGGCCAGCTGCGAGCGCGGGACGTAGGCCCAGAGCTCCATGCCGACCTGGGTGCAGGGGCCGCGGACCTCGGCGCACAGCGCGTGCAGCATGCCGTCGAGCGCGCCGACGTACATCATGGTCGGCCGGGTTCCGTAGCCCGGCGCCGGCACCAGCGGACTCGGCTCGATGTGGGCCAGGGTCGACCGGTCGATGCCGCCCAGGCGCGCGGAGTAGTTGCCGGAGCCGTCGTCGATGCCGGCCAGGATGCGCGAGATGAGCGTCTCGGTCTCGGAGTCGCTGAACTCGGAGCCGAGCCAGGGCTTGAGCAGGCTGACGTTGGGGCTGCTCAGGTAGACGCGGGTCGGCGCCACCACCAGGCCGCTGGCGTCCGGCGAGGTCGCGTGGGTGAAGACGGTCCGGCAGCCGGTGGTGAACCAGGTCCCGCAGCCGTTCACGTCGGCCGGCGGGATCATGTTGGCTGCGCCGGCGTCGAAGATGGCCGGGATGTCCTCGAAGTCGGTGCCGGTCGCGGTGACGTCGGCGACCGCGAAGGCGCGCAGGTGGCCCCTGTAGAACGGGAAGGAGAAGCGGTCGGCCGAGGCGGCGCCGGTGAAGGTGGTCGGGGTCGCGGCCGGATCATCGGGATCGTCCGGCTTGAGCAGCTCGTAGGAGCCCTGCAGGTGCGACTCGACGCCGTCGACCGGCGCGATGATCGGCGAGGAGCGGGAGATCTCGACCGTGGTGTAGGTCGCCGGCTCGCTGGCGTCGAAGAAGAGCGTGTTGAGCAGGATGCGGAAGCCGGACGAGGTGTTCTTGCGCCAGTTGTAGCCGCCCAGGTAGAAGATGACGCCCTTGCCGGGATCGTTGTCCTTGCGCCGCCAGGTGGCGAAGTCCCAGTTGTCCGCCGCCGAGACACCGGTCTTGTCGGAGTAGACCATGCGCCGGACGCCGGCCTGATAGGCGTAGTCGTAGCGCGGCTTCCAGTTGTACTTGGAGCCGCCGATGCCGGTCCACGGCATGCCGCCGAACTGGGCGGAGGGATCCGAGTAGTCCTGGCCGAGCGTGTGCTCGGCGTCGTTGCCGTTGTCCCAGGTACCGCTGGTGCCGTTGGGGATGAGGCCCGCACCGGCCGTCTGGTAGTTCTTGGCGGTCACCGCGGTCTCGTTGTAGGTCATCCCGGACATCGAGCCCCAGCCTTCGAGCGCCGCGACCGAGCCGTCCTCGAACAGGAGGTGCCCGCCGGCGTCGGCGAAGGCGGACAGCCCGTCGAAGAACTGCTGCTGCCGGCTGGTCAGCGGCGTGTTCGCCTTGAGGTCGAAGGAGGGGATCCAGGCGACCTTGTAGCCGCCGCTGGTGAGCGAGCCGGCCAGCACCTCATCGATGGTGACCCAGTCCCAGAGGACGCCCTGGAGGTCGGTCATGACCGCGTCGGTGATCGACGAGGTGATGAAGGCGGTCTGCGGGTTCTGCAGGTCGGTCGTCGGGTCGTCGACGTTGATGACCGCCAGCTTCGGGATCGACTCGACGGTGCGGAAGATCGGCGCGGTGAAGTCGGCCTGCGCGATGTGCATGTCGACCTGCAAGTACTCGGGGTGGGCGGCGGCGTAGCTGTCGATCAGCGTCAGCGCGTTCGAGACGTCCGCCTTCTTGATGACCCAGGGCGCGCCGCGGTAGTTGATGGCGGTGAGCGCGGTGTAGCGGTTGGTGACGGTCGAGCCGCCCGGCAGCCGGTAGTAGGCCGGGTTGCCGGTCGGCTTGATGATGGTGAAGTCGATGTCCTGCCAGCTGGTCTTGCCGCCGCGGATCGCCCAGGAGACCGGGACGCCGGCGTTGACCAGCCGCATGATGAGCGAGTAGGCGGGGATGACGCCGTCGTCCTTCTCGCTGGTCGAGTTGCACTTCGCGCTGGCGATGGTGTTGGGCGAGATGATCTGGTTGAGGTCGGTGTTGCCGAGGAACGACATGCGCGAGTAGCAGCCGTCCATCGGGATGATGAGCGACCCGGCCTCGAACGTGACGATCTCGGTGGTGGTGAGGGGCGGCGGCGGGCTCGGGTTCTGGTTGTGGCCGGGGACGTGGTGCGCCGCGCTGTCGCGCCCGATGAAGAGCGCGGCCAGGAGCGCGCACCCCAGCAGGCGAACGACGTGGATCCGGGACAGGAGCCTCGAGCGCTTCATGTGACTTCCTCTCACCATTCGTAGTAGGCGTACGCGGAACCAGTGGCGCGATAGATCGCGACGCGGGCCTTGTTCTCGTCGGCCGAGTCGGTGACGAAGATGGTGGCTGCGGTCGCGGTCCCGTCGGGCGCGAAGTCGATCTCGACCGGCAGGCCGGTGCCGACGGTCGGGACGCTGTCGTCGGCCTGGATATGCGTGCGATCGGAGGTCGAGGCGATGATGACCTCGGCAGGGACCGGCGTGGTGCCGACCAGCGACCAGTCATCGGGCGGCGTCATGCCGGTGGTGTCGCCCTGCCAGTGAATGATCTCGTCGCCCTGGACCTCGAGCTTCTGGTACGTGCGGCTGGCGACCGCGCGCTGGCGAACCGAGTCGCAGAGCGACGCGATCTCCTGCGCGTAGCCGCGCGAGGTGGCGGCGAACGAGCGCGGGTTGACGAACACGAGCGCGGCGACCGCGAGGATCCCGATGATCGCGATGACGACCATCATCTCGATCAGGGTGAAACCAGCTGACGCAGTGGGCCTCCCCCGCGCCGCTCTCGCCGGGACCGTCACGCCATCGAGTATAACGTGCGATCTCGCAGCGCAACGCTCCCTTCTTGCGAGCCCGGGTACATGAAATGCCGGCGGTGTTTGTCCGACACCAGGCGATATGAACGAGGCCGACTACCCCTCGGCCGCCATGCGCGCCTCGGCCGCCTCCAGCTCCTCGGTGGCCGCCTCCCAGCGGTGGGTGAGCTCCTCGATCTTGGCGGCCGCTTCCTGGTACTCGCTCAGCAGCGCGCGGCGCCGCTTCTCGTCGGCGTAGACCGCCGGGTCGCTGAGGGCGGAGCCGCGCTCGGCCTGCGCCTTCTCGAGCTCGCCGATGCGCTGCTCAAGGCTCTGGATCCGGCTGGCAATCGGCCCGATGAGGGCGGCCCGCTTCTGCCGCTCCTCGGCCTCCCTCCGCTTTCTCAGTCGCTCTTCCTCCCTGCTTCTCCCCGCAGATTCTGCGGCTCCAGGGGGGGACCGCGGGGGGGACGAAGTCGCAACCCGCGAGCGGGAATCCGCTTCTGCGCTTTCGTCGAGCCGCGCGCGGCAGGAGTACATGTACTCGTCCAGGGTGCCACTGTAGGTCTCGACCGTCCGGTCGGCCACGTTCCAGATCCGGGTCGCCAGCTTCCTGACCAGGCTGCGGTTGTGGCTGACGAACACGATGGTGCCGTCGAAGCCGGCCAGCGACTCGGCCAGCTCCTCGCTCGACTCGAGGTCGAGGTGGTTGGTCGGCTCGTCCATCAGCAAGAGGTTGCCCGGCTTGATGAGGAGGCGCGCCAGCGCCACGCGCGCCCGCTCGCCGCCCGACAGCACTGCCACCTTCTTGTCGACATCGTCGCCCGAGAAGAGGAACGCGCCGAGCACGCCGCGCACCCGCGCCGGCAGCGCGTCCGGGTTGGCGCGCGCCACCTCTTCCTCGACCGTCCAGCCCTTGTGCAGGGTGTCGGCGTGGTGCTGGGCGTAGTAGCCGACGGTGACGTTCGAGCCGGTGGTCACCTTGCCGCCGTCGGGGGCGAGCTCGCCGGCCATGATCTTGAGGAGCGTCGTCTTGCCGGCGCCGTTCGGGCCGATCATGGCGATCTTCTCGCCCCGCCTGACCGAGAGATCGACCGAGTCGAAGACCACGTGGTCGCCGTAGGCCTTGGCGACCCCGTCGACCCGCGCGACCTCGGAGCCGGCGCGCGCGCTGGGCGGGAAGCTCATGCGCATGGTCCGGCGCGCGGTGGCCAGGACCGGCACCTCCTCCAGCTTGTCGAGCGCCTTCTGCTTGCTCTGCGCCATGCGCGCCTTGCTCGCCTTGGCGCGGAAGCGATCGACCAGCCGCTCGAGGCGCTCGCGCTCGCGCGCCACGTTGGCGGCCGCGTTCTCGAGCACCTTGGCCTCCTCGGCCCGCTGCCGGGCGTACTGCTCGTAGTTGCCGCCGTACTGGCGGACCCCCTCCGGCTCGAAGCTGACGACCCGGGCGATCTCCTCGTCGAGGAACTCGCGGTCGTGCGAGATGAGGACGAAGGCGCGCCGGTAGCGGCGCAAGAAGTCGCTGAACCAGGCCACCGACGGCATGTCGAGGTGGTTGGTCGGCTCGTCGAGCAAGAGGAGGTCCGGCTGCTGGAACAGCAGGGCGGCGAGCACCGCGCGCATCTTCCAGCCGCCCGACAGCTCGCCGAGGTCGCGGTCCTTGTCGCCGTCGCTGAAGCCGAGGCCGGCCAGGATGCGCAGCGCCTCGTGCTCGGAGAAGAACTGCTCGAAGTGCACGGCGCGCTCGGTGAGCTCGGCGATGCGCCCGGCCAGATCGATCATCTCCTCCTCGCTGGCGCCGCGATCGCCGGCGGTCGCCAGGTCGGCCTGGCAGGCGGCCAGCTCGGAGTCGACCTCGGCGCGCCCGGGGACGCTCGAGACCACGAAGTCGCGCAGCGTGCGGCCACCCTCGACCGCCAGGTCCTGCGGCAGGTAGCCGATGCGGACGCCGCGGCGCCGCTCGATGCGGCCGCGATCGATCGCCTGATCGCCGGCGACGATCCTGAGCAGGGTGGTCTTGCCCGACCCGTTCGGCCCGATGAGGCCGATGCGGTCGGCGTCGGCGATCCGCAGGGAGAGGCCATCGACGATGACGCGCCCGGCGAAGCGAAGCGCGATGTCTTCGAGGACGACGAGGCTCACATTAGCCAGTAGAGGAGCGCGGCCAGGCCGAACAGGCCGGCGAACAGGAGCGCGAGCCCGGGCAGCGCGCGGGGCCACCGGACGGGCGCCCCCACCGCCTCGGTCGCAGGCAGGTCGAGCGGCTCGGGCATTGCGGCCCCGGTCTCGCGCGGCGCGGCCACCGGGGTCGCCGCCGCCGCGGGAGCCGGCGCGACCGCCGGCGCCGCCGCCACCGCGGCCGGTCGAGCGGCCGCCTCCAGCTCGCCCGGGTCGACCGCGACCGGCAGCGAGGCCGCGCTGTCGGCCGCCGCCACGGCGGCAGCCAGGACCGGCTCGGTCTCGAGCCGGGCCACCGCGGCGTGCATCGGGATGGTCACCGCGTCGCGCCGCCCCGAGACCTTGCGCGCCGCCCCGTCGGAGGCCTCGCCGACCTCGAGCGCGCCGGGCGGCGGGCCGGGCCGCGCCTCGGTGATCTCGTCGTCGTCCCGAGGCGGCCCCTCCCCGTCGGGCTCGGTGGTGTCGCCGCCCAGGAGGTCGAGCGACTCGGGTGCCAGGCGCCGGAGCCGCGAGCCGTCGGGCGCCGCCGCCGCCTCGAGCAGGTCCTGCTTGGCCGCCAGCTCCTTGCTGAAGTGGGCGTTGACGTAGCGCGCGATCTCGGTCTCGGCAGCCGGCCCGCCGATCGACGAGAGCGCGGCCACCACCGCCTCGCCGAGCGCCGCCGCGGTGGCATAGCGCTTCTCGCGGTCGCGCTCGAGCGCGCGGCGCACCACCTCGGCGAGCGGCGCCGGGACGTCGGGGCGCAGCGCGAGGACGTCCTGGATTTCCCCCTTGGTGATGGAGCGGAAGGTCTCGAAGTCGGTGTCGCGCAGGAACAGGCGCGACGCGGTCAACGACTCCCACATCACGATGCCGAGCGAGAACACGTCGCTGCGCCGGTCGATCGCCTCGCCGAGCACCTGCTCCGGCGACATGTACGCGTTCTTGCCCTTCACCGTGCCGGTGCGGGTCTTCTGACTCGCGCCGCGCGCCTTGGCCACGCCGAAATCGAGCAGCTTCACCTGGCCGTCGGCGGTGACGAAGATGTTGGGCGGCGAGACGTCGCGGTGGACGACGTCGAGCAGACGGCCGTCCGGGGCGCTGAGCTCGTGGGCGTGGTGCAGCCCGGCGCACGACTGCTGGATGACCCCGGCGATGAAGCGGATGTCGAGGCGGTCGCTGACGCGCGCCGAGCGCAGGAGGACGCGCGACAGCGGGACGCCGTGCAGGTACTCCATCGCGATGAAGTAGGTGTCGCCGACGCTGCCGAGCTCGAGCACCCGGCAGGCGTTGACGTGCTCGATTCGCGAGGCGAGTCGCGCCTCGTCGCGAAACATGGCGACGAACCGCCCGTCCTCCGCCAGGTGGGGCAGGACCCGCTTGATGACGACCATGGCGCCGGCGCCGTCGGCGCCGCGGCGGCGGGCGAGGAAGATCTCCGCCATGCCCCCGACCGCAAGCCGAGCGAGGAGCTCGTACTTGCCGAACGACCGCGCGCCCGGCGGGATCAGGCTGCCGACCGCAGAGCCCATCGCCGCCTGATTCTACTCCGGAGCGATGGCCCGCGGGCAACCCGCTCCGTCTCGCTTCACTTGCCGGCGCGCAGGGCCACGATGAGCTCGGCCTTGGTCATGGCCGAGCGGCCCCCGATACGGCGCTGGCGGGCGAGCTCGTACAGCTCCCGCTTGCTCATCTCCCCGATGTCGATGGTGGCGTCGGCCGTCCCGGCCAGATCGTCGACGTAAACCGTGCTGTCGCCGGTCTCCACCATCAGCCGCTCGCTCGACACTTCCTCGGTCGAGACCTGCCTGGCGCGCAGGAACTCGCGCCCGAGGTGGAGGGCCTCGTGGCCGTCGAGCACCTGCCGGGCGAGCGGGAAGATCTGCTGCTCCTCCTCGGACACGTGGTGCTCGATGAGCATGCGGATCTCGCGCACCTTCTCCAGCCAGTCGTCGCCCGAGACCGACAGGCCGTCGAGCTCCTCGAGCAGGGCGTCGACCTGGTCGTGCTCCTGGCGGGCCTCGTCGATCCGGTCGGCGAGGTCGCTCTGTCCCTCGATCGAGGTGTAGAAGACGTCGTCCTCGGCCTGTGAATGGGCCTCCACCTCGCTCACCAGCTGGGCGAACAGGGCCTGCCGCTGCCGATCGTCCTCGGCGCCCTCGATCTCGTCGAGCAGAGAGCGCACGTTCCTGTGATCACGCGTGAGCAGCTCGAAGATGTCGGCGGCGACCGTCTGACCAGTCTGTTCCTGCGTGCGCATGAGTCCACCTTCCGGGTGCGAGGTCGATCCCCGGCATTGCACCGTGCGTGCCGCGGCTAAGCGCAACGAGCGCGTCTGTGCAGGGAGTGGGCAAATGGCGTTTAGCCGGCCCAGCCTGCCCCGCTGTGGCGGGCGCGCACGCGCCGCCGGCCGCAGCATGCCGCTCAGCGCGGGCCGCGGCGGATGAACGCTCGGGGCAATTCGCCCCGTTCGACGGCCGCGTCGATGAGGCGGCCAACTGCGCGGATCCGCGAGAGCCGCGGCGGATCGTCGCGATGCTCCTCGAGCAATTCGCCGTACGCCTCGCGCACCCAGTCGGTGTCGCCGCCCTCCCCGCTGTCCTGGACCGCGGCGTCGAGCGCGGCGCGCAGTCCCGCCAGCCGGTATTCGAGCCACACGTCGCCGCCCATCTCGGCGGCGACCCGCTCGAGCTCGGCGCCGAGCTCGACGAGGAGGCCGGGATCGCGGTCGAGGATGGCCAGGTACTCGGCCATCGCCTCGCCCCTGCGTCCGGCGGCCAGGAGCGCGTCGGCCCGGAGCGCGCGCCCGCGCAGCTCGGCGTCCAGCGCCGGGGCATCCGGCACCGGACCGCGGCGGGTGCCGCGCAGGCGTTCTCGCAGGTGGCCGAGCCACATGCCGTCAGCCTAGCAGGCCGGCATGACGGAACCGCCGGTGATCCGCCATGGTGCAGCGGTCCTGGATGACGTCGATGCCGGCGGCGGCCAGGCCGGCGGCGACCCGGTCGTTCCTGATCCCGAGCTGGAACCAGACCACGTGCGGCAGCGGCCGGAGGGCCAGGAGCTCGGGCAGGTGATCGTCGAGCCGCTCGGCGCGGCGGAAGACGTCGACCATGTCGAGCGGCTCGGAGAGCTCGTCGAGCCGAGCGCGGACCGGCTCGCCCCAGAGGACGTGGCCGACGTGGCTCGGGTTGACCGGCAGGATCCGGTAGCCGTTCTGGTGCAGGTAGTCGGGCACGTAGTGGGCCGGCAGGTGCGGGGCGCGCTGGGCGCCGAGCACCGCGACGACTCGCGAGCGGGCGAGGACCTCGGCGGCCGCCTGGTCGCCGGTCAGGATCACAGGATGGCCGCCACGATGAGCGAGGCGTACAGGCTGCCGAGCCCGATCACCATGGTGGGGAAGCAGCAGAGCGGCACCACCAGGGCGGCGACCCACGGGCGGCCGCGCCGGATGAGGCGGTAGGCGCCGGTGATCGACAGCACCGCGCCGGCCAGGCCGAGCCCCCACATGACGGCGTGGCCGAGCGGGAGGTCGGCCGACTCGGGGATGCGGCGCACCGGGCCGAACGAGGAGATCCAGA
>Ga0111538_10010388_pt1 | contig 12381 bp, 12 predicted proteins | sample SoiMethybrSBSTD1_FD_79669 | JGI IMG/M metagenome (GOLD analysis project Ga0111538, IMG submission 79669) | Bulk soil microbial communities from a Populus tree surrounding site in Tennessee, USA - Soil MetaG P. TD hybrid SBSTD1 (version 2)... | ecosystem: Environmental > Terrestrial > Soil >...
CCCTCCAGCTTCTGCAGGATGAAGCCCTCGCCGCCGAACAGGCCGGCGCCCAGCTTCTTGTTGAGCGCGATGCCGACCGCGATGCCCTTGGCGGCGCACAGGAAGGAGTCCTTCTGGCAGAGCAGCGTGCCGCTGTACTCGCGCAGGTCGATCGGGATGATCTTGCCCGGGTAGGGGGCGGCGAAGGAGACCTTGCGCCGGGCCCGGTCGGAGTTGCCGAACACGGTCATGAACAGCGACTCGCCGGTGAGCACGCGCTTGCCCGCCTGCAGGAGCTTGCCCATGAAGCCGCTCTGCTGCGAGGCCTGCGAGCCGTCGCCGAAGATCGTCTGCATCTCGATGCCCGGGTCCATGTAGAAGAAGGAGCCCGCCTCGGCGATGGCCGCCTCGCCCGGATCGAGGGTGATCTCGACGAACTGCATCTCGTTGCCGAAGATCTCGAAGTCGATCTGGTCGGCCAGGGTCGGCGCCGGTCCGGCCGGCGGCGGCGGCGGCGGCGGCGCACCGTGCCCGGCGTGGAACGCGGCGGCGAACGCGGGGACCGCCGTGATGGGCGTCCAGTTGGCCACGTCCGGCCCGTAGACGTACGCCGACTGGTTGATGTGGCCGGCCCGGATGAGCTCGTGGATCTGCTGCCCGGTCAGCGGCCCCTGCTGCTGTCCCCCGAGACCGACGTACCACACCGCGGCGTCGTGCATGGCTGTCCTCCTCCTGCGTGCGGCCGCAGCCTACCGCATCACCAGCCCGGCAGCGAGCCCGCCAGGGCGGCGACCCGGGCCAGCGCGGCGGCGTCGGTCTCGTCGAAGGCGCCGAGCTCGGTGCTGTCGACGTCGAGCACCGCGACCAGGTTGCCCTCGGCATCGCGCACCGGCACCACGATCTCGCTGCGCGACGACGCGTCGCAGGCGATGTGCCCGGGAAACTGCTCGACGTCCGGCACGATGAGCGTGCGCGACTCGGCAGCAGCGGTGCCGCACACGCCGCGGCCGAGCGCGATGCGCACGCAGGCGACCTTGCCCTGGAATGGACCGAGCACCAGCTCGCCGCGGCGCAGGTGGTAGAAGCCGACCCAGGAGGCGGCCGCGATGCCCTGCTTGAGGCCGGCGGTGAGGTTGGCCAGGTTGGCGATGAGATCCTGCTCGCCGGCCACCAGCGCCTCGAGCTGGGGCAGGAGCTCGGCGTAGCGGCCGGCCTTGTCGCGCGCCGACAGCTCGATCGTCTCTGCCACGGGCGACAGTATACTGTGCGCGTGGCCGACGCGCGGTCCGGCATCGAAGGGTTCGCCGACGACCTGGCCCAGCTCGGGCGCTACATGGCGCAGCGGGTGCCGGTCTACCAGCGGATCCTCGAGCGGGTCGGCGAGACGCTCGACGGCGACATCGGCCGGCGCCTGGCCAAGTCCTGGTCGCGCCGCTCCTTCACCGCCTTCTACGACCGCCCGCTGCTCCTCCTCGCCACCTTGCGCTTCGACGCCCTGCGCGAGGGGACCGGCCACCCGCTGTGGGCGGCCATCGCCGGCGATCCGCCCGATCTCGACGCGGCGACGGCCGAGGCGGTGGCGGCCGCGCTCGACCGCGATCGCCAGCGCGCCCTGGTGTGGCACTCGCTCACCCGGCGGAGCGTGCAGACCAACGAGGTCTCACGGGCGGTCGCCTGGATGTGGCCGGCCGCCCTGTTCGCCGGTGAGAGCCGCTCGATCGCGCTCTGCGATCTCGGCGCCAGCGCCGGGCTCAACCTGGTGGCCGACGCGCCCGGCGTCGGGCTCGAGTGGACCGCGAACGGCGCCCGGCTGGCGGTGGCCGGCGGCGAGCATGTCCACCTCCGGCGAGGCTTCGACCGCGCGCCGCTCGATGTGATGCGCGAGGAGGACGCCGACTGGCTGCGCGCCTGCATCTGGCCGGGCGAGCGCGAGCGGCTCGACCGCCTCGAGCGCGCCATCGCCGCCTTCCGTGCCGCCGCCGCCGGCGAGCGACCGCCGCGGGTCGAGACGATCGAAGCGCGCGACCTACCGGCGCGCCTCGGCGAGCTGGCCGGCGCCGAGCCGGAGCCAGAATTCTGGCTCTGCTACCAGACCGTGGTCCGGGAGTATCTGGCGGCCTCGCGCGAGGCCTACTTGACCGGCATGCGCAACTGGCTGGCCGCGATGCCGCGCGGCCGCGCCCTGTGGATCGAGCTGGAGACGCCGCAAGGCGGTGCCACGCGCGAGCGCCCGGCGGCCCTCATCGGCCACGCGCGCGACGCCGCCGGCGCGGTGGTGGACGCCGTGCTGGCGCGCTGCGAGTACCACCCGATCGACCTCGCGCTCGAGCCGGACGGCATCGCTCTCGTGCACGCGGCGCTCGGCGGCTGAGCCCACTTCGCCGCCGCGCGCCGTGGCGATCTGGCCCCGCTGCGATCGCCGTTTCCCACCTTGCAGCTGCCACTTGCGCCGCGTGACCGGCGGGGCGCACCCCTTGCAACGAGAGGGCGAGAGAGCCTTCTCATGAAGCTTTGCGTCTTCGGCCATACCATCAGCTCGTCGTGGGACGGCAGGCACGCCTCGATCTGGCGAGCTCTCTGCCGCGCGCTGGGCGAGCTCGGCCACCGCGTCGTCTTCTTCGAGCGCGATCATCCACAGCTCGCCGCCCAGCGCGACGAGCCCTCGCCGGCGGGCTGCGACCTCCGCATCTACCGCGACTGGAACGGGGTGCGCCCGGTCGCGCGTCGCGAGCTGGCCGATGCCGACGCCGGCATGATCACCTCGAGGTGCGCCAACGCGCGCGCAGCCGCCGAGCTGGTGCTCGACGCCGGCCTCGCGCTCACCGCCTTCTACGACCTCGAGTCTCCGCTGACGATCGCGCGCCACCAGGCCGGGCTGACGGTCGACCACGTCGGCCCCGACGGCTACGCCCCCTTCGACGTCGTCCTGAGCTACGCCGGAGGCTCGGTGCCGCGCGAGCTGGTCGAGGTGATGGGCGCCCGCCTCGCGGTGCCGCTGTTCGACTGCGTCGATCCGGCGGTCCACCAGCCGGATCCGCCGGCGCCCGAGTTCGCCGCCCGCGCTTCCTTCCTGGGCCCCTACACGCACGACCTGCACGAGATGCTCGACCGGCTGTTCTTCGAGCCGAGCCGCCGCCTGTCGCAGGTCAGCTTCAGCGTGGGCGGCGGCGGGCTGCCGGACAGCCTGCTCCTGCCGGACAACCTGCGCCGCTTCGGCCCCATCGCGCCCGAGAAACAGGCTTCCTTCTACTGCTCGAGCCGCATCACCGTGAACGTGACCCCGCGGGTGATGGCGCGCGCCGGCCACTGTCCGCCCGGCGGCCTGTTCGCCGCCGCCGGCTGCGGCGTCCCGGTCCTGACCCACCCGTGGGACGGCATCGAGGTCTTCTTCGAGCCGGGCCGCGAGCTCTTCGTCGCCTCGTCGACCGAGGAGGCGCTCGAGGTCCTCTGCCTGCCCGACGAGGAACTGGCGCAGGTGGGGCGCGCCGCGCGCGAGCGGGCCCTCGCCGAGCACACCGCGGCGGCCCGTGCCCGGCATCTGGTCGATATCCTGACCGAGGTCGCGACCGGCAAGACCGAGTGAGCGAGAGCGGCCGAGCCGACCGTTCAGGCGGCGGCCACGCGAGCGCCGAGCGACAGCTCGCCGCGGGCGCGGGTGGCCAGGGCGCGCCAGGTGTCGCCTTCCATCGGCATCCCGCGCTGCTCGTAGAGCAGGGGCCCGAAGTGGGGTGGCGCCGCGAAGTCGTAGCGCGGCGCGGGGCGGAAGCGCTCGTAGCTCACCGCGAAGAACGGAGCCAGCGCGTCCTCCTGGCTCTCGAAGCAGCGCAGCATCTCGTGCTTGCGCTCGAGCGCGGCGCCGCGGAAGGCGCACTGGATCTGGGGCGGCCCGATGTCGTCGCTGGCGACGAAGTCTCCGATGGTGAGCTCGCCGCCGGCGCCGTGGTAGAGCGCCATCTCGAGCAGCATGGGCGCCCGCTGGCCGCTGCGCAGGAGCATGTCGCGCGCCGCGGACGTCGCGAACGCCGCGGCGTCGTTGTCCGGGTGCCCGCCCTCGTACGCGTGGGTGATGACCAGCTCGGGGCCGAGCGCGATCATCCAGCGGACCAGCTCGCGCGAGAGGTCGGCGAGGTGGAGCACCAGCTCCTGGTCGACCAGGCCGAGGCAGTGGACGTCGCTCGGCAGGAGCCCGGCGATCTCCATGGCGCGCAGCACCTCGCCGCGACGCTGACTGGAGTATCCGTCGGCCGTCGCGGCGGCGCCGCTCGCCCACAGCGCCCGGTCGCGCGGCACGCCGTCCGACAGGTGGAGGACGGCGCAGTCGGGCAACGTGGTGAGGAGCGAGGCGGCGCCGGCCGACTCTGCGTCGGGATGAGCAGCTATCACGAGCAATCGCGCCATTACACCGACGGTCGAGTGCAAGTCCCGGACCGCCGCAAGCGCTGGTTTCGGGTAGTCTGTCGCCGTGCGCATCCGCACGGCGCTCGAGGATGAGCGGCTGACCGCTCGTATCGCCGAACGGCGCCCGCTCCTCTACACCGCCGGCCCGAGCGAGCCGGAGGACCGGCCGGCCCACGTGCGCGCCGCCTCCGGTCTGGTCTGGCTGGGCCGGGAGCTGGCGCTGGTGCAGGATGACGCCGACTTCGTCGCCTTCATCGAGCCGGTGACCGGCGTGGTGCGCGCGCTGCCGCTCCGGCGCGGCGAGCCTGCTCGGGGCGCGAGGGTGATTCGCCAGTTCGACGACGCCCGCGGCAACAAGGCCGACAAGCTCGACCTCGAAGCGCTGTTCGCGACCGACGCGACACTGGTCGGGCTCGGCTCGGGCGCCACGCCGGCGCGCCGGCGCGCGCTCCTGGTCGACCGGGCGGAGGCGCAGGTCGTCAGCGCCGACGACCTCTACCGCGCGCTCGAGGCGATGCCCGAGCTGGCCGGCAGCGAGCTCAACCTGGAGGGCGCCGCCCTGCTGCCCGACGGCCGCCTGCGCCTGTTCCAGCGGGGAAACGGCGATCCGGCCCGCGCGCGACCGCCGATCGACGCGACGCTCGATCTGCCGCTGGCGGCGCTGGTCGCCTACCTCCGCGGCCAGGCGCCGGCGCCGCCGCTCGATGCCGGCAGCATCGTGCAGTACCAGCTCGGCGCGCTGGCCGGCGCGCGCGCCACCTTCACCGACGCGGCGCACGACCCGACCTCGGACCGCCTCTACTATCTGGCCTGCGCCGAGCGCTCGCCCGACGCCGTGCGCGACGGCGAGGTGGTCGGCTCTGCACTCGGCGTGTTCGACGAGCTCGACGGCGGCGGCGCGCTGCGCTTCGCCCGGCTGGTCGATGACGAGGGCCGCCCGCTCGCCATCAAGGCCGAGGGGCTGGCCTTCGGCTCCGGCGCGGTGCACGTGGTGCTCGACGCCGATGACCCCGCGCGCCCCTCGGAGCTGTGCCGGCTCGAGCTCGACGGCCCGTGGCACCCGGGTGCGTCTCAGCGCTGGTAGACCAGCTCGCCGCCGACGTAGGTCGCTTCGACCCTGAGCTCGTCGTCGAGGAGAACCAGGTCGGCGGGGCGGCCGACCTCGAGCACGCCGCCGGCGGCGAGCCCGAGCGCGCGGGCCGGCACCTCGCTCGCCATCCGCAGCGCGGCCTCGGCGCCGAGCTGGCTCCAGACCGCCGCATTGCGCACCGCTTGATCGAGCGCGAGGATCGAGCCGGCGAGGGTGCCGTCGGCCAGCCGCGCCGACACCTGGTCGACCTCGACCGCGCGACCGGCCAGCTGGGCGCGCCCAGGGCCCATCCCGGCGGCGGCCATCGCGTCGGTCACCAGCGCGATCCGCTCGGCGCCGGCCGCGCGAGCCGCCAGCTCGACCGCCACCGGATGGGCGTGAACGCCGTCGGCGATGAGGCCGAGCACGACCCGCGGGTCGACCAGCGCGGCGCCGAGCGCGCCGGGCGCCCGATGGTTGAAGCCGGTCATCGCGTTGTAGACGTGGGTCACCAGCCGCGCGCCGGCATCGATGCCGGCCCGCATCTGATCGAGGTCGGCCGCGGTGTGCCCGAGGCTCACGACCACCCCGCGGGCGACCAGCCGCGCGATGCGGCCGATCGCGTCGGGCCGCTCCGGCGCCATGGTGACCAGGCGCAGGCCGGGCAGCGCGAGCATCCGCTCGAAGCAGTCGGCGTCCGCCGCCCGGATGATCGCGGCGTCGTGCGCGCCGGGCCTGTCGGGCGAGAGGAACGGCCCCTCGAGGTGGAGGCCGAGCACCCGGGCGCCGGGTTCCGCCGTGGCGGCGGCGATGCGCGCGGCCCAGTCCTCGAACCGGTCGGCCGGCGCGCTCACCAGGGTGGGGAGGAAGCCGGTCACCCCGGTGGCAGGCAGTCGCCCGGCCAGCTCCCCGACCCGCTCCGGCGCGCTCGCCAGGTCGATGCCGTACCCGCCGTTGACTTGTAGATCGATGAGGCCGGGCGCCACCCAGGCGGCTGCCCGTCCGCGCGCGCCCGGGCCGATCGCGGCGATCCGGCCGCCCTCGACCGTGAGGCTGCCCTCGCGGGCGCCGCCGGGCGCCAGGATCCGTCCCGCGAAGGCAGTGGCAGTCACCGCGGCAGGCTAGCAGAAACCTCTGTGCTTGACCGCGGCGGGCCCGGAGAAGATAGTTGCATCATGCAACGGAATCGTTGGCATCCGCAAGCAGACATCTTTCCCGAGGTCGCCCCGCTCCGGCAGGCCTCGCGCCAGCTCGTCCGCGAGCTCGGCTTCCTCGACGACGGCCAGAATGGCCTCGGCATCACCCATTCGCAGTGCCACACACTCATCGAGCTCGAGCGCAAGGAGCGCCTCACCGCCGGCGAGCTGGCCCAGGCGCTCAACCTCGACAAGTCGACGACCAGCCGGACGGTGGCCGGGCTTGTCGAGCGCGGCTACGTGGTGATGCGCGCCGAGGTGGGCGACCGTCGCCGCCGCCAGCTCGCCCTGACCGCCAGCGGCCGGCGCAAGGTCGCCCGGATTCACCGGCAGGCCGACCAGAGCGTGCAGGCGGCGCTGACCGCGCTGGGCGCCGACGACCGCGCCGCGGTGGTGCGCGGCCTCTCGCTCTACGCCGGCGCGCTGGCCCGGCTGCGCGCCCGCGCCGGCTTCGCCATCCGCCCGATCGGCCGGCGCGACGATCGCGCCATGGCGCAGGTCATCCGCACCGTCATGACCGAGTTCGGCGCCTCCGGCCCCGGCTTCGCCATCCACGACCCGGAGGTGGCGGGGATGAGCCGGGCCTACCGGCGCGAGGGCCACGCCTACTGGGTGGTCGTGCGCGGCGATCGCGTGGTGGGCGGCGGCGGCTACGGCCACCTGACCGGCGCCGGCGCCGAGGTGTGCGAGCTGCGCAAGATGTACTTCCTGCCCGAGGCGCGCGGGGTCGGCATGGGTGCGGCCCTCCTGGCCCACGTGCTCGAGCAGGCGGCGGCAGCCGGCTACCGCCAGTGCTACCTCGAGACCCTGGTGTCGATGACCCAGGCGCGCCGCCTCTACCAGGCCTTCGGCTTCCGGCCCATCGACCGGGCGATGGGGGCGACCGGGCACTTCGGCTGCGACGCCTACTACGTCCGCGACCTGGCCCCGCCCGCGTGAGAGAATGGGCGGCGCCGTCTCGCGCAGCCAATTTTTTGGCCGCGGTGAGGTCGGATGCGACGATTGGCCGACATGCGCCCCGCCTCCACTGCAGCGCTCCTCGCCACGCTGTCCCTCACCACCGCCGCGCGCGCGCAGCCGGTGACTCCGGCCGAGCCGGCGCCGCCGGCCGAGCCGCAGCCGGCGCCGGTCGAGCCGGTGGTGGCGGCACCCGAGACGACCGAGCCGGCCACGAGGACGCCCGACCCCGAGCCGATGGCGGTCGAAGCCGAGGCTGCCAGCCCGAACCGGCCCGAGGGAATGAGCATGGGGATCGGCATCGGCTACAGCATCCCGGCCCAGCTCCTCGAGCCGAACCTGGCCAGCGTCAGGTTCCGCTTGCCGTCGGGCCTCACCCTCGAACCCACCGTCGTGCTCGCCACCTCGCGCTCGAAGACCGAGATCGGCCCGGCCGAGACCGAGACCGAGGCGAGCGAGGGCACGCTGGCCACCAACGTCCGGCTGCCGCTCGCCGGCCGCGGCAAGATCGACCTCGTCCTGATCGGCAGCGCCGGCTTCACGGTCAACAAGCAGTCGCCCGACGGTCCCGACAACGACACCACGACCGGCACCTTCGCGCTGTCCTGGGGCCTCGGGCTCGATTACTGGCCGAAGCAGAGCTGGTGCCTCAGCGCGTCGGCCACCAACCCGCTCTTCAGCTTCACCCGGACCCGCCAGGAGATGCCGGGGCAGGACCAGAAGTCGTCGACGCTCGCCTTCGGCGCCATCTTCGACCCGGGCGTCTTCGTCATGCTGCACATGTTCTTCTAGAGCAGCAGCGAGCCCGTCTTGACCAGGCAGGCGGCAGCGAGGAGCCGCACGCGATCCCCGCGCAGCTCGCCCTCGAGCTCGCCGCCGCGCCGGCTCACCTGGCGGGCGCGCAGGCGGGTCTTGCCGAGCCGGCGCGCCCAGTAGGGGACCAGCTGGCAGTGCGCCGAGCCGGTCACCGGATCCTCCGGCACGCCCTTGGCCGGGGCGAAGAAGCGCGAGACGAAGTCGACGTCGGCGTCCGGTCCGCTGCCCGGCGCGGTGATGCAGACGGCGAAGGCGTCGAGAGCGGCGACCCGCGCCAGGTCGGGCGCGAGCGCGCGGACCTCCTCGGCGGTCGCCACCACCACCACGAGATCGCGGCCGAGCAGCACCTCCTGCGGGCGGCAGCCGATGGCGAGCGCGACCTCCTCGCTGGCCGCCACCTCGCGCGGCATCCAGGCCGGCAGGTCCATCGCCAAGAGCGCGCCCTCGCGCTCGACCTCGAGCGGGCCGCTGCGGGTGTGGAAGCGGACGGCGGCACGGCCGGGCTCGAGCTGAGCGAAGACGACCAGCGCGCTGGCGAGCGTCGCGTGGCCGCACAGGTCGACCTCCACCGCCGGCGTGAACCAGCGCAGGTCGAAGTCGCCGTCGGCGCGGCGGACGAAGAAGGCGGTCTCCGACAGCGCGTTCTCCGCGGCGATCGACTGCATCAGCGGATCGGGCAGCCACTGCTCGAGCGGGCAGACGGCGGCCGGGTTGCCGCCGAACGGGCGATCGCTGAACGCGTCGACATGGAAGCAGGGGATCTTCATGTGGTTGCTCGCGGGGCGGCGGCCGGAGCCCGGCCGGACAGCTCGCAGGCGATCTCGCCGACCACCTTGACGCCGGCCTCGGCCCGCGGCGACGAGGCGCCGCAGCTCAGCCGGACGAAGTTGGCGAACCGCCCGCGCGCCGAGAAGATGGGGCCGGGCGCGATGGCGACGCCGCGGTCGAAGGCGCGCTGCTGCAGCACGAGGGAATCGACACCGGGGGGCAGCTCGATCCACAGGACGAAGCCGCCGAGCGGCGAGGTGACCCGACAGCCGGCGGGGAAGGAGGCGGCGACGGCGTCGCGCACGCGCTCGACCCGCGAGGCGAGCACGCGGCGCAGGCGGCGCAGGTGACGGTCGTAACCGCCGCCGGCGAGGAACTCCGCCACCGCCATCTGGGTGAGGGTCGGGCCGGCCAGGGTGTGGGCGAACTTGAGCCGCTCGACCTCGTCGTGATAGCGGCCGGGCGAGATCCAGCCGACCCGGTAGCCGGGCGCCAGGGTCTTGGAGACCGAGCCGCACAGGAGGACGCGACCGGCGGTGTCGTACGCCTTGGCCGGGCGCGGCCGGCTGCCGTCGAACACCAGGTCGCCGTAGACGTCGTCCTCGATGAGCGGCAGGTCGTGGCGGTCGAGCATGCGCACGAGGCGGCGGCGCGCCTCGTCCGGCATGACGGCACCGAGCGGGTTGGTCGCGGTGGTCTGCGCCACCACCGCGCGCACGCGGCCGCCGCGCAGCACGTCCTCGAGCGCGTCGAGGTCGAGACCGGTGGTGGAATCGGCCGGCACCTCGACGGCGCCCAGGCCGAGCGCCTCGATCACCTGGAGCACTCCGAAATAGGTCGGCGACTCGACCGCCACCGCGTCGCCCGGGCGGGCGACGGCGCGCAGGCCCAGGTAGAGCGCCTCGGTGGCGCCGATGGTGGTGACGAAGTCGTCCTCGTGCAGCGACAGGCCCCAGGCGACCGAGCGGCGGGCGAGCTGGCGGCGCAGCGCGGTGAGGCCGCGCGCCGGATCGTAGGTGGCGCCGGTGGTGCTCATCTCGCGGGCGATGCCGGCGGCCAGCTTGTTGAGCGCGGCGATGGGGAGGTCCTCGGTGCCGAGGTAGGCCGAGCCGAGCGGGACCAGGCTGAGATCGCGCATGGCGCTGATGAGGCGAGCGACCCCGTCGGAAACCGAGGGGCGGGCCGGCGCGCTCATCCGGCGCGCGGGGCGCGGGGCGACCAGCTCGTCGCCGCGTCGGGAACGCACATAATGACCGGACTTGGGACGGACCTCGATCAGCCCGGCGTTCTCCAGCTCGAGGTAGGCGGACAGGACGGTCGCCACGCTGACGCCGCGCTGGTCGGCCAGCCGGCGAACCGAGGGCAGCCGGTCGCCGGCGCGCAGGGCGCCGCGCCGGATGGCGTCGCCGAGGTCGGTGGCCAGCTGCTCGTACAGCACGGTTCGTACTGTACTGGTATTGTCTGGTCGCGACCGGTACAGATTTACATCCGCAGGGCCGTACAGGCCTTTTCTGTACCGGTCCAGTCCCGGTTTTGCTGCATCTGTACTGGTCTGGGGCCGCGCCGTACGGTCGGTTCATGTCGTCTTCTGCCGTGATCGCCTCGCCTTCGTCCCCGCCGCGCCGCGCGGTGCTGGCGCTGGCCGCCGTCTACCTGGTGTGGGGATCGACCTACCTGGGGGTGCTGATCGGGCTCGAGGGCTTCCCACCGATGCTGATGTCCGGCATCCGCTTCCTGGTCGCCGGCGGCGCGCTCCTCGCGGTGCTGGCGGCGCGCGGCGCCGCGCTGCCTGACGCGCGCCAGTGGCGGGCGGCGGTCCCGATCGGCCTCCTCCTGTTCGCGGTCGGCAACGGCTGCATCTGCGTCGCCGAGCAGCACATCGGATCCGGCGTGGCCGCGGTGGTGGTCGCCACCATGCCGCTCTGGATGGCCATCTTCGCCGCCCTGTCGGGCGAGCGACCCGGCCGGCGCGAGTGCATCGGCATCGCCATCGGCTTCGCTGCGGTGGCGCTGCTCAGCGCCGGCGCCGACCTGCGCGCCGACCCGTGGGCCACGGTGATCCTGGTCGGGTCGCCGGTCGGCTGGGCGCTCGGCAGCATCATCGCGCGCCGGCAGCCGGTCGGGCGCGGCGGCCTGCTCGCGGTCGCCGGCGCCCAGATGGTGTGCGGCGGCGCCGGTGCCTTGCTGCTCGGACTGGCGAGCGGCGAGCGGATGGCGGCGGTTCCGCCCATCCGTCCCCTGGTCGCCATGCTCTACCTCGTGCTGGTCGGCTCGCTGGTCGGCTTCATCGCCTACAGCTGGCTGCTCAAGCACACCCGCCCGCTCCTGGCGACCAGCTACGCGTTCGTCAACCCGGTCCTGGCCGTCGCGCTCGGCGCCCTCGTCGCCGCCGAGCCGCTCACCTGGCAGACCCTGGTCGCCACCCCGCTGGTCGCCGCCGCCGTCGCGCTGGTCATCACGGCGCGCGCGAGCTGAAGGCGGGCGCCCGGCGCGGCCCGGCGCCGTGTCGTATCCTCGCGGTATGCGAGTCCCGGTCGAGCTGCGGCACGCCCTCCGCCTCATCAACCACGGCCCGACCACCATCATCACCGCCGCGGCCGGCGCGCGGCGCAACGTGATGGCCGTCGCCTGGGTCATGCCGCTCGAGTTCGACCCGCCCCGCGTCGTCGCGGTCCTCTCCAGGGACACCCTCACCCGCGATCTCGTCGAGGCGTCCGGACAGCTGGTCGTGAACCTGCCGACCGTCGCCCAGCTCGACCTCGCCTACGCAGTCGGCAAGCAGAGCGGCCACGACATCGACAAGTTCACCCTGCACGACATCGCCGTCGAGCCCGCGTCGCGGGTCGCCGCGCCCCTCATCAGCGGCTGCGCCGGCTGGCTCGAGTGCCGCGTCCACACCGAGCCCGACCTCCAGACCCGCTACGACCTCTTCGTCCTCGACGTCCTCGCCGCCTGGGGCGACGACCGCCTCTTCTCCGGCGGCCAGTGGCACTTCCCCGACGCGCAGAGCCGCACCATCCACCACGTCACCGCCGGCGTCTTCTTCGCCACCGGCGACCGCCGCGAGATCGCCCGCTAGCTACAGTCTGCCCGGAAATTCGGGTGCGTGATCGCGGGGCGACCCGCGATCACCCTCGTTCCGCGAGCTGGCTCGCTCGCGCGAGCGGTCGAGCGCGCCGCTCCTAGCCAGCGAGCTCC
>Ga0111538_10010389_pt1 | contig 12379 bp, 9 predicted proteins | sample SoiMethybrSBSTD1_FD_79669 | JGI IMG/M metagenome (GOLD analysis project Ga0111538, IMG submission 79669) | Bulk soil microbial communities from a Populus tree surrounding site in Tennessee, USA - Soil MetaG P. TD hybrid SBSTD1 (version 2)... | ecosystem: Environmental > Terrestrial > Soil > Tree...
GGATAGGCGAGCAGTTCCTGTTCGGCCGATGGCGACAGGCCAAGCGGCGGCTTGTTCAGCTCGCGGCAGAAGCGGTCGATGAAGTAGCGCGCCAGCGTGATGATGTCCCGGGCGCGCTCGCGAAGCGGCGGGATGACGATCGGAAACACGGACAAACGGAAAAAGAGATCCTCCCGGTATTGACGCGCCGCGACCGCGGCTTTGAGGTGCCGATTCGTCGCCGCAACCACGCGCACGTCGACCTTGAGTGGCAGCGTGCCGCCGACGCGCTCGAACTGCTTTTCCTCGAGCGCGCGCAGGATCTTCGGCTGCAGCGACAGCGGCAGCTCGCCGATCTCGTCGAGGAACAACGTGCCTCGATGCGCCAGCTCGAACTTGCCGGGTTTGCGCGCCGACGCGCCGGTGAACGCGCCTTTTTCGTGCCCGAAGAGCTCGGTCTCGAGCAACGTTTCCGGAATCGCCGCGCAGTTGATCGCCACGAACGGTCCGTCGGCGCGCGGGCTGAGCGCGTGCAGCGCGCGCGCGAACAGCTCTTTGCCGGTCCCGCTCTCACCCTCGAGGAGGACGGTGGTGTCGGTCGCCGCGGCGCGGTGCAGCGCGAGTGACACCTGCTTCAGCTGCGGATCCTCCCCCACGATCTGCGGCGCGCCGCGTCGCTGCGCCAGTTCTTCCTTCAGAATCAGGTTTTCGGTGGCCATCCGCCGCTGGGTCAGCGCCCGCTCCACCATCAACAGCAAGTGATCGGGATCGACCGGCTTGGCCAGGAAGTCGAGCGCCCCTTCTTTCATCGCAGCGACCGCGTCCTGGATGCTGCCGAACGCCGTCATGACAATGACCGGCAGCTCGGGATCGAGCTCCTTGGACGCGCGCAGCACGCCGAAGCCGTCGCCTTCGGTGAGCCGCAGGTCCGACAGCACGACCGCCGGCCGGCTGGCGCGCAGCGCCGCCTCCGCCTCGGGCTGATCGCGCGCCTCGACCACGGTGTGCCCCTGGGCCTCGAGCGCCAGGCGCAGCATGGCGCGCAGCGAATCCTTGTCCTCGACCAGCAGGATGGGGGGGACGATCGACGTCTGGCCGCGCATGCTCACGCCACGATCGCGCTCGGCAGGACCGTGAGCATGCCGGAGCGTCACCGCAGCCAGCCGGGCGGAACGCCCGCGCGGCGCGCTTCTTCTTCGAGGTCGGCGATGGCCTTCTTGCCGTCAACGACGGCTTTCTTCAAGCGCGCGAGCTCGGAGAGGGCTTTCTGGCGGTCGCGCTCGATTACCGAGCGCTGCGCCGGATCGTCGCGATTCACGAAATCGGTGCTGAGCGCGTTGATGCGCGTTTGAATGGCATCGACGAGGATCTGGTTCTGATCCAGCTGATCCTGCAGCGTCTTGAGACGGCCCGACCAGTAGGCTTTGTCCTTGTCCTTGACGGGCTCCTTCCCGTTCGCGTCTTTCGCCTTGTCGTCCACTGCCTTCGGATCCTTCGGATCCTTTGTGTCCTTGGCGTCCTTGGCGTCCTTGGCGTCCTTTGTATCCTTGGTGCCGCCGGCGGGTGTCGACGGCGGCGGTGTCGACGAAGCCGGCGCGGCGTTCAGGTCCTTGTTCGTGTAGACCTTCGTCGCCTCAGGACTGGCTTTGCGGCGCTCCTCTTCTTTCTTGGCCACATCGGCCAGCGACTGCGCCTGCGCAGTCATCGCAGTCAGAAGGAAGGCGGCCGCCGACGCAACGGTGAAATGGTGTGCACGCATGGCAACACTGGCTGATTGAAGTATCGGTCTGACAGCCGTCGTCCACCAGAGACGGGCGGTCTAACCGCTAGCGATTCGAGGCCGGCCGAGCGGCATCGAACGAGTCCACATACGCCTTGAGCTTCTCCGCGTCGGGCGATCCCGGTTCCAGCTCCAGAAAGCGCCTGTAGCTGCGCACCGCCTCCGGCATCCGGCCGTTCCGTTCGAGGGCGATGGCCAACCCCAGGTGCCCCTTCGCATCCGAGGGTGCGAGCGCGACCGCCTTCTCGAACTCCGGAATCGCCGCGGCTTCGTCGCCCTTCTTGTGCAGGGCCAGCGCCAGGTCGAATTGCGTCGCATGATCGCCGGGCTGGATGGCCCGCGCGCGCCGATAGGCGGCGACAGCCTGATCCCACAGGAGAAGCTGGCTCGCGGCGTGGGCCAAATTGAATTGGTACACCCACTTGTCTGGCGTCACGGCGGCCGCGCGCTCGAACCGTGGCACGGCTTCGTCAATCCGGCCGAGCGCCACCAGCGCCTGCCCCAGCTTGTTCAAGGTCTCGGCGTCGTCGGGACGCTGGACGAGCGCTTTCTCGTACGCCGTTTTCGCCGCTGCGGGGTCTGCCACGGGCGTCGTCTCCGCGCGCGGCGCGCTCACAAACCCCGGTTCCACAATTGACGGCCGACCCGCGTTGGCCGGCACTGTCTCGCTCGGCGCCGCTGGCGGCGGCGCCAGCTGGGAGGGTGTCTTCGACGCCGACTGCGCCGGGCGCGCGACGTCGTCCACGACTGGCGTCGCCCGTTCCCAGATGATGGCACTGAGCAGCAACGCCCCAAGGGTGAGCACGACGCCGATGATGAGCGTCCGGCCCTGGGTGAGCCACGACTGCGGGGCTTCCGGAGCATCAACGGGCAGGATTTCGAAGCACCGGAGGCAATGACCCCGGCCGGCCTTCATTCGCGAACCACACGCGGGACAGACGACGTAGCCGCTCATCGAACCTCGCGCCACGACAGTACACGAAGCCCGGCCTGGCCTGCGGCCGGACGTGCAACTGTCATTTCGACACTCTTGTGGACTCCGCGCGGACCGAACGACTCGGCGCGCAACACTAGAATACCCGCGCCAGCCGCATGGCCGTCCTCGAGCGGCAGCGCGTCCGTTTCCGACGAATCGTCGCCCACCAGAACGCTCACATAGTACGGTGAATCAATCGATTCGTTGGGCAAGAGATCCTTCAGACGGCCATAGGCGTAGAGCTGCCATCGTGGATTGTTCGGACCCCACGGACGCTGCGCCGTGACAGCATCCATGTCGGCGTCGGCGCACGCGTCGATCCTGCCGCAGTCCGCCATGTTGACGACGTGCCCGAGATCGATCGTCGAGCCATCGGCCAGCTGACGCGTGCCGGTAGGCGCGCCGTCGGCGAACGTCGAATGCACCGTCCCGTTCAGCACGGCATTCCAGTTCTCCACCGCAGCCAGGTCGTCCAGGGCGCGCTCCGCCGCCGCTTCGGCTGCATAGGCGCCCGCCGCCCCGTCGCGGAAGTTCGACGCGATGACCGCCTCCGAAGAAGTCGCTAGAACAAGGGCAACCCCGAGCGCGCTGGTCAACAACGCGGCAGCCATCGCCATCATCATCGCAGCGCCGCCGTCCTGGCGAATGTCCATCGCGTCACCGTCCGGGATTCATGTTGCGCGGTGAGACTTGAAAGTGAATTTCGAGATCCGGGACGAACCGGCTGCCGCCACTCGACGTGCCGGGATTGACGAACAGCGCGCCAGCCGGCCCGCGCAGCGCCGCGACCGCCGCCTGCACCCGAAGCGTCACACCAATTCTCCGAATACGCAGAAGGTCCGCATCCCAACGATTGGGGTTCGCGTCGTCAGGACACCAGGGACCGTCGGTCAGTTGCGCAGCGCTGAGCGGCACCATGAAGCGCAGTCCGTTGCCAAGCGCCGGAAGCCGTGGCGCGGGCGTCGGCGATCCGTCATTCACGAACAGGCAGTTCTCGCCGGTCGCAAACGGCGGTGACACCGTGCGCGGCGGCGCGCCATACGTCGTCTGAGGCGACGACAGGTCGTCCAGCGGCCTGGTCATCGTTGGCGGCTTCGGGTCGCCGGCGTACTCGAACCGGAGTCCGACCACGTTGTCCACGATAGGTACGTCGGCGTTGGTGCTGCCGTCGTAATGCATCAGCTGACCGCTCCTGGCCGCCACGTCGGTCTTCAGATAATACGTGTGGCTCTCGACTTCGACCACTTTCGATCCGGCCGGATACGTGGTTGTCATCGTGTTGGACGCCCGGTCCAGCAGCAGGTGAGCGATACCGCCACTGACGGCGCCGATCGTGAACAGATCGTGGTGGCCGGATTCGTCGAACACCAACACCTGCGCGCCGGGCGAGAATCCGCACATCGGATCGTCCACCCCACATCCGCCGTCCTGAGCGGCCGCTGGACTGAACGTCAAATCGCCTGGAGCCAGTGGTTGACTGAGAACAGTCTGGGCCGTTGTCGCCGGGACCGAAAGAATAGTGATGCGGTCGGATGCAAACGTGCCGACCGGATCGCCGCCGCGCGCGCCCTCGCGAAACGGCAGCACGGGCGGGACGTACATCACGAGGGGCCCGCTCTGCCTGCCAGCATAGACACCAGCGCCAGCCGCCAGGAGACTGCGGGCCAGCGTGCTCTCGGCCACGCGCAGGCGTTGTTGCATGTCGCCTGATTCCAATTCGCTGGCAAACAGCCCGTTCGACGGCCGCATCAGGGTGAACACCGCCGCCGCCACAACCAGCGACAGCACGGCCGCCACGAGCGTTTCGACGAGCGAGAAGCCCTTTTCGCCGTCGCGCCGGTCTGCCATCGCACCGTCGAGGGTCATGGAGCCTTCCGAGTCTTCACGCTGACGAGCCTCGCCTCCTCCACCGATTTACCGATCCTGTTATCGGCCGCACCCCGGGGACGCGCACGTCGAACGAGGACCTGAAGCACCATCGTGTTGGCGCTGGACGGGAGGGGCTCGACGGACCATCGCCGGACGTACGCGGCACCAGGCGGTGGAACGGCGGCGGCTCCTCCGAGCGACGCGCCGCTGGCATCAACGTAGTCCACGTAGCCAACGGTGTTGTCCGCAAGCGCGCCAGGGGGCGAAGGCTGAAGCCCGGCGCCGCCGGCGGGCAATTCCGGTTGCACCGTGATATCGGTCTCGACATCGGTCACCGGGCCTCCACCTGGCTCGAAACCAAACGCAAGACCCCGAAGCTGCTCCATCTTCTGCTGTGCGAGCACGGTGGCATAGGTTGTCGCGCGCGCTCGCGCGTTGGTGGACGCGGCAACGGTAAACAGGTGCGCGAGGCCCGAGACGGCCACACTGAGCACGACCAGCGCAAAGAGGACCTCGACGAGCGAGAACCCGCGTTGCGAACGTTGTGTGAGTCCTGCCAATGCCCTTCACCGACGCGTGGGTCAAAAACGGTTGTCGATTCGACGCATTGCAACAGACGGTCCAGCGATCGCCGCGACTTGCCGGATCGCAGAACTCTCCAGCAATTGGCAGTTCTGAGCGTCGCATCGAGAGGTCGTGAGGATGGATGTCGAGCGGACTGACGCCTCGAGTTTCCCGCGGCTGCGATGCCTTAAGTCCGTGCTGGCATGGCTGTTGGTCGCCATCAGCCGGCCACAGGCAGCGTGATGATCAGGCTCGCGCCGCCAAACGGCGACGTGCCGATCGCGACGCGGCCGTTGTGAAACACGATGATCTTCTGCACGAGCGCGAGACCGAGACCGGTGCCGCTCCGCTTCGACGTGAAGAACGGACGGAACACACGCTCGCGAAGTGCCGGCGCGATGCCGGGCCCGTTGTCGTTGACCGAGATCTGCGAGACGCGTAATCCGCGATCGAGTTCCGACTGGATCAGGATGCGCGGGGGAAGCGCCCGACCCGTCGACGCCTCCACCGCGTTCCGGAGCAGGTTGCTGAACGCCTGCCGTAGCAGGACTTCGTCGCCATCGAGGTCACCGAAATCGCCCGACACTTCGACGTCGCCGCCGAGCGCCCTCACGTCCGCGCGCACTTCGTCGGCGGCCCGGTCGATGATGGCCTTCAGGCTGACACGGGTCAGCGTCAGCTGTGCCGGCCTGGCAAAGTTGAGGAAGTTGGTGACGACCTGACTGAGCGACTCGGTTTCGGATCGAATCCCTTCGACGTAGGGCCGGTAGACCGGGGGGAGCGCGTTCAAATCGAACAGCTTGCTATATCCCTGAATCGTCGCCAGGCCGTTGCGGAATTCGTGCGCGATGCCGGCGGTGAGCTCCCCCACCGTCGCCAGACTCTCTTTCAGGCGCAGCTACTCCTCGAGATCCTTCACGGCCGTGAGGTCCGTGAACAGGCAGATGGCCCCGTGCAGCGTGCGCTCGTCGAACAGCGGCGACACCGTCACGCCGAGGTGCGTCGCGCCGTGGCCGTTTTCCGGCAGCGTCACCCCACGGCGCACGATGGCAGCGCCCGATTTCAGCGATTCGTCGATGACGTCGAGCAACGGCTGCACGCGCGGCGAGCGTTCGAACGGTTCGGTCGATGCGGCCTCCGGTAGATCGAGCATCCGCCGGCCGGCTGGATTCAGAATCCGTACGTCGCCATTGAGGTCCACCATGACGAGGCCGGCGGTGAGGCTCGAAATGATCTCGCCGTTCAGACGCTCTGAAGCGTCCGCTCGCGCGGCGTTCGCGCGCTCCTGGGCCTTCAGCTTCGTGACCGCCTCCTGGAGCGCCGCGGACAGGAACGCCGTTTCGGCGCCGGCACCGCGAAGGCTTCGTCGCGTCTCGCGCGCCGCGGCCGCGAATTTCAGCATCGCAAACATCAGGACGGTGACCAGCGCCGCGACCATCGCGGTGAGACCCAGCAGGGCGTACGCGGAGGGCGTCAACATCATGGCCGTTCGGGTTGATACTGGTAGAGCGCCGCCAGCGCCGTCAGCTGCTCCTGAATCATCCGCCGGTTGTCGTTCGTCATGGTCTGCGTGATGTCCATCCGCGCGGCCGGCACGCTCGCAAGGTCGAAGGCATATTCGCGGCCGTCGACGGCGTCGACGACGTACATCAACTCGCCGTTGTTTCGCAGCATGCCGTACACGGCGCCGTAGCTGGACGCAACCAGAAACGATTCGCGGCGCCGCCAGGACAGGTCCGCGGCCGGGCCCGCGAACAACGGCCGCCCAAAGAGCGATCCGAGGTCGCGCGGCTCGTAGCCGAGCAGCGCGTAGAGCGTCGGCGTGATGTCGGTCGAGAGTGCCACCGCGTCGACATCGGTCTTCACCCTCGCCTTCAGCCAGGACGGCAGGTGCACGATCAGCGGCACGCGCATGACCTCGGGATACAGAAAAAACGCGTGACCCCAGCGCCCTTCCTCTCCGAGCGAGTCGCCGTGGTCCGACGTGACGATGATCACGCTGTCGTCGTAGAGATGGGCGCGCTTCAGGTATCTGACGAACCGCCCCAGGCAGGTGTCGACCTCGTGCACCCCCGCCGCCACCTTGTCGAAGAATCCCGGATACGTCTCGCCCGGCGGCATGGTCCTCATCGCGGCCGTCGCGATGTGGGCGTTCTGCGGCAGCGCGTAGAAGAACGCGGGGCCGGCGTCCGGTCCGCGGGCGTCGAGCGCACGCTCCAGCTCGCCGAGCGTCCGGCAGGCGTCGAATTCGGTCTTTCCGATCTCCCCGCCGAGCCGCCGCAGCTTCGCGTCGCGGGCGACGTAGTCCTCGACGATGTTGTCGACGGTCATCATCTGGGTGAAATTGTTGGCGTCAACCAGCTTCATCAGCGTGTTGCGCCGCGCAAACGCCGGCTGCTGCACGACGTGGATGATCATGCCGCCCGCCCAGATCGACGGCACCGACATCCCCGTGCCCGAGTAGCGGGTGAACGCGCGCTGGAAGACAAAGCTGTCGGCCGCGAGCTTCCCCATCTCCGGCGTGAACGTCACCGCCGGGTTGTACGCCGACACGTAGTCGCGCCGCATGCTGTCGACGACGAGCAGAAACACGTGCGGCTTCCGGCCCTCGGCCGGCGTGAGCGGGCTGACGAAATCGACGTCGACCGGGTGGACGCGCGGCGGTGGCACGAGCGTCTGCGAGTGCAGGAACGCGTAGTACTCGGCGGTCTCCGCCGAGCGCATCGTCCTGGCGTCGCGAATCAGGCGGAAGGACGGATCGATCGCGGCGTAGCGTTCGAGGACGACACCAGGTTCGACGGTCGCGAGACCGCCGTAGAGCGCGAACGCCGCGAGAGGCGTCGCCGCCATCAGCGACGGATGCCGACGTTCGCGAGGGCGATCGCCAATGGCCGCATAGACCGCGCAGAAAGCGATGAGCCACACGGCCAGCACGCTCAGCTTCTGCATCAGAAAGTTCCAGTCGAACTGTGCGACTGCCGCCGCCATGCCGTAGGCCACGAACGGCAGCACGACGAGGACAGACCACGCCGCGATTCGCGTGCCGCGGCCGACGACGAATCCTGAAAACACCGCGAGAGAATCGGGCGTCGGGGCCAGGGGCTTGGGGCTGGCTGCGGATGCGCGCACGCGCGCGACGCCCGCCCACGTGGCGGCGACTGCAATGCCGAGCGCCGCCGACGCGATCCACGCGTCGCGGCCAGTGAACGCGAGCGATGCGCCGACGAGCCGCGCTTCGACGAGGGCGACGGAGGCCGCCAACAGGCCAACGAAGCCCCAGTACTCCAGCGCGCCCACAAGGCCGAACCGCCCGCCACGACCCACCGCCCGCGCGATCAGCATGACGGCCGCGAACGCCGCGAAGAGCGCCATGAACACGACGAGATCGGACAAGAGCGACGAGAGGAGCCCGATCGCGATGTCCCGCGCGCCCAGCGTGATGCCGATGGCGCGCTTCAGCCGCCATGGAAGGGCGAGCGCGTACATCGTCCACACGGCGAGCGCCGCCACGGCGCAAGCGGCAAGCGCACGCGATCGATCGGCCGGCCGGGTTGCCGCGGCCGGCCAGATCCTGTGGTCGACGATCGCCAGCCACACCGGCACCGCCAGGGCGAGCAGGCCGGTGACGAATGCGCGCTGCGTGTTGCCGATGTCCGCCAGCGGCGCGCGGAACAGCATCGCCACGCCCAGCAGCGCCGTGGCGGCGACATACGTCCGCGCCGCGACCGCCCCGCGTCCGCCGCGAAGCGCCTCCATGAGGGTGAGCAGCGTGATCAGCTGCGTGACCAGGAACAGCCACGGCGTCAGCTTGACGAAGTCGGTCAGCGCCGGCAGCACGTTCGGCTTGATGAACTGAAAGTACGCGAACGGGGTATACGCGAGGAAGCAGTAGCTGCCGACGGCGATGAAGAACGACGCGTTGACGACGCGGGCAACCGCGACGGCGCCAGGGCTACGTCCGATCGCACTCACAGCAGACCCAGATACCTGGTCAGCAGCGGAGAGCCGACAGTCGCGGCGGCCGCGGCGCCCAGCGCCAGAAACGTGCCGAACGGCAGCGCGTACTTCATCCCGCCCCGGCCGCTGACGATCAACGCCACGCCGATGACCGTTCCGCTGAGCGAAGCGAGCATCAGCGTGAGCAGCGTCAGCTTCCATCCCAGGAACGCCCCCACCATCGCCAGCATCTTCACATCGCCCATTCCGAGCCCTTCCTCGTGCCGGACCCGGTAGTACGCTTCCGCCACCCCATACAGCACGCCGCCGCCGACCAGCACGCCAATGAGCGACGCCATCCAACCGGGCTCGGCGAAGAAGCTGAAGACGACTCCGACGATGATCCCGGGCAGCGTGATCGCGTTGGGCAACAGGTGATGTTCCAGGTCGATCGCGAACAGCACGATAAGCGCGCAGCCGAACACGAGGCGCGATGCCAGCAGAACACTCGGACCGTAGTACCACCATGCGAAGCCAAACATCGCCGCGGTCACGGCCTCGATGAGGGGGTAGCGAACGCCGATCGGCGCACTGCACGTCCGGCACCGCGCGCGCAGGACCATCCAGCTCAGGATCGGGATGTTTTCGTACCAGGAGAGCAGCCGGCCGCAATGCGGACAGGCGGACGCCGGCCACACCACGGACTTGTCGAGCGGCAGCCGGTAGATGCACACGTTCAGAAAGCTGCCGAACAGCGCACCGAACGCGACGCCAAAGGCGATCTGAACGGGTCCGGGAAGGCCCTCGAGCGTCAACGCGGCGGCGCCTCGGGCGCGTCGATCTGGCGCGGCTCCTCCGGCAGAGGCGCGAGCGGAGACGAGGCGGCGAGGTGAACCCGGCCCTGTATCAGTTCGTAAGGTGTCCGACTGGGATCCAGCGGCACCCCCGGAACAACCCGCGCCCGTACGACACTATCCCACCCCGAAGGGGCTTGGCCCGCGCCGCGCGCGAACGCATCGACGCGGCGTTGCAGCTCGTCGATGTTGTCGAGCGCGTCGAGCTGCAGCAGCCGGCGCTCCGCGTCCTGACGCAGCCAGTCGATGGCGGCGGATTGACGGATAGCCTCCCACATCGTCCGCGAGGACTGGCGATCACCCCCCTGAGCGAGGGTGGTCGCCGCCAGCGACCGCAGCCACCAGGGGGCGCCGGGCACCTCGCTGGCCCTCTGAAACCAGCCCGCGGCGGCCCGGTAATCGTGGACGTACCAATAGTGCACGAACCCGATGTCCTCCATGTATTCCCACTTATCGGGTTGAGCGCGGATACCCTTTTCGAGGAGCGCCACCGCCAGGTCGGGCCGGCCCGCCCCCCGGGGGTAGGCCTCCGCCAGGAAGACGGCTCCGAAACGATAGGCAATTGTGAACCGGGGATCGAGGCTGGTCGTGATGTCCAGCATCGGATAGAGCAGCGAGAAGTCGTCCGAGGTCGGCACTGCCAGCATCGGTGGCGGCTCCGGCACGCGCGCCTGCGCTTGCAGCCGGCGCTTCGTCCCACCGTAGTACTGAAGCGCCCGTATCCAGTAGCCATCGGCGGTCAGCGCCGTGTAGGCGCCGCTCAACCGGCGGAGCGTCTCCGCCGATCGCATGTACATTGCGTCTTCGTCGGCCTCAGAAACTGGAAAGAGCCGCTCGCGCGTCGCCTGAAGCTGCACCGCGCCCGCCAGCAGCGCCAGCGCGACAAGGATGACGCCCAGCGTCTTCATTTGAAGTCCCGGCGCGAGAACACGAGCATCGAGATGACCAGCAGCATCGCGATGTAGCACGCGGCATAACCGATGGTGACCGCTGCGTAGCCGAGCGGCACCGGCTGCCCGTGGACCACCGCCGCCTTGACGTCGAACTGCGCCAGGTTCGGCAGCACCCAGTACAGCCCTCGCGCCAGCCGCGCCGCGGCCGGCGAGTCGACCGCATCCTGAAAATTGCGCAGGTCGCTGCTGAAGTGTCCGGCGATGAAAAAGCCGAAGGTGAGCGCGGCCGACAGCATCGGCGTCGAGAACGTCGAGAAGAACAAGGCGATGGCCGTCACCAGCATCAGCTCGACGTAGATCAACCCCACCGCCTTGAGCAGCGCCGGATCGAGCGCGGGGGCGTCCCACGAGCGAACGGTCTGCTCCGACACGCCCCACGCCATGTAGAAGAGGACGACGTAGAGCGCCGCCGCCATCACGGCAAGGTTGACGCCAAGCGTCAGCGTCAGGCCGCAGTACTTGCCGAGCACGAGCTGCTGACGATGAATCGGCTTCGCCAGCAGCGAGTAGATGCTGCGACGGTCGACTTCCTTGGAGACGAGACCGATCCCGATGAACACCGCGATGAAGAGGCCGAACACCGAGATCGCGGCGAGGCCGAGGTCCTTGATGATTTTGACGTCCTGCCCCGCGGTGAGCTGGCCGATCAAATAAGAGGCGCCGATCAGCAGGACCGCGAACAGCACCAGGTTGTAGAGCACCTTGTCGCGGACCGATTCGCGAAACACGTTCACCGCGATCGCGACCACGGCCCTCATGCGCCGAGTCCCCGGTTCGACGCCAGCACGTCGGGCGCGGTCACCTGCTCGACGAAAAAATCCTCGAGCGTCTGCCGGACCGGATTCAGCGAGACCAGGTGCGCGCCGGCCCGTGTCAAATCGGCCAGGAGATGCTCGGGCGCCGGTTCGAGCGGCAGATCGAGCATGTAGCGCCCCTCGCCGATGCGCACGGCGCGGCGCACCCGCGATTCGACCGCAGCGAGCGCGTCGTCGCTGACCCCCGCGACCACCAGCTCCCAGCCGCGCGCGCGAAACGCCAGCATGTCGGTCAGCCGGCCGGTGGCAACGAGGCGGCCCTTCGCGAGGATGGCGACGCGGCTGCACAACGCCTCGGCGTCACTCAACACATGCGAGCTGAAGAAGACCGTGCAGCCACGATCACGCAGCGCGAGAATCAGCGCGCGCACGTCGCGCCGGCCCAGCGGATCCAGTCCCGACATCGGCTCGTCGAAAATCACCAGCTCCGGGTCGTTGACGAGCGCCTGCGCGATCCCCACGCGCTGCAACATTCCTTTCGAGAATTTTCTGAGCTGCAGGCGCCGCTCGGCGCCGATGCCGACCTCGTCGAGCAGCCGCGACGCGCGCGCGCGCCGGTCGCCGGCGCGATAGCCAAAGAGACCCGCGAAGTACGTCAGCAGCTCTTCGGCCGTGAGGTAGTCGTAGAAGTAGGGGTTCTCCGGGAGGTAGCC
>Ga0111538_10010390_pt1 | contig 12379 bp, 10 predicted proteins | sample SoiMethybrSBSTD1_FD_79669 | JGI IMG/M metagenome (GOLD analysis project Ga0111538, IMG submission 79669) | Bulk soil microbial communities from a Populus tree surrounding site in Tennessee, USA - Soil MetaG P. TD hybrid SBSTD1 (version 2)... | ecosystem: Environmental > Terrestrial > Soil >...
GAAATCGAACAGACAACGCAGCACGACGTCATTGCCTTTACCACCGCAGTCGCGGAAAAGGTTGGCCCGGCCGCCCGCTGGCTTCATTTCGGGCTCACCTCTTCCGATGTAGTGGACACCGCGCAAGCGCTGCAGATGCGCGAGGCCTGCGATCTGATCCTCAAAGACATGGCCGAGCTGATGGAGGCCGTGCGTGTCCGCGCCGACGAACATCGCCGGACGCCCATGATTGGGCGTACCCACGGTGTTCACGCCGAGCCGATGACGTTCGGACTGAAGCTGGCGTTGTGGTACGCCGAACTCCAGCGCGATCTGGATCGGGTTCAGCGCGCGCGGCAAGTGATCTCGGTCGGCAAAATCTCCGGTGCTGTCGGTACGTTTGCGCACCTCGATCCCGCGATCGAGGGCAGTGTCTGCGCCCGTCTCGACTTACAGCCGGCACCCGTCTCCTCGCAGGTGATTCAACGAGACCGTCATGCTGAATTGATGACCGCGCTCGCAATTACCGCGGCCTCTCTGGAAAAGTTTGCGCTCGAGATCCGTGGATTGCAGAAGACCGAAATCGGCGAGGTCGAAGAACCATTTGGCAAGGGGCAAAAGGGGTCGTCGGCCATGCCCCACAAACGGAATCCAGTCGGCTGCGAACAGATTACCGGTCTCGCACGACTGGTGCGGGCGAACGCGATGGCTGCCCTCGAAAACGTGGCCTTGTGGCACGAGCGAGACATCTCGCATTCGTCGGTCGAGCGGGTCATCCTCCCCGACAGTTTCATCGCCCTCGATCACATGCTGCGGCGCTTCACCCGCATCGTCCGCGGAATGGTGGTTTATCCAGAGCGGATGAGGGAGAACCTCAATCGCTCACGCGGAGTCGTCTTTTCCGGGACGGTTCTTCTCGAGCTGGCCAAGCGAGGGATCTCGCGGGAACAGGCATACGAATGGGTGCAGCGCAATGCCATGCGTTCGTTTCACGAGCAGAAAGATTTCAAATCGCTCCTGCTCGCGGATCCGGACCTGACCCGCGTGCTGTCGCCCCAGGAGATCGAAAAGGCGTTCGATTTGAACGATCAGTTGCGAAACGTCGATGCGATCTTCGATCGCGTCTTTGCTACGGTGCCGGCATGAAAGCTCGAGTCTTTGTCACGCTAAAACCATCGGTGTTTGATCCGCAGGGCCAGACGATTGCCGAGGCCTTGCACTCTATGGGGTACGCGGGGATTGGAGACGTGCGCCAGGGGAAGTACTTCGAGCTCGACGTCGCCGCGAAGTCAGCCGATCAGGCGCGCACGCTGGCCGCAGAGGTCGCCGATAAAGTGCTGGCGAATCCGGTGATCGAGAGTTATAGGGTCGAGATTGAGTAGTTCCCAGTTTCCAGTCTCCAGTTTCCAGGTTTCAACTGGAACAACTGGCAACTGGCAACTGGCAACTGGCAACTAATTATGAAATTCACCATTGTTGTCTTTCCCGGTTCCAACTGCGATCACGATGCGTACCACGCGGCGAAGCATGTGCTGGGGCAGGAGGCGGAGTTCGTCTGGCATAAAGAAACGACGCTGAAAGGGGCCGACGTCGTGGTCCTGCCCGGCGGCTTCTCGCATGGCGATTATCTGCGGACAGGAGCCATTGCCCGGTTCTCCCCAATCATGGAATCTGTCGCCCGGTTCGCCGCCGCAGGCGGACCGGTGCTCGGCATCTGCAATGGATTTCAAATCCTGTGCGAGGCCGGACTCCTGCCGGGCGCGATGCTGCGAAACCGTGACCTGAAGTTTCATTGCGAACATGTCGGCGTTCGCGTCGAGCAGATCGACACTCCGTTCACCTCACTCGCTGCCAAAGGACAAGTGCTCCGCATTCCGATCGCTCACGGGGAGGGCAACTATTTCGCCGAGCCGGACGTCATCGCCGATCTCGAGTCGACTCGCCGGGTGGTTTTTCGCTATTGCGATCCGCGCGGCGAGTTGACCGACGAGGCAAATCCGAATGGAAGCCTGAACCACATTGCTGGTATCTGTAGCGCGACGCGCAACGTTGTCGGATTGATGCCACACCCGGAGCGTGCGTGTGAATCGGTTCTCGGGAGCGCCGACGGGCTGGTGTTGTTCGAGTCGGTTGTCTCGCAGGTGGCGGCACACGGCGCGGTGCCGACGGCCGCGTCATGAGCGCCTTCGATCCCACCGTTCTGGAACGTCACGGCCTCACTCCCGACGAATACCAGCGGATCGTCCGGTCGCTTGGTCGCGAACCGACGCTGACCGAACTGGGGATTTTTTCCGTGATGTGGTCGGAGCACTGTAGCTACAAGAGCTCGCGAATCCACCTGAAAAAGCTGCCGACTGAAGGACCCCGCGTGTTGCAGGGACCTGGGGAAAACGCCGGCGCCGTCGACATCGGCGACGGCATCGCCGCGGTTTTCAAAATCGAATCCCATAACCATCCCTCGTTCATCGAGCCCTATCAGGGAGCAGCCACCGGCGTCGGCGGGATCATTCGTGACATTTTCACAATGGGCGCGCGCCCGATCGCGCTGATGAATTCGCTGCGATTTGGCGAGATGGATGGACCGGATGGCGCGCGGACCCGGCGAATCGTCGAAGGCGTCGTCGCCGGGATTGCCGGGTACGGCAACAGCATCGGTATCCCAACGGTCGGTGGCGAGATCACCTTTGACGATCGCTACGCGGCCAATCCGCTCGTGAACGTGTTTTGTCTCGGTACCGCGCGGGCCGATGCGCTCGTCAAAGGAAGCGCTTCCGGCATTGGCAACCCGGTGTACTACGTGGGGTCAAAAACCGGGCGCGATGGAATTCACGGCGCGACGATGGCGTCGGCGGAGTTCGATGAGAAGTCTGCGGAAAAGCGTCCTGCCGTGCAGGTTGGCGATCCCTTCATGGAGAAACTTCTGCTCGAGGCGTGCCTCGAGCTGATGAAGACCGACGCCCTGATCGGCGTGCAGGATATGGGCGCCGCCGGATTGACCTGCTCGACGTGCGAAATGGGATCGCGCGGCGGGGCGGGGATCGAAATCGATGTCATGCATGTGCCGCAGCGCGAGACCGGCATGACGCCATACGAGATCATGCTGTCTGAATCCCAGGAACGCATGCTGCTCGTGGTCAAGAAAGGACGCGAAGCAGAAGTCGAACGGATTTTTGAGAAGTGGGATTTGCACGCGGCGCACATCGGGGAAGTGACCGACGACGGATTGATGCGGGTCAAAGACCACGGCAAGGTCGTCGCCGAGATTCCAAACAGCGCGCTCGTCGACGCTGCGCCGGTGTACAACCGTCCGACGGTGCGACCCGCCCACCTGGACGAAGTGCAACAGCTCGACCTCGCGTCGTTGTCGCCAGCGTCGGCCTCCGATGTACTCCTCGCACTGCTCGGATCGCCGACGATCGCGAGCAAGCGTTGGGTGTACCGCCAGTACGACCACATGGTTCGCACCAACACGATCGTTCTCGCGGGAATGGGGGCGGGCGTCGTCCGCGTCAAGGGAACGTCGCGCGCGCTCGCAATGTCGGTGGACGGCAATGGCCGCTATTGCTATCTGGATCCCCGCCGCGGCGCCATGCTCGCCGTCGCCGAAGCGTCACGAAATGTCGCCTGCGCTGGAGCCACTCCGATCGGAGCAACCAACTGCCTGAATTTCGGCAACCCCGAACGACCGGAGATCATGTGGCAGCTGGTCGAAGCCATCGAAGGAATCGGAGAGGCGTGCCGGGCGCTGGACGTTCCAATTACCGGCGGAAACGTTAGCCTCTACAACGAAACGAACGGGGAAGCGATTTATCCCACACCTATCCTTGGCGTCGTTGGGGTGATAGACGATGCGACGAAGGTGGTGACGCGCGCGTTTCGAGGTGCGGGAGACGAGATCGTTCTGCTTGGCGAAGGCTTCGGTGAACTTGGCGGCAGTGAATATCTCAAAGTGCTGCACGGGCTCGTGAAAGGTCGTCCGCCCGAATTGGACCTCGACCGCGAGCGTCGTCTCATTGATTTGCTTGGTCGCGCGAGCTCTGCCGGCGTGATTCGATCGGCCCACGACTGCGCCGACGGTGGTATTGCCGTGACGCTGGCGGAATGCGCCTTCGACACCGGCGGAATTGGCTGCGAGATCGACCTTCCAGGGTTGAAAGACGCGCCCTCAGCCGCCACGTCAATCAACGATATTCGTGTTCTTTTCGGCGAATCCGCTTCGCGTGTCGTTGTTTCCGTGCGTCCAGCGGATCGATCGGCCCTGATGCAGCTCGCGCAAGCCGCCGGTGTACCGGCGAAACTCATCGGCACGGCCGGCGGATCGCGTCTCGTCTACCGAATTGCTGGCCGTACGGTCGTCGACTTTGCCGTCGATGCCGCGGAACGGATCTGGTCGACGACGATTGGTCATCACTTCAAAGGCAGAGCAGCGTAAAATAACCGTACTCACCGCCACGTTCGAGCAGGCAGTCGCAGGACAACTCTGAACCCATGCTGGACAAATTCAAGGACGAATGCGGCGTTTTCGGAATCTTCGGCAATCCCGAGGCCGCCAACCTGACGTACCTCGGCTTGTACGCGCTCCAGCATCGTGGCCAGGAGAGCGCCGGCATCGTGACCTCCGACGGCGCACGCATCAGGGCAATGCGTGGCATGGGACACGTCGCCGATGCATTTGACGAGCAGACGTTTCACGACCTTCCTGGTCATCTCGCGATCGGTCACACACGCTACTCAACCGCCGGCGAGAGTCGTCTCGCGAACGCGCAGCCGTTCTTGATCGATTGCGCGCACGGACAAATTGCCGTCGCCCACAATGGCAACCTCGTCAACGCAGGAGAACTGCGCGACGATCTCGTTCGTGATGGCGCGATCTTTCAGACCAGCAGCGACACCGAAGTTCTGCTGCATCTCTATGCGCGCTCAAAAGCGCCCTCGGTCGAAGGTGCGCTGATCGATTCGGTCTCCCAGATCCGCGGCGCGTTTTCCCTCGCCTTGCTCACCAAGGATCGCTTGATTGCCGTCCGCGATCCGAACGGTTTCCGTCCGCTCGCGCTCGGCCAACTCGGCGACGCCTGGATTGTGTGTTCTGAAACGTGCGCGCTCGACTTGATTGGTGCGTCCTACGTGCGCGACATCGAACCTGGAGAGGTTCTGGTCATCAGCGACGGCGGACTTCGCTCGATCAAGCCGTTTCCTCCCTCCCAGTTGTCCCAGTGCGTGTTCGAACACGTCTACTTCTCGCGGCCCGACAGCTACGTATTCGGTCGCAGCGTCAATGACGTTCGGACCGAACTTGGCCGCGTGCTCGCGCGTGAGGCTGGCGTTCCGGCGGACGTCGTCGTGCCGATTCCCGACTCGGGTGTGTGCGCCGCGACCGGATACGCTGAAGAAGCCAAGCTGCCGCTGCGCATGGGCCTGATTCGCAACCACTACGTCGGCCGCACGTTCATTCAGCCACAGCAGTCGATCCGTCACTTTGGCGTGAAGGTGAAGCTGAATCCGGTCAGGAGCATTCTCGAAGGCAAACGCGTCGTCCTGCTCGATGATTCGCTGGTCCGCGGGACGACGAGCCGCAAGATCGTCAAAATGGTCAAGGCTGCCGGCGCAAGCGAGGTGCATTTGCGAATCAGCTGTCCGCCGACGATCTCGCCATGCTTTTACGGGGTGGATACACCGAGTCGGGCCGAGCTGATTGCGTCGACGCATACCATCGACGAAATCCGCAAGTACGTGGGCGCCGATTCGCTTGCCTACTTGAGCCTCGAAGGACTGCGTTCGGCCGTCGGCGCCGGTCATCAGTCCTACTGCACGTCGTGCTACACCGGGGTCTACCCGGTGTCGTTCCCGCGCGATGAACACGCCTACTTGCAGCTCGCGTTGAAAGCCGTCGACTGAAGATTCATGCGAGCAGTCGCCGTTCTGGTTGCAGCCATCGCGCTTGGAGCGATCGCCGGCGTTGCCGCTCAATCGCCAACCGCTGGACGGGCTGCGGCGCCGCGTGCGGAGACGGCGCGTGAGACTTCTCTCAGTACTGAACAGATAAAGGCAGCGATCGATCGCCTCGGCACGATCGATTACGCGGCGCGAACGGCTGCCGCACGCGCGCTTCGCCGGGCGCCGGTTGCGACTGTGGCACCCGCGCTGGTTGACGCCGTCTCACACCACGCCGATGGGTATGTGCGTTTCCGCGCGTTGGTACTGCTCTCGGGAATGAACGACCCTCGCACCCACGACGTGATGGTGCAGTCGCTCTCGTCACCAAACGATCGGCTTCGCGCCGCCGGCTACGCCTACTTCGAGCACAATCCGGACCCGCAGCTGGTTGCGCGGATGCTTGCCGCGCTGTCGACCGAGTCCTCGGAGACGGTGCGTCCGGCTTTGACACGAACGCTCGCCGCGTACGGAACCGATCCCAAGGTTCGCGAGGCGCTGACCGGGTTCGTGATCAAGGGACAGGATTTTTTTCGCAGCGCGGTCATCGAGGCCATTGGCGACTACAAGGGTGCCTATGCACTTCCGTCGTTGATCCAGGTTGCAAAGCTGGACGGGCCGCTGCAAGACGATGCGGTGTTGGCCATTGGCAAAATCGGCGACAAGAAATCCGTCGAGACACTTGCGGCCCTCCAGAGAACCGCGCCGCGAAGCGTTCAGCCGACCATTGCTACGGCGATCTGCTTGCTCGGCATCAATTGCTCCTCGCACCAGGGCTATCTCGAGCAGTCGTTGAAATTCTCGATGGAAACCGAGGGCTTTCGTGATTTGCTTCACGGCTCCACCCGAGGGCTTGGCGCCCTCGCGATTGCCGGGAACACCGAGGCGCTGCTGCTGTTGATCGACAACGGTGGACCCAGCCACGATCCGGCGCGTGCGGCGATTGCGCTGGCACTCGGCGCCGTCGCGCTTCGCAATACGCCGCTCTTTCTCAAGGTGCTGCAGTCGCAGCCCGACCCCAAACCGGCGATCGCTTTACTTGGCGAAGCGTTCGACATGCTCGAGGAAGATCTCGAAGAAGAACGTTTCTATGTGACAGTCCGACGCGGGTATTGGGCGGCGGCGGAAAACGCACCGGCAAGGAAGCTTGCCGAGACGTTGATTCAAACGCTCGACTTCTAATGGACTACAAGCAGGCCGGCGTCGACATCGAAGCAGGCAATGAGGTCGTGCGCCGAATCCGCGCGCTCGCCAAGAGCACGTTCACACCCGGCGTGCTTTCCGAGATTGGATCGTTTGGCGGACTCTTCCGGCTCGATGCGGCGGCGATCACCGATCCCGTGCTTGTCGCCAGCGCCGACGGTGTCGGAACCAAACTGCGCGTCGCATTTCTGACTGGCATTCATCGAACCATCGGCGTCGATCTTGTCAACCATTGCGTCAATGACATTCTGGTCCAGGGCGCTCAGCCGCTCTTTTTTCTCGACTACCTTGCGACCGGCCGATTGAATCCAGATGTCGCGGTGGAAATCGTCGAGGGCCTCTCCACGGGCTGCCGTGCGAATGGGTGCGCGCTCCTTGGCGGCGAAACCGCGGAGATGCCAGGTTTCTACGGAGACGGTGAATACGACGTGGCGGGATTCATCGTCGGTGCTGTCGGCCGTGATCGGTTGATCGATGGTCGAAACATTCGCGCCGGCGATGCACTGGTCGGTCTCCCATCCTCTGGCCTTCACACGAACGGGTATTCCCTGGCGCGTCGAATCGCGTTCGAGCTTGCTGGTCTTCGGGTCGATTCCTTCGTGCCCGAGCTCGGTGCCACGATTGGTGAAGCGCTGCTCGAGCCGCATCGGTCGTATTTGCCCGTGATCCGGCCGCTGCTTGCGTCGGGGCTGATTAAGGGAATGGCGCACATTACCGGCGGCGGCATTACGGACAATCTGCCGCGGATTTTTCCTGAAGGCACTTCCGGCGTAATCGATCGGTCGACCTGGGATGTTTCGCCAGTTTTTCAATGGCTGCAGCGAACTGGCAATGTTCCCGACGAAGACATGCTGCGAACGTTCAACATGGGAATTGGGCTGATTGTCGTGTGTGATGACGCGAATGCCGATCGTCTGATCGCAGCGCTCGCGGGCGCGGGCGAACCCGCTGCCGTGCGCATCGGCCGCGTCGAGGCCGGGCAGCGGACTGTGAGGTACGTTGCCAGCTGACGGCACACGCGAACCACCAACAGCGGCCCGCCAACCACGACGAATCGGGGTACTGATCTCTGGCCGCGGCAGCAATCTTCAAGCGCTAATCGACGCGATTGCTCACGGCTCCCTCAACGCCGAGATTGCTGTGGTGATTTCCAACCGGGCGGACGCAGGCGGCCTCGACCGCGCCCGCGCGGCCGGCATCGAGACCTTGGTACTCGATCACCGATCCTTTAGCTCGCGCAACGAATATGATGCGGCGATTGCGCAGGAACTTCGCTCCCGACTCGTCTCACTCGTGTGCCTTGCCGGCTTCATGCGGCTGATTGGCCCGCGGTTGCTCGAGGAATTCCCGCAGGCAATTCTCAACATCCACCCCTCGCTGCTGCCGGCGTTTCCGGGAGTCGACGCCCAGCGTCAGGCTCTCGATCATGGCGTCAAGGTCACCGGTGCGAGCGTGCACATTGTCACGGGTGAGCTCGACGGCGGTCCCATCGTGCTTCAGTCCGCCGTGCCGGTCCGCGACGACGACACGGTGGACCTGCTGTCGGCGCGCATTCTGATCGAAGAGCACCGGCTCTATCCCGAGGCCGTCCGTATCATGCTCAATGGCGGATGGAGGCTCGAGGGGCGGCGCTTCCTCCGCTAACTGTCCTTTACCACACCCCTGGGATCAGCCGGTGAGGAACGCGTTGCGCATACGCCGTGTAGCCCTCGAGATGCGCACGTAAGAACGCGTCTTCGAAAAACGCGCGCCTCACGACCAGCATCGACATGACGGCGCCAATCGCGACGGCGAGCCACGAGCCGAGCGCGAGACCACTGACCGGAGGAACCAGTAGCAGACCGGCGTAGCCAGGGTGGCGGACGATGCTGTAGGGGCCGGTGTCAACGACCCGGTGACCGCGATCGGCCTGGATTCGGACGACCGCGGAGAAGAATCGGTTCTCACGCATCGCGCGGTAGAACGTCAGGAATCCTGCGGCCATCGCGGCAAGCGCGAACGCGCGCACGGCTGGCGGCGGTGCCGCCGTGAGATGCCATCTTCCCGTATCCAGTGCGCCGACGACGATGTGCGCCAGTGCGGTGAGTCGGATGAAGGTGAGGCCGACGCGATCGGCGCTTGCAGTCGGCGGGCGATAACGCTCTTTCGCGAGGTCGTCATCGATTCCGGAGAAGGCATAGGCCGAGGTCGTCGCCCAGACCGCCACATACGCCCACAACCAGAGATCCCGCCAGGTTCCCGCGAGCAGAAAGACCACCGCTGTGATGAGAGAGGTTCCGAGCATCCAGATTTTCAGACGGCTCGCCATGTTCTTTCCTTCTTTTACTAACAATAATTTGTTTTTTGATTAATCAAAAAACCGCCGAGCCGATTATGCGCCATTTCACACTGGGACGCAAGCGGCCGGGCTAACCCTTAGCCTTCGACAGGTCGAAGGGTCAGAACCGCGACTTCAGGCGGACAATTCAGGCGGACCGGGACGTAGACGGTTCCCACGCCCCGGCTGACGAAAATTCGGGTGTTGTCACGCCGTCCGGCTCCCGCAATGACCGGGAATTCACGCGCGGCAACCGCGCCAATGCCTGGCAGGACGATTTGTCCGCCGTGCGTATGGCCGCTCAGCACGAGCGGAATGGCCAGCGCCGCCGCTTCGATCAACCGCATGGGCGTGTGGGCGAGGAGGATCACGTTCGGTGAGGCGCCGCGGAGCACGTAGGCGATTTCAGAAGGTTTGCGCGTCCAGAATCGAATGCCCGCAAGATCGAGTGTTTCGCCGCGGATCGTCAAACGTGTCCGCGCGTCACGCAGAACGACGAACCCCTTCGCCGCGAGCGCCGGCGGCATGTCGTGATCGTTATCGTGATTGCCGAGGATCGCGAAGACGCCTTGAGGCGCCGATAACGGCGCGAGTGCGTCAGCGGCCGGCTCGACGAACCGTCGATCGCCCCAGGTGACGTAGTCGCCGCCGAGAATGATCAGGTCGGGCGACTGCGCCATCAGCAGTTGCACCGCCGCATCGATCAAGTCGTGGGTGACGGTATCGCTCCGATGGAGATCGGTCAGGAGACCGATGCGCAGCCCCGACAACGCCGGCGGCAGTCCCGAGACATCGACCGTCTCGCGAGTCAGCCCGATCCGGAAGCGTTCGTACAGGTAGCCATGCGCGACCGCGCCGGCGCTGATCCCGATTCCGGCAGCGGCGAATCCCTTCAGGATGGCTCGCCTGGTGACGGTCCGAGATGAGTCGGACTGGGACATCGGGCGCTATGTTAGCGCGGCAGGTGGAGATCCCCGCGAGCGGACGAAATTGCAGCGGGAATCAGCGGGTCGCTACCACGGGAGTCTCGCAGCGGTCTCACGATATAGTACGAGCCAGCGGCTGGCGGACAACCGCTCCCGGACAACGGATGAACACGGAACGAACGGATCTTCACGCGGAACTCGAGTGGCGGGGGATGGTGTCGGAGAGCACCGATGGCGTGCGTGACGCGCTGCTCGCGTCTCCGCTGACCGCCTACATTGGTTTCGACCCCACCGCTTCCAGTCTTCACGTCGGGTCGCTCCTCACCGTCATGGGGCTCGCGCGCCTGCAGCGATTCGGTCACACGCCAATCGCGATCGTCGGCGGCGGCACCGGCATGATCGGCGATCCAAGCGGCAAGTCGCAGGAACGCGTCCTGCTGTCGAGCGCTGATGTGGAGAAGAACGTCGCCGGCATCCGGGCGCAGCTCGAGAGGTTTCTCGATTTCGACGCACCTCGCAACGCCGCGCGGATCGTCAACAACGCCGACTGGCTCGGCGCGATCGATGTTCTGTCGTTCCTTCGCGACGTGGGCAAGCACTTCACCATCAACTACATGTTGCAGAAGGAATCGGTCGCCCGCCGGCTGGAAAGCGAGGAGGGCATTTCCTATACCGAGTTCAGCTATCTGGTGCTGCAGGCGTACGACTTTCTGCAGCTGTTCGATCGCTATGGCTGCACGCTACAGATGGGTGGCAGCGATCAGTGGGGAAATATCACCGCAGGCATCGAGCTCATTCGCAAGCTGCGAGCGCAGAAAGCACACGGCCTGGTCTGGCCGTTGATGACCACAACGACCGGTGTGAAGTTTGGCAAGACTGAAGCGGGTGCCGTGTGGCTGGATGCGGATCGCACCACGCCATTTCATTTCTATCAGTTCTGGTTGAACACCGACGATCGTGACGTCGTCCGGTATCTGAAGTGCTTCACATTTCTGTCGCGCCGCGAGATCGAGGTGCTGGAACGTGCGACGCGTGAGAAGCCGGAAGCGCGAGAAGCGCAGCGCGCGCTCGCGCGTGAAGTGACGTCGCTGGTGCACGGCGCCGCGCAAGTGACGCGAGCCGAGCGCGCCGCCTCGGTGCTCTTCAATGACAACCTGACGGCCGCGGATGTGGATGACGTCTTGATGGTGCTGGCGGATGCGCCGTCGACCGAGATGACGCTGACCGATCAGGGGGTCTCGCTCGTCGAACTGCTGGCGACCGTGAAGCTTGCCGCATCGCGCAGTGAAGCGACGCGTCTCATCAAGAGCGGCGGCGTCTACGTGAACAACGTCCGAGCGAGCGACGAGAAGGCGTTGCTGACGTCAGCCGATGCGATTGCGGGTCAAGTGATTGTGCTTCGGAAGGGCCGTCGGGATCAGCACGTCGTTCGGCTGAGACGGTAGAGACGAATCGTCGCGAGGTGTCGCGCGGCCGCTGAGGTCGAGTGTCGCTCGGCAGTACGTCATTCAAACGTGCAGCGCGGGGTTGACACCGGTCAGACGGCCGCGTATATTGGTTCTCACGGAGCGTGACCCGGCTTAGTCAGGCCGGACAATTTGCTCAGTCACCATCGAGCAAATTTTTTTTCCGCCAGAGAAAGTCCTTCAGACTCCGCAATCCCTAGCCGTTTCCGGCGGCCGTTCAGTGGCTCGATGAGTGCTGCGCGCGGTCGTGAAATGGCGATGCCGCGCCGAGAAAAAATGAGCGGACGGGGATTGACAGGAGACGGAATCTTCTAGTAAGATTGGAAGGTTCCCCTGAAAGAGAAAAACGTGGAGGGAACGTTCCGCTTCGGTCGACCAACCGAAGCAGCAATCCCGGTTCTTTGAAAACTAGATAGAACGTGCAAGCACTTACATCCGCCGGAGCGCCGTAAGGCGCAACGGTGGAAACCCGTCGAGTATCAGCGGGTGGCGCAGCGATGCGCGGGGTCGCAAGGCCGCGCGACGCAACGTTCATGCAGGGTGTAGTTCACCAGGCA
>Ga0111538_10010391_pt1 | contig 12379 bp, 12 predicted proteins | sample SoiMethybrSBSTD1_FD_79669 | JGI IMG/M metagenome (GOLD analysis project Ga0111538, IMG submission 79669) | Bulk soil microbial communities from a Populus tree surrounding site in Tennessee, USA - Soil MetaG P. TD hybrid SBSTD1 (version 2)... | ecosystem: Environmental > Terrestrial > Soil >...
CCGCCCGGATCGAGCTCCTCGCGGATCAGCCGCAGCTCCTCGACCGTCGGCTGCGGCGTCGCCGCGACATCATCGGCGACCTTCACCTCCCAGCCGATCGACGAGCGCACAGCCTCGAGTGTCGCGCCCGGGTGCAGTGACACGAGGCGCATCTCGCCGGTCTCGTCGAAGTCGTAGATGCCGAGGTCGGTCACGACGACCGTCGGGCCACGCCCGAGCCAGCCGCCCTCACGACGGATGCGTTCCGCCTCCTCGGCGCCGCCGAGATTGCCCGGCGACGTACGGAAATCGATCGTGTCGACGAACGAACGCGCCGACTGCCGCATGATCACGAAGACCTGGCGCGCGTTGATGGCGATCTCGCATGCGCCACCGCTTCCGGGCAGGCGCGTCTTCGGGCGGTCGTAGGGACCGATGACTGTCGTGTTGATGTTGCCGAACCGGTCGATCTGGGCCGCACCGAGGAACCCGACGTCGACCAGGCCGCCCTGCAGGTAGTAGCCGAACAGCTCGAGCATGCTGACGACCGCGGTCGATCCGGTGACGATGGTCGGGTCGCCGATGCTGAGCGGCAGGCGCTGCGGTCGCGCCCCGAAGACGCCCGCCGCGTAGACGAGCTCGAGCGCCGGAGCGACGGTCCGTTGGGCCAGGTTGACCGCGATGTTCGGCAGACCGACGCCGACGAAGCAGACACGTTGGCCCTCCAGCGCGCGCGCCGCGGCCACGATCATCATCTCGGACGCGCTGAACGTCGCCTCGGTCACGGGATGTCCTCGATCGAGGTGAGAACGGTCTTACCGAGACGGCGCGCGACGTCGACCATCCGGTCCGCGCCCTCGGACGCGCCACCGATCCGCAGCACGCCGTCGCAACGTGCCAGTACCCGTTCCGCGACGGGATGGAAGATCTCGCTGAACGGATCGCCGCCGGTGTCATCGCGCTCGGCCTGCTCGATGAGCGGCAGGGCGAACCACTCCCCGAGGACCGGCACGTGGCCGCGACGGTACAGATCGAGGGCGACCCGGGTCATGGCCTCGACGTTCGCCGCGATCCTGTCCGGATCGCCACCCGTTCCGGAGCGATACGGTCCGGCCACGAGGATCATCAGCGGCTCGCTCATCGATACGACCCGTAGTCGACCGTGCCGGACGGAGCGCTCTCACTCGGGCGCAGGGAAGCCACGCGCTCGGAGCCGAGCTTTTCCAGGTAGGCAGCCCGATCGTCCAGGTCGTACACCCACTCCAGAAGCCAAGCCTGGATCTTCTCTTCGTCGCGCGAGATGGGATCCCAGTCGAGGTAGAAGCGGTTGTCGCGGTCGTACGCACCTTGCACGTACGAGGGATGCGCGCCCCACGGCTCGACCACGACCGCATCGACGATGAGCCCAGGGATGATCGTCCGGTTCGGATCGGCTCGGATCACGTCCTCATCGACCAGCTCCTCGACGACGACGACGACCCGATCCGCCGCGAAGGCCACTTCCTTCTGGCAGCCGAGCAGCCCCCACACTTGGGTGTCGCCCGCGGTCGACGCGCGTTGGGCATGGACGATCGCGACGTCGGGCTTGAGCGGCGGCACCGCGTAGACCGTGCCGTCGCCGTACGGCGAGGCGATGGGCCGGATCTGCGGGTTCGCGACCGGCATGTCGGTCTCGAAGTACGAGCGGAGCGGAAAGAACGGCAGGTTCATCGCGCCGGCGGTGTAGCGGCCGACCATGCCGAAGTGGCTGTACTCCTCGATCGCCAGCGGCTCGTCGGGGATCTCACCCTCGATCCGCCGGCGGATCGCGCCAAGACCGCCGACGCCCGGGTTGCCGAGCCAACTGAACACGAGTTTCGACGCGACGCCACCCGCGATCATCTGGTCGTAGATGAGGTCCGGCGTGAGTCGCGCGAGCGTCAGGTCGCGCCGGCGCTGACGGATGATCTCGTGGCCCGCGGCGAACCCGATGAGGTGGGTGAAGCCCTCGATCGCGACCGTGTCGCCGTCCCGGACCAGCTCGGCGATGGCGTCGCGCATCGACGCGACCTTCGACGTCATCCGGCGGCTTCGACTCCGGTGATCGCGCCGGCCTCGGACGCCGCGTCGAGCACGCCTGCATCGTCGCCCGCGACCTCTGCGACCGCCTCGGCGAAGATCCGCAGGGCTGTCGCCATCTGCACCTCCGTGACGACGAGGGCCGGCGACATCCGCACGGTCGAGACACCGCATTCGAGGATTAGGAGCCCGCGCTCGAAGCACGCCCACTGCGCCTCTTCGGCATGCTCTGGCGTGTCGAACTCGACGCCGAGCATCAACCCCTTCCCGCGCACGTCGCGGACGAGGCCGTCGTATCGATCGGCGAGGCGCCGGAGGTCGGCGACCGCCTGTTCGCCGCGAGCGGCGGCGTTGGCGATCAGACCGCCCTCGAGCAAGTCGATCGTCGCGAGCGATGCGGCACAGGCGACGGGGTTGCCACCGAACGTCGAGCCGTGGGTGCCCGGACCCCAGGCCTCCATGATGTCGGCGCGGGCGATCATGGCGCCGAGCGGCATGCCGCTGGCGATGCCCTTGGCGGTCAACAGGATGTCGGGCTGGACACCCCAGTGCTCGACCGCCCACATCCTGCCGGTCCGACCCGCGCCCGACTGGATCTCGTCGGCGATGAGCAGGATCCCGTGCCGGTCGCAGATCTCGCGCAGGCCCTGCAGGAAGCCGTCCTCGGGGACGATGTACCCGCCCTCGCCCTGGATGGGTTCGACGATGATCGCCGCGACCTCGTCGGCCGGTGCGAGCTTGTCGAACAGCACCTCGTCGAACCAGCGCAGGTCGTTGACCGTGCCGTACGGAGCGTGGAACACGCCGGGCAGCAGCGGCCCGAACCCGGCGTGGTACTTGGCCTTGCTCGCGGTAAGGCTTACGGCGCCGTAGGTCCGACCATGGAATGCGCCGAGGAACGCCACGATGTACGGCCGCTTCGTCGCGTGGCGCGCGAGCTTGATCGCCGCCTCGACCGCCTCCGCCCCCGAGTTGCCGAGGTAGGCGCGAGCCGGTCCATCCATCGGAGCGATCTCAGCCAGGCGCTTGCAGACCTCGGGATAGATCGGTAGGTAGAAGTCCGCCGCAGAGAAATGGATCAGCTCGGCAGCCTGCTCCTTGATCGCGGCGACCACCTGCGGGTGGCTGTGGCCGGTCGAGTTGACCGCGATACCGGCCGCGAAGTCGAGGAAGAGATTGCCGTCGATGTCTTCGACCGTGAGGCCCTCCCCGCGGACCGGCACGATCGGATAGGCGCGCGGCAGGCTCGGCGATGTCCACGACTCATCGAACGCGACATGGGCCCGCGCCTTCGGGCCCGGAAGCTCAGTGACGATGTCCGGGACGGGACGCCCGCGATCGATCCAACCTGGCTCGGACACGCTCACCTCGACTCGACGGATGGTCCACGACTGCATAAGGCTTATGCAGACTGGATACTCGCGCCGGAGTATAGCGAGCGGTCAGGCGAGCTGAAGGAGCTGGCTCAGCGCGTGGTGCGGGGTCGCACCCGACCGGCGAACAGACCGACAAGGAGGCCAGCGACCCCGACCAGCACGAGCGGGGCGACGGGCATCAGACGGGCGCCAGCGGTGCCTCGGTCTGTCGAGTCGGAGACGTGGCGTCGGCGCTGGTGGCCGCGGGGTGCGGCGGCACCCTCCCCTGATCCGATGACGATCGCGCCGATCATGCGGCGGATCGTCGAACCATGTCCCCCGTACCGGCTGGACACAGGACGTTCCCTGTCGGATCGATGTCTTCGACACGCGCGTAGACGGCCGGCCTGCGCGCCGACCGCCTACGCCTGGTCGCGGGGACGAGGTCGGGCTTAGGTACCCGCGCGCTCGCCGCGACCGTGCTCCTGCAGCGCCGGGTCATTCAGCGCGCCCCCAGCGATGCTGGCTCCGGTCCCGCCACGCTCGCCGCGACGTTGCTCGTCGAGACCTGCGCCCGTGGAGAGCGCTGGACTCGACCCCGTCGCGGGGATGGTGACGCGCGGGTTGCTGGGCGCAGTGATCGACCTAGGGGCGGCCGGGACTCCGTCGGGGATGTTCACGTACCCGCTGGTGCTCGGCCCGTACTGCGCGGCCGCGGCGGGCGCGGCGTCGGAGATGTTCATGTACCCGCTGGTGCCAGGCCCAGCTGCGGCAGCCGTGGCTTGATCGGCCGCCTGGGCCGTCATGTGGATGTTCACGTACGGATTGCCAGGCGCCGACGGTGGGATCACACCGTTCGAACGCAGCTGCAGCTCGGTGGGCTGGCGGCCTGCGGCATATGCCCGAAGCGATCGCACGTCCGTCGGGTTGCCAGCGGTCGAGACCGTCGACGCCGCCTGGTCAGCCACGGGGCCGGTCTGGCCGAGGCCCGCGCCGAGGGCGACGCCGATCAGCAGTCCGACCCCGACGCAAACAGCCGCCACGGAACCTGCGGCAAGGGTGGGATGGATGGTCCGCGTCCGCGTTACCGTTGCATTCGTCGCCATCGTGTGCCTCCAGTCCCTCACGCCCGATCACCTGTCGGGCTGTGCTACTGTATGGCTACACCATAACACACTGTGTCAAGGGAGTGAAACACTTTTCTTTGACGGACGCCTTGTCGGAACTGCGACTCGATCCATCCTCCGATCTCACGATCGTCGGGCAGATCCGGATGCAGCTCACGCTCCTCATCGCGGACGGGCGGCTCGAGCCAGGATCTCGGTTGCCTGCCGTACGGGTGTTGGCGGATGCCCTGGAGGTCAACGTCAACACGGTGCGAGCGGCGTACGGGAAGCTGGAGGAGGACGGCATCGTCGCCACTCGGCATGGCGTCGGCACGATCGTGCAACCACTCGCTGGCGGGACGCTCCGGGGCGGCGGCACGCGGTATCTCAGCAATACCGTCGGCGTGATCATCGCGGGACTCGACCCGTTCTATCTCGAGCTCCTGCGTGGCATCGAGTCGAAGGCCGAGCAGCAAGGGACGCTGATCCTGATCGTCGCCGCGCACGATACGGCGGACAGGGCTACGGCCGCGATCCGACAGCTGGCCGCGCGTGGCGCCGACGGGATCATCGCGGCATCGATCGGGTGGCCCGAACGGGGCACCCCGGAGAGCTCGCTTCCACCGATCGTCTATGTCGACCAGCCGGATCGGAAAGGCGAGACGCTGGTCTTCGACGCCGAGCGAGCCGGGTATGACCTGACTCGGCACGTGCTCGAACATGGGCATGCGCGGATCGGGTTCGTGAGCCCACCGCTCGAGTGGCCCAATCTGGGGCCCATATTCGACGGTCATCGGCGGGCGTTGTCAGAGGCGAACCTCGGTGATGAGTCCACGGAGCTCGCCATCGTCGAAGACTTCGGCGTCGCCGCCGGACGACGTGGGCTGCGGGAGCTTCTGGAACGGCCGGATCGGCCGACGGCGATCATCGCGATGAGCGCGCTGCTTGCTGTAGGCGTGCTAGAGGAGGCTCGTCAGCACGGCTTCGACGTTCCAGGCGATCTCGCGATCTGCGGCTACGGCGACATCGACGTCACCCGGTCGACACATCCGCCGCTGACCATGATCTCGCTTCCGGTCTTCGATGCCGGCGTGGCGGCGATCACCGCCCTCCAACGGATGATCGCAGGCGAGCTCAAGCGACCCGAACGGCTCGTCTTCGAGGGGACGCTCGAGGTCCGCGAGAGCTGCGGCCTCCACCCGATATGAAGGCGGCCGCCAGGGACTGGTAGATCGGCCGCCGACGGCGCAGGCTCGTCGACGAAACCTTAGTCGACGATGGTCTGGGACTGCTCGCGCATGAACTGTGCTACGTAGTACATGGAGAGTCCTGCTTTGCCGGTCGAGCCGCTGCCCTTCCAGCCGCCGAATGCCTGGATGCCCGGCCACGCGCCGGTCGTCGCACCGGCTCGTCGGTTGACGTAGAGCACGCCTGCCTGGATCCGGTCCATGAACTGCTGGACCTCGCCCTGGTCCTCGCTGTAGACGCCGGCGGTGAGCCCGTAGACCGTGTCGTTCGCGAGCGTCAGGGCTTCATCGAGCGAGTCGACGGCTTGGACTGCCGTGAGCGGTGCGAAGAACTCGTCGCGGAACACCCGATGGTCGGCTGATAGCCCGCCGATCACGGTCGGCTCGACGAAGAACCCGCGCGCCTTGTCGCCGTCGCTCAGCCGCTCGCCACCGATGAAGACGCGTCCATCGCGCCGCGCCTCGCTGACGGCTTGCTGATGTCGGTCGACCGCTCGCTGATCGATGATCGGACCGAGCCAGTTCGCGCGGATGACGGGATCGCCGATCGTGATCGACTCGGTCTTCTCGACCAATAGCCGGACGAGCTCGTCGTGGACAGGCCGCTCGACGTAGACGCGCGAGTTCGCGGAGCACTTCTGCCCACCGAACCCGAAGGCCGAACGCATGATCCCCTCGGCCGCCTCATCGAGGTCGGCGTTGCGCGTGACGATCGCGGGGTTCTTGCCGCCCATCTCGACGATGCACGGCCGTGGCCACGTCTTCGAGAACGATCGGAAGAGCTGCATGCCGACCGCGTACGACCCGGTGAACACGATGCCGTCGATGCCCGGGTGATCCTGGAGCGCTTGCCCGACGGTCTCGCCGGGACCCATCACCAGGTTGACGACGCCCTGCGGGACACCGGCATCGATGTACGCCTGCAGCATGTTCTGCGCCGACAGCGGTGACGCCGACGACGGCTTGATCACGACCGTGTTGCCGGCCATCATCGCGGCCGACGACGGGCCTGTGGCCAGCGCCATCGGGAAGTTGAATGGGCTGACGACGGCGAAGACGCCGTGTGGTCGCAGGACCGACTTCGTGTGCACGGCGGTGTCCCCGAGATTGCCCATCGGGTGTTCGTAGCCGTCGTTGTCCTCCATCGTCTGGGCGTAGTAGCGGATCAGGTCCGCCGACTCCTCGATCTCACCGAGCGACTCGATCCGGTTCTTGCCGACCTCGTAGCTCTGTGCGGCGGAGTACTCGAAGAGACGGTCGCTGATCAGCTCCGCGGCGCGCCGCAGGATCGCCAGGCGCTCTCGCCAGGGCGTCGCGGCCCAGGCCGGCTGCGCCCGCCGAGCCGCGGCGACCGCGTCATCGATGTCGGACGGCGTTCCCGTCGCGAACGTCCCGAGCAGAATGTCCGAGTCGATCGGCGAGCGAGCCTCGAAGGTCGACACGCCGTCACGCCATGCGCCGTCGACGTAGTTCTGGTGGTACGCACCGAGCTCACCGCGGACCTTGGTCGCGGCCTCCTCGAACCCGGCGTGCAGCTCCTCGTTGTCGGCGCGCAGCGTCGCGTAGGTGACCTTGATTCGCGGCTTGGCCTCGGACGTCATCGTGGCTCCTCGTGTGTTCGTCGAAAGGTCGTCACTCAGGGTCGTCCAGTCTACGTCCGAGTACGACGGCCGGGCGGACGCGTCAGCCCGCTGGCGCCGGCTGGACCTGGCCTTCGGACTGCGCGGCAGCCGGTGGATCGAGTGCCTGGACGGTCAACCACGACGCGACGGTCGCGAAGACCGCGCCGGCGATCGCATCGAAGCCGCCGGAACCGACGAGGAGCGCCGCGAACAGCATCGACGTCACCACCAAGCGCGTCTGTGCGGCCATCCCTGCCGCGCATCCGATCGCGATCGCGAACGTTGGTGACGTCCCGAACAGCTCGACGGCGAATGCGGCGACGTTGACGCCGAGGAACACGGCCGGAAAGATCGGCCCGCCCCTGAAGCCCGTCGCGAGGCTTACCGCGTACGCAGCGGCCTTTGCGATGACCAGGACCACGAGTGCGATGAGGGACGACTCCGAGACGAGTGCCGGGATCGAGGCTTGCCCTGAGAAGAGCACGTCATCGGGCGCGACGCCGAACACGGTCGCCAGTTGGGCGAGTGCGCCGACCGCCAACCCGCCGAGCAGGAGCGCCGCGACGAGTCCTACTCGGCCGTCACCTTGACGACCGTCCTGAAGTGCGGCGACCCGCTTGGCGGCACGGTTGATCGCCACGATCAGCGCGGCGGTCACGACGCCGACGACGATGGCGATGATCAGATCCGGGACACTCGTTCCCACGTACGCCGGCAGATCCGGGACCTGGAGCCCGGGCGCCGGCGCGCCGGTATACGGCCCCACCCCGAGAAAGACCAGGTAGCCGACCGCGGCGGCGACGAAGCCTGGTAAGAGCACCGGGATCAGCACGGCACCCAGCGAGATGCCACCCTCGGTCAGCATCACGCCGGCCACCAATGGCCCGCCGAACAGCGTGGAGATCGCAGAGAAGATCCCGGCCATCGAGAGGATGCCTTGCTCTCGAGCGTCGGACCGGACGAGCGACGTGATGGCGAGGCCGACGGCTGACCCGACGGCCATGACCGGGGCTTCGGGGCCCAGCACGAGCCCGAAGCCGAGCGTGCCGAGCGCGGCGACGACGATGCCAGGCACGTACCTGACTGGCGTAGCCCCGTGGCTCATCCCGGCCAGTGGCGAGCGTCCGCCGTCGCCCGGCAGCGCGAGTCGTGCGATCGCGACGATCGCGGCGCCCACGACCGGTAGGAAGACGACCAGATACCAGGGTGGCGACGCCTCGCCGAGGGCCGTCGGGAGGGCGTGCCAGATCAGCTGTTCGAGGTAGTGGACGGCCGTGAAGAACGCGATAGCCGCCAGCGCGGCAGGGATGCCGATGGCGGCGCCGAGGAGCACCAGCCGAAGGACATCCACGCGGGCCGGCGCACCTTGCTCAGTCAAGTGCCGTCACCACTTCCGCGAGATCCTTCGCGACCGCGTCGGGGCGCCGACCGCCTCGCTCGCTCGCGGCGACCTCGACATCTGCCGGCCCGTGCTTGCCCGTCAGCACGAGGATGCCGCGCAGCCCGGCTCGCTGTGACGCCCTGACATCGGTGCGGACGTCGTCGCCGACCATCGCGATCTCGGCGCGCGCCAGCACGCCGCCACATTCCTTGCGCAGATCGCGGACAGCCTGCGTGAAGAACGCCGGGGTCGGCTTGCCGACGATCGTGGCTCGTGTCTCCGCCGCGAACTCGAGTCCCACCACGAACGAGCCCGAGTCGAGGGTCGGGCCTTCCGGCGTGAGCCACCAGGGATTGCGATGCATGCCGACGAGCCGTGCGCCGCCGCGGACGAGGCGGAACGCGCGGTTGAGGTTGTCGAAGGTCGCCTCCTCCGGCGAGTCGCCGATGACGACGGCTGCCGCGGTCGCGCGGCGCGCTCCGGCTTCCTCGTGCGTCAGCAGGTGCTGACCGGAGAATTCCGACTTGGCATCGTCGGAGGCGAGGACATAGAGCGGCTGACCGGGAAAGGTCCGCGCCGTCCAGGCCGCGGAAGCGGTGAGCGCCGACTCGAAACGCTCCGGCGGGATGGGGGCCCCAAGCTTCGCCGACCACCGCGACAGCGTCTTGCGACTGACGGCCGATGTGTTCGTGACGATCCGGTACGGCACGGACCGCCGTTCGATCTCGGCGATCGCGTCGGCGGCGCCGGGAACGGCCGTCCCGGCGGTGACGATGACCCCGTCGAGATCGAGCAGGAACGCCCGGACACCGCGCATCGCCGCCCGTAGATCGGTCGTCGGGTGCGACGCCTGGGGCATGATGGAAGCCTATCGGAAGGAGGGCGCCCGCATGGGTCTGCTCGAGGGCAAGAACGCCCTGGTATTCGGCGTGGCGAACGATCACTCGATCGCCTGGGGGATCGCCCAGGCACTCCGTGCCGAGGGAGCCACGGTCGGGTTCTCGTCGATCGAGAGCCTCATCGACAAGCGCGTACGGCCGCTCGCGGATTCGATCGGCGCGACCTTCGTCGAACCTGCCGACGTGCGATCCGACGCCGACATCGAGCGCGTCTTCGCGCGCTGGGGCGAAACGACGGACCACCTCGACATCCTCGTCCACGCCCTTGCGTTCGCGAAGCGCGAGGACCTCGAGGGTGGCTTCGTCGACACGTCGCGTGACGGCTTCGCGCTCGCGCTGGATGTGTCCGCCTATTCGCTGGTCGCGCTGACCCGCGCCGCTCGACCGTATCTGCGCCGTGGATCATCGGTGATGACGCTGACCTACTACGGCTCGGAAAAGGTCGTAGCGAACTACAACGTCATGGGCGTCGCGAAAGCCGCGCTCGAGGCATCGGTGCGGTATCTCGCCTCTGACCTCGGCCCGGACGGGGTCCGGGTCAATGCCATCAGCGCGGGGCCGGTGCGGACGCTCGCCGCCGCCGGGATCGCCGGCTTCAAGGGGATGTACGGCGCGTTCGATGACGTCGCCCCGCTACGGTCCAACATCACGATCGAGGACGTCGGCAAGACCGCGGTGTACCTCGCCTCCGACCTGTCGAGCGCGGTCACGGGCGAGGTCATCTATGTCGATGGCGGGTTCAGCATCCTCGGCGTGCCGCTGGCGAAGACCGAATAGCGGCCGGCGCTGGTAGGCCCGGCGGTCAGCCTGCGGTCAAGCGGCCGATCTCCGTCTCGAGATCCGGGATCGAGATCTCGCCGACGGCCCGCGCGACGACCTTGCCATCGGGGCCGATGAAGACCCAGTACGGATACGCCGGGAGCCCGTACGCCGCAGCGACGCTATTCGTGGGATCGACGATGACAGGCGTCGTCCAGCCCTCGCGCGCGAGCCAGGCCTCGGGCGGATAGTTCGGTCGAGTCGGGTCGATGCCGGTCGCGACCGACACCAGATCGACGCCCTGCGGGACCCCGCCGGCGCTCACCCACGTCTGGATGAGCGGCACTTCGGCCTGGCAATGCGGGCACCAGTGGGCGATGAACAGGACGACCTTCGGCCGACCGTCCGCCTTGATGGCGACGGCCTTGCCCATGAAGTCCGTGCCGTCCACCGCGGGGGCAGCCAGACCCACCGCGGCGTCGCCGTTGGGGTTCTGGAAATCCGGTAGGGCCGCGCCGGTGATCGTCGGCACCTTGACCGCACCCGAAGCTGACGGGGCCGGCGCAGTACCGGCTGCGACGGACGAACTCGGCGGGACCGACGAGCTGCCACCGGTCGTCGGGCCGTTCGTCCCGGGCAGCACGAGCGCCAGGACCGCCGCGATCACGACCGCCGCGACGATGAGTCCTGGCACCAGCCAGCGGAGCGCCGGCGAGCGGCGGCGGCCGGTCGCAGCGGCCACGCGGGCAGCCCGACGCCGTGCGCGTCGATCGCCGGAGTTCGAAGTCATCGGTCACTCCATCGGTCGGGCTCGTCCGGGTCGCGAACGAGCAGCAGCGTGAGGATCAGGAGGAAGGCGGTCAGCGCGAGCGTCGGCAAGCTGAAGACGCCGAAGACGCGGAACCACACGAACGTGCACGGCGCTGACACCGCACATGCGCCGGTGTCGACCGCCGGGATCCACTCGAGGACGACATGGTACGCCGCGATCGCCGCACCGATCGCCGCGAGGGCCACCGTGCCCGTCGGGGCGCGCCGCTGACGCCGCAGCATGGCCATCCCGAGGATCACGACGAGCGGATACATGGCGATCCGCTGGTACCAGCACAGCGTGCATGGCGTGAACTTGGCGATCTCCGAGAAGAAGAGACTCCCGATGGTCGCGAGCGTCGCGACGAACCACGCCGCGATGACGCCGCGGGCCTGGATCGCCCGGGCGATCGTCGCGTACGCATCAAGGGCAGGGTCGGACTGGATGGCGAGGATGCGCAGGGTCCCGAGGAGGATCATCCCGCCGATCGCCGCGATCGCGAGGATCGCGTAGAAGCGCTCGACGAGATCGACGCTGATGTCAGGCATGGTCGCCGGCGGCCTGGCACGTGGCACAGACCCCGGTGAGCGTCAGATGCGGCACGTCGACCTCGAAGCCACGTCCTGCACGGACGGCCTCGACGGCCGTGACGACGATCGGATCGTCGGTCGGCAACTCCCAGGAACCGGAGCAGACGCGGCAGTAGAGGTGCGCGTGCTCGGCGGCCGGCAGGACGTGGAACTCCTCGCGCCCATCGGCAGCATGGCTGTGGCGGATCACGCCGAGCTCCTCGAGGACGTCGAGCGTTCGGTAGACGGTCGACGGGATCGTGTCCGGATCGCGCGCGCGACAACGGTCGACGAGCTCCGCCCCGGTGACGTGGCCGTCGACCTCGGACAGCACCTCGACGAGGATCCGCCGCTGGGGCGTCCAGCGCAGTCCCTTGGCACGAAGCTGATCGGGGATACCGGCCCATGGGCGGCTGAGGTCAGGTTCCCAGTCGGTCGATGATCCGGCAGCGCGCATCGCGCGAAGTATAGGAGGGCAGGAGCGACAGGCTGCAGATGCAACCTGTTGCGATAGGTTCCTGGAACCCGTACGCTACCCGGGACCCCGGAGAGAGGACCACCCGATCTTGCTCGACCTGTTATTCGCGACCGCC
>Ga0111538_10010392_pt1 | contig 12378 bp, 10 predicted proteins | sample SoiMethybrSBSTD1_FD_79669 | JGI IMG/M metagenome (GOLD analysis project Ga0111538, IMG submission 79669) | Bulk soil microbial communities from a Populus tree surrounding site in Tennessee, USA - Soil MetaG P. TD hybrid SBSTD1 (version 2)... | ecosystem: Environmental > Terrestrial > Soil >...
AATCCATTCGGTTAACCGATGGGCACTTCGAGTACACAACGATCGGAGGGGTCGAGCCTCAGGGTATTTGCGGATCTGGTCTCATCGATCTCTTGGCAGAGTTGCGACGGAATGGTAGCATGACACCAAAAGGTGTGTTCCCTAACAAGCTTTTTGAAATACCGATCGTGCCCGACCACGGCATCACGTTCTCCCGTGAAGATGCCAGTAACCTGGCTCAAGCCAAAGCAGCCAACTACTGCGGGCAAATGATCGTCCTGCGCAAATTTGGAATCAATCCGCGCGACATCACCAAACTCTACCTCGCTGGCGGATTTGCCAACTACGTGAACGTGCGCAACGCCATTGAGATCGGCTTTCTAGCTCCAGTTCCAGAAGAACGCATCGTGAAAATTGGCAATGCTTCTGTCCAGGGTGCAAAGGAAGTGCTGCTGTCGCGGCGCAAGCGGCAGGCAGCTGAAGCTCTGGTGAAGCAGATCGAGCATGTCGAGCTGGAAACGACGCCAGACTTTTTCGAAGTGTTTGTGGAAGGTTGCCAGTTCAAACCCATGCCGGAAGTCCTAGCTCCGGCAGCCGCCACTCAGCTGCGAGCCTAACGTGTTTCTGAACTCCCCTCCTTGACAAGGAGGGGATGCCGCGGCCACAGGCCACGGCGGGGGTGGTTCGGACGGTCGCGGACAAGTTAAATCAGTCCCTGGATCGCAGCAATGCGCACCACCCAGTGGTCGCGCCGCAACCACGGCGCTGCTAAAGACTGTGGGTGGATGAGTGAGAGAGAGGGTTTCATGAAAGTCAATGGCCTGGCAAAAGACTTCATCATCGTCGGTGAGAACATTCATACGACACGGGTGGTGCTTCGTAACGGCAAGCGGGTAACCACTAGCGAGGCGGGCGCTGAAGCCGTGGTTTACACCTGCTCAGATGGCACCACCCAGCATTTGGTGATTCCCGAAGAAATCAAACGCAGCCAGGACTACGAAGAAGGCCGCGTCAAGCATGTGAAGATCGCGGTGAATGCAGCCATGTCGGATCGCGAGCCTGAAGCCAGCGAAGGTCTGGAGTATCTAAGGAGCCTGGTTCGCCGCCAGGAAAAAACCGGCGCAGACTTTCTGGACTTGAACGTCGACGAGATCTCGTTGCGCCCCGCTGAGCAGAAGAGCGCCATGCAATGGCTGGTCCGAACTGTTCAGGGCATGACTACCTTGCCCGTGTCGATCGACTCGTCCAACATCGAGATCATCCAAAAAGGAATGGAAGCGTGCGACATCAAGGCGGGTCGACCTCTCTTGAACTCGGCGTCTCTGGAGCGCCTGGAGGCACTCGACTTGGCCCGGCAACACAACAGTCCAGTCATCGTGACTGCGGCCGGAGAAAAAGGCATGCCTCAAAGTGATGAGGAGCGCGTCGTGAATGCCTCTCGGATGGTGGACGCGGCGCTCGCCAAAGGCATCGCCATTCAGGATATTTACATCGACGCCCTGGTTTTCCCAATCTCAGTGGATAGCCAGTTCGGCAACCACTGTCTGCAGGCCATCCGGCGTCTTCGTGAGAAATACGGTCCTGAGGTCCACATCACCGGTGGCCTGAGTAATGTTTCTTTCGGGCTGCCCTGCCGGCATCTCATCAACGACGCGTTCATTATTCTAGCCACCGAAGCGGGTGCCGACAGCGGAATCATCGACCCCGTTGCCAGCCACCTGGATAAAGTTTTCTCCATTGAGCGACAATCCCGACCCTTCCAACTCGCCGAAGAGATGCTTTTGGGAAAGGACAGAAACTGCAAGAACTTTCTACGCGCCTACCGCAAGGGCGAACTGCAAATGCAGTAGCGCTGGCAAAGGTTCGTGAACGGCATCACTCGTAGTTTGGTTTCGCGATCCAAGCGCGCGCCCGGAATCAAAATGGCTAAATACCAAATTCTGTACTGGAAAGACATACCTGCCCAGGTAAAAGCCTTTGAAGGCGTCCGACCCGTTTCGCGCCAGTTGCCCGAACGATATCAGCTCGAAATCGATCGATTGGCCATGGAGCGGGGGCTGGCGGGGGGCGACGAGTACCTGAACCAGTGGCAGTGGACGGCGAAACTCGATCGTCCGGGGACCGCAGCCGAGGTTTTGGAGTCGATCTCTCAGGAACTCATTGCGAAATGGGATCCCAAGATCCTTGGGAAACGGAGATAGCCTGAGCACCCGCGTGTTGTCTCGTTCAACTCCCTCTCACAGAACCAACCTATTCGCAACTGACCTTAAGGGTCATCGACGACCGTTTCTGAGGTAAGATTGAGGCCAACGATTGTGCGGGGAGACAAGGGGGGGAATTTACGACAGACTCCAGGCAGGTTCAAGAAGGCGGCCAAAGACCAACCTTGCAACTATCGGCGAGCCCGCTTAGGAGAGAAAGCCTATGCTAAATCGACTGCGAACCTATTTCTCTCGGATGTTCGAACCGTATCTATACACGCCTGAAGGGTTCCGCATGACGAAGCGAAAGTACGTCGGGCCGGAACACACGGTAAACCTTCCAGCAAACGAGAAAAGGGCCGTAACCGTCTGCAATCTTTTCTCAAATCAGCGCAAGCCCATTGATGAAATTGCACGACTGCTGGACACAGACCGTCGCACTGTCATCTCAGGATTGATTCATGAAGGCCTCATCCTTGACAGGCGAAAGTCACCCCACACCCCGAAGCGGGAAAAACGACAAGCTGCAAAGTATCACTTGCCCCGGGTACTTTTGACAGGGCAGCCTGACGAATTGCGCGCTCTTTGTGGGCAGTTCGGGGCAGAGACAGTGAGTGAATTTGTTTTCAAGGAAGTGCTCAAGCGCGAGGAACGTTGCGACGAATGTCGGAAGAGATCCGCTGCACGGAACTAGCGGCTTCTGTCTTCCTTGGTTCTTTGAATTGGTTGCTCTAATTGGGGTCCAGCTTGGTCAGCACAGCCGTAAGTTCCAGCGTCCCGAGGTCGCGTGCCCCTAAGAACAAGGCTGAAAAAGAAATCCGCTGACCCGGGCGAGGAAGAGCAAGATTGGATCCATTGGGAATTACGAGCGTGTATCTGACTTCGAAGTCCGCATACCGCTTGCTGGCGACAACCCGCGACGCATCCTGGACGATCGCAGCCTTGTCCTGGTTTTTTGTTTTGAACTGATGTTTCGCTGCGAGGGATCGCGCCAGGTCTTCCTCGTTCACCGCAACAGAGCAAAGGCCCGCCGACGAAGCCGCGAGAGCTGGATAGCGGTCGTCGTACGGCTGAAAAACACCCAGAACGATAGCCGACAAAACGCTAACCTCCTGACCGGCGAGGCTGTTCTGCACCGCACGCCGTAGCGCACTTGTCACAATGACCGTCCGCGTCTTTGGAGACGCCCCCTCACAATTCTTCAACACATCCTGATAGCGAGAGACCAGCAGGGCTTCCGTCGGATGAGGCGTTGGCGTCGGATCCAGTGACTGCAAAACCGCGGTCACTTCAAGAGCGTCTGGCCGCTGGCGGACTCCAACGGCCTCGGCTGTGAACGTGACTCGCTCCCCTTTGCGGAATGTGTCGAACTGAGCCCGCGTGGGGACAATCACAATATACCTCACATTGAAGTCCTCGTAACGCTTGCTGGCCACGAGGCGCAGTGTGCCGGTTGTCATGATGGTGGGGCCCAGCTGGACAATCTTCAGATTGTGTTTCTCACTCAACAATGCCGCGCGCGGTGGGTCGCTCACGGTCACACCGCACAGGGCAACGGATGACGCAATATAGGCCGGATAAGGGTCAGGTTCCCGATCAGACAGCTCCTGAACAATTGCAGACGACACATGGAGTGCTCTCGCCCCGCCACTTGCTAAAGCGGTACGGATGATTCTCTCTCGCGTGGATTCGGATGCCCCTTTACAATCTAGCAGGACATCCTGGTAAAGCGGGACCAGCGCCGTCTCAGCACGAATCTCCGGAAGAAATGTAAGCCACGCCATTGTGATCACAAAAACAATCCAAGCTGGCATCTTTTCACTCCTCCTATGTGTGATCTCCCGGTGGCCACTGACAGGACGGCGAGCTGGACACCAAGGATTGCCGGCCGGAACGGCAGCTGCAGTCAGGCGTAATGCACCAATCCGCATTTTCGCTGGAGATTTTGCGGCAAGGAGCTATGTCGAATAACTGTAACTCATAGCAGGGTATCTCTCACAACCGGGGCGTGATTGCTTTCGAGAAACTCAGTACTGCGAGGACTCGACACGCCGAATCGTCGGCATGGTCACCTACGACGCCGGCATAAGAGGTAAGACTCGCTTCGGCTAATTTTACATCTTCACTGGAGGTAGGCGAATCTTCGAAGTGATCTCGCTAAGTTCCTGAGTGACATTGTGGTCCGCATAAACGAAGGTTCCGTCCCAAGTAATGATGGTCCGACCACAGAGGCACGGTATAAGGTCTCTCTCCGTTGTTTTACTTCGTTGACTAATCCATTGTAACCCGCACTTGCACTTGTACATGGCCCTGTACCTACTGAAACCTACGGTGGGCCACTTCAGCGGGTTTGCATGTACAGAGTTATATACAAACGCTCCCCAATCCAAAAGCTCGTCAGCCCACATAAGAGCGGCCACTTTTCTGGTCACTGCCCCGACGCTTTAAGCTGTCCCCCTCAGTCAAACTAGGATCATCATCAAAGCCTGAGCGAATCTACGACCGCAAGCCCCGGACACTTGCACACTGCAGACGCTGAGAGCGTTGTGTTCAGATTATCCTTGCCCTGGCCCAAGTGGAAAACGCCTGCACCCGAAGGGGGCCGCCCCCTATTTGATCGTCGAGCCCTGTGACGCGACACAACGCCATTGCCCATTTCAATGGCGCGGGCATAAGGAAGCATAAAGGCTGTATCAGCGAATTCTCGATTCTCGGCGACGGCCGCCAGTCCAAAACCGAACCAGGCCCAACCGATCTGAACCTCTCAAATCGCAAGCAAGAACACCCACGTCAAATTGTCCGAAAACTGGACTTATATGTGCCGGACCTTACTCTCGGGAAACGACCCAAGCGAGTCTCCAAGATCCTCAAATCAGCGCTTTACGGATTGGACCTGATCATGCCTAAAGTTAATTGAGGTTTAAACTGTGGCAGACAACAATGCATTCCAGGATAAGAGGAGATTGCGTCGGATTCGGATCAGCCTGCCAGTTCGCGTTCGGGGGACCAATTCCGACGGGATCCAATTCGAGGAAGTGACTCGCTCGGTCGACGTCAACGCTAATGGCGCACTGTTCTCGCTTAAGCAAGAACTAAAGAAAGGCACACGGTTGACGCTTTCGTTGCCGCTACCCCGATCCATGCAGAAGACTGTAGCCTCAAAGCCGGTGTACCAGACACAGGCTGTTGTGGTGAGAATCCAGGCAGTCTCTTCGTCTGGAGAGCGCCGAGTTGCCGTTCGATTCCGCAGTGAATCTAGCAAGGCCTACTTTCAAGAAGCGTCTCGGTCGGAACGGAGCAGTGCTATCCAACCAAAAAAGATCTCGCTTGGCGAAATGTGGAAAAGTGAAACCAGTGGAGAAGTCTTCATTGTCACGGCGTTTTGCAGGGAAGTCTTCTCGTCCTATGCCTGTCTTCGAAGCATTGGATCGCACGTCGAAACCTTGAGAAAGGTCAAGCTACTGAAGACCGATCTTGGAGAGACATTGGTTGGTTTCCGCATTGCGGAGATGGTGTAGTAATAGTCGCGTTAACAATAGTGGCTGCCAGGTTCCGAGACGGACTGAGTAGGCTTTCCGGAGCCTCCAATCTGGCCGGTATCTGCGACAGCTTCACACTGAGCACGATTGCCGGTCATTCGTCAGTCCGAGTCACTGAGCAGTACATTCACCCCCAGGCGAAAACCACCTCGCGAGGCGGGATGTTGTACTCCCGTTTCCAGATTTCGAGGTCTGCTAGTTAGTCAACGTCGTAGTACTGCGCAGGTTGGGCCGCAATTCAACCGCAAAATGGCGGCATAGGCTTAACAATTGGCTTAGCACTGATTGAGACCAAGACATAGGCGTTCTTCGCTGGATCCACGCCGTGGAGGTGGCCTATCATGCGTGCTTCGTCGAAATCTATCTTGTCTATTCTAAAATGTTTATACCAAAGATCACCGCTGGCATCTTTGAAGAGAGTGATAGGGTTCCCCATACTTGTCCTTTCATCAGACACAAACTATCCTGACGCTCTTAGATAGCGTTCTAGGCAAGTTCGATGCCCAGACTAAAGCCCCTTGCCTAAACAAAAATGCCCAACGATGAGGAAAAAGACTACCGATCCTGGGAACTGGCTTGGATATCAATCACAAGGAGCTGGTGTGGTCCCGTTGGGCGATAGCCCTGCCAGTTCGTCGCAAAGCGCACCGGTGACTCCGCGTTCTGCTCGCTAAAGGCCACTTACATGCGCAAGAAACCGAACGAATCTGATCCACGACTACCTTTCCCAGAAGAGCCGCAGCTATCCACTGTCTTGGAATTGCTCCACAAGATCCTCCTGAACGGAACAAACGAAAACCGAAGGTACTGCAAGTATTGCAAAGCCAAAATGATCATGCCGATCGAACTACACAGGGAAGATTGTGTTTGGCGTCGTGCCTAGAAGCTGATAAACGAAAACAAAGCAAAATGAAGTTTTGCGAAACGTGGTTGTCTACTCCTGCCCCTTTGTCTTCAACTGACGGTCGCTTGCGAGAACTTCGCCGGCACAGTTTTGCTCACATTGCGGACGGTGATACGATCAGCACCATGGACAACGGGCGCTCAGAAGAGTCTCAATTTCAATCGAATTGACGGCTCTGAAAAGCTACATCATCAGCAGTAGAACCACGCACCCTATCTCCAAACGCAGGAGACCTGGCCCATCCTAAGTGAGGTGCTCATGAAGAGGATTTGTCGGATCTTGATTGTTGCCTCTGTCTTGGTGAGTCTCGTTCAACTTGGCAAGACCTCAGCTGACGAAGGGATGTGGCTGTTCAACAATCCACCGGCCAAGCTGCTGCAGGACAAGTACGGCTTCAATACTACCAAGGCGTGGTTGGAGCACGTGCAGCGCTCCAGCGTTCGGTTCAACAGTGGCGGCTCGGGCTCATTCGTCTCACCCGATGGCCTGGTCATGACCAACCATCATGTGGGCACTGACTGTATCCAAAAACTCGGCAACCAGTTGAAGAAGGACTTCATGAAGACCGGTTTCCAGGCAAAGACGCACGAGGAAGAACTCAAGTGTGTCGATGAGGAGCTGAACGTCCTGGAAAGCATCGAAGATATGACTGAGCGGGTCAATGCCGCGGTCAAACCGGCAATGAGCCCATCCGAGGCGCAGATGGCGAGACGGGCCGTCATCAACACGATTGAGAAAGAGTCGCTCGACAAGACCAAGTTCCGCAGCGACGTGATCACGCTCTATAATGGCGGAGCCTACCACCTCTATCGCTACAAGAAATACACCGACCTTCGGATGGTGTTTGCTCCAGAGAAGGCCGCCGCCTTCTTCGGGGGTGACCCGGATAACTTCGAGTACCCACGCTTCGATCTCGACGTTTGTTTCTTCCGCGTCTACGAGAATGGCAAACCGGCCAGAATCGAGCACTACCTGAAATGGAGTCAAGAGGGTTGCAAGGATGGGGAGCTGATCTTCGTCTCGGGGCATCCAGGCCGCACCTCCCGGCTGGACACGATTCGGTACCTCGAGTTCAGGCGTGACCTGGCCTTCCCATTCGCCCTCAATCTTATCCGTCGTCGCGAAGTGCTCTTAAAGAACTACAGCGACAAGTCGAGCGAGAACGCCCGCCGGGCCGAGGCCGAGCTATTCAGCTATCAGAACTCCCGTAAGCTCCTCCTCGGAATGCTGGCCGGCTTGCAGGATCCAGCGATCATGGCTAAGAAGCGGGCCGACGAGAAAACCTTGCGCGACAGGGTAGCGGCAGACGCCAAGCTCAAGGAGTCTTACGGCGACGCTTGGGACCGGGTAGCGGCATCTGTGGCGGCCTACAAGGATTTCTACTTCCGTTACGGTCTGCTCGAAGGAGAGCGCGCCGCTGCGGGCTTCAACAGCCAGCTCTTCCAGAAGGCCCGGCTGCTCGTCCGCCTGGCCGACGAATCGCGCAAGCCGAATGCCGAGCGCCTTCGCGAGTACGGCGAGGCAGGGTTGGAGTCGCTCAAGCAGCAACTGTTTTCCAAGGCTGAAATCTACTCAGACTTGGAGATCGTCAAACTCGGGGACTCGCTTGGCATGTTGATGGAGCTGCTCGGCGCAGACAACGACCTCGTCCAAAAAATCATGGCAGGAAAGTCGCCACAGCAAAGGGCCACGGAATTGGTTCTCGGCAGCAAACTTGTTGACGCCGACCTTCGCAAGAAGCTGGCCGACGGCGGACAGAAGGCGATTGAGGATTCGAAAGACCCGATGATCGAACTGGCCCGCCTCGTGGACGCAGCGGCTCGGGCAGTCCGCAAGACCTATGAGGAGACGGTTGACGAGCCAAAACGCCAAGCCTACAGCAGTCTTGCGCAGGCCCGCTTCGCCGTTTACGGAAAAGACATTTACCCCGACGCTACCTTCACGCTCCGCCTTGCATTCGGGCAGGTGAAGGGTTACACCGACGGGGGCCAGGAGATTCCGTGGGCAACCACTCTGGGCGGCACGTATAAACACGCCCAGGCCCACGGAAACAAGCTGCCCTTCGAACTGCCTGGGAGCTGGATCGAGCGCGAGGATCGGATGAAGCTCAACACGCCGTACAACTTCGTCAGCACGGCTGACATCATCGGCGGCAACTCTGGCAGCCCGGTGATTAACCGTAACGGCGAGTTGATCGGCATTATCTTCGATGGCAACATCTACTCCCTCGTGCTCGACTTCATATATACAGACGAGCAAGCGCGGGCTGTGTCGGTCCACTCGGCCGGCATCATCGAGGCGCTGCGGTCTGTCTACGACGCCGAGGTGTTGGCGAAGGAACTACTTGGGAAAAAGTAGCGTCGGAAGAGAAGAACCCAGTGCTCCTTTTCGACACCAACGCAAATTCCCGGGGGCCGAAGGTGACGCGCCGTTTCTTGCTTTTTAACGCCGACCAAGTACCTCGAATGGACCAGCGCCCCCGGGGCGCTGCCCGAAAGCGGCTTCGTCACAAAATACCAAACAGCCGCAGGGTTGGAAGCGATGGAGAAACAAGTCGACAAGATCGTCCGAAACAAGAGAAGGAAGTAGTGACCGGGGGCGAGCTCTGACCCGCCTTCTCATTTCATCGGAGAAGGGAGTCACTCATGAAAATTCTAAGTCGAGCAAAGCAGTTATTGGACAGGCTGGCCAAGTTCTATGCCGGACTACTGGACCTCCTGCTAGCGTGAACGTTTATGGCTTGGCTGCCTAGGACCCGTGCGAGCTCACGGCTCGCCTGGCAGCCAATACCAACCGCGCTCAAAGAGGTCGGGCGGACTTGGTGGGAACCGAATGTTCACTGTCCACAATCGCTTGAAACTCACCATTCTGAAATTGGGCCAGCCATTTTTCTATGGCTCGCAATCCCATAAGAGCATCGCCGTAGTCTTCCTTGAGTAACGGGAGAAGGACCCGATGGCCAGACGCCCAGGCGTCAGGTGGGGCTCCGCGCAGAGACGGCGGTTGCGCTGTTTTCTTTGCGCCTAACTTGTGCTTGTGTTTTCCTTACGAGTTGTATAATGCTGCGTCGGCCAACCAAAAAAGGGGGTGTGCTATGAGAATCAGATTGGTAGTCGCAGCTCTGTTGCTTTCCCTTGCCTGGAGCCCATATTCACTGGTAGCCGAAGATGCCGGGAAGACGGTTGAAGACACGGGCAAGAAAGCTGCAAAGAAAACGGAGAAAGCTGGGAAGTCCACTGCCAAGGGAGCACAGAAGGGTGTCGAAAAGACGGCGGACGCTGGAAAGAAAGCCGGCGAAACTGTGGCAGACGAGTCCAAAGATGCTGCGAAGGCAACCGAAAAGGGAGCAAAGGAAGCTGGCAAGGGTGCTAAGAAAGTCGGCAAGACGGTTACAGGTCAAAAGTGAGTCTTGGTTTGCTGCCAGCAGCTAGTTACTCAGTCCGGTATGTAGTGTGTTGCTTGCAAAGCGTTTCAGAATCAAGCGTCGAAAGCTCTCTCGATAGCGTCGTTGCCAAATAATGCGCGGACCGTCAATACTCCGTAGTAAGAGGTGGCCAGCGATTCTTCACGCCTCGATGAGCGGGACGGAAGGACGATTCCCTTAAGACGCCGTGCGCGCCACGGGTCTAACGTACGCGGCGTCTGTTCGGCGACTCTGCCACAACCCGCGCGGCAATCGGGGTACTTGGTCAGTGACGCTATCGTAGGAGACCGATCGGCATGACCAAATCGATCAGGAAAGCATGGCTCGTGAGTTTCCAGTCAGCAGAAGCATCAACTCACACTTGAACAAAACGTTGGGTCTACAAACGGTCGTTTTTCTTACCAACCCTCGCGGTCGAAGGGCTCACGGACCAGACGAGCTACCATCGGTGTGATCATTTGCTTGTCAGGCTGTGAGATTTGAAGCAGGCCAATGGAGGGAATTATCACACTCACCCTAACACTGAATCTAGGCGTGGGAGTGGAAGCTCGGCCTGAGTCGGACCGCATTCTGGTTATTCAGCTAGTGGTCTACTTCTTTTTAACGGCTCGTTTGTACGTCCTGTTTTCGAACGTCGCTTCAGCGTACGCGACAGAATTTGCACAGCAGAAGTCAAACTCTGAATATCGTCCCTGACTTCAGCCACCAAGTCGCGAGGCACACCGCTTGCTATCGATGATCGAAGCGAGCCCAACAACTTAATCATCTGCTCCAGCTGTTCGGTCACCAACCTCCCCTCATTCTTAGCCGTCATCGTGTTCACCTCGATCACCCGTTCACAGCTTGAGAGACGCAAACTTCCCGCGCCGTCCAACACTCCCTCCCGTTGCGGCAACCCTGCTCCCACATTCTGCCGCCCCGCATCTTTGGTCAATGCGAAATTTATTCCGGGGGGCTTCGGTTTTGCTGGCTCGCAACCGCCAGCTCGGCCCGAAGGCTTTCGCCCACGATCTCTGCCACAGCGAGTTTGTTTTGCAGGATCTGAACGTGCCCGCGAACCTCATGGAGTTGTCGGTGCAGCTCCTTGCATTCAGCTTCCTTGGCCGCAAGTTTCTGCTGGAGGGCTGTGAACTCGATAGCTTCTTGTTCGGTCATAGCCCGTAATGATGCAACGCTGATCTCTTCGGAACTGTTCCGTATTGCTCGTAGGACGCCAAGCCTAAGCGTCAGGACTGGCTAGCGGCACAGGTGGCGACGGGGAGTATCGGGTCCGAAACCTACATTGCCCGGACTTTGGATGGCTGGGTCCCTTGGGACATGCCGGGGAACGATTCATCAGGAAGCCGGTGGGGAGTGGACCGGGCGGACAGTCTCGCTCAGATCGAGCGTCTTGGCGATGTCAGGATTCATCGTTTGCTGACGCATTCATCATATCGCGCTTGATTCCGCTTGAGGTCAATATCCCTCGATAAGAGAATCGAAGTCAGGCAAGGACGAATCGTCCCGCTGAGCGAGACAGCCGCTACCCCACACGTGTTTCCTGGTGAGATTCCGGGTGAACGAATGAAGGACCTTCCGAAATACTGGGAGGAATATCGAAAGAAGGCTGGCCTGGAGGATCTCCACGATCTCCGCCACACTTTCGCCAGCCGCCTCGTGATGGGTGGCGTTGACCTCTACACCGTCAGCAAGCTGCTAGGCCCCACGATGTGAAAATGACCACTCGATACGCGCACCTTTCGCCGGATCACCTTCTGTCGGCGGTCGGAGTTTTAGATAGGGTTTCTGAGTCCCAAGTGACGCCAGAACTGACACCTAAACAAGCGGTGTCTTCGTAAGTTGGTGGAGCTGATGGGGATCGAACCCACGACCTCCTGACTGCCAGTCAGGCGCTCTCCCAAGCTGAGCTACAGCCCCCAAAAGGATGGTTAAACTGGGTCAAATCGTTGAATGGATGACCCGGGAAGCGAAGCGGATTCTACGTCACGGACTGAGCGATGTCAACGGGATTAGGCCCGGATGAGACCCCCGTCAAAGTTGGGAATCCTAGAGCAGCGCGACAATGGCAAAGAGGGAAAAGGCCGCAGGGCTTCGGTGTTCTCCTGGTGACTTCCGCAACAGCAGACACCACAACCCCCGCGCCTTCGGCGCCTCCCCCTTTCCAAAGAAGGAATTTTGGGACTCGCTCAAAAACTGAATTGCAGCGTGAACTGGAGCGCGCGGCCGTCGTTGAGGGTGTTGGTGATCTGGCCGAAGTTCGGATTGACTAGATCGCGTCCGGGCTCGGCAAACTGCGGAGTGTTGAAGAGGTTGATCGATTCAGCTCGGAAC
>Ga0111538_10010393_pt1 | contig 12378 bp, 7 predicted proteins | sample SoiMethybrSBSTD1_FD_79669 | JGI IMG/M metagenome (GOLD analysis project Ga0111538, IMG submission 79669) | Bulk soil microbial communities from a Populus tree surrounding site in Tennessee, USA - Soil MetaG P. TD hybrid SBSTD1 (version 2)... | ecosystem: Environmental > Terrestrial > Soil > Tree...
ATAACTCCCCGAGGAAAAGGACGATGCATTAACTCTCGTGACCGTCGGAAAAACGCTGTGGTGTTGTTTGCCATAACATCCCAGCTTTGAAAAGGCATACAGATTGGGCATATTCTTTTCCGTGATGTAGTCGGGACGCAGTCCATCAAAAAAAACAACCAACGTCCGGATATCTTTTTGTGTATCAGTTTGTGCGTATAGGCATGGCGAAATTAGAAATGCAAAGAGCAGCAGGGCTATACTTTTTTTTGAAGCTTGCATAGTTGTTCAGATTAAATTCGCCAGACCGATAAGAATACGACTAGATCACGTAAAGTAACACTCAGGCCTACAGGTTTACATATCCTTTTTATCTGGCACTGGCTTCTTTAAGTTATTCTCAAAAAATTTTTCCATAGCGCCATAAAACTCGAATTTATTTTCCTGATTCGAAAAGCCATGACCTTCATTGTTTTTTACAATGTACTCCACCGTGATTCCACGCTTGCGCAAAGCGTCTACCATTTGATCTGATTCGGCTTTATTTACGCGAGGGTCATTAGCTCCTTGTGCCACCAAAAGCGGGCAACGTATTTTGTCGGCGTGGAACACAGGCGAAACTTCTGCAAGCATCAGACTGTCTTTCTTTGGATCGCCGACCATTTCATAAAACATTTTTCGATAAGGCTCCCAATAGGGTGGAATGGTGTTCATAAATGTAAACATGTTCGCAACCCCAACATAATCGACGGCACAAGCGTATAATTCGGGCGTTAGCGTAATGCCCGCAAGGGTCGTATAACCGCCGTAGCTGCCTCCGTAAATTCCAACGCGGGTCGAGTCGGCAATTCCCTCTTTGATCAGCCACTTTACTCCGTCGGTCACATCATCCTGCATGGTTCTGCCCCATTGTTTAAAGGAAGACTCCCAGAATTTACGACCATACCCCGTAGAGCCGCGAAAGTTCATTTGCAGAACAGCAAACCCGCGGTTGGCAAGAAATTGTACTTCAGAATTAAATCTCCAAACATCACGTGCCCATGGACCACCATGAGGATTGATTATGACAGGAAGGTTTTTAGGCTCCAATCCTTTTGGTATCGTCAGGTAACCGTGAACGGTTAGCCCATCGCGTGACGTGTATTGGATCGGCTTCATCTCCGCCATATTTTCTTCTTTAAGCCAAGGCCTGGCATCAGACAGCTTTTCAAGTTTTTTTGCTGCGTCATCAAAGAAATATGTACCACCGTTGTAGCGGTCGCTTCGGCAATAGATCAAGAATTTGTCTTCCGCTTTATTGGTGGATGTTATCTGTGCAAGGTAGTTCGGTATTTGATTACCAATGTTTTTATAGATCCCTGCCGTGATCGAGTCAAGGAAATGTTTTTCAGCTTTTTCTTTTTCGAAATAAACCACTGTAAGAACCTTCCTTTTTTTGGAATAATCCACGCCATCAATATCTGCATCAGGGTTTTCGTAAATAACATTAATTTCTTTGGCTGTGCGCGGATCATATTCAACCAAAGCAATTTTGTCCCGTCCACCTAAGTTCGAGATGCAATAGAGGTTTTTATTGTCGAAAGTAAATAGATAGGGATAAAGTGTCTCTTTAAAACTTGTGGTGATCACGATCTTAAATTTTTCTTTCTCAGTTTCCCGGAAAAGAAGACTGCTATTGACACCATCTTGGGTCACTGCAGCCCTTATCTTTCCATTGTGATCGGTAATCCAGCCTGTGATGTTTCCGGGATTTTGGGCTACAAGCTTTGCGTCTCCGCTGTTAATATTGACAAGGTAAACATCAAAGATCTCAGCATTGCGTTTGTTGCTTTCGATCAATAATTCTCCGGGCCGGTCTTTCAGAATATCCAATACACCAGACCTGACCTTAGTCCATGGGGTCAAATCTTTTTGATTACTTCCATCGCGGTTTACTGACAATACGTGGAAATTTTCATCGCCACCAAAATCTTTTGAATATATAATTGTGTTGTCATCTTCCCAAAAAGCAAAAGGGATGCTGCGCTCCGTTTCGTGCGTAATGGCTGTTGATGTAGTATCACCCAATTTTTGAACATAAACGTTCATACGCCCCATGTGCGGTGCCCGAAATAAAATATGCTCTCCATTAGGAGAAATATCATAGCCAGCCCTTTGTGGGTCCTTGAAAAAATCCTCCAAAGGGACAGGGTCAGCCAGCTTGATGTCACGGGGTTTTTCGCCTTGAGAGCAGCCAAGTATCGTAGCAATCAAAACTATTGCTACGATGATTTGTTTCAAGTAGTTTTTCATAAGGTTGATCTTTAATAGAACTTAAAAAGTCAGGGCTGTGATAGCCTAAATTAACGAAATTCAATTCCGAATTTCACTTGGACGTTCGATATTTATTGAATGTTGAATGTCGAATGTTGAACAGGGAATGACGAATTTCCCTGCCTGCCGGTCGCCCGCTGGTAGGCAGGGAACGACGCTCGCGCAAACACTGGCAAACGTCTGTCAAAACCTTTATCTTATCACGGTGAGTATGATGGATCTCTTAATATAAAATCTCATAACCATGTACATCAAACGATATTTCAATTATCAAATCCTTTATTTCATTTCCTGGCGGATGGTTCTTTACTCCTTATTTACCGGATTGCTCGCGATATTTACGTATCGCTATCTGAACTGGCATTGGGTTGCGGTACCCTGGCTACCTGTTTCGCTCATTGGTACGGCTGTTGCATTTTATGTTGGGTTTAAGAATAACCAGTCATACGAAAGAGGTTGGGAAGCAAGGAAAGTATGGGGAAGTATTGTCAATCTTAGCCGATCATTTGCTGCAGCCTCAAAAGCATTTATAACGAAGAGTGAATCGCATGTGATTTCCCGCGAGGAGGTTGGACAAGAAATCAAAATTATTTTGCGCCGCCACATGGCCTGGCTTCATGCGTTGAAACATGCGATGCGTCAACGGTTGGCCTGGGAGCATGACCTGCCAGCAAGCCGACGGCAAAGACGATACTTCGAAAAGCGTATCGATTTTTCTACTTTTCAAACCGATGCTGCGCAATGCCTCAGTCAGGAAGACCTTGCAAAGTTGAAGAACAAACACAATGCGGCGACGCAACTACTCGACATGCAATCACAGCACGTTGCATCACTAAAGTCCAAAGGTTGGATTGACGACTATAAGCACGTGGAACTACAAAGATTCATAACTGATCTTTATGCCGAGCAAGGTGCAACAGAACGCATCAAGAATACACCGCTCCCCCGTCAATACTCGACTTCGAGTCATCTCTTTATTTTGATCTTCACCTTTCTCCTTCCCTTTGCCATGCTTCACGAATTCGACAAGACAACGGATTTGATGTGGCTCATGCTACCGTTCAACCTGGTCGTGTCCTGGGTATTCTCTCTGATGGAATACACAGGAGACTACAGCGAAAATCCATTTGAAGGTTTGATTAACGATGTGCCTATTTATAGTATTATCAGAAACATTGAAATTGACTTAAAAGAAATGATGGACGAGCGTGATGTGCCCGAACGAATGAAACCGGTTTTGGATGTGTTGTTTTGAATGAGGCTTGCCATTACAGGCTATCTTTTTTCGTGGCTGGGCGACGTGGGTTCGGTTCCGACCCATTGCATTTACTCTTTTTTTCCGCTTAAAAATTCGTCTGTGAAATGTCCTTTCTGTTTTGGATGTGCAAACTTGTCCGCATTAAAAGTTTTTGAATTTCCTTTCGGAATTGATAATGAAGTCCAGCCGCTTTCACAAGCCATTTTGCCGATAAATACGATTTGTCCGATGTGGTATGGATAATGTGCGAGTTGTCTATTGATTGCTTCGGTTACTGTATGCCCTTGGTTCCTGATGTAGACTATTTTTTCCAGGTCCTCGGTAGTCAAGGAGTCTATGGCTTCAAATAAGCAACTCCAACCTTCAGTCCATTTGTCCAAAAGTTCTTGCCGGCTTGTAATGTCGTTTTCAAATTCAGCGTCTCTGTTCCTCCATTCCTTTTCCCCATCCGTAGTCAGGAAGTTCGTCCAACGCGATAGCATATTTCCCCAGAGGTGTTTCACGATAATCGCAATGCTATTACTCTCCTCGTTGTATTGCCAGAAAAGCTTGTCGTCCGCCAGTTGAGAAAATGTTTTTTCTCCGAGCATTTTGTAATACGCAAATTGTTTTCTTACACTTTCTAAATAATCGTTTGTCATATTTTAATTTGTTTGTATTATTTAAACGGCTGCAGGCTTTTAAGGGTCTGTTTACGGATTATTATTTTCTAGGGGTGTCTGTAAGGTCCATGTTCTTATGACCTCTAAAATGATTGTGGATTGTCGCAAGAATTTCTTAATTTGTCTTACCCCCCAAACACCATACCTGTGAGAACCCTATTCATACTCATTCTTGCAATCGTTCTGGTTAGTTGTGCGAAGCAAGAAGTAAAAACGCCAAAACAATATTCAATGACGCAGTTCATGGATATTGTCCAAATCACGGGAGGATCGTTCTCTCCAGACGAATCTAAAATTATGATCAGCAGCAAGGCGACTGGAATATTCAATGCTGTTGCCGTTGATGTTGTAACAGGAGAACAAACCGCTCTAACCCACTCCACCGATAACGCGATATTTTCCGAGAGTTATTTTCCGACGGATAACCGTATATTATACAGTAGTGATAAGGGAGGAAATGAAATCGACCATTTGTATGTGAGAAATCCTGATGGCTCAATTTCCGATTTGATATCGGATTCTACTGCCAAAGCTGAGTTCGCGGGATGGAGCTTCGACAAAAAGAAATTGTACTATCAATCGAACAGTCGGGACAAAAGCTTTTTCGATCTATATCGCGTGGATATTTCGGTAGCTGAGGAAGGACAAGTATATCCTTCAATTTCAGTTTACAAAAATGAGAAAGGCTTGGATGTTACCTCCATTTCGAATGACGAGCGATATATTGCCTTAGTTGAAACTATCACGACCAGCAATTCAAATATGTATATGCTTGATACGCATTCAGGCAACCTTAACCTTATATCCAGGCACGAAGGCAACATTCAATACTATCCTCAGTACTTTAGTCTCGATGGAAAAGAACTGATATATCTCACGGATGAAGGAAGTGAATTCGCTTATTTGGCTTCCTATAATATTAAGACTGGTGAAAAGAAAAAAGTTGAAGAGGCTCCCTGGGATATTATGTATTCTTATTTATCAAGAACTGGGAGATTCCGAGTCGTAGCCATTAACAATGATGCGCGCACCGAAATAAAAATTTATAATTCTTCAGGTCAGCTGGTTCAAATTCCGAATTTGCCACCAGGCGATATCACCGGAGTTAATATTTCCGACAGTGAAAAACTAATGTCATTTTACATCAGCAGTTCTCAATCTCCCAGCAACTTGTTTCTCTACAATTTCGAAACTCGAGACATGAAACAACTTACTGATACTATGAGTAAGGATATTGATCCGAACGACCTAGTGGCTGGAGAGGTCGTTCGATTTAAATCATACGACGGATTAGAAATTCCTTGCTTGTTATATAAACCCCGCGGAATTAATGAAGGACAAAAAGTTCCGGCCTTACTTTGGATTCATGGTGGGCCCGGCGGTCAGACACGCTTGGGTTATTCTTCGATCATACAGCACTTGGTGAATCATGGCTATGCAATCCTCGCCGTCAATAATAGAGGTAGTTCAGGGTATGGTAAGTCTTTTTTTGCCGCTGATGACAAGAGACATGGCGACGTCGATCTTAAAGATTGCATAGAAGCGAAGAAGCTCCTCGCAGGACTTCCTTATATCGATATGAATAAGGTAGGAATTCTGGGTGGAAGTTATGGTGGATATATGACTATGGCTGCGCTAACCTTTGCTCCTGAAGAATTCAAAGTGGGAGTGAACTTGTTTGGGGTTACAAATTGGCTAAGGACATTAAAAAGTACTCCACCGTGGTGGGCATCTTTCCGTACCGCGCTCTATGCGGAATTAGGCGACCCTACCACCGCGGACTCTGTAGCCCTTTACAATAAGTCTCCTCTATTTTTTGCAAATAAAATCACAAAACCTTTTATCGTATTACAGGGAAGTAATGATCCACGCGTGTTAAAGGTGGAGTCCGATGAAATTGTCGAAGCTGCTAAAAAGAACGGAGTTCCTGTTGAATACGTAATCTTTGAAGACGAAGGACACGGCTATGTTAAAAAAGAAAATAACATAGAAGCATCGGAGAGAATTCTGACGTTTTTGGATAAATACCTGAAGGGTCTTGACGTAGAAAAAACCGTTGTAACGAATTAGGACACCGCCCTTGACCTTTCGCAATGAAATGAACGGTCCTCATTGCGGTACATATTTTAAGTTGAGAAAAATAGCGCGAAGGGCTAGGCTTTTGTCAATCATCAGTTATGGTATTTCGGTCCCAGTTTTGATTTCATCGCTAGCCTTTTTTAAAAGTATATCATTCTCAACCAACGCCCCAAACACTTCTACAAAATCATCGGCCTCAAGTCCCGTCTTTACACTGACCTGTTCTGCTTTGCCATTCACAACTCTAATCACAAATACCTCTTCGGCGGAACTCACCACCGCAGTTTTTGGAACAACAAAAGAATTGTTGGCAGAGCGAAGCGTTGTGCTTACATCTGCCACCGTGCCAGCCAGAAATCTTCCGTCACTGTTTTCAATATCCGCTTCGGCTCGTTGAGATCTAAGGCGGGCATCCAGCGCACCAGAAAGTCGTGTCAACTTTGCTTTGAAGTTTTCTGAAGGCATTGAACGCACTTTGAAGCTCACCTCGTCCCCCTGCTTCAAATAACCACTATAACCTTCCGGAACAGAAATCACGAGGCGAAGCCTCGCCTGCTGCTGTAGTGTAAGCGCTGGAAATTCTGATCCTTTTCCACTGGGTCCAACATATGCACCTACGTTAATATTGCGTGCAGTAATCGTTCCATCAAACGGTGCACGAATGACAAGATAATTCTTCATATCATTAACTTCTCTGAAACTTGCGCGCGCTGCTTCAAGGTTTGCCAAATCTGCGTTTCTCTTTGCTTCTGCCTGTTCAAGATCATTTGGCGAGATCGTCCCTGGTGTCTTGCTGGTCTCAATAAGCCGATTGTAATTCGCCAGACTTGCCGTGTACAACGCTTCCTGAGATTTCAATCTGGATTGCGCGGCAGAAAGTTGTGCTGTCAATTCGGGTGCATCTAACGTCATCAGCACCTGCTGTTCTTTCACCTTCGATCCGATATCCACTTTCAACTCTCTTACAAACCCAGTTACCTTCGCGTACAAATCGACCTGCTGGAATGCAATAAGCTCCCCGGGAATGGTGAACCTCGCTTCTAAGGTATCTTTCCGGAGTGTAATCTTCTCCGGTGCAGCTTCAACAGGTTTCGTAGCAGATTTCGATTCATCTCTTGCCGGAGAATGGTTGCACCCCGCGATAGCAAAACTTAAAAAAACAATTAACAAGAGTAGACTTATAGTTCTTAACATAATCAATTAGTTCGGAATATAGTGTTTACTTTCTTTATCAGTGGGATCAAGCGAGACGGAAGTAAGACTTGCCTTGCCTTGAACCCAGGAAAAAATCAATGGAAGAATAACGAGTACCGCTACCGTTGAAAAGAGCAGGCCTCCAATCACAGCCCGGCCCAATGGAGACACTTGTTCGGCCCCCTCTCCATGTCCAATAGCCATCGGCAACATGCCGGCAACCATGGCAACGCTGGTCATGATGATGGGCCGCAAACGCAAGGTGACTGCTTGCCTTGCCGCTGAGACTGCATCACCCGTTCGCTTTCGGATTTGTTCAGCGTTTGTAATCAATAATACGGCGTTTGCAATGGAGACACCAACCGACATGATTATGCCCATATACGATTGCAGGTTTAACGTCGAGCCAGTAAGTGAGAGCAGCAACAACGCGCCAAGCACAACGGCCGGGACAGCAGTTAATACCACAAACGACACACGGAAGGATTGAAAGTTTGCTGCGAGCATTAAGAAGATAACAACGACGGCCACCAACAATCCGCCCTCAAGGCTGGTCAAGGTTTCTTCCAAAACATTCCCCAAACCAACAGGTTCAATAAATAAACCTCTCGGCAATTCCCCAAGCGATTCGATCGTCACGCGCACATCGTTTTGTGCTGTGCCAAGGTCTTTATCAAATACGTTTGCTGTAACCGACAAAAAAGGCATGGCACCAAGATTATCATTTTGTCCGTAGATCACACCAGGCGTTATAGTAGCAACATCACCCAGCACAGGCCGGCTCGAATTACGCAATAGCGGAACTGCATTGATGTCTTCCTGGCTTTTCATCTGGTTCAACGGTACTTGTACCTGAACATTATAGGAGAAGCCGCCTTTCTCATCAACCCAGATATTCTTGTCCGTATAACGTGAGGATGATGTCGCCGCGATCAACGAACGCGATATGTCATTCATGTCCACGCCCAGCTGTGCAGCCCGCGTACGATCGATGTCGATGCTCAGGGCAGGATATTCCAGGGGCTGAGCAATCTGCACGTCGCGGAAGTAGCTGATTTCGCTCAACTGGTCAACTATTTTTTTCGCATATTCCTCATTAAGCTTTTTGTCCTTCCCGATAATCCTAACCTCAACCGGTGTTGGTGATCCCTGGCTTAACACTTTTTCGGTTAACTCGATAGGTTCAAATGATAATCTCACGTCTGGCAGAATTTCTTTTACCCTGTCTCTAACTTTGTCTTTAAATTCATTCATGTCGCCTCCATAATCTTTTAGCGCTATTTGAAATACTGCCTCATGGGGTCCTGCCATAAAAAGGTAGATCGGGTTGATGGAAAACAATGAGGGGTGCTGGCCGACATACACGGAGCTGATTGAAATGTGTCCTTTCCCTACAATGTTTTCTATTTCCTTCAAAACCGTGCGCACCTTTTCTTCTGTGCGCTCTAAACGTGTTCCGTAAGGCGCGCGAATGCGTAGCTGAAATTGACTGGAGTTTACCCGGGGCAAAACGTCTGTTCCGATATTTTTTATGAATAAGATGGCCAGCAGCGTAATGCCTGTCAGGTACGCGATTCCAATTGCTTTTCTAAACGGTATAAGTCGATCAACAAACTTCACAAATCGACTTCTCAATCGCTCAAATCTGGATGGCGTATGTGCTCCGTATTCCTCATCCACATGCGCATCGTGCGGCCTCATCAACCAGTTCGCCATCACAGGAACAAAAGTTTGGGAGAGCACAAATGATACCACCATCGTACAACCAATAGCAAGCGCCAATGGTAAAAATAACGCTCCGGGAATTCCGGCCATGGTAAAGGCAGGTGCAAAGACTGCCAGGATACAAAACAGAATCAACAACTTGGGTAGCGCAATCTCTCGACAAGCATCCCAAATCGCTAAGGCCTTGGACTTGCCCATGGCGAAGTGCTGGTGAATATTTTCAATCGTGACGGTACTTTCATCAACTAAAATACCAATGGAAAGCGCAAGACCGCTCAACGACATGATGTTGATCGTTTGTCCAAAAATTTTGAGAAACAAAACTCCGGCAATCACAGATGTTGGTATCGTGAGGATAACAATCAAGGCCGCCCGCCGGTCACCCAGAAAAAGTAAAACCATTAACCCGGTAAGTATTGCACCAATGGCTCCTTCTACGATCAAACTTTTTACAGCATTGATCACATAGACAGACTGATCAAATTCATATGACAAAGTTACATCTTCAGGCAGCGTGCTTTGAATGCGTGGAAGATTCGCTTTAAGTTGGTTGACAACGTCCCAGGTAGACGCGTCAGCCGACTTTGCAATGCTCACATATACGGAACGCTTGCCATTGACCAGCGCATATCCGGCTGTGACGTCGGCTCCGTCCATGACAGTTGCTACATCTCTGAGATAAAGGTTCTGCACTGTTCCTTTAAAGAGGGGTATTTTCTCAAAGTCCTTGATTTCTTTCAACGTGTTGTTCGTCGGGGTCAAGTAATTTTTATCCCCTATCCTTACGTTACCCGACGGGGCGGTTTGGTTGTTCAACCGTATTGCTTCCACAATCTGATCAGGTGTAAGATTATGTGATCGCAGTAATTCGGGATCAACATTGATCACGACAGTGCGCACGTTGCCCCCGAAAGGCGCGGGAGCCAACAAACCGGGAATAGATGTAAATGAAGAGCGCACGTAAATGTTCGCCATGTCCTGCAACTCGTTGTTGCTGCGAATTGGACTACTCAACACTAATTGTCCCACGGGTAATGACGATGCGTCAAAACGAATGATGAAGGGAGGATTTGAGCCTGGCGGAAAAATCGCCTGAATTCTCGTAGAGAGCGCACTAAGCTCCGCGGCGGCTTGCGCCATGTTAGTGCCTTCATAATATGAAAGCTTCATGAGCGTAAGACCCTGAATATTTTTGGTCTCTATGCTTTTAATACCATTCGCAAACAATAGAATGTTATTATACTGTTTGCCGAAGTAAGCTTCCATTTGATTGGGCGTGTAACCCCCAAACGGGTGTGCTATGTAGATCACCGGCAAATTCATCCTCGGCAGGATATCGATCTTGATATCGCGGACAGCCATCACTCCGAAGAAGAATAATCCTGCAACGAGCACTAAAACTGAAACCGGTCTGCGTAAAGCGAGTTGTATTAAATTCATCGGTTTAATTCGTTAGTAAATAATATAAGATCACCAGCCGCTGCGGCCTTTAATAGCAACGCTTGCCATACATTGATAAAGGCAAGATCACGATCCGTTTCTGCACGGTTAAGGGCATACAACGTCTGCGTAACATCCACAAGTGTAGTGAGCCCATTTCGGTAGAGCACGCTCTTCTGCGTATAGGCATCCGTAGCCGAACTGACTTGTATCGGCGCTTCGTGCTGTATCTGAAGGGCATTAGAAAATCTGGCGTCTGCTATCTGAGCCTGGGTATGCAATTGTTGTCTGGCTAAATTTAATTCTTCCTGCGCTGCGAGCTTCGAATAATTGAAGGATTTCACTTGCGAATTAGCGCGGACAATGTTGGTAAGATTCCATATCAGTCCGAAACCAAATAGGTAGTTAGCCCTAGATGGTGTTATGCCTTCGATATAACTTTGTTGATACGCACTCTGATCTTGGGCATACACCGGAGAAAAACCCGAGCCACGTGCTTGAAAAACCGCCACAAGACTCAGTGAAGGAAAATACGACTTCTTGCTAAGCTTGACTTGCTCAACGCCTTGTTGAACACGACTCTGATAGAAAGTGAGCAACGGATGGTATGCGGCTATTACCGTATCACCTGCAGTGGTGACGGGTGTTTTATAGACAAAACTGCTATCCAACGGTATCTCATATTCCGGTGCTCCGATCAGCAGTGCAAGTTTTTTTTCCTCCTCCTGTTGAATGTCTAAAGCCCGTAAAAAAGCGATTTTTGCATTGGCAACTTCAGCATTAGCAAGCGCAGAATCAACGCCTGCCACGAGTCCGCCTTTTGCACGGGCAGTTACCGATTGTTGTACCACCTGCGCCCGCCGAAGATTTTTTTGTTGAGCGCCTGCCAGCCGTTGAGTTCCTAATACATTCAGGTATGCCGCTGCGATCCTTACCTGATGTTGAAATTGTTCTTGCGCGAGGTCTCGTTGCGCGATGTTAAGAGCCGCGTTAGCAACTTCGATCCGGCCGCGTACCCGCCCAAATGCAAAAACTTCCCAGTTCATGTTTGCCAGATACAACGCGCCAAAAGTAGCATTCCAATTTTGTTGTGGCAGCGGTAGCCCGGAAGAAGCAACCCCGAAACCTCCGAAGCCATACATCGGTCCGTTCTGTCCATTGATTGTTCCGTATACTTGTTGCGCCGACAAAACGACATTAGGAACGTAATCGCGCTTCGTTTGTGATAATGCATACTTTGAGCTCTGAACTTGAAAGTCTTTCGATTTTATTGTTCCGTAATTCTTCAAGCCAAGCTCAATGGCCTCTTGTAGGGTGAGAATGTCTTGTCCGTTAACTTGTAAAGAGAAAACCGTAGGGAGCAAGACGATTAATAGTAATTTGAATTTGCCGTTCATGCGTCTGTTGGTGAAGTGTTCATTTCAATTGCAAAGTAAGGATGAATGTTTCTTTAAAAATTATGGAATTCAAACCATCTTTTATGCCTTTCAAACACGGCCAGACCTTCAAAAATTGTCATTACGCTGGCAATTTCCCACAAGCTTTGTGGCCAGTGCGCCGTTAAGTTGGGAATGAATCCGAAATCAGAGTCAGATGACGGCGTAAAATAAATACACGTTAGAATTTCTGAGGCGCAAAACGGCCGAATTGCTTGACTTTGACCATTAATACAGTGTTATTACTGAAGTTCCGAATTTACGAACAGGCTTCAACGAGGTGACTAATTTC
>Ga0111538_10010394_pt1 | contig 12378 bp, 12 predicted proteins | sample SoiMethybrSBSTD1_FD_79669 | JGI IMG/M metagenome (GOLD analysis project Ga0111538, IMG submission 79669) | Bulk soil microbial communities from a Populus tree surrounding site in Tennessee, USA - Soil MetaG P. TD hybrid SBSTD1 (version 2)... | ecosystem: Environmental > Terrestrial > Soil >...
CTGGCGGATCGCCTACGAGCGGCCGGCTTCGTCCCCGAGCCCGAGGAGACGATCGTGGTCGGGCTCGTGCGCGAGATCGCGGCGGCGCCGCAGCTACCTGACGAGGTCTCGCTACGCGATGTCACCGCGCGTGCGGATCTCGAGCGCATCGCCGTGCTGGAGGACGAAGTCACGGGCGAGGATCACGGGTGGCTGGCCGCGAACCTCGAGGCAGAGCTGGACGCCGACCCCGACGCGCTCGCGATCGTCGTCGCCGAGGCCGAAGGCACGGTCGTCTGTGCGGGTTGGGTGCGCTTCGAGGGCGGCACCGAATTCGCCACCCTCTGGGGAGGCGCCACGCTGCCGGCCTGGCGCAGCCGCGGGATCTACCGAGCGACCGTCGCGCACCGCGCGAACCTGGCCGCGGAGCGCGGCTTCCGCTTCCTCCAGGTGGACGCCTCGAGCAACAGCCGGCCGATCCTCGAGCGTCTCGGCCTCACGGCAGTGACGACCACGACGCCATACGTCTGGTCGCCGCCGAGCGCCTAGCCGGCCGCCGTTGGCGCGGCCTGGAGCCGCGAGAAGCTCCGGCGTGCATGCCAGACGCCCCAGGCGACGAGCCCGAAGAACAGCGGCGTCCCGGTGGCGAACGAGATGACGACGAATCCGCCGACGCCGGCGCCGAGCAGCGCCGCAAGGCGCAGACCTGCGCGCCCGAGGCAGCAGACGCCCCACACGACCGACTGGAGCTCGAACTCGCGCCGGTAGGGGGCGCTGGCCCGAAACTCGGGCCCGAACGGGTACCAGACCTGCGCGAAGAGCGCGATCAACGGCCGCCCGATCAGAGCCGACACGATGTACGCAATCCCCCAGGCCGCACTGAGCACCACGGGCTGGGCGAGGTAGACGGTCGCGCTGTGCGCAGCCAATCCGACCAGCGCCTGCACGGCGAGGAAGACGAGCGTGAGGTATGCCAGCGGGGCCTGTTGCCCGCTCCCTCTCTGCCACACGACCACAGCAGCCGAGAACGCCGTCGCGGCAATGATCCCGGCGGGCAAGCCCGCGGTCTTCCAGACGGCATAGAAGACCGCAATCGGGACGATGCCTTCGGCCGCGAAGGTCGGCAGCCCACGCCGAGCGAGGTAGCCCCAGGTCGGCTCGGGCTCGTCTACGCCGCCCGCCGCAAGCGCCGCTCCTGCCGCTCGCACCATTCCATGCCCCATTCGCAGTAGTCCAGTGCCCACTGGTAGACCAGGTCGATGAACGGAGGGTCCTTCTCGCCGCTTCCGTCGTCGAGGCCGCGGAAGTACTCGAGCATCTGCCGGTAGCCCTCACGGCGCCCGCGGAGCAGCCCGACCGCGTCCTCATGGCGGAGCGTGTCGGCGAAGAACAGCCTTAGAAGCGATTCGTCGCGCATCTCGACCCGCGTCTCCGTGCCGGCGAGCCAGGAGCCCAGCGCCTCTCGACCGACGGGCGTGATGCGGTACAGGCGACGCGACCGTCCTCCCCGCGGCGCATCCTCCCCGTCGATCCACCCGGCCGCCTCCAAGCGCCGGAGCTCGGGGTAGATCTGGCCGTAGCTGGCGGCCCAGAAGTGCCTGATCGACCGATCGACGACCCGCTTGATGTCGTAGCCGCTCCGCGGGTGCAGCGCCAGCAGTCCGAGCACGACCCAGGTCACGGCAGTCGGTTCCATATATCGCGATGCTATATCACGCGGCGATACATTGCAACCTCACTTTGCGAACGCTGCGGTGATCCGCTCGAGGCTTGCCGGCGGCCAGAGCTCCTTCCGGTCGTAATAGACCTCGACAGCCGGCACGGAGTCCGGGAGCGTGACCCACTCCAGCTTCGACTTCGTGAAGATGTGGACCTCGGGCGACACGCTCGCGGGGTTGTCGAGCGTGCCGGCACGGACGAACAGGATTTCGGGGCGCCCGTAGTCGCTGTACACCGCGACCTGGCAGGTCGGGCACCGGTAGATCTTCTGCTTGCTGCCGTCGTCGCGCGGCACGTCGACCCGAACCGGCTCGCTGGCGAGCAACTCCACGCGGTCGGCCTCGATCAGCATGTTGATGACGAACGCGCTTCCCGTCTGCCGCTGGCAGTTCAGGCAGTGGCAGCAGTGGACGAACAGCGGATCGGACACGAGCCGGTAGCGCACCTGTCCGCAGGCGCAACCGCCTTCACGCTCGACGCTCATGGTCTCCTCCTGGATGGGTTGGTCCTCCCCCTCGAGTACGTTCCGCATCGTGACCGATCAGCGCTCACTGGTCCGCGTTTGCGTCGCCGGCATCACGGGCTGGACCGGGAGCGCGGTCGCCGAAGGCATTCGAGCGTCGGCCGACCTGGAGCTCGTCGCCGGGGTCTCCCGTTCCGACCCGAGCCACTTCTCGTCGGTGGCGGAAGCTCTCGACGAGACGCGCCCCGACGTGCTGGTCGACTACACGCGCGCCGAAGCGGTGAAGAGCAATGTCGTCGCCGCATTGGAGCGGGGAAGCGCGGTCGTCGTCGGCTCGAGCGGCCTCACCGCCTCGGACTACGACGAGATCGACGCGCTGGCCCGGGAGCACCGCGTCGGAGTCATCGCCGCCGGGAACTTCTCGATCACGGCGGCGTTGCTCCTGCGCTTCGCGACCGAGGCGGCACGGCACCTCGAAGCGTGGGAGGTGATCGACTACGCGAGCGCCGGCAAGCCCGACGCGCCGAGCGGCACCTCGCGGGAGCTCGCGGAACGGCTCGCGAGCGTCCGCGCGCCGGCTTCCGGCCTCCCCGTCGAGCAGACACTCGGGTCGCCCGAGGCGCGCGGCGCGACCGTCGCCGGGACCCAGGTGCACTCGCTGCGGCTGCCGAGCTTCACGGTCTCCACCGAGACGATCTTCGCCGCCGACGGCGAGCGGCTCTCGATCCGCCACGACGCCGGCGAGAGCGCGGCGCCCTACGTCGCGGGAACGCTCCTCGCCATCCGGGCGCTCCCGGGCCGCGTCGGCGTGACCCGCGGGCTCGATCAGCTGTTAAGCGACTCGTCGCAGGCGACGTTGACGTAACCTGAGCGGAACGGCCTTGCCTCTCCGGACGACGGGTCGAACGCGTGGCGCCAGACGCAGCCCGTGTCGTTCGTCAGGAGATGGATCGAGACGGACGTCTCGGCGGACGTCGTCCGCACCCGGTGGATGTCGTCGCGCGGCGGGATCAGGACGTAGAAGTCGCCGGCGACGAGCGACCGCCGCTCGACGAGCTCGAGCCGTCCGTTGCGGCGCACGTAGATCTCCTCGTCCTGTGTGCCGCGGTAGAGGCCGACCAGCCCCCAGGCGAGGTGATCGTGGATCGGCGTCTCCGCTCCTGCCGGGACGACCAACGAGAAGAGCGACAGCGAGCCGTCGCCTGCGCGGTAGAGCAGCCACTGGCCGACGCCGCCGCCCATGCCACTTTGCTCTGCCGCAGCCTGGTACTCAGGCGGCAGCCAGTTGGAATCGGCGAGCAGCTCGGCAAATCGCGGCCTGATCGCGTCGCACGCGGCTTCAGGGGAGGTGGCGCCGGCAATCGTCGACCGGACGACGGAGACGAAGCGCCTCATGACCTCCGTCTCGAGGACGAACTCGCCGTGCGTCTGGTTCATCGCAGCTGCAACGTACGCGAAGGGAGGGCGGGCGAGTGCCCACCCTCCCTCTTCGAGTCAGCCGTTCGGAAGGCAGTTCGGCGGCGCCGGCTTGTCGATCCTGCGCGTGAAGCCCGCCGGTACGAGCGAGGCCACGACCGTCACGAGGTCGACATTGCCCTCGTTGCGGACTACGTGGACGTCACCGCCCTCGTCGACGAAACCGGAGCCGGCCTGGACGACGTGCGGAGAACACGTGGGATCGTCGGCCATGTAGAAGGTCGCGGTACCCGATTTGACGATGACGAGGCTGGGCCCGGGATGGCCGTGCCAGCCGAAGGTTCCTCCCGGCGCGATCGTGTTCTGGAGGATATGGAGGTCGGAAGCACCCTTCGCGTCGATCCGGCCCTGCCAGAAGTTGGTCGCCGTGCCGGGATCGATGTCGGTCTTCGTCGTCGCGTGGATGTCCTGGAAACGTCCCACTCCGATGATGGTCGTGACCACCCCGGATGAAGGCGTTGCCAACGCGACGGAGACATAGGCGGCGGCAAGCCCTCCGATCACGACGAGCGCTGCGGCCGTCGCATATCGGGAACGTCGCGTCCTGGCGGGGCCTGGAGCTGTGAGCCTTCTCATGATTCTTCCTCCTCTCCGGACGAGACCGCCTCGACGACGCGGATCGGGTCGAGGCCGGCGCGCTGAGCGGCGAGCGCGACGTCATCGGCCGAGCGAGCGTCGAAGACGAAGAAGCAGAGCTCGTCCTCGGGGATGTGGATCGAGCGGACGAAGCGGACGTGCGCCCGCTCGGTCGTCAGATCCTCGGCTACGGAGCGTGCCTGCCGTTCGCGAGAGCCACGCTCTTCCGCCCGCGCACGAGGGAGGTAGGTCTCGACGAGATAACTCGGCACGCCTCGACGCTACGGCGAAGGCCGTGCGACGGAAACGTCAGAACGTCTGAACTTTGCTCGACTCGGCGCGGTCGTCGGTCAGACGACGGGCCAGCTCCGTCCGCGAGCGGACGCCGAGCTTGGCGTAGATGTGCGTCAGGTGGCTGGCGACCGTCCGCTCGCCGAGGAAGAGGGCGGCGGCGACTTCCCGATTCGTGCGGCCCTCGACGACGAGGGCTGCGACGCGGCGCTCGGCGGCGGTCAGGCCTTCTTCCCGCCGACGCCCGCCGATGCTCCCCAGCTCGTGCCGCGCCTTCTCGGCCCAGGTCTCCGCTCCGAGGCGCTCGAAGCTGCCGAGCGCCGCTTGGATCGCGGCGCGTGCGGCGCGCTTCTGCCGCGCGCGTCGGCGGAAGACGCCGAGGGCGAGCACAGCGCGGGCTCGCCCGAAGGGATCACCCACGGCCTCGTGCTGCGCGACCGCTCGATCCAGGAGCGCCATGGCCCGGTCGACCTCGCCCTGTGCCGCAGCCACGAGCGCACGGCATCGCGTTACGTGCGCCAGCACCCATTCGCGCCGAACCCGCTCCGCATCCGCCGCCCACGTCTCGAGCAAGCGGTCGGCGTCGTCGAGGCGGCCCACCTCGAGCAGCAGCTCGACGTGGTCGGGGGTCCACCAGCGGACGCTCGGCTCGCCCCACATGAGCTCGGCGGCCTGCCGGTCCGCCTTGTCGAACCATTCCATCGCTGCAGCCGGGTTGCCCTGCCCGAGCACGACGAGCCCCACGACCGCCAGGTGCTGGGGCGGTCGTAACCCGAACTGCTCCTCGGCCAGCTCGAAGGCTCGCTCCGAGTGCTCGCGCGCGAGCTCCATCCGGCCGCGGTGGACGGCGATCACGGCGCTCGGAAGCCGGTCCTGCGGCACCTCCAGCCCGTACTGGATCGCGATGGCGTGGGCATGCTCGGCGTGTGCGGCGGCGAGCTCCCAGCGTCCGGCCCAGAACTCGACCCAGGCGAGGCCCCAGAGCGCCCGGGCGCTCCTGGGCTCGTCGCGCTCGCGCCATTCTCGATGCTCGCGCTCGAGCAGAGCTCGCGCCTCGCCCCGGGCGGAGGCGGGCGCGTGGGTGTTCACGACGGCCAGCGTCGCCTCCTGCACGAGCCGCTCGGCGCCGAGGGCGCTCGGGAGGTGCTGGGCCAGTGCCGGTAGATCGCTCGGCGCCGGGCCGTCGCCCACGAACCAGCCGAGGATCGCCTGCACGGCGCGGGCCCGCACCCGGAGCACCTCGTCGTCCATCTGATCCGCCAGCTCGAGTGCTGCGCGTGCGTGGTCGGACGTCGCCCTGAACCGATCGACCCAGGCGAGACGGCAGTGGATCAGCGATTGCAGCTCCGGCCGGGAGGACGCTTCGGTCAGGGCTTCCTCGAGGAGGGCGCGAGCGCGGTCGGCGCCCTCCAGCTCCGCGAGCAGGATCAGCGCTTCGGCGCGCCATGACGCCACCTCGCGCTCGTCCAGGAGGTCGCTCGCGATCGAGCGTGCACGCGTCCACTCGCCGGCCGCCTGATGCGCGCGAGCCGCCGCGAGCGCTCGACGGCGGCGATCGTCGTGCGCTCCGGGCGGCGTGAGCCGGACGGCGTGCTCCGCGAGCTCGGCGGCCGCGGCCGAGGCGCCGCGAGCCTCCGCGCGTCCGGCGGCCCCGTCGAGCACCATGGCGGCGCCTGCGTCCGGCCCGTCCGTCGAGAGCGCGAGGTGGCGGGCATGAAGGAGTGGGTCCTCGACGATTTCCGCGATCCGGGCGTGCACTGCCCGCCGCTTCTCCTCGCCCAGGTCCCGGTACAGAACCGACGACAGGAGCGGATGAGTGAAGCGGACCGTTTCGGCGTCGCGCTCGATCACGCCTGCCGCGGCGGCCGCGCCGAGCGCGTCGGTCGACACGCCTGCACGCGCGATCAGTGACGCCGGGGTGGTGCCGAATGCCGACGCGAGCGCAAGGGCGTCTCGGGTGGATGCCGGCAGGCCCGAGATCCTCGCTCCCACGAGCTCGTCGAGCGTCCCGGGGACGGCCAGCGACTGAAACGGGTCGCCGTCTGCATCGACGGCGCGCGCGAGCTCCAACGCGAAGAAGGGATTTCCGCGAGACCGCTCGTGGATGCGGAGCAGGGTCTGGCGCCCGAAAGGCCTCTCGAGGCGATCGCGCAGGAACCGGTGGAGGGCGCCGACGCTGAGCGGGCCCACCGGCACCCGCCGGACTCGCTCCGGGTCCAGCCCGTCCGCCAAGGCGGGGGCCCCGGCTTGGAGGCCAACCCGCAATGCGAGGAGCAGCGACACGGGCGCGTGGTGCAGCCGTCGAAGCGCGAAGCTCAGCGCGCCCGCGGAGGATGGGTCCATCCACTGGACGTCGTCCACGGCGAGCAGCAGCGGCCGGTCCTCGCACAGGAGCTCGACAGCGCTGCGAATCGCCACCGCGAGCGAGCGTGGATCCAGGGCGAGGTGTGAAGCCGGAGCCTCGTCCAGGAGCAGTGCGACCTCCAGAGCGTGACGTCTCGGCGGCGGCAAGCTCGGGCTCACCTCCCCGAGGACGCTCTCGAAGAGGTCGCCGAGCACGGTGTGCGTGAGACCGCGCTCCGCTTCGGTCGGCCGAGAGGAGAGCACGCGCATGCCCGCGGTGTCCGCCGCCGCGACCCCGGCGCGCCAGAGCGTCGACTTGCCGATCCCCGCCTCTCCCTCGAGGAACAGCACAGCGGGGTCGGCGGCTGCGCTCGCCGCGACGAATTCGCGCAGGGCGGCGAGCTCGTCGTCTCTTCCGACGATCTCGAGCGGGGTTTCGGCAGACATAGGCCGCAAAGTTCAAGAGTTGCAGTCACCCGCGCTCGGTTCAAACGCGAGGGACAGGCACGATGGAGGCAGGGATGGCCGACTATGTCCACGGCTACGGGACTCCCGAGCAGGAACGGCTCGTGGAGCAGGCCGAGCACTGGCGGCACCGGCTGATCGCCGACGGGACCCGGCTCGAGCCCGGGACGCGGCTGCTCGAGGTGGGCACCGGGGTAGGCGCGGTGCTCGCAGTGCTCGGTCAGGAGTTCCCGGAGATTCGCCTCACCGGGGTCGACATCGAGCCGAGGCAGCTCGAGTACGCCCGCGGACACCTCGAGCGCTCGGGCGTGACGGCGGACCTCGTCGAGGCAGATGCCCTCGCGCTGCCGTTCGCGGACGAGTCGTTCGACTACGTCTGGATGATGTGGCTGCTGGAGCACATCCGCGACGCTCCCGCTGCGCTCCGCGAGGCGCGGCGCGTCCTCGTTCCCGGCGGCCGGATCACCGCGATCGAAGTCGACTACGGCACGGTCCGGGCAGAGCCCACGACGCCGGCCCTGGAGGCGCTCTTCGGTGCGATGGCGGCGGGCATGGCCGCCTCAGGCTGGAGCGACGCCGGCACCCGCCTGCCCGGATGGCTCGCCGAGGTCGGCTTCCGCGAGGTCGACGAGGGGGAGCGTCCGTTCTGGTGGAGCGGCGAAGACCTCTCTCGGCAGGCGAACTACGCGGCCGACGTGGTCGAGAGCGCGCTCGGCGCGCTGGCCCTGCTGCCGGGCGCGGACGAGGAAGAACTGCGTGCCGGTCTGACGGACCTGCGCGAGCTGGGGGGCGACCACGAGGCGGGCCTCGGCTGGGTCATGCACAAGTCGACTGCCGTGCGCTAGGCCGACGCGAGTTCTCGCGATTAGGGTCCACCCCCGCTACTTGTGTGCGATTGTGCACAAGCAGATGGAAACGCGCGCCGCGCCGTCGGGGTCGCTGTTCGGTCGGGAGCGGGAGCTTGCACGGATTCACGAGCTCCTCGCCGCGGCGGCGAACGGGGGCACAGGGCTCGTGCTCGAGGGCGAGCCGGGGATCGGCAAGACGTCGATCTGGAAGAGCGGCGTCGACGCCGCGCTGGAGCGAGGGCTCGTCGTGCTGCAGTCGCGCCCCGCCGAGGCTGAGCGAGAGCTGTCCTTCTCCGCGCTCGGTGATCTCCTGGCGCCGGCGCTCGACCGGCTGGAGGCGCTCTCGCCTCCGAGACGACGGGCCCTCGGGGTGGCGCTGCTGCTCACCCCGGACGAGAGCGAGGAGCCCGATGCCCGCGCGCTCGGCCTGGCGACCCTCGACGTGCTTCGCTCGCTCGCCGCGGACGGTCCGCTGGTCGTGGCGCTCGACGACACGCAGTGGCTCGACCCGCCGTCACGGGAGACCCTTGCATACGCGCTGCGACGCCTCGAACGAGAGCCCGTTGCTCTGCTGACAGCCTGCCGACCGGGGACGGATGCGCTCGTCCTCGGGGACACCGAGCGAATCGACGTCGGTCCCCTGTCGATCGGAGCGCTCCACGAGCTCATCCGCAGCCGCGCGGACGGAGCGATCACCCGTCCCACGTTGGTCCGCGTGCACGAGACGTCGGCGGGGAATCCGTTCTTCGCGCTCGAGCTCGTCCGCGCCCTCGACGGTCGGGAGCTCCTGCCGGGCGAGCCGCTGCCGGTGCCGGCGACGCTGAGAGAGCTGACCGCCGCGCGATTCGAGCGCCTCGGCCCGAGCACACGCGAGGTTCTGCTCTACGTCGCCGTGCTCGCTCACCCGACCCTCGAGGTCGTGACCGCTGCGGCAGGCGGACAGGCCGCCGCGGCGCTGGACGAGGCGGCAGCGGCCGGCGTGATCGAGGCGGACGGCTCACGACTTCGGTTCACGCATCCGCTGCTCGCCTCGGTTCACTACGGGTCGGCGCCCCAGGTTGCGCGGGCACGCGTGCATCGCCGGCTGGCCGAGGTGCTCACCGACCCGGAAGAGCGCGGCCGCCACCTCGGCGCCGCGGCCGGCGCACCCGATGCCGACGTCGCGGCTGCACTCGACGAGGCGGCCGCGGCGGCCCGTGCGCGCGGTGCCTCGATTGCCGCGGCAGAGCTCGCCGAGGTCGCTCTCCGCCTGACGCCCGATACCGATATTTCGTCAGTCATACGGCGCCTCTGCGCGGCCGCCGATCACCACTTCGTCGCCGGCGCGACGGCGCGTGCGCACACGCTGCTCGAGCAGGCACTGGCAGCTGCCCCGCGAGGCTCGAGCCGCGCACGGGTCGCGCTCCAGCTCGCCACGGTGCTCGACTCCGAGGACCTGACCTCGGGCCGGCCGCTGCTCGCGCGAGCGCTCATGGAAACCGACGGGGATCTAGACCTCCGGGCGCGAATCCATCGTGCGTTGGCCTCGCACCTGCTCGTGGACATCCGCGAGTCGCGCCGTCACGCACACATCGCGCTCGAGCTCGCGGAGCGGACCGGCGACGCGACACTGATCGCGCAGATGCTGGCCCACGTCGTCGACCGCGACTTCTGGGCTGGTGCCGGCATCGATCGCGCGCTCATCACCCGTGCAATCGAGCTCGAGGAGCGTCAGCCGCGACTCAGGTTGGTGGAACGGCCGAGCTGCACGTTTGCTTTCGTGCTCAAGTGGTCCGGGGACGTCGACGCCGCGGCACCGCTGTGGGAGGCCCTGCGGGCGCGGGGGCGAGCGGAGGGCGACCTCGACTTGATGTACATCCTCTTCTACAGCACGTACCACGAGCTGATCGCCGAGGACTGGGAGCAGGCGGCGCGTTTCGCCGACGAGGCCTGGGCGATGGCGGTCGAGGCAGAGCGCGACGTCGAGGTCCTGTCCTTCCTCTGGGCTCGAGCCGCCGTGGCCGCCTACCGGGGCGACGTGGGGGACGCACGCTCGCTCGCAGACCAGGCGCAGCAGCTTGCCGACGCCGTCGGGGAGACGGATCACTACCTCTCCGGCCTGGCGCTCGGCGTCCTCGAGCTGTCCCTGAACGAGCACGGCTCGTCGCTCGCGCGCCTCCGGCCCGCCACGGCCGAGAAACGGGCGACCGGGCTGCGGGAACCGTGCCTCCTGCTCGGCTTCCCCGAGCACGTGGAGGCGGCTGTCGCCTGCGGCGAGCTCGACGAGGCGAGCGAGCTGCTCGACTTCGTGGAAGCGCATGCGCGACGACTGGACCGCCCGTGGGCACTCGGCTGCGCGGCGCGCGGCAGAGCGCTGCTGGCCGCCGCGCAGGGCGACGAGACCGCGTCCGAGGCGGCATTCGCGCTCGCGTACGCGCAGCACGCACGTCGTCCGCAGCAGCTCCCGACCTACGAGCTCGCGCGCACCTCGCTCCTGCATGGATCGCTCCTGCGTCGGCGGCAGCAGAAGCGGCGAGCCCGCGAGAGGCTCGAGGAGGCGCTTGCGATCTTCGAACGGCTCGGTGCGCAGGTGTACGCGAAGCGGGCCCGTTCCGAGCTCGCCCGAATCGGCGGCCGCGCGGCCGGCGCCGGCGACGAGCTGTCGGAGACCGAGCGACTCGTCGCCGACCTCGTCGCGGAGGGCCGGTCGAACAAGGAGGTCGCTGCCGCGCTCTCGCTCAGCCCGAAGACCGTCGAATGGAACCTCTCCAAGATCTACGCGAAGCTCGGCGTTCGTTCCCGAACCGAGCTTGCGAGTCGCCGCCTCTGACGCAAATCCGGGGATCTCCCCGGTTGTTCGGCCTCCCCCGGCGCTCCTAGCGTCCGCTCGAACCCCGAGCAAGGAGGCGACATGAAGACGTTGACCGTTGTACTGCTGGCAGCTGCGAGTCTGGCAGCCACCGGGAGCGCCGCGACGGCGGGGACCGAACACTCGCAGCCGATCGTCGTCACGTTTCAGAAGCATCTCGTCGACGCAGACAACCTGATCTTCCAGGGCACGGCCGGCGGCAGGGCGAAGGGCGCGCTCGAGTCGAGGATGGTGCCCGGCTCGCTGACGATCGCCGGCTCCGTCTGGCACTTTGCGTTCGACTGGACCGTCGATGCGAAATCGCCGCACAAGTCCTTCGTCGCCCGGACCGAGGGCACGTTCGACCTGACGACCGGCCGCGTCGTGATGGAGGGCACCGTGACCGACGGCTGGCACGAGGGCGCTCCGGTGCACGAGGAGGGGCAGCTGCTCGACCCCGACACGCTTACCTTCGCGGGCGAGCTCCAGATCGCCGGGGACGGCGTCCACTAGGACGAGTCGTCCACGTGCCGGCATTCATGGTCGAGCGGTACCTGCCGGGACTCGGGTACGAGGGTCTGGCCGACGCAGTCGCACGGGCTGCGTCGGCCGCGGCCGAGCTGACCCGTGAGGGCATGCAGGTCGCGTATCTCGGGTCGACGTTCGTACCGGCAGAAGAGGCGTGCTTCTGCCGCTTCGAGGCGTGCGAGCTGGGCGCTGTCGAAGAGGCAAACCGGCGCGCGGAGGCGCCGTTCTGGCGAGTGGTCGAGGCCGTCTTCATCGAGCAGAGCTCTGCCCGCCGCAGTACGCGCACCAATCGGGGAGCAGGCATGCGATTTGACAGATAGGGCGAATTCGCCGCATATCTGGCCGACCTCGCCCGAGCTGATCGGAGGATGGGATGCGGACGCTGCTCGCTCCATCGAGCTCGTTCGCCTAACGTCCCGGCTATCACGCCAAAACAGAAGGGGTTCGCATGAGCGAGTACGTCGTGGCGCACGTCGACGACATTCCCGAGCTGGACGACGGCCGTTCTCCGATGAGGCCGGTTCGTCACCACTTCGGCATCACGAGCTTCGGCGTCACGGCGTGGACCGGCCACAACGCAGGCGACCGCGTGATCAACGAGCATCGAGAGGCGGAGACGGCTCCAGACGACCCGGATCGCAACGAGGAGCTCTACGTCGTGGTCCGCGGACGTGCCACCTTCGAGCTCGACGGCGAACGTCGGGACGCGCCGGCGGGAACGCTCGTCTTCGTGCCGGCGCGGGTCAATCGCACGGCCTTCGCCGAGGAGCCGGGCACGACGATCGTCGCGGTGGGCGGGACGCCCGGAAAGCCGTACGACCCGGTCGGCTGGGAGCTCTGGATGCCGCTCGGGCAGCTCTACC
>Ga0111538_10010397_pt1 | contig 12373 bp, 7 predicted proteins | sample SoiMethybrSBSTD1_FD_79669 | JGI IMG/M metagenome (GOLD analysis project Ga0111538, IMG submission 79669) | Bulk soil microbial communities from a Populus tree surrounding site in Tennessee, USA - Soil MetaG P. TD hybrid SBSTD1 (version 2)... | ecosystem: Environmental > Terrestrial > Soil > Tree...
AGTGTCGCAGGCGCAGTCCGGCGCCCGGCCGCAGGACTCTCTGAACCGGTCGGCCGACGCCATGCTCGCCCTGAAGAGCGCGCAGTTCACCCTCACGCGCGAGGGCGCGCCTGCCATCCTGGATGAGAAAAACGGGCTCACGTTTACCACCGCCGACTGCTCCTATGCCGCGCCGGACAGGGTTTCGTGCAACGTCAAGGTTGCGCTCAAGACCGGGTCAATCGTCCAGATCACCCGCGTCTGGGTCCCCGAGGGCACGTTCCAAAGCAATCCCCTGACGAAGCAATTCGGCCGGATGCCTCCGGATTCGAATTTCAACGGCGTCGTGCTCTTCGCCAAAACCGGCATTCCGGACATTCTGCGGACCGGGATTCAGAAGTCCCAACTCGTCAGCGGTTCAGAGAGAGTGAGGACGTGGGACACCGTTCACGTCAAGGGCGAGGTCAGCGGCAGCAAGCTGAATCCGCTGATCGGCGGGACGCTGAAAGCGGAACTCATGTATCCAGTCGATGTGTGGATGGACGTGAAATCCTCCAACATCGTGCAGATTCACGTCCAGGAGCCCGAAGCCAACGGCTGGCTCATCGCGCTCTTCGCCACGAATGAGCCGGTCGAGATTCCGACTCCGCAAGTGCCGGCGCCCACAGCCCCGGCACGTCAGGACTGATGGCCCGCGCCCATCAGTACCCGTGGCTGATTCTTGCGCTCGTCTCCCTACCAGTCTTCATCGGCGCGCTCGATCTGACCATCGTCTCGGCGGTGCTGCCGGAAGTGATCCGGTCGATGACGGTCGAGATTCAGGAACTCGACATCGCCGGCTGGGTGGTCACGGGCTACTTCGTGTCGTACGCGATCAGCATGACCTTCATGGGGAAGGTTTCGGATATCGCGGGCCGTCGAATCGTCTACCTCATTTGCCTCGCCATCTTCTTCGTCGGTTCGTGGATGGTCGCAGCGTCTCCAGACTGGCCCGCCGACCTGGTGCAGACGGTCATGCACTGGTTTCAGGGGGATCGTCCCCCGTCGCCGTTTGCCGCGCTCTACGCCCTGATTGCCGGACGCATCGTTCAAGCCTTCGGCGCCGGAGCAATGGTGCCGGTCAGCATGGCGCTCGTCGCCGACCTGTTTCCACCTGAGAAGCGTGCGCTCCCTCTCGGGATCGTGGGTGCGGTCGACACCGGGGGCTGGGTGCTTGGCCATTTGTACGGCGGGATCATGGTTCAGTTCATGAGCTGGCCGTATCTCTTCTGGATCAATCTCCCGATCGTCGCCGTGATGTTCGGCGTGACCTGGTGGGGACTTGCCGGCTTGCCCCGAAATGAAACGAAGGGGGGCATCGACTGGATCGGTGTCGCGCTGCTTGGCGTCTCGTTGATCCTGTTGAACGTCGGGTTGGGCTCGCCGGAAATGAGCCAGGGATCAACCGCTGCCCCGACCGGGGAAAGTTTGTACTGGGTCGTAGGAGCCGCGCTCGTCTTCATCATCTTCCTCGCGTCTCAGCGGCGCGTGAGGGATCCGATTCTCAACCTGCGAATCTTCTCGAACCGCAACCTGTCGTCGGCGAGCGGCATCAACCTGCTGGTTGGGTTTTGCATCATGGTGGGCCTCGTCAGCGTCCCGCTCTTCATCAACGTGGCCGGCTCACCCGCGGACACGATGAAAGCAGCGCTCGTGACCGGCTACTTGCTGTGCGCCTTTACGGTGCCGATGGCACTCGCCGCGATTCCTGGTGGCTGGCTCCTGGAGCGGCTCGGCTATCGGTGGGCCGTCATGCTCGGCCTCGCAACCGCCATCCTCGGCTTCGCGATGACGAGTCTGTGGAAAGTGGAAATGGCCACTCAGGCGGTCGCGTTTTTTGACCATCTCAACGGACCGGCAGCAGCTGACGCTTGGGGCACTGGATTCATGGCGGCCGGTCTGGCGCTGGCCGGCATCGGGATCGGACTGACCATTGCGCCGATCGGCACGGCGGTGATCAACGGCGTCGGCGAGCACGAGCGAGGGATGGCCTCGTCGCTCGTCATCATCCTTCGTCTCATCGGCATGAGCATTGGCATGAGCTCGATGACCGCTTTCGGGCTGCGGAGGACGACGATCCTCAGCCGAGTGCTGCTCGGGCCTGAAGATGCGATGGACCTGGAGAAGACGGCGCGCGTGTCCCTCGAGGTCGTCACGAGGATCACGCGCGAGATGTCGCTCATTTCCCTGGCTGTTGCCGCCGCGGCCCTGGCGGTGGCGTTCCTGCTTCGACGAGGCGACGTTCCGCAGTCCGCCTGATACGACGATCACCGCATACGACGATCACCGCATCCCTCGACGAGCTCGAGATGCCCTGAGGATGTCGAAGGGCAGAGGTCGCAGAGCACGCAGAGTGTGTGTCGTATTTGGAACGGCAGGACTGAAGTCCTGCACTACGAGTACGCCGTGTAGTCGTCCGTGTACTCGTAGCGCAGCACTTTAGTGCTGCTGTCGTGGTCCTCATCCTGCCGTTGTAGACCCGCCGTGGTCCCGTCACCGCTCGACGGCGATCTGTGGCTCGAAGATCCGCGATTCACGGCACGACGGACACTTCCCCGGTTTGCTCAGTCTCCCCTCGTCGAAGAGAAAGCCGCAGGCCCGGCAACGCGCGGGGACGATGACGATGCGATACCCCGCAGCGCGCGCCGATCGGATCATGTGTTGGAGATCCTCTTCGAGGTCACGGCGCGTGAGGCCAAGTTCGCGCGCAAGGCTCGAGACCGATCGCGGTTCTGCGGTGAGGAGCTCGAGGAGCTGCCGGCGGACTGTCACGGCCATGGTATTATCCCCGGCTCCCGCGGCTTCGCCACCTTCAGCGGTGCTTCACCTCACATGAACCAGCCCTCTTCCCTGCTGACCATCCCATTCTCGACCAGCGGTTCAGTGGGGCTCGACTTCGGGACGACCAACAGTGCTCTCGCGCGTCTCGACGGATCGACGCCGGTTGTCGCAACGTTCGATGCGCAAGGCCAGACGACGCAGACCTTTCCATCCGTGCTGTATTTCGAACGCCTCCGGAGTCTTACTGGGACGCGCCTGGTGTCGCATGCCGGGCCGGACGCCATCGACACCTATCTGAAGGCTGAGGAAAAGGGCCGGCTGATTCAGTCGCTCAAGAGCTATCTCGCCGATCGCCGATTCGACCGCACCACGGTGTTCTCTCAACAGTACGCCCTCGAAGACATGATCGCGTTGATCGCCAGGCACATGCTCTCGGACGCGGTGCACGCGTTCGAAACCGTGCCGAGCCGAGTGGTCGTCGGCAGGCCCGTCCACTTCTCGAATGCGCGCGGCGGCGAAGACGATGACTTTGCGCTGGGCCGGCTGACCGCAGCGGTCAAACAGTGCGGCTTCAAGGACATCGTCTTCGAGTACGAACCGGTCGCGGCCGCCTACAGTTACGAGCAGACGCTGCAGAAAGACGAGCTCATTCTGATCGGCGACTTCGGTGGCGGCACGAGCGACTTTTCCATCCTTCACGTCGGGCCCGCGGTCAAGCGGCGCGGCCGCACGAGTGCGGACATCCTGGGGACCGACGGCGTCGCCATCGCCGGTGATGCCTTCGACAAGCAGATCGTCCGGCATCTCGTGGCCCCGAGGTTGGGACACGGCTCAGAGTATTTGTCGCCGCCCAGCAAGTTTCTCCCCGTCCCCAGCTGGCCCTACGAGCATCTCGAGCGCTGGCACCATCTCTCGTTTCTGAATACCGGCAGGAATCTGGAAATGCTCGAGCGCATCGCCCTCCACGCCTCGATTCCCGAGCGGATCGAGGCGTTTGTGGCGCTGATCAAAGGCGAGCTTGGCTATCAGCTTCACGAATCGGTGCGCCGGACCAAGTTCGCGCTGACAACCGACACTGAAACGGCGTTCGAGTTCAGCAGCGGCCCGGTGTCGATCGTCAAGAAGGTGACGCGGGCGGAGTTCGAGAAGTGGATCGAGCCGGAGCTGGCTGCGATCGCGGAGTGCGTCGATCGCCTGATTCGTCAGACCGACATTGCTGCAGTCGACATCGATCACGTGTTTCTCACCGGTGGATCGGCGTTCGTCCCGGCGGTGCGTCGGCTGTTCGTCGAGCGCTTCGGGTTGGCCAAGATTACCGGCGGGCAGGAGCTGACGTCTGTGGCAGCGGGCCTGGCGCTTCGCGCTGCGGAGGAATGGCCGACGGGTTGGCCGACGGGTGTCAGGCAGTGAATCGTGAAAGACGGTGAATCGTGAAAGACGCAGAGGGAATGCCGGAGTGGCACTCCCCATTCATTCGCAGTAGCCTAGGCCTTCGAGCGCACCAAAGGAGACAGGATGGGTCGTTTTTACGAAGCAGTAAAAGCCGGCGTCAAGGGATTCAAAGACGCGCACGAGCCGACCGAGTACTCCATTGCCGGACGAATGGTGAAGTGTCCCCACTGCGGTGAGACCAAGTTCGCGCCGGGTCGGCGCGCGCTTCTCAACTCACGCGCGGCCACGTTTCTCAATGTCGACTGGACCGACGCCGGCGCGACGGTTCTCGTCTGTGCCGAATGCGGCCGAATCGAATGGTTTGCGCGTGAGCCGGCTGAAGTACCTGCTCCCCGCAAAGCCGTCGCTGCCCCGCGGACCAAGATCTGACCGGCCATGAGACCACGACGCTTTGGAGGTCAGGCATGAAAAGACTGAAAGGCTATGGAATGATTTTGCTAAGCCTTGCGCAAGGGATCGGCTAAACGCTGTTCCTAAAGCGCCATGGTAGTATTTGAGGTTCCTCTCGCCGGTCCCCATCGTCCAGAGGCCTAGGACGTGGCCCTTTCAAGGCCAAAACCCGGGTTCGAATCCCGGTGGGGACGTACCCCCTTTCGCAGTTTGGCGGACGGTGCGATTGTCGCTGCCCGGTCCGGCAAGCGGCCGTAGTCGCCGTCCAACGTATCCTTTGCGCCGATGTGCTCCAGACCGAGCCGATTGCCTGCCTCTGGGTCCGGTCGACGCGCCACGATCCCGGTGAACAGCCGGGTCGAAACGTGTGGGCCGCTGAAGTTGTAGCCCTCTCCATCGACGCGAGGGGTGAACGTCAACCGACCGCACAGGACACGCTGCAAGACGGTGCGGCCTTGCGTCGTGGAGCCACGGAGCAACCGCCGCCACTCGGCGAGACGATTCTCAACGATTGCGGTGCAAGCCGGGGGATCGGTTGGAGGTTGGCCACTTCGGTGGCGATGGCGCGCAGACGGTCCTAGCTAAGCTCGGCCGTGCCGCATCCAGGAGGCGGCATCGAGGGCCGACCCTTACCGGTTCCCTTCCGACCTTCCCGAAGTCCCGAACCGCACCACGCGAGGTGTGTCGGCAATCTCGCCGACGCTCGTCGCCTTCCGACTATTTGATGTCGCTGTGCTCAAGTGAACAGCCCATCAGCCGGGCTCGGCTGTAATCTGAATTTGCTTCCCGCACCACGACCTTTCAGAGAGGTACGATGAAATCTCCACCGATGACACTCCAGCAGCTGACGGCGCGTGTTGAAGAACAGGCTCTTGAAACGGCTGCTCTCAGGTCGGCGCTCGCCATCCAGTTCACGCGAATCGCGCAGATGCAGGCGCTGTTGGACGCAATACCGGCGGCACGGAAAGCGCGGGCTAAATACGTGCCGCAAGTGCCCTCTCACAATGGCAACGGGCGAGCCCAGCGCTAATCCGCCGCAGCACGATTGAGATCTGCCGCGCCCGTTGGCCGTCGGCCCATAGGGATCGCGCCGCGCTGAAGTCCCCACCGTCGAGTGCGATCGCAAGTCTGCGCGTGAGTTCCGCGACCAGATGTCGCAGCTCATCGTCGAGCGCATCGCGGTTCGCGGTGAAGAAATCTTCCCAACTCGTCGTGGGATGGACGATGGTGGGACCGGTGGTGGCGACCGACGCCGAGTAATAGACGCGATCCAGATCCGCACCGTCTTGCTCAGTGTCAAGGGAAAGCGAGCCGCGCTCCACAAAGTCTCTAGAATATGGGTAGGCAGTGTTCTGAAAGACAGGAGGGAACCATGGACCCAACGGACTTCAAGTGGAACCTTTTACAATTGGTCGAGAAGCACGACGCAACAGGCGCGTATTTGGAGGACACGATCATCGCCGATGATCTTGGTATGCCGCTCGACGATGTCCAACGACAGATGGTGATTCTCGAAAACCAACAGCTCTTGGAACTAGTCAAGGCGTTTGGACCGTCCTATGGAGCACGGTTGACGGCGAGTGGAATGGAGGCGCTGGAGGCCCACCGCTCCCAACCGACGGAGGGCAGGTCACCCGCCGCTCGACAAAGCGGATTCAAGGAATAGGGACTAGGCGGTGAACTGAAGGCGTGGCCTCAGAAGTAGAAGGTCGCCCCCAGCGTCCACATCGACCCTTTGTACCCCGGTAGCAGCCCGCCGATGAACCCTTCGTCCTCCTCATCATCGTCACCGCTGAAGTCGAGGAACGTGTACCGGTAGTCCCCGTGGATGCCGAAGTGCCGGCCGGCGAGGATCTCCAGGCCGCCACCTGCATGCCAGCCGAACTCCGTCGTGCTCTCGCCCGAATCCTCCGGGCCGTCAATCGGCTCGACCGTGCGCCGGTACCACCCGGGTCCGCCCAGTAGGTACGGCGCAAAGCCGCCCTGGGCGAGTCGCACGAGGAGCGATGCCTGGATTGGGGTCTCGACTACTTTTTCGTTGATGAGCTTGAACGACTCGGTATGGCGGTCGAAGGAAAGCTCGAAGCCCGAACGGCCTCCCATGGCGCGCATGTGAAGACCCAAGAAACGCACCGAATCATCGTCCACATCGACGTCTTGTTTGATCCACGCGAAGCGCGCGCCAAGCCCGAAACCCTGGGCAGAGACGGGCACGGCCGTGGCCAGCAGCGCGCTGAGGACGAAGACAGCAACGAAGACGCGGCGCAAAGGCGGCTGGCTCGGGAATGGCATGGTGGAACTCCGCCCCTGACACGCTCACGGTAACCACCGGAGGGCTTGCAGAGGCTGTGTGGTCTCTATCGGTGCGAAGCGAAGGGGACTTCACGAGCCGGCCGCCTTGATACGATCGCACGGCGCCTGAACATGCATCCCGAATGACGCTCGGGTACCGAACGCCGGCAGCTAAACTAGCGGAGATCGTTGCGATGGAAACTCACATGACCAAACCAGACATTTCTGGCATCGCGCCGTTCTTCATCGTCAAGAATGTCCCCGCCGCGCTGGCGTTCTATCGCGACCGTCTCGGGTTCGACGTCACGTTTCAAGGGCCCCACCCCGACGACATCTTCTTCGCCATTGTCCAGCGAGGTGCCGCGATGATCATGCTCAAGGACGTTGGTGTAGAGCCACTGCCGAACTACAAGCGAGACGTCAAAAAAGGCTGGGCCCGCTGGGACGCTTACCTCGATGTTCCCGATCCGGACGCGTTGGCAGCAGAATTCTCGTCGCGCAATGTCGAATTCTCTCAACCACTTAAGGACGACGATGATGGTTTGCGGGGATTCGAACTCAAGGACGCCGACGGATACGTTCTGTTTTTTGGTCGTCCTCGTTCATGAGCGCCAATTCAAGCGGGCAAGCCGCATCAGCCCGGAAACTTCATTCGGCGGACCAGGTCCTGATAGCCCGGGTGATCTCGCATGGGATCGAACCATGGCGAGGCCTTCAGGATGACAAGGTAGCCGTCGCGTCGTTCATAGGCGCGCTGCAAAAAAGGCAGCGCGGCTTCGGGGCCGTGCATCCGCAGATTGGCGAGGCCCAGAAAAACATCCGGCACGTAGCCCTTGCTCGCGAGTTGATTCACTTCCGCAAGAGTCTGCTGCGCTTGTTTCGTCTGACCCGCGCGATGCTGCGTTCCCGCCAGCACACAGAGAAAGGCAGGATTGCGGCCGCTGGCGTCCACGCCTTTGTGCGCGAATGCGAGGGCCTGTTCCAGCTTGCCCTGATGAAAATAGGCGGTCGCAAAATGGATCAGGGCGCGCGGGTCGTTGGGGCTCAGTTCGTTGATGCGCTGCGCCTGTTCGAGGATTTTCTCGTACTGACGTGCGTCGAAATAAATGGCGCCGGCCGCATCGTAGGCTGACACCGACACGGGATCGAGTTCGATGGCGCGCCTGATTTCTTCGATGGCCGTGGCGCTGCGGCCCATCGCACTCAAGTAGAGCGCGTGCCACCGGCGGCTCCAGGAGTCGTTCGGATCGAGTTCGATCGCGCGAGCAAAGCGCCGCTCGGTTTCGGTCCAGTTCCAATCCCCAAAGTAGTGCACATACGCGAGCGACGCGTGCGCGGCGGCGAGGTTGTCGTCGAGCGCAAGCGCGCGCAGGGCGCTGGCTTTCGCCTTGGGCATGGCCTCCGCCGGCGGCATCATGTCGGTGATGCCGTAGTAGTTCGAGAGCCCGACGTGAGCCAGCGCGAAGTCAGGGTCTGCCGCGATGGATTGTTCAAAGAAGTCCCGGCTCTTCAGCCAGGACGCCTCGCTCGGCTGCTGCAGGAAGTAGCGGCCCTTGACGTACGCCTCGTAGGCGGCGGCATTGGTCTGCTCGATCAGCAACGGCGCCGTGTGATCAGCAGGAGCGATGCGCGAACGGATGATGCCGGCGACCTCGCGGGCCAGCTCGCGTTGGTTGGAGAGCGCCGAGGCGGATTCGCGACCGTAACTCTGCGCCCAGAGATGCGTGTCGGTCGCCGCGTCGATCAATTGAACGGTGATGCGGACCTGGTCGCCTTCGCGCAGCACCGAGCCCTCCACGATCGTGCCGGCGCCGAGCTCGTCGGCGATTTGCTTCAGCGGCTTCCGCAGGCCTTTGTACTGCATCACAGACGTTTGCGAGATGACCTTCAACGCGCCGACGTGCGACAACTCGGTAATGAGCGCTTCGGTCATGCCGAAGGCGACGTAGCTATCGGCCGAACCTTCCGTGGCGTCCCCGGCAACGAACGGCAGCACGGCGACGGTTCGTCCCGCGTCGAACGCTGGCGCAGGCCCCGGCTTCAGCGCGAGCCAGGCGGCCAACGCGACGATCGCGATTCCAGCAAGCGCGAGCCACTTCCGCGCGGCCCGGACGCTCGGCATCGGCGCGACCGCTGCGGATTGGTCGATGGCTGGCAGGGTTGCCGGCGCACCGCCGGGCTTCTCGACCGTCTCGACCGTCTCGAGCGTCTCGACCTTGTCGACTCTGGCGACGGTCTCTTCGTTCTCGACATGTTCAACAGGCGCCACGAAGCGGTAGCCGCGGCGCGGCACGGTTTCGATGAAGCGCGGGTTGTCGGCGGTGACGCCGAGCGTCTCGCGCAGACGGCTCATCGCGTTGTTGATGCCGTTCTCGAACTCGACGAACGTGTCGCCGGGCCAGAGACGCTCCTGAAGCTCCCTGCGGGTGACGAGTTCCTGAGGGCGTTCGAGCAGGGCCTGAAGCACCTGGAAAGGCTTGTCGCGCAGTTTCAACCGCCTGCCGTGCTTCAGCAGCTCGCCGGAGACCGGGTCGAGTTCAAAGGCTCCGAAGCGAACAAGGTGGCGTGAAGGGCCGGGCGGCATTGCCGGAAACTTTGGGGAGATGCCCGCGAGTGTACACGGACCCGACTGAACGGTAAAGAATCTCCTCCAAGTGATGTGTTTTCCTGCGTTTAAACGTAAAGATTCAAAACGGCTGGGGTTGATTGACCTTGTCGCTCGCTCCGCAGAAGGTAGTCCAGTAGCGCCGAGCTCGTGGATCTGGCGCTCCCACTGAGGAGACGAGCATGTTTCGGCCAATCAGCGGTCTCAATACGCAAGCAACAGCATGGCTAGTGGCGGCGATCCTGGTGCCGGGCCTCGCGGCGCCGGCCATGGCCCAGGCGCCCGGCGGCAATGAGATGTGCGGGGACGGCACGACGATGACCATTTCCCTGCCGCGCGTGGCAAACGCCCACGGTGAAAGCGACCCTGTCGAAGTCCCGCACGGTTGCAGCATCTACCTGGTCATTGCCAGCGACTATGGCCGCAACCGGCAGTTCGACGAGCTGCTGTTCTATCCGCTCGCCAAGTATGTCGCCGAGCACAACGGCTACGTCCATTACTCGTGGTGGAACAACTTCCTGCAGCCGTACATGGGGGGTGTGCTGCGCTCGAACGACTTACCGACCGATCCAGGGCCGAAGACCACAATCGGGGCGTTGGAGACCGTGCTCGGCCTCGATGTGATTGGGGAACCTGGACCCGATGAGGTCTACCTGAACGATATCGTCCGAAAGATGCTGTTGACCAAGGGCACCATTGGACTCTATACGACCCTGATCGAACAGGTGATCCAGTTCTACGAGAGCTTCATGGTGAATGTGCCGACCGACGCGCAGTTCGTTTCAGATGCCGGCTTTTTCATCAGGGGCGTGCGCGCGAATCATCCCGCGAATGCACAACCATTGGTCTTTCTGGCCGGACACGGCTTTGGTGCGCACGCGATCGTCAAGGTCGCGCAGAACGCCCAAAACATCATTGACCTGCTGGCGCCGATCGACCCGATGGGAAATTCATCGTTGCCCGCGTCGAAGGGCAGTCTCTTCGAGCGCAACGTGAATCCGTTTACGCCCAATTTCAACGAACTCAAACTCGACCTGGGGACGTACGGGTATACCGACCCGCAAAGCCGTTGGCGCGCCGTCTACGATTTCAAAGGCTATCAGCAAGCGGATTGCATCCGCGGTGGCGGGCCACTCGGGTTGTTGTGCAAGGATTTCGACGACCGCTTCTTTTTCTTTCAGTTCGAGTGCAGAAAACCGAATGCCGCTGACTGGCAGGATTTTGCGCCGCTCATCGGGTCGCTCAAGCCACGCATATGCCCCGGACCCGAAGTGCACGCTGGAACAAAGATCACCTTCAAGAGCAACGTGGGCTTTCTCTATCACCGCTACCAGTTGGAGTGGGGACCACCTCTGGACTTTGGCAGCAGGTATCACTACGGGTTCCTGGCGGCGTCAATTTCACCAACGCTGCAAGGGCCAAACGTACAGGGTCCGGTCCTGCCTGGAAACCAGATCGTGATGACCCCACCGACTGACGTCTACATTGGGACCAGCCAAACGTGCCAGACCGGTGAACAAGGCTGTCAGCAAGCTGACGGCCACGACGAGATCGCCGGTTTTCGCGGCGAGCCGACATTCCATCTGGGCGCCGACGCGATGCTGACCCTGACCAGGCGCGGGGTTCAGGCCCGCCAGTGGTCAAACGCTCCGGTGTCGGCCCTGAACCTGCGCATCGAGGACGTTGACGACAACGACCTCGACCGACGTGCCCTCATGGTTGAAATGGCGTCAACCACGACGAACGTCACGCACTACGACTGCGACAATGACTGGGACGACCCGGGAAAGACGTTCTGGGATCACGCACCCTGCTCGCCGGACGATTGCCTCGTATGCGGGGACCTCGTCACCATTGCCACGAATCTGCTGGCGGCGCACGACGGCGGGCCAGTCACGCCGACAACGCCCACGCCAGACACGACCGCGCCCTCGACCACCCCTACCCCCGACCCCGATGCTAACGCGAATGGCTGGCATCAAGCGGATGTAGTGGTGACGCTGCAGGCCATCGATAACGTGCCCGGCTCGGGCGTCAGAGAGATTCATTACTCGACACCGTCGGGCCCGACGACCGAACAAGGAGATGTCGCGCACCCAATCATCACGGCAGAAGGAACGACGCTCCTCAGTTTCTTCGCGACCGATAATGCCAACAACTCGGGCGCACCGAGTTCGCTGGAGGTGAAGATCGACAAGACATTGCCGCAGATCGAGGCGGTCACGGACGTGCAGCCGAACGCCAGCGACTGGTTCAAGACCTACGTCACGGTCAGCTTTCAGGCGTCCGATCTTCTCTCCGGGCTCGCTTCGGTCACGCCGCCGACACTGGTCGAGTTGGAAGGCGCGGGCCTGGAGGTTGAGGGAACGGCCACCGACAACGCCGACAATCGGGCATCCGCGTCGGTGACGCTCAACATCGACCGGACCGCGCCCACGATCACGTTTGCGAGCAAGACCCCCGACGCGAATGCGGCGGGCTGGCACGCAGCCGATGTGACGCTATCGTGGAATTGCGCGGACTCCTTGAGCCGGCCAACAGCGGGCAGGGTAACGGAGACCGTCACGGCAGAAGGCTTGGTGCAGTTCGCGATGGGCACCTGCCTGGACCAGGCAGGTAACTCCGCCAGCGACACGCAGGGCGGCATCAACATCGACAAGACCACACCGTTGGTCAGCATCAACGCCCCTGCAAACGGTGCTGTGTTTCTGCTGAACGCATCGGTTACGTCGAACTATGCCTGTAGCGACAGCCTGTCCGGTGTGCACTCGTGCAGCGGGCCGGCCGCCAGCGGCTCAGCCGCCAATACCTCGGCCGTGGGCAGCAAGCAGTTCC
>Ga0111538_10010398_pt1 | contig 12372 bp, 6 predicted proteins | sample SoiMethybrSBSTD1_FD_79669 | JGI IMG/M metagenome (GOLD analysis project Ga0111538, IMG submission 79669) | Bulk soil microbial communities from a Populus tree surrounding site in Tennessee, USA - Soil MetaG P. TD hybrid SBSTD1 (version 2)... | ecosystem: Environmental > Terrestrial > Soil > Tree...
ACTGACGGTGGCATCAATTGGGAATCAGTCAGTGACAATTCGGTTTTTGGTACAGGCTCTGTCGGCGCGATTGCAGTTGCTGACTCCGATCCAAACACGATTTACGTCGGCATGGGTGAGTCGCCGATCCGCGGCAACGTCTCGCACGGCGATGGCGTCTACAAATCCACCGACGGCGGCAAAACGTGGAAGCGCATCGGTCTCGAAGACACACGACAAATTCCGCGCATCCGCATTCATCCGAAGAACCCGGACATCGTTTACGTTGCCGCACTGGGCCACGTTTGGGGACCAAACGATCAGCGCGGAGTCTTTCGCTCAAAAGACGGCGGCAAAACGTGGGAAAAGGTTCTCGGTCGCAGCAACAAAGCCGGGGCGATCGATCTGATTATCGATCCTTCAAATCCCAACATCCTCTATGCAGGCTTTTGGGAAGTCTATCGCAAGCCCTGGACCCTCGAGAGCGGTGGGCCAGGAAGTGGTATTTTCAAATCCACTGACGGCGGCGATACATGGAATGAACTGACCCGGAACAACGGTTTGCCAAAAGGCACGGTCGGGAAAATCGGCATCGCAGTTTCGCCCGTCAACTCGGATCGCATCTGGGCGCTCGTCGAAGCTGAAGACGGCGGTGTCTTTCGTTCTGACAATGGCGGCACGAGCTGGACCAGAGTTAACGAAGAAAGGCGCTTGCGCCAGCGCGCCTGGTACTACACCCGTATCTACGCCGATCCGAAGAATGTCGACACTGTTTACGTTTTGAATACTGGTTTCTATCGCTCGAATGATGGCGGACGGACTTTTACCCCCATCGGCGTCCCGCACGGTGATAACCACGATCTGTGGATTGCTCCGGACGATCCGAACCGCATGATCGAGAGTAACGATGGTGGCGCGAACGTCTCTTTCAACGGCGGCAGGAGTTGGACCGAGCAGGACCAGCCAACCGCGCAGTTTTATCGCGTCGCACTCGACAACGACTTTCCTTACAACGTCTACGGCGCCCAACAGGACAACTCGACTGTGCGCATCGCGAGCCGAAACACGCAAGGCGGCATTGGAACGAGTGATTGGTACGACGTGGGTGGCGGCGAATCGGGTTGGATTGCGCCTTCGCCGAAAGACTCGCAGATCGTGTTTGCGGGCTCGTACGGAGGATTGACGACGCGTAGCGACCACCGCACCGGACAGCAACGCGATATCAATCCATATCCCAACAATCCGATGGGTTCCGGTGCCGACGTGCTGAAGTACAGGTTCCAGTGGAACTTCCCGTTGCTGTTCTCACCGCACGACAGAGACAAGCTCTACTGCGCCGCCAATGTTTTGTTCATGAGTACGGACGAAGGTAGCAGTTGGCAGGCGATTAGTCCGGATTTGACGCGTAACGACAAGTCGAAACAGGCCGCGTCCGGTGGGCCAATCACCAAGGACAACACGAGCATTGAGTACTACGGGACGATCTTCACGGTGATGGAATCACCGGTGCAGGCGGGAACAATCTGGACCGGCAGTGATGATGGCCTCGTCCAATTAACACGCGACGGTGGTAAGAACTGGTCCAACGTCACGCCGCCCGCGAGCATGATGCCGGAATGGATCCAGATCAATTCACTGGAAGCGTCGCCATACGATCCGGCTACGGCGTATATCGCCGCAACGATGTACAAGTGGGACGATAACAAACCATATCTTTATCGCACTCACGACTACGGCAAGACATGGAAGAAGATCACCAACGGCATTCCCGACACGACTTTCACGCGCGTGATTCGCGAAGATCCGAATAAGCGTGGCCTGCTTTATGCCGGAACTGAAACCGGGATGTACGTTTCGTTTGATAATGGCGATCACTGGCAGTCGTTGCAACTCAACCTGCCGGTGGTGCCGATTACGGATCTCGCGATTCAGAAGCGGGAAAAGGAACTGGTCGTTGCGACGCAGGGACGCGCGTTCTGGATTCTCGACGACCTGCCGGTGCTGCACGACATGATGGATGCCGGCGGTTTTAGTGCCGCTGCAGAAACAAAGCTTTACAAGCCGAAGGAAAGTTATCGCATGCCTGGTGGCAGTTTTCCGCTTGGACCAACGGCGACACTCGGACGGAATCCGGCTAATGGCGTTGTGGTCTATTACTCGTTGAAAGCGAAGCCGACTGCCGATGTTGATCTGGAGTTTTTGGATTCGGCGGGTAAGCCGATTCGAAAGTTTACTGCGCGTGTAAGGCGTGCGGGCGAAGGAGCCGGACAAGCGCAGGCGCCCGCAGGTCCGCCTGCGGGTGAAGGTTTTTTTGGTGGTGGAGGTGCTCCGCCACCTGTTCCGATCGAAGTTGGATTGAATCGTTTTGTGTGGGACACGCGCTACCCGGATGCGGTGCGTTTTCCGGGAATGATTCTATGGGCGGGAGAGACTCGTGGTCCAAAGTTGCCGCCCGGCACATATCAGGTGAAACTCACGGTCGAAGGAAAGTCGTACACACAGAGCTTTGAGATCAAGGCTGATCCCCGCTTGACGACCACGCCGGCTGATTATGCGAAACAATTGGAGCTTGGTCTGAAGATTCGCGACAAGTTGAGTGAAACTCATAACGCGATCATTCAGATCCGCGACGTGCGCAAGCAGGTTGAGGATCTGTTGAAACGTGTCGCGGGCCAACCGAACTTCAAAGTCGTCAATGACGCGGGTACGGCGCTGAACAAGAAGCTGACGGCAATTGAGGAAAGTCTTTACCAAACCAAGAACCAGAGCAGCCAGGATCCGTTGAATTTTCCGATCCGGTTAAATAACAAACTCGCGGCGCTGGGAGGAGTTGTCGGTGGCGCTGAAGCCGCGCCGACGGCGCAGTCGTATGCGGTGTATGACGAAGTCGTGGCGCAGATCGATGCGGAGTTACAGAAGCTCGGGCAGTTGATGCGAACCGACGTGCCCGCATTTAATCAACTGGTGCGGGATCAGAATATTCCGGCGGTCGTGGTGAAGCCGGCGAGCTCAAATCCTTAGGTAATTGGTGACAGGATTTACAGGATTTTGCAGGATTAACAAGATGAATCATGTCAATCCTGAGACATCTTGTAAATCCTGTCACCACCTTTTTGCTAGAATTCGAGTACATGAACCAACCGGTAACCGCTAAACAACTCGCATCCATAACTGAAGCCAAACTAACCGGCGACGAAACCACTGAGATCATCGACATCAGTCACGACTCACGTCGCGCCGGCAAGGGATCTCTATTCGCCGCAGTGGCCGGCGCCATCTTCGACGCACACAAATTTGTCCCGCAGGTGATGAACTCAGGCGCTGCCGGCGTTTTGTCCGAACGGCCAGCACCCGAAGACTTCACCGGCGTGTGGCTTCAGGTTGCAGACATCCGTCGCGCCATGGCGCTCGCCGCCGCCGCAGTACAACACCACCCATCACGCGAACTACAACTCGTCGGCATCACCGGCACCAACGGCAAAACCACTACCGCTTACCTGATCGCTTCAATCCCCGAGGAAGCCGGCGAGCTCGTCGCAATGACCGGCACCGTGGAATATCGTCTTGGCAAAGAACGCTTCAAAGCCGATCGCACCACGCCTGAAGCTCCCGATATGCAGCGCCTGTTGAGACGCGCCGTCGAGATTGGTTGCCGGACTGCGGTGATGGAGTGTTCATCGCAGGCGATGGACTTTCATCGTTGTGACGAACTGGAATACGCGGTGGCGGTTTTCTCCAACCTCACGCGCGATCACCTCGACTATCACAAGACGATGGAGAATTACTGGTACGCGAAACAGCGACTCTTCGACGGTCGCCTGGGATCGCGGCCACGCAATTCGGTCATCAACGTCGATGATCCATACGGTCGCGAGCTTGTCGGGTCGTTGGAGAAAGATGGATTGCGAGTAATTCGTTATGCCGTTAGAGGCGACGCGGAGGTCACAGCTCGCGATCCGCAGTTTTCGTTGAACGGGATGCGCTTCAGGCTTTCGACGCCGGCGGGGGAACGCGACTTTCATTCTCCATTGGTTGGCCCACCACACATTTACAACACGCTTGCCGCCGTCGCGAGTGGACTTGCGCTTGGGTACAGCCTCGACACGGTGACTGCGGCACTCGAGAAGTGTACCGGCGCGCCGGGTCGTTTTGAGCGCGTGCCGCATGATGGTGACTTCTCGGTGGTAGTGGATTACGCACACAGTGATGACGCGCTGTTGAATGTGTTGCGCACGGCGCGCGATGTCGTTAAAGGAAAGATCATCACGGTATTTGGTTGTGGTGGCGACCGCGATCGCTCGAAGCGCGCGCCGATGGGCGAAGCCGCGGGCAGCTTGAGTGATGTCGTGATTCTTACTTCGGATAATCCACGTACGGAAGATCCGGAGCAGATACTTTGTGATGCGGAAGCGGGAATTCAGAAAACAGGGAAGCCGTATCGCAAGATTGCCGATCGCACTGAGGCGATCCAGCAGGCAATCTCAGAGGCTGAGAATGGGGATCTGGTGTTGATTGCGGGGAAGGGGCACGAGGATTATCAGATCATCGGTCGTGAGACGTTTCACTTCGATGACAAGGAAGTAGCCAGGGCGGCGCTGGCCCACAAGAATTAATAGACAGGATTTACAGGATTGTTTCAAGATTGACATGATACATCCTGAAAAATCCTGTTAATCCTGTCTAACTAAACCTTATGCAATTGAGCTCGCTCGTTTTCTCGGTCGTTGTAGCCTTATCCCAGAGCTACGGCCCGCCAACGACGATCGCCACCATCAAAGAAAAATCGATTTCGGAGAGCAGCGGCCTCGCCGCCTCGCGTTCGACCCCGGGCGCATACTGGACTCATAACGACTCGGGCGATGGACCATTCATCTATGCATTCGACACGGCCGGCGATGCCCTCGGCATCTTTCGCGTAACAGGCGCGGAGGCACGTGACTGGGAAGATATAGCCGCCGGTCCCGGACCACAGGCCAACAAGTCGTATCTTTATCTCGGCGACATCGGCGACAACGATGCGGTCCGCGATGAAGTGGTCGTCTACCGCATCCCAGAACCTGCACTCTCCACCGCCACCCGAAGGCTAACAAAAGCACGTCCCGGCTCAACTGAGCCCGCTGAAGCGATTAAGCTCAAGTACCCTGACGGCAAACAGGACGCCGAGGCGCTTCTGGTCCACCCCACTACGGGCAACATTTACATCGTCAACAAAGTCCCGATCGCTAACCCTACGGTTTACGAAGCAATCGCTCCATTCACCCCCGGCAAGCTGGTCACGATGCGACGCATCGGTACGATTCATGTGCCGAGTCTCTTTGGCGGTGTTATTACCGGAGGAAGTATTTCTCCCGACGGGCGTCACGTCGCGCTCTGCGATTATTTTCAGGGTTATGAAATAGACTTGCCGCCGACCAGCAAAGACTTCGACGACATCTGGAAACAGAAGATGACGGGCTTTGATCTCGGCAAGCGCAAACAGGGTGAGTCAATCACCTACCGCCTCGACGGCGACGCTTTACTGGCGACTAGTGAAGGAAAGCAATCACCGCTGATTCAGGTCGAACGTCTCCGGTCTAACAGAAAGTAAACTGGCAGCCCCAGCAGTATCAGACCGAGACCGATAGCGGATTGCCGTGGTGAGTTTCGAATCGTCATTATGATCAGTGCGGTCGAGACGATCAGGAATAACACTGGGACGACTGGATAACCCCACGTGCGGTATGGACGCTCTGCGTCCGGCTCGCGCTTTCGGAAAATGAAGATGGACGCAGCGACGAGCGCATAAAACAAAGTGAGCGCGAAGATCGCGTAATCAGTAAGAGTGTCGTACTCGCCTGAAAGTGCTACCACGCACGCCCAAAACCCCTGGACCACCAGAGCTCTGATCGGCACGTGGGTCCGCCGCGACACCTTGGCCAAACTCTGAACTATCAGGCCATCTTTCGCGAGCGCGTAAGGGATGCGTGCCGTGGCGAGGATCGATGCGTGTAACGCGCCGAACGAAGACGTCATCATAGCTGCAGCCATAAGCGTTACCGCAACGGAGCCGAGCAGTCTTCTCACTACTTCGGCAGCCACCGATGAAGATGCGGGCACGCTCGCGATTTCCGTCGGGGTCAGGACGTGAAAGTAACTGAAGTTCACGAAGAGATAGAGTCCCATCACGACGAACCCGCCGCCAATCAGGGCGAGCGGCAAATTCCGTCCCGGATTCTTCACCTCGCCTGCCAGAAACGTGATGTTGTTCCAACCATCGTATGCCCAGAGCGCGCCAATCATCGCTGCCGCAAATCCCGCGACACCGCCGCCAACGATGTCTACGCCTTCACAAGTTCCACCGTTGTTCATGAGAGCGAGATTGCCCCAATTGCCGTCGCTGTAGAAGAAAGCACCCAAACCGACACCAATCAACAGCACGATCTTCATACCGGTGAGCACGCTGGCGACGCCGCCGCTGACTCGTACCGCGGCACAGTTGATGAGTGTGGTGATGATGATGGCCAGCAGGGCGACGAGTTGCAGCCGAGTAAGTGAGAGACTAAACCCACCAGGCAGCACGAATGGCCCAAGCACATGAGGTTTCAACGCACCATGGACCAAATCATTGAGAAAGATCGCAAAGCCGACTGCGAGTGCTGCGGCTGACGCCGTGCGAGCAATCAGGAATTGAGTCCAGCCATAGATAAACCCGAGTGGCCGTCCGTATGCATCTTTGACAATTCCATACTCACCGGCGGCACGGGGCTTCATCGCAAGCAGTTCCGCATACGTGAGCGCACCGGCCATCGCAAGTAACCCCGCGAGAACCCACACGATAAGCGCTTTGACCGGCGTCCCAACATTGCACGTCATCACACGTGCCTTGAGAAACACGCCAGTCCCGATGATATTGGCTACGTTAACCGAGATTGCCGCAATCAATCCCAGTCCGCGGACGAGTTGTGTATGTTCGGTTTGCATCCGTATAAGATCCGCGTTTATCTGTGGCTAAAAAATGTCGCTGGTAATCAAGTCTTCGTAGGTATCTCTTCGGCGGATGAGATCCGCAGTTCCGTCTTTGCGAACCAGCACTGCGGCGGGGAGCGGCCGGCCATTGTAATGAAACATCTGCGCCAGGGAGTAAGCGCCACAGTTCAAGAGCGCCAGCACCTCACCCGGTCCAACGTCTTCAGGCAACCTGCGATAGTCCGGCAAACGCCCTTCGCGTTCGATGTCGAAATAAACGTCGCCGGAATCGCACAGAGGACCGGCAACCTTGTAATCTCGCTCGTATGGCGCACCTGCTCGCGACGCGGAGATCAAGTGGTAGTACCACTTGTAGTTGTTCATCGAGAGCATGATGTTGTAACCGGCATCGGTTAACAACCAGACATCATCCGTTTCCGGACGGCGCTTGATATTACGCACAGTCGTGAGCACCAATCCTGCGTCAGCAATAATGCTGCGTCCTGGTTCGAGCAGGATTGTCACCTGATCGAGCAGATGTTCGGCATTCGCAGCACGAGCTGACTCACGCGCGACGCGCAATGCTTCGCTGAGCACCGCCGACGGCTCGAGGTCCGCGCCGAGCATGTCGCGCTCGTGTTCCGGAAGTTGATCGGCCTGTGTTCGATCGCGCAGGTAGTTGACGGGAATGCCGCCGCCGAGATTGATGTGCTCGAGAGTGTGACCCGTCTCGCGATGAATCGTGACGAGGTGTTCCCACATGCTCTTGAACGCTTCGGCGAATGGTTCGACGTCGGGCGTCTGCGAACCGACGTGAATGTGAATGCCGCAAACGTGAACCAGGTCCGGCCTTTCGAGACCACGACGAAACGCAGCCAGCACTTCCGAAGATGAAATTCCAAACTTCGACGTCAACAGTGCTGTTTGCAAACCGAGATGCGAGCGCGTGCCGATTTCAGGTACGAGGCGGAGGGTGATGCGCGCGGGAGGAACATTTTCGCCGCGCGCTCGCAGGCGCTCGACGGATTGTTCGACTAGATCGATCTCGTAAATTGAATCGACGTTGATTGCGTAGATTCCCGCGCGTACCGCTTCGTCGATTTCATCGTCTGACTTGCTCGTGCCATTGAAGATGATCTGATCGGGCCGGAAGCCGATACGGAGCGCCTTGAAAAGTTCGCCGCCGCTGTTGACTTCGATATCGATTCCCGACTCAAGCACGACCTTCAGGATCGCCATGTTTGAGTTCGCTTTTGACGCGTAGCAAAACTTGATTGGGCGATCGACCGCGTTGGCGGCGCGCTGTAGACGGTCGATATTGTCGCGAATACGACTGTGGGAAAAAACAAACAACGGCGAGTTGAACTCTTTGACGAGTGCGATGGTATCAGCGCCATTGACGGTCAGGTGATCGTCGCGCACTTCCAGGTATCCCGGTATAGACCACGCGGGACACAGAGTGGCAATTCCAGATGACATTCTGTGGTTTCAGCTCCAGTTGGGATATTTATCTGCGGCCTAATTTGATTTAACGAAACTATAACTAAGCGTCCCGCTGACCCTGACCGGTTCGCCTAACAGCATCGTGGGCGTGAACCTCGCCAGGCGCGCGGCGTTTACGGCCGCCGCTTGCAAATGTTGCGGGCCAGAGACGGCTTTGGCATCGACGACACTGCCTTGCTCGTCGATTAAGACCTGGACCAGCACCACGCCGGTCGCTTCACCCGCCGGCACTTCCGGCAGCGGCAGGTAGATCGCCTTGCCGTTCAACATACCGCCCGCGATTGGCGCCTTCTTTTGACCGGTCGGATTAGGCTGCGGTGTTTGCGGTTGATTGTTAGCCGCGGCGTTGGCAGCGCCTTCGGTATTGTTCTCTTTGTTCGGCGTAGGCGGTAGCTCAGTCTCGCCTTCTGCGCCGGCGTTCTGTTGCTGGTTCTTCGCTTCCTGGCCGGCAGTATTCGGATTCGCGTTCGGATCGACGTCGGTGCTCGCTGTGACCTTTGAAGGTTCGCGCTCGGGCAGTTCGAACGAGCTAAGGAATTTTTCATCCAGAGCGTCATCCTTTTTGGTGTTGAGCGTAACGATGGCGTAGAAGCGCTTCTTGGTCACAATCGTGTCGACCGATCCACTCAGGTCGCCAAGAATCATCTTGTACGATCTGCTGCCGTGGCCGCGGAATTGCCGGCTGGTGACGAGAGTAAGTTTAGCGGGCGTCTCCTTTGATCGAACCTTTGCCGGGAAGAAACCTTTGAATGCGTCAACATACGAGTTGAACCGGGCGAACTCTGTGTACTGCGCGGGATCGGATTTAATGCCGCTCAACGATGCGATGGCGAGCACGGGGCCGGCAGACGAGGTGGCCAGATACAACCGCGCGGTCAGTTCCATTTTGTGATACGGGAAAGTGGTTGACTCTGTGGTTCGATTCTTCGGCATCTGCACCGTGAATTCTTCGTTCTCGGGGCTGAAAGTCTCCCATTCCGGAAAACCGTCGGCTGCTGGCTTTTGAGCCTGCGCCGAAAGCGCGAAAGCGCTTAGCAGGAGAATCGCGAGTGCCAAATGTAATCGACGAGAATGCATGTCATTACCTCCTTCAGCTTTGAGCTTTACCACGAGGAGAGCTGATTCACTCAGTTTGGTGTCGGGGGCTATGATAGGGTGTTCTCGCGCAACCACGCAACGTCGCATCGAGCACCACCTTGGAGTGCGGCGGCCTGGCGCCGCTTTGTTATCGATCGCGCCTCATCAAGACCAAAGCGGCGCCAGGCCGCCGCACTCCAAGGAGGCGCTCAGTTCAACCCGCAGCTATTTTCGCTTTTTCTAAATCCACCAAAACGCGACGCAGAATCTTTCCCGACGGTGATTTCGGTATCTTGTCCACAAACTCGAGATACCGAATTCTCTTGTGTGGCGCAACCCGTGCGGCTACGAACTCGAGAATCGCTTCCGGCTCGACGTGTTCTCGTAAAACGAGGATTCCTTTCGGCACCTCTCCCGCTTCGTCATCCGGATAAGGGATCACTGCCGCATCGGCGACGCATGGATGCGTCAGCAACACGGCTTCGAGCTCGGCCGGCGGCACCTGAAATCCCTTGTATTTGATCAACTCCTTCGCGCGATCGACGATAAAGAAGTGTCCATCTTCATCTGCGTATCCGATGTCGCCGGTCTGCAGCCACCCGTCAGCATCGATCGTGCGCGCTGTTGCCTCCGGATTATTTAAATAACCCAACATGATCTGCGGCCCACGTACACAGACTTCACCTTTCTGGTTTGCACCGAGTGGATCGCCGGATTCGAGATCGACGACCTTGCATTCGGTATTCGGAGCCGCGACCCCAACCGAGCCGAACTTCATCGGTTGTGGTGGCGCCGGCGACGAGTGAGTAACCGGGCTCGTCTCAGTCATTCCGTAACCCTGACGAACATTACATCCCAGACGTTCCATGCACGCCCGCGTGAGTTCTTCGCCGAGGGGCGCGGCCCCGGAGAACAGCGTTTTGAGTTTCGGTAACTTGTAATTATCGACAATCGGATTCTTGCTCAAACTCAACACAATAGGCGGGACGATATGCGCGAGGCTAACGTCGTAATCCTGAACTGCCTTCAGGAACGACTCCAATTCAAAGCGCGGCATCGTTACGATCGTGGCGCCGGTGTAGAGTCCCATGTTTAGAACCACGACCAGCCCATAGATGTGAAACAACGGCAACACGCAAATCAAGGTGTCAGTCTCGTAGAAATAGCAGAGCCCTTCCATCTGACAGATGTTCGCGACGAGGTTGTGATGAGTGAGCATCACGCCTTTTGGCAGTCCGGTCGTGCCGCTTGAATACGGTAGCGCGACCAGATCCTTGTGCGGATCGATCTCAACTTGTTCGGCGCGGCCGTTATCTACAAGGAGTGAATCGAATGGAGTTGCTTCAGGTGCTTCTCCGAAGACAAACAGTTCGTCGAGGTGAGCGTATTCAGCCGCCGCTGCGGCTTTTTCCACGCAGCTCGGAACCGTTACGAGGAAGCGCGCCCCTGAGTCTTTGAGTTGATGCGCAATTTCATACGGCGTGTAGAGCGGATTGATTGGCGTGACGATTCCACCTACAGTCGCCACCGCGTGAAAAGCGATTCCATACTCCGGACAATTTGGGCTGAGAATGCCAAACACTTCACCTTTTTTGAACCCGCGTTCCTTCAGGTTGTACGCGGCGATACTGATCGCGGCGGCCAGTTGTTTGTAAGTGACTTTGCGTCCGGTTGGGCCTTCGATCAGCGCCGGCTTATCCGCTAGCTCTTCCGCTCGGCGCAAGACGAACGGCGTGAGCGCAGTTTCAGGGATTTCTACATCGGGGTAGGGACCTTTAATAATCATTCGGCTTTACTTGGGTTAATCTGTGTTTTGTGAAATCCTGTCGGTCGATACCTTAGCAGCATCATCACACCTCTGGAAAGAGAAAACGAAATGGCGGCAACCGCGAATCGCCCTCTCAACATTATCTGCCTGGCGACCTATTTCAAAGGCGCCGATTTCATCCATGAGTGCAAAGCACATGGTTGTCATGTGGTTTTGGTAACGAAAGAGAAGATGCTGAGAGAAGTTTGGCCGCGCGAGAGTCTCGACGATCTGATTGCCGTTCCGAATGACGCCGGACCCGCGCTGTTCATCGACTTACTGGCATTTCTGTCACGAAATCGAAAGATAGATCGCGTAGTTGCGCTGGAAGAGTTTGACGTTGTTACCGCGGCTCTGATGCGTGAGCATTTGTGTCTGCCGGGACTGACTAGTTCGGGGGCGAAGGTCTTTCGCGACAAGTTGTCGATGGCGGTTCACAGCCAGCGCGCGGGAATCAATGTGCCGGATTTTGTCCCACTCGTTAACACGGAGGAAGTTAACGAATTTATGCAAAGGGTTCCTGGTCCATGGGTGATCAAGCCGCGCTCAGACGTGTCGGCGATTGGGATTTCGAAAGTGAGTGAGCCCGAACAGGTGCATCGCGCCATGAGTGAGATGAACGAGCGTGAGAATCTGCGCGAACGCGCTTCTTACTATGTGCTGGCGCGATTCATTCCCGGCGAAGTATTTCACGTCGATTCTATCGTCAATGACGGTAAAGTCTTGTTTGCCGGAACAAACCAGTATGGACGCCCGCCGATGCAGGTGGCTCACCAGGGCGGTGCGTACATCTCGCGCACGCTCGAACGTGGATCGGCAGATGAAAAAACGTTGCTGGCAATTAACAAGAAGCTTGTGCGTGCACTCGGACTCGAGCGCGGCGCTACGCACGCTGAATTTATCAAGAGTGATATGGACGGGAAGTTTTACTTTCTTGAGATCGCGGCCCGCGTCGGCGGTGCCTACATTTCAGACGTGCTGGAAGCAGCATCGGGTATCAACCTCTGGCGCGAGTGGGCTCGCCTCGAGATTGCAGACGGGAAAGCGCCGTCCAAGATCAC
>Ga0111538_10010399_pt1 | contig 12372 bp, 10 predicted proteins | sample SoiMethybrSBSTD1_FD_79669 | JGI IMG/M metagenome (GOLD analysis project Ga0111538, IMG submission 79669) | Bulk soil microbial communities from a Populus tree surrounding site in Tennessee, USA - Soil MetaG P. TD hybrid SBSTD1 (version 2)... | ecosystem: Environmental > Terrestrial > Soil >...
TCCCATGCCGCTCGCCGGCTCGCTGCCGGGCGACTCTCCGGCCCTGTGGAGCACCGACGGGAAGACGATCTACACCGTCCAGAAGGTCGAGAATGCCGCCCGGGTCGACACGCTCGACATCGCCACTGGGCGACGGACCCCGTTCCGCACGCTCTCCCCGGCGGACCGCGCCGGGGTCCTCTCCGTGGATTTCGTTCAGCTCCGCGCCGAGACCGGTGCCTACATCTACTCCTACCGGCGCGTCCTGTCGGCGCTCTACCAGGTGGACGGCCTGCGCTAGCGGGAACGACCCCTCCGCCGGCCCCGTTAGAATGTGTGGATGACCTGGGACGGCGAAGAGTTCGTGCGCGAGCACGACGCGGAGACCGGCGCATCGTTCACCATCGCCATCCATTCGACGCGGCTCGGCCCCGCCGTCGGCGGCACGCGCATGAAGCCGTATCCCTCCCCCGCGGAGGCGGAGGCGGATGCCCGCCGCCTGTCGGCCGCGATGACGCTCAAGATGGCGGCCTCGGGCATGCCGTGGGGAGGAGGCAAGGGGGTCATCGCGGTGCCCTCCGGACTCGCGGCTGAAGCGCGCGACGGCCTGCTGCGACGTTACGGCCGGCTCGTCGCCTCGCTCGGCGGCCGCTACCGCATCGGCCCCGACGTCGGCACCTCGTCGGAGGACATGGACATCGTCGCCGAGACCGCGTCCCCATACGTCTTCGGCTGCACCGAGGCGCGCGGCGGCTCCGGACCGTCCGGCCCCGCGACGGCGCGCGGCGTCCACGCGGCGATCCGCATCGCCTGCGAAGAGGCCTTCGGATCGGCCGCCCTCGCCGGCCGCCAGGTGCTCGTGCAGGGAGCGGGCAGCGTCGGCGGCGCGCTGATCGAGCGCCTGCTTCGGGACGGGGCGCGCGTCTCGTTCAGTGACGTCGATGCCGGCGCGGCCCGGCGTCTGCGCGAGCGCGACGTGCCGTTCGTCGCGCCGGAGGATGTGATCGGCGCTCCGTGCGACGTCTTCAGTCCGTGCGCGCTCGGGGGTGTCCTGACCGCCGAGTCCGCCCCGCGTCTCCGCTGCCGCGTGATCGCAGGCGGCGCCAACAACCAGCTCGCCGACGAGTCGGTCGCCGAGGCACTCGCGGCGCGCGACATCCTCTACGCCCCCGATTTCATCGCCAACTCCGGCGGCGCCTGCTTCGGCATCCACATGGAAGCCGACGGCTGGAGCCGCGATCGCGCCCTGCAGGACGTCGAGGATCGCGTCACCGCATCGCTCCGCGCGGTCTTTTCGCTGGCACGCGAGCGCGGCCTCACGGCCGATGCCGCTGCGAGAGAGATCGCCCGGCGGCGCCTCGAACACGCGTGATTCAGGCGTGCCGGCCGTCAACGGCGATGCGCTGACGTCCCGAGCGGACCGGCCGGGCGCCCTGTCAGCCCCGGCGCTGGATGCCGAGCTTCTCCGCGAAGGAGGGAGGCTCGCGCAGGTCGTTCGTCAGGAGCGGGGCACCCCGATCGAAGCGCGGACCTGAACCGGGATTCCCATCCTACGGCGCGATCGTGATGCCGATCCCCTCGCTCTCGAGCACGCTCGCGGCGGTGGCGGCACCTGGCGCGCTCTCGCGTTGGCAGAATGCCGAAGGAATGGCATCCGGGGCGGACGTCCCCGCATCGCGCGGCATCGCCTCACCTCCCCGGGACTCCGTGTCACTCAGGCCATTACGGCCGGGTTCGACTCCGTGACGCAGTGCTGGCACGTGCCTTGCCCTTTCGTGCCGCAGCCGGCGAGACGCGCCGGCATGTCAATGAAGCGTTTTCCACGCAAGAGAAGGAGCCCATTCATGAAAACCGACACGGCGGTTCTCCGGACGGAAGAGCAGTTCTTCGCGGCGCTGTCCCGCGGCGATCGGGTGACCCTCGACGACATCGTGGCCGACGACTGCGTCCTGATCGACGTCCTGACCGGCTCCGAGGTTTCGCGGCAGGACTTCGTCGACCTCGTCGGCTCGCGCCGGCTGGTCTTCGAATCGATCGAGCGACTGGGAGCGACGGTGCGCCTGTACGGCGACCTCGCCATCGTCACCGGTCAGACCCGGATGTTCGGGCGGTTCGATGCCCAGACGTTCCAGGTCCGCAGCCGCTACACGCACGTGTACGCGCACCATCGGAACGGCTTTCGCCTCGTCCATGCGCAGGGCACTCCGGTCGTGGCGGCCGCGGTGGCGCCGGTCGTGGCGGCCGCCGTGCAGGCGTGACGGGAGGCGACCATGAGATCGACGACGACCCGACGCCATCGCAGCGCCGTGGCGGCACGGAGGGAAGACATGCTCTCCGCCGCCTTCGGGTTTCCGGTGACCCGCGATCGCCTTCCGGCGGCCGCCGGGCCCGGTGAGTGGATCCGGCGGATCGCATTCAGCACCGCGCCGCCGGCCACTCTGCTCGTCCGCGCCTTCGTGGGGGCCGTGTTCCTCGTGGAGGGAGTCCTCAAGTTCCACGATCCCGAAGGGCTCGGCGTCGGGCGGTTCGCGAAGATCGGGATCCCCTTCCCATCTTTCTTCGCCCCCTTCGACGGCGTCTTCGAGATCGTCTGCGGGATGGGCCTGATGCTGGGACTGCTGACCCGTCTGGGCGCGATCCCGATGATCGTCAACATGCTCGTGGCCATCACGAGCACCAAGATTCCCCTGCTGTTTCACGAAGGATTCTGGAAGGCCGCCCACGAAGCGCGCCTCGATGTCTCGATGCTCCTCGGCTGCGCGTTCCTGCTCCTCGTGGGGGCCGGACCGCTGTCGCTCGATTCCCGTCTCCTGGCGCCGCCCCGCCGCGGGTCCGACCCCGTCGGGCCGGGGGAAGACGGGAGGGAATGGGGACTCTGACGCCGGACGCGTGATTCAGGCGTGCGCGTGCAACGCGTCGGCGACCTGCTTCGCCGAGTCCGGACGCGCCGCCGGATCCTTGGCCAGGAGCCTCGACACGAGCGCGCACAGCGCCGCGGGTGCTCCGATTCCGTGCGGGTCGAGCGCGGGGGGAGGCTCGGGCGAAGCGTGGCCGGCGAGCACCTCCTGCACCGTGCCCGGGTACGGGGGCCGGCCGGAGAGCATCTCGAAGAGGACACAGCCGAGCGCATACAGGTCGGCGCGCGCGTCGACTGCGGCGCCGCGCGCCTGCTCGGGGGCCATGTAGAAGGGAGTCCCCATGACCGCACCTTCACGGGTCATGGCCGAGTCTCCCAGTCGGGCGAGCCCGAAGTCGGCCACCTTGATGTCTTCGCCCGAGAAGAGCACGTTCGCCGGCTTGAGATCGCGATGGACGACGCCGCGGGCGTGCGCCGAGGCGAGCGCTTCGGCGATCTGCGCCCCCAGGCGCGCCGCGTCTTTCGCGGGAAGCCTCCCGGCCTTCCTGAGCCGCGCCGCCAGATCGTCCCCCTCGCACAGCTCCATCGAGAGGAACTGCCGGTCCCCCTCCTGATAGATGTCGAAGACCTGGACGACGCGCGGGCTGGAGATCTGCGCCAGGACGCGCGCTTCCCGGAGGAACCGCTCGCGCACCTCAGGGACTGAAGCCAGCGGCCCCGCGAGCTCCTTCACCGCCACGCGCCGGCCCAGCACGACGTCTTCCCCCAGATGGACCGTCCCCATCGCGCCGCGCCCCAGCTGTCCGACGAGGCGAATCCGTCCACCGGGACCGATGGCCGGAGGCGAAGCGGCGCCCCCGAGCGGGTCGATCACGGTGCTCCTCTCCTGCTGCGCCCGCATGCGCTCCCGGATCCGCGCGCGGCGCTCCGGCTCCGGGGCGAGCGCCTCCGCCTGCGAGAAGAGGAGGAGCGACTGCTGCGGGTTTCCCTCCTGCGCCGCCCGCTCCGCGGCCACCGAGAGCGCCTCGCTTTCCTCCCGCGCCCGTTCGAGGGTCGGCTTCACCCGGCTCTTGGCGTACGCGCCCACGAGCGCCCATCCCGCGGGCCACAGCACGGCATCGAGCCACCGCATCACGTCCGGATAGGAGTCATGTCCAGAGCGGATGAGGCCGCCGAGATAGGCCTTCGGCTTGGGGACGAAGACCCGCACGAGCGGCCCGAGGAGGAGCGTCATGAACAAGGCGTGGATGCAGAGGCCGATGATGGCCGATCGGCACTCCTTCAGCCAGAGGAGGAAGATCGGTTTCCGTCGCAGCGCCTCGAGCGTGGACTGGAGCGGCATGCGCTCGGAATATAAACGCCGCGCCAGCTCGCCGCAATGACGCCCGGAGCGCGCCCAGGACCAAACGCGTCTTCGCTCCTGCCACTCCTTCGGCATCCTGCCGACAGGATGGCAGCCGGCACCTCCCGTGTCCCTCCCGGCTTCTCGCGCCACCGCATCGCGCTAATCCCGTGTGGTCTTGGACTTGCGGTGCCGTCGAAGCGCGGCGCTCGCGCATGGCACGACACGTGCCTTATCGCGGCCCGTGTGAAGCCGGGATTGTGAGAGCAGAAATCGGAACCATTCACCCACGAAAGGAGACTCACATGCATCCGACCAATCCATCAGTGACCCGGGGAGATCGCGCCACCAACGGGGCGTCCAGGCGTTCCGCGCTCGCGCGGTGGACAGCGTCCATCGCACTCCTGGGCCTCGCGCTCGTCGCGCTCCCGCCCCGGGCGCATGCCGTTCCGAGCGGCCATGCCCGTCCCGGCGCCGGGCGCCCCAAGGTGGCGAAGGACCTCGGGCCACAGGTGCGGATCACCTCGCCGCTCAACGGGGCCTTCATCGCGCCCGGCGATTCCCGCATCGGATCCGGCGATCCCAATGGCACCGGGTTCGCCATCGTCGCGGAAATCTTCACACGGGACAATGTTCCTGTCAGCGTGGACGAAGACGTCAACATCCGCCACGTCGAGGACCTCGGTGGCCTCAATCGCCAGTTCCCTGGACTGTTCGTTTTCATCGACGAAGACCTGATCACGCCGGATGGAACGATCATTCCTGCCGACACGAATCTCGGACCCCTCTTCAACATCGCCGGAACGGACGACACCCCGGGCCCGGGCGTGACGATCTGGGCCGGGTGGCACGTGCTCGAATCCGTCCGACCGCGGGAAGGCGGCAGCTTTCACCTGACGGTGGCGGTCGTCGACGATGCCGGCCGAACCGGACTCGACCGGGTGACGCTGAACGTCTCCGAGTCCGCGACGGGCTTTTTCGGGACCTCCGGCAACGGGTTGACGCAGAACCCCGGTGAGCCGAACCGGGTCGTTGGGGGCACCGCTCCGATCGTCGAGATCATCGCCCCGCGCGAGCCGAGCGCGGTGACCTTCGGGGAAGCGCCTCCCAATGGTTCGCTCCACTACATCCAGGTCAACGTCATCGACAGGGAGGGCGACGTGGTCGTGGACGAACTCGGCGCGGCCGACGGCCTGCTCGATCCGGCGAACCCCAACCTCGCGGCACAATTCGCACGCATCGACGACGGCGCCGCCGGCGTCGGCAACCCGAACCGCAACGTCCCCGGGTTCGACTTCCGGTTCAGCGTCCCCTCCGGGGGCGCCGGAGGAGCCGCGAACGTGAACGTCGCGCGCCTGTTCAACATCGCGGGCAGCGAAGTCATTCGCCTGGAGGATGGCAAGCTCGCGGTGCGCACGGTGCTCAACTGGGTCGTGGCGGCGCCGTTCGTCGGAGCCGCGCTCGACGAGGATTTCGTGACGTTCACGGCGTCCGTGATGGACGCGAACGGCAATCGGGGCACCGCGAACCGCACGCTCCAGCTCACCGCCTCGGCGCCCAACGGCGACCGGCTGACGCCGCAGCCGGACGGCGCCGCGCGCTAGGAGCGGCCTCGGTGGCCGCACTGGCCCAGGCTTCAGGCGACCGCAGAACGGTGCATCGGCGGCGCCTGAAGCCTGGAGTCAGGCTTCCAGTGAATACGCGGTCTTATAATGCCGGCCATGGTCGGAGACCGCTGGGAGCGCATCGCCCCGCTCCTCGGCCAGGCGCTGGACCTCCCACCCGAGGAGCGCGGTTCCTTCCTCGACCGGATGTGCGGCAGTGACCCGGCTCTGCGCACTGAGATCGAAGACCTCTTGCGAGCCGACTCCCAGGCCGGCGCGGGCGGGTTTCTCGGCGCCCCCGTCGGCCTCCCGGCGTTCGTCCCCGGGCACGGTGACGACGACGCCGGGGCGGACGTGGCGGGTGACGGACGGCAGGCCGAGCGCCTCGCCGGCACCGTGATCGGCGCCTACAAGGTGGTGCGCGAGATCGGCCGCGGCGGCATGGGCGTGGTCTACGAGGCCGAGCAGAGCCGGCCGCACCGGCGCGTGGCTCTCAAGGTGATCCTCGGCGGCCGGCACGTGGACGCGACCACCGTGCGCCGCTTCGAGCGCGAGGCGGACAGCCTGGCGCGCCTGAAGCATCCCGGCATCGCGGCGATCTACGAATCCGGCTGCACGGACGAGGGGCAGCACTTCTTCGCCATGGAGCTGGTGCCGGGCCGGCGGCTCTCCGACGTGCTCAACGAGATGGGATCCGCCGCTTCGCGACCCGACGTGCGTCGGCGGGTCGCCCTGTTCCGCACCATCGCCGCCGCCCTCGTCTACGCCCATCAGCGCGGCGTGATTCACCGGGACCTGAAGCCGTCCAACATCCTCGTCCTGCCGGCCGGAGGGGAAGGGAGCGCCTCGGGCGGGGCGGACGACGCGCCCGGGATCAAGGTCCTCGACTTCGGTCTGGCGCGGATCACCGATCCTGACGCGGAGCAGGAGACCGCGTTCACCGCCCTCGGCAGCATCCAGGGGACGCTCCCCTACATGAGCCCCGAGCAGGTGCGCGGCCGGCGGGACGACGTGGACGTCCGGACCGACGTCTACGCGCTCGGCGTCATCCTTTACCGGATGCTCGCCGGAAGGCTGCCCTACGACCTGGAAGGCGCCGATCTCCCGACGGCAGCCCGGATCATCTGCGAGCAGGCGCCCCGACCTCTGGCCGCAGCCGCGGGCGAAGGGTCCGAGACGAAGGGGGTGCGCGCGAGGTTCGATCGGGATCTGTCCATCGTCGTTCTGAAGGCGCTCGAGAAGGACCCGGCCCGCCGCTATCCCACGGTCGCCGCGCTCGACGAAGACCTGGAGCGGTACCTGGGGGGGCAGCCGATCCTCGCCCGCCCCGCAAGCGCCGCCTACCAGATCCGCAAGCTGGTGGCGCGGCACCGGTTCGCCTTCGCGGCGGCGGGCACGGGACTGGCCGCGCTGCTCGTCTTCGCGATCGTCACGACCGTGCAGGCGCGGCGCATCGCCGCCGAGCGCGATCGCGCCAGCCGGGAAGCCCGGACCGCGGCGCGCGTCTCCGACTTCCTGACCGGCCTGTTCAAGGTGTCGAACCCGGACGAGGCGCGGGGGAACTCGATCACGGCGCGGGAGATCCTCGACGCGGGCGCCGAGAAGATCGGCCGGGAGCTCACCGAGGAGCCGGACATCCAGGCACGGCTGCAGCAGACGATGGGGAGCGTGTACGCCAGCCTCGGCCTGTACCCGAAGGCGTCGGCGATTCTCGAACAGGCGGTGGCGACGCGGAGCCGTCTGCTGGGAGTGGAGCACCCGGACACGCTGGCGGCGATGTCCGATCTGGCCCGGCTGTCCACGAGCATGGGCCGCCTGGCGGAGGCGGAGAGGCTCGACCACCGCATCCTCGAGGGGCGGCGCCGCCTGCGGGGCGAGGAGCACCCCGAGACGCTGGACGCCATGCACGATCTCGCCGTCGTCTATCGCAACCAGGGCCGGCTCCAGGAGGCCGAGGCACTGGACCGGCGCGCCTTCGAGGCGCGCCGGCGCGTGCTCGGCGAGGATCACCCGGACACGCTCGAGAGCATGACCGAGCTCGCGAGCGTCTACCAGTACGAGAGGCGCTTCGCCGAGGCCGCGGCGCTCTTCGAGCCCGCGATTGAAAAGCTCCGGCGCGTCCTGGGAGAAGAGCACACGAGCACACTCAAGAACGTCGGCTTCCTGGCCGACGTGTACGCGTCGCAGCGCCGTTTCGCCGAGGCCGAAGCACTGCATCGTGACAGCCGGGAGCGGCTGCGGCGCCTGCTGGGCGACGACCATCCCCTGACGATCCAGGCGGCCAACAACCTCGCCAGCCTGTATGCCGACCAGGGACGCTGGGCCGAGGCCGGACCGCTCTTTCTCGACACCCTCGAGAGGAAACGGCGCGTGCTGGGCGAGGACCACCATGCGACGCTCGTGGGCATCGACAATCTGGCGATCGTGTACGCGTCCGAGGGCCGCCTCGCCGAGGCCGAGGCGTTGTTCGTCGAGGCCCTCGAGAAGCGCCGCCGTCTCCTGGGGGAGAACCATCCCCAGACCGCCGGCGCCTGGTACAACGTCGCCTGCCTCAGCGCCCGGCGCGGCAATCGGGCGGAGGCTCTCGAGCGGGTCCGACAGGCCGTCGCGCACGGCTACTCCGACGCGGATAACCTCCTCCAGGATCCCGACATGAAGCCGCTGCGTGCCGACCCCGGGTTCGACGCGATCGTCGCGCGCGCGCGCACCAACGCGAGCGCGCCGCCCGGACGATAGAGGGCCTAAGCGCTGTCGCGGCCCGCCGCGGCCGGCTCGGGCTGTTGCTGCTGCTGCAGGCGCCACATGCGGGCGTAGTGGCGGCCGGCGGCGAGCAGCACGTCGTGGCGGCCGCGCTCGACGATCCGGCCGTCCTCCATCACCAGGATCTCGTCGGCGTCCATGACCGTCGAGAGGCGGTGGGCGATGACCAGGGTCGTGCGGCCGACCTGGATGCGGTCGAGCTCGGCCTGGATCGCCTTCTCCGAGCGGGAGTCGAGCGCCGAGGTGGCCTCGTCGAAGATGAGGATGGCGGGGTTCTTCAGGAGCGCCCGGGCGATGGCGACGCGCTGCTTCTCGCCGCCGGAGAGCTTGAGGCCGCGCTCGCCGACCGTCGTCTCGTAGCCGTCCGGGAGACCGGCGATGAAGTCGTGGATGTGGGCGGCGCGGGCCGCCGACTCGACCTCCTCCCGGCTCGCCGCGGGGCGGCCGTACTGGATGTTGTAGAGGATGGTGTCGTTGAACAGGACGGTGTCCTGGGGCACGATGCCGATGGCGGCGCGGAGCGATGCCTGCGTCACGTCGCGCAGATCGGTGCCGTCGATGCGGATGCTGCCGTCGTCGACGTCGTAGAAGCGGTACAGGAGACGCGCCAGCGTCGACTTGCCGGAGCCGGACGGGCCGACGACGGCGACCGTGCCTCCCGGCGGGATCGCGAAATCGACCCCGTGCAGGATCTCGCGGCGCGGGTCGTAGCCGAAGCGGACCCCCTCGAAGGAGAGGCGCGGCCGCCGCGCGGCGAGCGGCGCGGCGCCGGGGCGATCGCGCACGTCGGTGTGCTCGGCGAGGAGCGCGAACAGGCGCTCCATGTTGGTGAGCGCCTGCTTGACCTCGCGGTACATCATCCCGAGGAAGTGCAGCGGCGACGAGAGCTGCAGGAGATACGCGTTCACGAGGACGAGGTCGCCCACCGTCATGCGTGAGGCGACCACGCCGGCGGCGGCGCGCCACATCATGGCAGTGACCCCGAGGGCGACGATGAAGGTCTGGCCGAGATTGAGCAAGGCCATCGTTTTCTGCGACTTGACCGTGGCCTCCTCCAGCCGGCACAGGTTCTCGTCGTAGCGCGCCGTCTCGTGCCGCTCGTTGTTGAAGTACTTGACCGTCTCGTAGTTCAGGAGCGAGTCCACCGCCCGCTCGTTGGCGCGGGTGTCGGCTTCGACGGCGGCGCGGTAATAGCGCGTGCGCCAGTCGGTGACCAGGAACGACCACGTCCCGTAGGCGACGAGCGTCGCGACGATGAGGCTGGCGAACGTCCAGTCGTACTTGTAGAGCAGCAGCCCGGTGACGAGGAGGACCTCGACCGCGGTCGGCACGATGGTGTAGAGCGACCAGTCGAGCAGGTCCGCGATGGCGGTCGAGCCGCGCTCGAGATCGCGCGCCACGCCGCCCGTGCGCCGGTCGAGATGGAACCGCAGGCTCAGCTCATGGAGATGCCCGAAGACCTTGACGGCGATGCGCCGGGAGGCGCGCGCCATCACCCGCGCGAAAACCACCTGGCGGACCTCGCCGAACATCGTCACACCGACGCGGGCCGCGCCGTAGGCGAGGAGCATCCCGACCGGGAGGAGGAGCAGGGACGGCTCGACGTTGAGCCGGTCGACGATCTCCTTCAGGACCAGCGGGACGAAGAGCGTCGCGAGCTTGGCCGCCAGGATGAGCCCGAGCGACAGGACGATCCGGCCGACGTACGGCCGGAGGTACGGCAGCAGCGAGCCGACCACGGAGAACCCCTCGCCGGCCGGGCGGGGCGCGGTGGCGGGCGGCGCATCGGGGCCTGAAGCCAAGGGGGACATCGCCTGTCATCTTAACGGACACCGGCCGCCCGGAGGCGCAAGGTCGCGGCGCAGGTGCTCACCTTTCCCGGCACCACCCGTCTATCAGGGAGTCGGGCATTCCGACCGGGGAGGAGTCCATGCGCGTGCGGGCCGGAGCCGTCTTGCTTGTCTTGCTGTGTTCCGGAACCGCGGCGATCGCCGCCCCGCCCACTGCGGACCATCCGCACCACGGACCCGCGTCGGCCCCCGCGAAGGTGCAGGTGCGGTCGCGCGACGGCCGCGTCGTGCTCCCCTTCACGCTGGTCAACAACCACGTGATCGTCGCGGCCACCGTCCAGGGGAAGCCGGCCGATCTCATCGTCGACACCGGCATGCCGATGGACGGACTGATGCTCTATCGGAACGACAGGGTCGCGGCCATGGATCTCCCCTACACGGAGGGGATGAAGGCGCGGATCGCGGGCGCCGGGGGGGACGGCGGCGGGGTCGAGGCCGACATCGCCGACGGGCTCACCGTCGATCTCGGCGATCTGCGGCTGACGCAGGCGCGCGCCATCGTGACGCCGCGGCTTCCGGGGCTGGCCGACTACCACGATGGCGTCATCGGCGCCTCCCTGTTCAAGAACTTCGTGGTCGCGATCGACTACGAGGCCCGCCGGATCACGCTGCACGATCCGCAGGGCTGGAAGCCGCCGCGGGAGGCGAAGATGGTGCCGTTCTCGCTGCGGCACAACGCCCCGTTCGTCGAGGTCACGGTGCTCGGGGCCGGCGGCCGGCGCACCCCGGCCACGGTCGTGGTGGACCTCGGCGCCGGGCATCCGATCTCGCTCAACCTGGGAGCGGTGGACGGGCTGGAGGCGCCGGACGGGGCGATCCGCGCCATCGTCGGCTTCGGTGTCAGCGGCCGCCTGTCGGGCCGGGTCGGGCGGATCGGCGGGCTCGAGATCGGCGGCATGACGCTCCGGGACGTGGTCGCCACCTTCCCCGACTCCGACGTGCAGCGGCCGGGCGGCGAGGACTTCCAGGGCGGCAACCTCGGCAACCAGGTCCTGCAGCGCTTCAACGTCGCGTTCGACTACCGGAACAACCGGATGGCCCTGACCCCGAACAAGTCATTCGATCGGCCGTTCGAGTGGGACATGTCGGGGCTGTGGCTGCTGCCGGACGCGCAGGGCAGTCTCCGGGTCGACTTCGTCGTCGACGACTCCCCCGCCCGCCAGGCCGGGGTCCTGGTCGGCGACGTCGTGACCCGGATGAACGGCCGGGAGGTGACGGCCGGCGACCTGCCGGGCCTGCGCGAGACCCTGCGCCGGCCCGGGCAGCGGCTCGACCTGACCGTCCTGCGCGACGGCAAGCCGGTCTCCCTGAGCTTCACGACCTCCCGGATGGTCTAGCCCCCGGTCCCACGGGCGGGCGGCGCGCCCCGCCGGACAGCCCGCGCGAAGCCTTCACGGGCAGGGAAGCGGGTTGGCCCTTTCCGTGCCGCTCGAGGCGCGGCCCTTGGTCCCCTCCTCACGCAGCCGGTTCACCCCCGTCACGAGGTAGAACAGCCCCGTGCCCGCCGCGGGCTCGGTGGAATCGACGGCCGAGGTCCCCGCGACCTGCGCCAGCGCGCAGGTCCCGTACGGTCCGGGCAGCGCCGACAGAAGGCCCGAGTAGACGTTGTAGACCGTCGAGGACGGGTCGGGAGACCAGACCAGCGTCTGCCGATCGCTGAGGATCTGCAGTCCATCCACCTCGCCGGGTGGCGGATACGCCGCGGAGAGGCCGGCCCCCACCCGGTACGAAGCGCCGGTCAGGATCCGGCCGGCGATCGGCTCGCCGATCGCATCGAGGCTGATGCGGTAGGTCGGCGAGGACGAGGTCACCGCCTGCGCGGGACGGCCGCCGGCGTTGAAGACATGCTCGGTCTGCGTGTGGCTCGGGCTCGACTGCGCGAAGATTGGGAACGGGAGCGCGACGAGGAGCACGCCGATCCGGATCGCGTTCATGTCGCGCCTCCTTCCCTGCGAGCGCGTGGGCGTCGTCATCGCAGCA
>Ga0111538_10010400_pt1 | contig 12372 bp, 9 predicted proteins | sample SoiMethybrSBSTD1_FD_79669 | JGI IMG/M metagenome (GOLD analysis project Ga0111538, IMG submission 79669) | Bulk soil microbial communities from a Populus tree surrounding site in Tennessee, USA - Soil MetaG P. TD hybrid SBSTD1 (version 2)... | ecosystem: Environmental > Terrestrial > Soil > Tree...
CACGAGGAGAAGTACTTCATCCACACGATGCGGTCCAAGAACGTGCTCCTCACCCGGGACGGGGAGCGGTATGCCGTCCACGTGATCGACGTCCCGTTCGCCGGCATTTTCCGCTGGCGGCTCTTGCCCCGCGCGGGGCGGACCCGCGATCTCGCGTCGCTGATGAAGTGGGCGCGCACGCTGCTGTCGCGAACCGAACGGATGCGCTTTGCCCGGGCGTACGGCGCCGATAAGGGTCTGCTCCGGGCCGCGCAACGCTACCAGGAACGCTACTACCCTTAGTGAGCCTTCCGCACCTTTTCCAGCTCCACTTTGATCATCCGTTCCATGTCGTCGACCTTGGGGAGCGGATTGCCCTCCCAGACGACCTTTCCATCGGCCGACAGGAGCAGGGCCCAGGGAGTCTTGCGGATTCCGTAGTTCTCGAAGTTCCTGCCTCCCTTGTCCCAAAGGACGGGGTACGGGAGCCCGTCTTTCTTCACCTCTTTCTTCAGGGCGTCGAACGGATCGACCTGTCCATTGTCGACGTCGATGACGACCAGGCCCTTTTCCGTGAAGTCCTTATGCCACCTGACCAGGTGGGGCTTCATCTTCTGGCAGCCCCCTCACTGGAGGACGCCGAACTCCAGCCAGACCACCTTCCCCTGGAGGTCCGCCAGCTTGAGGGGCTGGGCCGAGTTGATCCAATGCTCCGGTTCGGAGGTCAGCTCCCGGGGCGCCTTTCCGCTCTCCTGGGCCCAGACGCCGATCAGGCCGACGGCAAGCATCGTCTTCAGTAAGGGAATCATGAGGTCCTTCCTTTCTTGCAGCCCTTATTGGATAGAGCCGATGGTCGGACGACCGTCATGCGGCTTCGGTCGGGGATTAGGGGATCGACTCGGCGGAGTCGATGCTCTATAATCGCTCCCTTCATGAACGACGCCCCCGTCCGCAAGATGAACGTCTGGGCGCTGACCGCGCGCTTCCTGACGCTCGGCAAGCCCTACTTGGGCCGCATCCTCGTCACGATCGCCGTCTGCCTCGTGGCCTCGGGGGCCAAGGCCCTCCAGGCCTTCATTATCGCCCCGCTGATCGACAACGCCCGGAAGGGAAACCTCGATCCCACGGCGGCGATCGCCAAGAAGGCCCCCGGATGGATCGAGCAGTTCATGCATCCGTCCACGTGGGGCCCGGAGATGATCGTGACCCTCGCGCTCGTCACGTCGGCGCTGATGTGCGTCTTCGGCTGGCTCAAGGACTACCTGACCAACTACCTGATGGCGCGGGTGGTGGCCGACCTGCGGAACAAGATCGCCCGCCACCTTCCCTTCCTGCCCCTGCGGTACCACTACGACCGGAAGTCCGGCGACCTCATCTCCCGCATCACCAACGATGTCGCGGTGACGGAGTCGGCGGCGAACTTCTTCTACGACGACATGATCGTCCAGCCGATCATGGCCCTCTGCGCGCTGACGATGATCCTGTTGACGAACTGGAGGCTCGCGGCGATCGCGCTCGGATTCTTCGTGATCTACGCGCTGATCCTGGGCCGCCTCGGCCGGGCGTTGCGGAAGGCGCGCAAGCGGAGCCTCGAGCACCTGGGCGACATGACGGGGACGATGATCCAGACCTTCAGCGGGATCAAGGTCGTGAAGGCCTTCAACATGGAGAACGCCCAGGCGGACGAGTTCTCCGTCCACAACGAGAGCTACTTCAAGCGCTTCATGAAGGCCATCGCGAAGAAGGCCGTCGCCGAGAACACCTCCCAGTTCTTCATCGGGGTCAGCACCGCCATCATCCTGCTGCTCGGCTACGACATGATCCGCAAGGAACTCATGAATCCCGGCCAGATGGCGGCGCTGGGCCTGGCCGTCGCCATGATCAGCGGCGCCATCAAGGAGATGGCCAAGTCGTACAACCGCATGCTCGAGGCTTCCGCGGGCTGCGAGCGGGTGTTCGAGCTGCTCGACCAGCCGCGGGAAACCGAGCACGAGAGCGGCTCGCCGCTGCCGCCCGAGGGCACCGGCGTGGAGTACCGGGACGTCACGTTCGCCTACAACGGCACGCCGGTGCTCCGGAACATCACCTTCCGGGCCGACCCGGGGAAGGTCATCGCCGTGGTGGGGAAGACCGGCTCCGGGAAGACGACGATGCTCGATCTTCTGTGCCGGTTCTACGATCCTGTGCAGGGATCCATCGTCGTCCACGGCGTCGACCTGCGCGAGGTCCGGCGCTCCTCGCTGCTGTCGCGGATCGCGGTCGTGACCCAGGACCCCTTCCTGTTCAACACCACGATCGGCGACAACATCCGCTACGCCCGCCAGGGCGCGAAGGACGACGAGGTGATCCAGGCGGCGAAGGCGGCCAACATCCACGACTTCATCGACACGCTCCCCCAGAAGTACGCGACCCCGGTGGGCGAGCGCGGCGCCAAGCTCTCCGGCGGCCAGCGCCAGCGGCTGACCATCGCCCGCGCGATCCTGCGGGATCCGTCGATCCTGATCCTGGACGAGGCCACGAGCGCGCTCGACGCCGAGAGCGAGAAGGCGGTCCAGGAGGCGCTCAACAACCTCATGCATTCCGCGAAGCGCATCACGTTCATCATCGCCCACCGCCTCTCCACGATCCGCAATGCCGACTGGATCCTCGTGCTCGACGACGGGAAGATCGCGGAGGAGGGGAAGCACGACGACCTGCTCGCGAAGGGCGGGCTTTACAGCAACCTCTACACGCAGTTCAACGCGTAGGGGTTCGACTCGCCTGCGGCTCGCTCACCATGAAGTCGCCCGCAAGGAAGCCCTGGGATGCGGGCGCCTTCACTGCTTTTTCGGCTCCGTGCAGAGGAACGCCGCCAGGTCGCGAAGTTTCTCATCGCCCAGCTTCTTGAAGCCGTCGGGCATGAGGGAGACCGCGCTCGACCGGTATTGACGGACCCGGTCCCGCGGAATCGACCGTTCCTTGCCTTCCGCGTCGACGAGGACGATCCGGTCCGGGTCCTGGGCAAGCACCACGCCGGAGATGGCGTCGCCGCTCGTCAGCTCGACGACGTAGCTTACGAACTCCGGATTGATGGCCGCATTGGGCTCGACGATGTCCCGGAGGACCGCTTCGGGATCGCGGTGCACGGAGGGCGTCAGGTCGGGCGCGACCTTGCCGCCCTCTCCGCGGAACGAATGGCAGACCGAGCAGCGGGCCTCGGAGCCGAAGAAGATCTCGCGCCCCCGCGCGGGATCGCCCTGGACGAGCGCTCCCGCCTTCTCCGGGGCGACCGGGCGCGGCGCGCGCATCACCGGAACCCACGACGGCGCCAGCGCGGCGGGCTTCAGGGGGCGGACCTGGGAGGCGCCGGCCTTCCGGACCGCGAGCTCGAAGTCGGGTTCGCCGCCGCCGGTGCGCAGGGCGATGCGGATCGGGACGGGATTCAGCGACGCGGGCAGCGTCACCTCCGCCGAATGGCGGCCGTCCGATCCCCTCTCCGACTTGCGATCGACGCCGCCGCAGGAGATCTCGAAGGCCGCCGCGGAGTCGCAGACCAGGGTCGCTCCGGGCGCGGGCGGGAACACCTGACCGCGCATCGAGAGGAGTCCGGCGGCGTTCCAGGTGGAGGCCAGGGCTTGGTGGTCGACCGATCCCCGCGTCCAGGCCCGGGCGACGGAGATCGTCGCATGAGGCAACCATCCCTGCCAGGACGGCTTGGATTCGCCCTCGGCCGTCCATTCCGCCTCGAGGCCGGAGAGATCGTAGTCGACCTCCACGCCCCGGTCCGGAATCGACACGCCGTAGCTTCCGCGCCAGGGATGAGCGGAGGTGAAGAGCGCGGCCGATCGCCCGTCGGCGGAACTCTGCGTCCGATGGACCCGGAGGGTATGGCGAGGGGACCTCTGCTCCTCGGCGACGACCTTGTATCCCGGCCGGATTTTCTCGAACCGGTCGCCCGCCCGGACGTGCTCGCCGCCGACGACGGCCGCAGCGCCGATCGGACCCTGAACCGGCGCGTCGAACGCCACGCGGACCTCGAGCGGGCCGGCGGGCCAGGCAAGGGCCGCTTGGGGCGCCTCCTTCCCGGTCCAGGAGATCTTCCAGAGCTTGCCGTCGCCGTTGGGGCCGGAGCCCCAGTCGGGCTTGCCGCCGTGACAGGCGACGACGAGGTCGCCCTTGGGGGAGAGGGCGACGTCCACGGGCAGCGAGGTGAACGACGCGAAGAGCACCGGCCTTCCGAGGTAGCCCGCGCGCGTTTTCGCGAGCGGCACCCTCCAGAGCTTGCCGCGCGAGAAGCCGGTCACGAACGCATCGCCTTCCCAGCGGGCCGGGCCGAACCGCTCGCGGCCCGGCGCCGGCTCGTTGAAGCAGAACCCGCACGTGGACTGGTGCTGGGGGCCGAACTCGGCCGTCGCGGGCTCGTCGAAGACGTCGGGCAGGTACTGGTCGTGACGGTAGGGAAAGCCGTAATGCCGGCCGGGAACGATGTGGAGCAGCTCGTCCAGCGGGTTCCCGCCGGGGAACCAGGTGTCCCCTTCCTGGTCCGTCGCGAACAGATCCCCCCGGCGGTTGAAGGCGAGCGCCACCGCGAACCGGATGCCGGTCGAGAGGATTTCGCGCCGCTTCCGGTCGGGCGACACCTTGAGGACCGTTCCCCGCTCTCCCTGGATGTCGTAGTGGTGCTTGCCGGCCTTGTCGACCTGGAAGGGATTCGTGAAGTCCATGCAGCCGAGGCTGAAGTAGAGGTTGCCCTCCGGATCGATGGCGATGCCCGACGCGTCGTTCCGGGTGAGGCTGTTGTGGCGCTCCTGCACCCATCCCGAGGCGACGATCTCGCGCGTTTCCGCGATGCCGTCGCCGTCGGCGTCCTTCAGGAGCGAGATCTGTCCCCGGGACGCGACGTAGACCCCTTCGGGCCGGACTTCCATGCCGACCGGCGTCAGGATCTCGCCTTTCTTGTCCCAGTAGGGCTTGACCCGGTCCTCGAGCCCGTCGCCGTCGGTGTCGACGAGGACGTGAACGCGACCGTCGTAGCCGACCGCGTAGAGGCGGCCGTCGGCGCCGTACCGGACGTTGTTGATGTTCGTGAGGCCGACGGGGAGTTCCCGCGCGGTGAACCCGGGCGCGAGCAGCGTCACCGGCGGAGCGGCGGCGTCCTGCCCCGCGGCCGCGGGCGCGACGATCACGAGGCCGAGGAGGAGGATCGTTCTGGACGTCATGGGCATCTCCCTCGACGTCCCCGCTCCTGCGACGTCGACCCTCATTCTTGCCCGGGAGCCCCGGCGGGCGCCATGAGATCAGGCGCAGATAAATTGAGATATTTGCCCGGGAGCGGCAGGGTTACTTCTTCTTCTCGAGGATGAGGCGGGCGAGGTCCTCGCGGGCTTCGGCGACTTTGGCCGGATCCGTTTCCCACTTCGTCCAGCTCTTGGCGATCGCCGCGGCCTTCTCCGCGCCTGCTGCGCCGGCGAGGACGAGATACTCGTAGTCCTCGAGGCCGTCGCGGAGCGCCTTGAGGCGCATCGAGGAGACGGGGCCGTCGATGCCCGCGTCGCCCCCCGGGTAGAAGAGGCTGCCGTCGCCGTTGTATTGCTTCTTGAAGGTGAGCGGGTTGGTCCACGGGTCCACCTCGAGCCAGTACACCACGGTCCAGTAGTGCAGGCCGGTGAGTCCGTAGCGGCGGCTGGTCCATCCCGGGATCCGGTAGTTGAGGAGCGGGAAGTCGAGCTGCCAGAACGGCGTGTCCTCTCCGGGTTTCCCCTGGCAGAGCGCCGTGTAGGACCACACCTCTTCGCCGGCGGCCTGGCGCTCGGCGATCGACTTCTCGTCGAAGAGCGGCCAGAGCGGAACCCAGAGGTCCACGCTGCCGACCAGCGTCCCCCACGAGGGCTCCTGGGGCACCGGCTGCTCCGTGCAGAAGACCTTCAGGCCCGGCGCGGCTTCATGAACGAGCGTTGCCCGGCGGCGCACCTCGTCGTACGACTTCTGATCCGCCGGTTCGTCGAGCACCGGGACGTACGCGAGCTTGTCCCAGCCGTGCTGCTTCAGGTAGGCCAGGGTCGACTGAAGGAACTTCACGTTGGCGCCGCGGTCCTTGCCGGCGGGATCGTCGCCGAGCAGCGGGATCGGCAGGCCGTTGAGGTGGAACGTCTCGATCCACTCCTTGAGCCCGGCGTGGGTCTCCTTGGGGTCGATCGTGCCGTCCGGACCGGTCCGCGGCCTCAGGTAGGGCGGGACGGGCGGGCAGAGACGGTGGGCCGCCATCGCCTCGGCGTAGCGCCGTTCGAGCGCGCGGTAGGGCGCCGTGTCGGGTTTGAACCCGGCATGGCCGGTCAGCAGGCGGCGACCCAGGCCGCCGAAGTTCGTCCGGAGCGACGGCGTCTCCGGCAGCGTGAAGTCCCATACGGTCAGCGTGACGGGGACCGTCGCCGGCCGCTGGCCCTGCACGGAGACCGTGACCACGCCCGAATACTCGCCCGCGGCGGCGTCCTTCGGAACGGTCACGTCGATCCAGAGCGGCTGGTTGGTGTCGGGCGGGAGGGCGAACGGCGCCCCGATGAACCGGGCCGGCTTGGTCGGCGGGGCGGTCAGGGCGAGGGGCACGAGCGCGTCGGGGTAGAGTCCGGCGCCTTCCTTCGACTTCGGCGTGGGAGACTTCACCTCGACGAAGTGTTCGCGGAAGATCGCGACGTTGCGCTTGGGGATCACGCGGTCGCCTTCGCCCTTCAGGTCGGAGGCCTCCGCGGCCACCTCTTTCAGCGCGGTCTCGCCGGCCCGGACGACGATCTGGAAGGACTCGACCTCGTTGCGGGCGGCCTTGAGGCGCGCCTCCTTGGCCGGACGGGCGGGGTCCTTCGGCCGGACCCGGACCAGGGAATCGGCGACGAAGACCGTGAACGGCGGGGCCGGGCGGACCATCATCGCGCCCAGCAGGACGATCAAAACCCTCGCGGCCATGGTGGACTATGATAGCAGCCGATCGCCGCTTCGGGATTCCGGATTCTGATTCCGGATTCCGGGTCAGCGGTGCGCCGGCTGGACCCCGCGGGCGAAGACGCGGATCATCTGCTTGTTGAACGCGGGGAGGTCCGACGGCTGCCGACTGGTCACCAGATCCTGGTCGACGGCCACCTCGCGGTCGACCCAGAACCCGCCGGCGTTGCGGACGTCGTCCTGGATCGTGTGGTAGCTCGTCAGCAGCCGGTCCCTCACGACCCCCGCCGAGATCAATTCCCAGGGGGCATGGCAGATGGCCGCGATCGGCTTCCCCATCGCGCTCATCCTCTGGATGAAGCTGAGCGCCTGGGGCACGGCGCGCATGGTATCGGCGTTCAGCGCCCCGCCCGGCAGCAGCAGCGCGTCATAGTTCTCCGGCTTCACCTCGGCCAGAGTCCGGTCCACCGGAACGGACATGGTCTTGTCGAAATGGCGGAGCGCCTGGATGGCGCCCGGCTTGGGAGCAATGATGTCGACCGAGGCGCCGGCGTCGCGCAGGGCGGCCACCGGTTCGGTCAGTTCGGACTCTTCGAAGCCGTCGGTTGCGAGCACCGCAACCCGCACATGATCCAGTTCGCCCATGGCTTCCTCCGCTCCAGAACCCAATAGCAAAGATTTCCCAGTCCCTCTATCTAAAGAGATTCGGACTTCCGGCCGGCGTTACTGGCAGACGGTCTGCCGCGAAGGACGCCCCGAATCATCGCCCGTCATCACATTCACATCGCCTTCGGCTCTCCTAACCACGGATGTGGCGGACGCTCCGGTGGTTGAGAGAGGGGCGCCCGATCGGAACAGGAACGGCGGGGTCAGGTTCAAGTCCGTCGGGATTTTTTCCCGGCCCCGCCTTCCAGCCCGGAGGAGGTCACGGCAAATGATCACGAAGGAACGGCTGCTCCACCGACTGTCCCAGTGCCTTCATCTGGGATCGTCGACGCCGATCCACCTGAAGCACCAGGGAGAGGTGCTGAAGCTCTGCGGCCTTCCTCCCGACCGGCAGGAGCAGATCTCCCGCCTGCTCGACGCGCTGATCCACGACACCGGGAGGCATGCCGAGTCGCTCTACGAGCTCCGCGAGCAGATCCTGAAAAGAGGGTGCGATGTTTACTAGGAATCACTTCGCCCAGGCGGCCGACGAGGCCCTTCACGCAGGGAATCGGCTGTACGAGCAGTACGAAGCGCTGCTGGGGGAGATCGAAGACGAGCATCTTCGCCTGCGGCTCATCGGGCTTCGCCAGGACCTGCGACGGCAGGGGAACCTGATCCGCCGGATCCGGTCGCTGATCGAGGAGTGACCGGGGAAATAGAGCCGGGAGAGAGACGGGAGAACGCACCATGGATTCGTCCACGCCCCAACTCGGGCAACTCCTTCTTCATCATCGACTCATGGCCGGCGGCCAGATCCTCGAGTGCCTGGAGGTCCAGGCGCAGCGGGGCCATCCGGGCGGTCGCGTCGTCCCGCTCGGGGCGATCGCCCTCGAGAAGGGCTACGTGTCGCCGGAGAAGCTGAACGAGACGGTTCACAAGCAGTCGATGCTCGCCCGCGGAAAGACGGCGGTGCCGCCGATCCGTCGCGCCACGGGCGGCGTCCGCGAAGAATTCCAGATGCTCCGGACCCTCGGCCGCGACGGCCATTTCACGACCACTCAAGCCCGGCACGGCGCTTCGGGGGCGACGGTGGCCTTGCGGGTGCTGGAGGCCGGCGCCGAGGGTCCGGAGACGCCTCGGATGGAGGCGATGGTGCGGAGCGTCGAGGTGCTCCAGCGCCTCCATCATCCGGGGCTTCAGCCGCTCGTCGCGGGCGGCCGGCGGGGTCCCGACGTCTTCTTCGCGGCGGAGTACCTGGAGGCCGTGAGCCTCCACCGTCTCCTCCGCGAGCACGCGCCGCTGGACTGGCGGTGGTGCTGGGACCTGGCCTTCCAGATGGCCGCCGCGCTGGAGTATGCGCACGGCGAGAAGGTGTTCCACGGGTCCATCCGTCCGTCGACCATTCTGATCAGTCGCGGAGGCCAGGCGGCGCTCGCCCAGCTGGGCCTGGTCGTCAGCGGGCGCGCGTCCGCGCTCGCCCTCCTCCGGACGGAGGGCCGGACGCCGGTCTACCTGGCTCCGGAGCAGCTGGAGACCGATCGTGCGGTTCACGCGGGTTCGGATCTCTATTCGCTCGGCGCGACGCTCTACCATGCGGCGACCGGCTGCGCCCCGCGGACGGCCGGCTCCCCCGAAGAGCTCCGGATCGCGATGAGCCGGGCCATCTCGCCCGAAGCGGTGGACCTGAGCGCCGACCTGCCTCCGCTGTTCGCTCGAATCCTTCTGCGGATGGTGTCGCCCGAGCCGGAGGAGCGCTATCCCTCGGCGTGGGAGCTGCTCAACGACCTGAGCGAGCTCAAGCCGCTCGCGGACCAGAGCGCGGACCTCCAGAAGTTCCAGGACCGGAGGAACGAGATCCTCGAGTCCCTGCTCGAAGAGGCCGCGCCGGCGCCGATGAGTCCGGGGTCCGTCCACGCCGAGGCGGCGGCGCCCCCGGAGCGGGCGGGGCGGCGCCGGATGGTGATCAGCTCCCTGGCCTTCCCGCTGCTCTGCCTCGCGCTCCTGGCCCCCGTTCTGACCTTTGTCTACAGGCACGTCTACGCCCACCGCATCTTCTTGCTCCAGGGGGAGCATTTCTACTTCCGCCGCCAGATGGACCGGGCGCTCGCCAAGTTCGAGAAGGCCCGGATGCTGAGGCCGGATCTCCCGGAGCTCCAGGATCGCATCCTCTCCTTTGCGCTGGAGACCCGGGACTATCCGCTCGCCTTCCAGCAGATCGACCGGCTGCTCGCGCTGCGCCCGCAGGAGGCGAAGAGGCTCGGACTGCTCCGGACCGATCTGCTCCTGTGGAACGGGAATCCCGCCGCCGCCCTGGAGGGCTACCGGGAGTTCCTCCGCCGCCACGGGGAGGACCTTGAGATCCGCGTGCGGATCGCCCAGGCCCAGGCCGCGGGTCGGGACCTGAACGAAGCGCTGGCGACGTATGCGGAAATCAACGCCGCCTACCCGGAAGAGCCGCGCGCGCTGCTGGAGATGGCTCGCCTCTCCTCGGCGCTCGGACTGCACGAGCAGGCGCGGCGCCTCTACGCGCTCCACCTCCGGCAGCACGGCGAGACCGCCCCCGTGCTGACCGAATACGCCCGGTCCCTGGAAGCCTGCCGCGAGTTCGAGGAGGCCGCGAAGGCGTACGAGCGGCTCCTGCTGATCGCCAAGGACACCGGAGAGATCGCGTTCGCCCGGGCGCAGGCCCTCCTGTGGCACGGGGACGCGGACGCCGCCTGCCGGATCCTCCTGGAGCAGAAGCACCGGTCCGCGTCCCGCCCGGAATGGGGCATGGCGCTCGCCCGGGCCCACGAGTCGCTCCGGGAATTCGGAAAAGCCGAGTCCATCTGGAAGGACCTCGCGGGCCTCCATCCGACCCGCGTGGATATCGCGCTCGAACTCGGGAGGCTCTACGAGCGGACGGGCCAGTACGACCTCGCCCTCGCCCATCTCCAGTCGGCGATGAAGCGGTTCGGCGCGTCCCCGCAACTGCTGGCGTCGCTGGGGCGCATCCACTCGGCCCGGCGGGAACCGAACGAAGCGCTGCCGCTCTTCCTCCGCGCGGTCCGGCTGGATCCGGGCAACCGGACCTATCCGCTGGAAGTCGCGCGGACGCTGATCTGGCTGGAGCGGCCGCAGGAGGCCTTGGAGGTCCTGGAAGCGCTGGGCGCGCAAGACCTGCTGACGCCGGAGATCGAGCTCGAACGGGCCCGCGTCTTCTTCCGGCTGGGGATGCGCGCCGAAGCGAGGACCATCCTCGGCCGGCTCTCGGCCGGCGTGAAGGAGGACTGGCCGTTCCTCAAGTCGCTCGCCGAGCTGGAGCTGGAAGGCTCGACCGAGGCGGGGAAGGCCCGTCTCTACGAAACCTACCTGAAGAAGCACCCTCAGGACCTCGACGCCCTTCGGCGGTTCGCGCAGCTCCTGCGCGCCTCCGGGGATCACGCCCGCGCCTGGCCGCTCTACCGGAAGCGGCTCGAGGTCGAGCCCCGGACGACCGCGCTGATCCTGGAAGCCTCCGAGGAGGCGGCGTGGGCGGGCGATCCCGACCGCGCGATCCGTCTGCTCGAGGGCGTCCGCGAGTCGTTGGCCGGATCGAAGTAGGAAAAACCCTGGGAGAGGCTCCATGAACAGCTTCCCGTCGATCGTCGCCGGCATCGTCCTGGCCTGCGGGTTCGCGGCCGGCGCCCAGGAAGAAGCGCAGCTCCCGGCGGCGACGAAGGAAGAGGTCCTTCGACGGCTCATCGGGATCTCCTTCCAGGCCCGCCGGTACGGTCCGATTCCGGAGTACTACCTCGAGCTTCAGACCCTCGGGGCGACGCTCGCTCTGGAGGATCACCTCCGATGGGGAAAGGCCCTGGAGCTGGCGGAGCGACCGCTCGAGGCGCTCAACCTGCTGTCTCCGCTGCTGGTTCCCCATCCCGATCACCGGCCGCTGATCCGGGAAGTCGCCCAGCTTGCCGTGCAGGCCCAGAAGTTCGACACGGCGGCGAATCTGTACGGACGGCTCGCGGAATTGGAGCCCGATTTGCGGACCTGGCCGCTGGCCCGCGCCCGGGCGCTCACGTGGGCCGGACGCCACAAGGAGGCGGAGGCCATTCTCGAGAACCTCATCCACGACTCGCCGGTACGGGTCGATCGCGACCTGAAGAAGGCGCTCGCCGACGTGAAGCTCGGACGGCGTCGGTACGCCGACGCCGCGCGGCTCCTCGAGGAGCTCCATGCCGAAGATCCCGCAGACCAGGCCCTGGAGAGAAGGTGGATCGAGGCGCTCGCGTTCTCCGGTCAGACGGACCGGGCTCGCGAGCGCCTCACCCCCTTGAGGGCCGCCCGTCCCGACGACCGAACGCTCATCGTCCTGGCCGGGGACCTGGCCATGGTGAAGCGGCGGTACGCGGACGCGATCTTCTTCTATGAAGAGGCGGGCACGAAGGGAGACAACAGCCGCGAGACCCGCGTCAAGCTGGCCCGGGCGCTGATGTCGGAGGGCCGGGTCTTCGACGGAGCCCGGATCTACGACCGCCTCGAGTGGGAGGATCCCCGCGACTGGCAGCTCCGGCGCGAGAAGGCGCGCATGCTCGGTTGGAAGACGTCGACGGCGGCCGCGCTGCACGAGTACGACCGGCTGATCCTCTCCTACCCGGAGAATCTGTCGCTCCGCCTCGAGCGCGAGGCGAAGTCCGCGCTCTACCGCCGGGACGTCGGCCGCGCCATCGCCGAGTACGAGGAGCTCCTCCGGCTCGACCCGGGGAACACCCAGGCGCTGACGGACCTGGCGGAGCTTTACGGCGAGCAGGACATGTGGCAGGAGGCCGCGAAGGCCTACAAGACGGCGCAGGAGGGCGATCCCACCAA
>Ga0111538_10010401_pt1 | contig 12371 bp, 9 predicted proteins | sample SoiMethybrSBSTD1_FD_79669 | JGI IMG/M metagenome (GOLD analysis project Ga0111538, IMG submission 79669) | Bulk soil microbial communities from a Populus tree surrounding site in Tennessee, USA - Soil MetaG P. TD hybrid SBSTD1 (version 2)... | ecosystem: Environmental > Terrestrial > Soil > Tree...
CCGAGCGGGCGCAGGCGTGCGCGCTCGAGACGGCGCGTGAGCAGCATGCCGAGCGTCTGGTGCGCGAGGCGGCCCTCGAACGGATAGCAGACCAGGTAATACTTGGCGGCGCGCGGAAAAGTTTCGACCAGCAAATCGCCGGCCTTCGGCAGCATCGAACGCCACTGTTGGATTTCGAGCCATTCGCGCACCTGTTGCGGCAAGGCGCGCCAGGCGTCCGGCTTTGCCAGCAGCGCGCGCACACGCGCGGCAAGATAAGTCGAGAGCGGAAATTTTCCGCCCTCGTAGGCAGGAACCTTCGGATCGGTCGCGTCGGCGCGCGACACATAAGCCTCGTCCTCGACCAGCGCCTCGTATCTCAAGATTTCGCCCGCAAACACGAAGGTGTCGCCGACCGTCAGCGTTTCGATGAAATACTCCTCGACCTCGCCGAGAATTCGTCCGCCGCGCGGGACGACCGCGCCGCTGCGGCGCGAGCGCACCAGCCGCACCTTGATCATGTCGGCTTCGACGATGGTGCCGATGTTCATGCGGTAGCGCTGCGCCACGCGCGGATGCGTGACGCGCCAGCGGCCATCCTTGCCCTGCCTGATCTTGGCGAAGCGCTCATAGGCTTTCAGCGCATAGCCGCCGGTCGCGACAAAATCGACCGCGGCGTCGAAATCCGCACGCGCGAGTGCGGCATAAGGCGCGGCCGTGCGTACTTCCGCAAAAAGCTCGTCGGCAAGGAACGGCGCGCCAACCGCACGGCCGAGAATGTGCTGCGCCAGGACGTCGAGCGCGCCGGTGCGCAGCGGCGGCGTGTCCTGCGCGTTCTCGGCGACGGCGTCGATTGCCGCCCGGCATTCCAGCACCTCGAAGCGGTTCGCCGGCACCAGCACGGCCTCGGAGGGCTCGTCGAGCCGGTGATTGGAACGCCCGATCCGCTGCAGCAGCCGCGAACAGCCTTTCGGCGCGCCGACATTGATCACCAGGTCGACGTCGCCCCAGTCGACGCCGAGATCGAGCGAGGACGTGCACACGACCGCGCGCAACTTGCCCTCGACCATCGCGCCTTCGACGCGGCGGCGTTGCGCGACGTCGAGCGAGCCGTGATGCAGCGCAATCGCAAGGTTGTCGTCGTTCACGCGCCACAGCTCCTGGAACAGAAATTCCGCCTGGCTGCGCGTGTTCACGAAGATCAGCGTGGTTTTGTGCGTCTTGATGAGCCCGTAGATTTCACCGAGCGCGTGACGCGCCGAGTGGCCGGCCCAGGGCAGGTGCTCCTCGGTGTCGAGCATCGCGACATTCGGCTGCGCACCAGCCTGCGCGATCACGAGATCCGCACGCGCCTCGCCCTGCGGCGATTGTGGCACCAGAAAACGGCGCAGGTCGTCGGGCTCGGCAACCGTCGCGGACAGTCCGACCGTCGTGAGCTGCGGCGCCAGCGTGAACAGCCGCGCCAGGCCGAGCGACAGCAGCTCGCCCCGCTTGGATGTGACCAGCGAATGCAGTTCGTCGAGCACAACGCGCCGGAGCGTGCCGAACATGTAGGGCGCATCGGCGCTTGCGAGCAGCAGTGCAAGCTGCTCCGGTGTTGTGAGAAGGATATCCGGGGGATCCCTACGTTGACGTTGACGCTTGGATGTGGGCGTATCGCCGGTACGCGTTTCGAGCCGGATATTCAGGCCCATCTCGCGCACCGGGATTTCCAGGTTGCGCGCGATGTCCACCGCAAGCGCCTTCAGCGGCGATATGTATAAAGTGTGCAGACCCTGTGAGCGCATCAGCGCGCGTCCGGTCGATCTTAGGTTGCGCGGCCGCACATCGCGCTCGCTCAACTCGACGAGCGTCGGCAGGAAGCCTGCGAGCGTCTTGCCGCCGCCGGTCGGCGCGATCAGCAGCGTGGATCGCCCTGCCCCCGCTTTCGCCAGCAAGTCGAGCTGATGCACGCGTGGCTGCCAGCCCCGGCTTGCGAACCAGCGCGCAAAGACATCCGGTAGTGGGTGCGTCGTGTCGAAGAGATCGCGCGCGGGTTCCATCGTTTCAGTGTATTGCCAACACGATCAGCCCGGGAACAGGAACGCCCTTTTCCGTGCGGGTCGAAACGGAATCGAGACTGAACGGCTTCAGGCCGGCTGCCGCCACCGCCAGCAGCACATGAGCCTTGCTGTGTGCATAGCGCAACGTCTCGCGCAGCAGAACGCCGTCGCCATCGTGCGTCTCCACGCTGAACGCAAGCTGCCCCACTGGAGCGACGACCTGCGCGGCGGCCTTGAGCACTGGCCCGAGATCGTCGAAATACATGAAAACGTCCGCGGCAAGCACGAGATGGTAGCGAGCGCCGATCTTCGCTTCCTCGGCGAGATAGCTCTGCACTTCGGCTTCGATAAGCCGGTCGTAGAGCCCTTTCCCGCGCGCCTGTGCCAACATCGCAGCCGACAGGTCGACACCGACCATCCAGTCGCTGAACGGCCTGAAGGGGAGCGCGGCCAGTCCGGTGCCGCAGCCGAGATCGAGCACCGAGCCAAATTTCATCCGCGCGCCGGCATGCGCTGCCTGCACTGTGTCGAAAAGCAGCTCGGGCGCGCGATAGCCCAGATCTTCTGTCAGAGCCTTGTCGAACCCTGGCGCATAACCGTCGAACAGCGCGCGGACATATCCTTCCGGCATTGCGGCCATCGCGCGCGCGCCGAGCCACATGAGATGAACCGTAGCGCCATGATGGTCAGAAGGGTCTGCTGCCTTCGCGTGCTCGAAAGCCGCAATGGCCCCGGCGCGGTCGCCGAGCTTTTCACGCAACTCGCCGAGGACGAACCAGGCCGAGCCATAGCCGGGCGCCAGCTCAAGCGCCTGCATCAACAGATCGGCGGCGCCGGCAAGATCCCCCTTCGCCTCACGGTCCCGCGCCCACTCGAAGCGGCGGTCGGCGATCAAACTTCCGGACGACAAGTGAAACGGGCGCAGCTGCAATGCCTAACCTCGGTTGCTGGCGCCGGCGATTTTAGGGCATATCTCCATGCCGCGCGCGTGGTAACATCCGGCGTGGAGTGAAAGGACTGGCGCATGAGCGACGGAACGATGTCCAAGGTTTTAGGCGGCTCGCCGCTTGGCGTGCTGGCCCGGCTTGCTCTGGTATCGATCTTGGTGGGCGTCATTCTGTCCGCGTTCGGACTCGATCCTTTCGACATCGTGCACAGCATCCAGCGCATGATCCGCACGTTGTGGGACCTGGGCTTCGATGCCTTCCGCTGGCTGTGGCGGTACTTCCTGCTCGGCGCCGTGATCGTGATCCCGGTCTGGATCCTGATGCGACTGTTCAACGCGCCGCGCGGCCGCTAGCCCGGCCAGCTTTCCGCGGTGATCGTCGCCGCGTCGTTGCCGATCATCGAAGCAAGGGAATTGCGGTAGCCGCGCTTGATCGCGGCGGCGAGATCCGCCTTGATCTCGTTCACCACTCCGATACCACGGTAGACCATGCCGGTATAGAGCTGCAGCAGCGTCGCGCCAGCCTTGATCTTGGCAATCGCGGTTGCGCCGGAATCGATGCCCCCGACGCCGATCAGCGGGAACGCACCTTCTGCACGCACAAAAGTTTCCGCCAACATACGCGTTGACAGTTTGAACAATGGCCGCCCCGACAAACCGCCCTGCTCGCGCGCATGGTCGCGCTCGCGCAGCGCTGTGGGCCGTGTGATCGTCGTGTTGCCGACAATCATGCCGTCGACGCGGCGCCTGCGCGCGACGCCGACAATATCGTCGAGATCAGAGAGCGTGACGTCAGGCGCGATCTTGAGCAGAACCGGAGTCACGCCGGCGCGGAAGCGATTTCGCTCGCGTGCATCGAGCACCCGTGCAAGCAAATCGTCGAGCGCCTTTGCCTGCTGCAGATCGCGCAGGCCCGGCGTGTTCGGCGATGACACATTGACGGTGAAGTAGCTTGCGACCGCAGCGAAAGTCTCGACCAGCCGCACGTAGTCCTCGGCTCGGTCGACGGAATCGCGGTTGGCTCCGATATTGACACCGAGAATACCTTCCGCGTTCTGCCGCGCGACGAGCCGCGCGTGGACGGCGGCAGCGCCGTCATTGTTGAAGCCGAGCCGGTTGATGACCCCCTGATCCGCGTCCAGGCGGAAGAGCCGTGGTTTCGGATTGCCGGATTGCGCGCGCGGCGTGATCGTTCCAACCTCGACGAAGCCAAAGCCGAGCCGCAGCAGCGCGTCCGCCACCTGCCCGTTCTTGTCGAAACCCGCGGCCAATCCCACGGGGTTAGGGAAGTTGAGACCGAAAGCCTGCACGCGAAGCTCGGCGGCGTCGGGCAGTGATTTGGCCAGCGGCACGTAACGCAGCGCTTTGACCGTAAGCGCATGCGCATCCTCGGGATCGAGCGCCCGCAGGAACGGACGCGACAGGCGGTCGAAAAGGCCAATCACAAAATCCCACTCCAAACTTGTGCGCGAGCCAACCCTATCGGCATGGCACAAGGCTTATTCAAGGCAGCAACAGGAGGAAACGGTTGCGCCCCGGGGGCGACTCAAGGTTATAATTCCTAACTGATCGTATCACAGTCACGGTGGTGCCCGCGCCTATGGCCATGCTCACCCACAACCAGATCTGGACGGCGATCGACCGGCTCGCCGCCCGCGCCAAGCTGTCGCCATCGGGGCTTGCCAAGAAAGCCGGCCTCGACCCGACGACGTTCAACAAGTCCAAGCGCGTCACGCCGGAAGGACGGCAACGGTGGCCGTCGACGGAGTCGGTCGCCAAAGCGTTACAGGCGACCGGCACCAAGTTCGACATCTTCGTGACGCTGATCACCGACGGCGGCAAGGCCGCCATACAGAACGTGCCGCTGATTGGATTTGCACAGGCCGGTGCCGGTGGATTTTTCGACGACGGCGGATTCCCGGTGGGCAAAGGCTGGGACGAGATCGCGTTCCCGGCGGTCACCGATGAGCATGCCTATGCGCTGGAGATTTCGGGCGACTCAATGAAGCCGGCGTACCGTGCCGGTGACGTCATCATGGTCTCGCCGGGTGCGACGGTGCGCAAGGGCGATCGCGTTGTCGTGAAAACGAAGGACGGCGAGGTCATGGTGAAAGAACTCAAGCGCAAGACCGCTAAAGCTATCGAGCTCAAGTCGCTCAACGCCGAGCACCGCGACCGCACCCTGCCGATGTCTGACGTTTTGTGGGTTGCGCGCATCGTCTGGGCGAGTCAGTAGCTAGGCCGAACGCGCTAGCGCGCCGTCGATCATATCGATGGTGTTCTGTAATCCGTAGACCGCGACAAACGACCCGAAGCGCGGCCCCTTCTCCTGCCCGAGCAACACCTGGTAGAGCAGGTTGAACCAATCGAGCGAAACGCCGGGCTTGCCGTCCTTTGCCTTCTTTTTTTGATCGAGGAACGGCTCGCGGCGGCCGACTTCGTAGACAACGTTCTGGATGTCCTCCGCAGTGGCGCCCGACTTCAACTGCGAGAGCGCATCGCGCAGGTCGATCAGGGCCGCACGCTCCGCGCCGCCTGGCTCACGGAATTTCTTCTCCGGCCGGACGAAGTCGCGGAAATAATGAACGGCATACTCGACGAGCTCATTGAGCTTGGGATGCGTCTTAGGCGTGACACCCGGACGGTAGCGGCCGATGAATCCCCACAGCGTATCGGCGTTCTCTGCATTCGACGACGACACCAGCGTGAGCAACATCGCAAACGAGATTGGCATGTCGATCTTCGGGGGATCGCCGGAATGAATGTGCCAGACCGGGTTGGAGAGCCGTTGCCGCGCGTCCTGCCGCCCATAACCGTCGAGAAACTGATGGTACTCATCGACGTTGCGCGGAATCACATCGAAGTAGAGCCGCTTGGCGGCCTTCGGCTCGCGGTACATGAATAGCGACAGGCTCTCGGGGCTGGCGTAGCGCAGCCATTCCTCGATGGTCAGGCCGTTGCCTTTTGACTTCGAGATCTTTTGACCCTTCTCGTCGAGGAAGAGCTCATAGTTGAAGCCTTCCGGAGCGACGCCACCGAGCGCGCGGCAGATTTCGCCGGACAATTTGACGGAATCGATCAGGTCTTTCCCCGCCATTTCGTAATCGACGCCGAGCGCGACCCAGCGCATCGCCCAATCCGGCTTCCATTGCAGCTTGCAACGGCCGCCGGTGACCGGTGTCGTCACCGTCTTTTTGGTGTCCGGATCCTCGTATGTAATGGTGCCGACCTTCGCATCATGCCCGGTCACCGGCACCTGCAGAACGATGCCGGTCTTCGAATCGATCGGCAGGAACGGCGAATATGTTGCCGCACGCTCCTCGCGCAGCGACGGCAGCATAATCGCCATCACTTCATCGAAGCGTGAAAGCACTTTCAGCAGAGCCTGGTCGAAGCGTCCCGACTTGTAGCATTCGGTGGACGACAAGAATTCGTATTCGAAGCCGAAGTGATCGAGGAAGGCGCGCAGCCGTGCATTGTTATGCTCGCCGAAACTCGGATGCGTGCCGAACGGATCTGGTACCTTGGTCAGTGGCTTGCCGAGGTGCTGCTCGAGCATCTCCTTGTTCGGAACATTGTCCGGCACCTTGCGCAGGCCATCCATGTCGTCGGAGAACGCAATCAGTCTCGTCTTGATCTTGTCATCGGTCAGCACCCGGAAGGCGTGACGCACCATCGTCGTGCGCGCGACTTCACCGAAGGTCCCTATATGCGGCAGGCCGGAGGGTCCATAGCCGGTCTCGAAGATCACCTCATTTTTTGAATGCTTCTTGAGTCGCGTGACGATCTTGCGCGCCTCCTCGAACGGCCAAGCATTCGATTGCTCGGCGGCCTGACGCAAGATTGCGGCGGTTTCGGCGACTGCCATCATGATCTCCGGGGCGCGGACACTAGAAATGCCGCGCGAAAACGTCAAATTCGAAGGCTCAAAACGGACTGACCGGGAAATAGCGCAGCCACAGATCGGTGAAGCGGCCCTTCTCCCAGATGCGGAACAGCGCCCAGTTGAACGCCTGCCGTAAAAGATCGTTGCCGCGCCTTACAGCAATGCCGACGCCTTCACCGAAGAAGCGGCTTTCGAGATAGGGACCGCCGCGAAATTCGCAGCAGTTCGCGGAGTCGGTACCGTTAAGCCAAAAGGCAAGTGAAATCCCGTCGCCGAACAACAGGTCCACCTCACCGCGCTTCAAAGCAAAACGTGCCGCGTCCGCATTGGGATACGGCCGCATCTCGGCCTCGGTAAACAGGGTTTTCAGGTAAGCCTCGTGGGCAGTGCCGGCGACGACCGCGATCTTCTTGCCCTCCAATGCCTCCGGGCGCACATCGTCAATCGGACTGTTCCGGAGCGCAACGAAGCGCGCCGGCGTGCGGTAATAAGGATCACTGAAATCGACACGCGCGCGCATCTCCGGCGTTTGCGCGATCGAGGCAATAATTGCGTCGCCGTTGTTACTGTTGAGCGCGCTGATCAGCGTGTCAAACCGGCGCATCTGCACGGTGCATTGAACCTTGATCTCTTCGCAGATCATCCGCGCGAGATCGACGTTGAAGCCAACCGGATTGCCGTCAAGGCCGGCGTAATTGAACGGTGGATAGTCGATCTCTGTGAGAAAGCGAATGATGGTGATGCGGGAAAGATCCGGCCGCTCGGGCCGGCGCCGAGGATCCCAGAAGCCGGGGATAGCCATCGGGTCGGATGTCACGGCCGGCGTGTTCGGCACTGCCGGGCCGACGTTCGGAGGCGGTGGGCCCAACTGCCGCGGCGTCTGGGCATGCGCAACCGTGGCCGCAACGAGCAGCACAACGATGGCGCATGCCGAGCCGCCACGCGGCCACGTGCTGAATTTCGACGTCATCCCGTTGGCCCTTCCCCGGAATCGCGCGGACCATATCATCGCCGTAGCGGTCGGCTAGTCATATTCGGGGTTTGATTTTGCCGGTCAGACGGCGGTCAAATGCCGTTCGATCTCATGTACCGGCATTTTGACGAAATCCTTGTCGACCTCCGCGCGCACAGCGCCTTTTAATGTCTGGGAATAGGCGGGGCGGATCATGCCCAGCGCACGTGGTGGCGCCACCATAATGACAGACTTGGCCTTCCCGGCCGTAACAGCGCTGTCCAGTTGCTGCGCAAGATGAACAAGGAAGGTCCGCTCCGACTGGTCGTGCCAATCGGTTTGCTCGACCGCACTACGCGCACTGCTGACGGAATTAATGGTGCGGCCGGGGGCGTCGGTGCCGAGCGCGTGCGTCGGCAAATCTCTTTGTTCCAACACTTTGATGGTCTTCAGATTGGGAAACCTGGTGTCGCCTGCATTTTTCAAAATCAGCGCCTTGGCACCATCGCAGACCACAACCCACTCGCCATGACGTATCAACAACTCAACCATCGACTGACCTCCAACTACCGTCCGATAATACGCCACGCGAAGGGCTGACATTTTGCTCTAAGTCAAACCTTTAGGGGTTCAATTTGTTGGCGAGGGCGGGTCAGTTCGTGCCGTCGAGCAGCCGCCGGGCAATGACCTGCGCCTGGATTTCGGCGGCACCCTCGAAGATGTTGAGGATGCGGGCGTCGCAGAGAATGCGCGAAACCGGAAATTCGAGGGCAAAGCCGTTGCCGCCATGCACTTGCACGGCATTGTCGGCCGCCGCCCAAGCGACCCGAGCCGCGAGCAGTTTGGCCATGCCGGCCTCGAGGTCGCAACGGCGCCCGGAATCCTTCTCGCGCGCCGCATAATACGTGAGCTGGCGAGCGATCATGATTTCCACTGCCATCATAACGATCTTGTCGGCCACGCGCGGAAAGCCGACGATCGGGCCGCCGAACTGCGTACGATTCTGCGCATAGTCCAGCGCTTGCTCCATCGCCGCCTGCGCGACGCCGATGGCACGTGCTGCCGTCTGAATTCGGGCGGACTCGAACGTCTGCATCAATTGCTTGAACCCGAGGCCCTCGGCCCCGCCGAGCAAATTCTCCGCCTTCACCTCGAAGCCGTCGAAAGCAATCTCGTATTCCTTCATGCCGCGATAGCCGAGCACCTCGATCTCAGTCCCGCTCATGCCTTTCGCTGGGAATGGATTCTTGTCGTCGCCGCGGGGCTTTTCGGCAAGCAGCATCGACAGCCCGCGATGGCCGCTCTCCTTGGGATTGGTACGCACCAGAAGCGTCATCAGATCGGCACGCACCGGGTGCGTAATCCAGGTCTTGTTGCCGTAGATCTTGTAGACGTCTCCCTCACGCACTGCGCGCGTTTTGATCGAGGCAAGATCGGATCCGATATTCGGCTCGGTGAACACCGCGGTCGGCAGCACCTCGCCGGATGCGATCTTCGGCAGCCATTTCTGCTTCTGCACATCGGTGCCGCTGCCAAGGATCAGCTCAGCAGCGATTTCCGAACGCGTGCCAAGCGAGCCAACGCCGATGTAGCCGCGTGCCAGCTCTTCTGAGACGACGCACATTGACTCCTTGCCGAGCCCCATGCCGCCGAAGTCTTCAGGAATGGTAAGGCCGAACACACCCAGCGCGGACATCTGCGCGATAACATCGAGCGGGATGTAGCTGTTAGTGAGGTGCCATTTCTGCGCGTTCCCTATCACCTCGGTGTCGGCGAACTTGCGCATCTCCTCACGGATCGATTCGAGCGTATCGTCGAGTCCACACGCCCCGACAGTGGCGGCATGGTGTGCGCACATTAATGCGATCAGGCGGGCGCGCCGCTCGGCACTGTTGCAGCTGACCATGAGGTCCTCAACTGCTGGGGTCATCCGCGCCGCAACCTGCGCTCGTGTCACGCCGAGATCGGTCAAACGGACGACTTCGCCCTGGCTCATCGGAATGCCGCCGAATATCTGCGCCAGATATTCGCCGAGGCCGATGCGGACCAGTAGGTCTTCTGTTTCGCTGAGCTTGCCAAGCCGACCGATGCGCTCGGCGTAGGTGGCAAGTTGCCGGACGGCCTCGACATAGGTCGCGAGCCAGGCGAGCCCGTGGGTCGCCCTTTGCTCGCGATCGAAATTCGCGCCGTCTACCTGCCCTTTTGACGACACGCGCTCGCGCACTTTCACCGTCGCTTCCGCCAGTAAGGCGTCCAGAACGGCCGTCGCCTCACGGATTAGCCCAATCAGTTCGGAGTCTCTGTTGATACGGTTGGCGGCAGTGGACATACAAATTATTGAGCGATGGCGACCTTGGAGACACTACGCGTGCAGTGCACAAAAGCAAAGCCGTAGGGATTCCCGGCAGTTATCAGCGCCCCGCCCCGTCGTTTACGGAGAATTGCTATAAAAATTAACCATTGCGGCTTTACATCTTTACCTCTGCGCAGCGCCACACTTCCATTTGGCGAGACCAGATCCAAGCCGTATGCAGCTCACCCAATTTTTGCTTCCTTTCAATTGGTTGACGCGGATGCTCGCATCGTTCTCGGTGCGCACGCGTATCGTCCTCCTGGCGCTTATCCCTGTCGCGGGCTTTGTAGCGAACGGTTTCACCTACACCTCCGGTGAAGTTGACGTTGGTCGCACGTTCGACACCTTTACCCGCTCGGCCGCGCTCGCCGATGCGAGCCGCGACTTCAAAAGTGCGGTTGCGTCGATGCGCATCGTCGTCAAGGACTTCAGCGTGAAGCCCGGTGACAATCTGGTGGCGGGCTTCGAATACGCGTATGCCGTGGCACTGAGGAACCTCGATACGATCGAGGCATCGATCGACAAAAACCGCGCCGAGAGCATTGCCGGCATGAGCCGCGATCTGAATGCCCTACGCGAAGAGTTCAACAATCTTGTGCGAGAACAGAATGCGCTGGGCTTCGACGAGTCATCCGGCCTGCGCCGCCAGCTGCAAGTAGCGGGGAGAGCCGTCGAGCGCATCATCAACGACAATATGTCGTGGCTGCCGGAAGCCGATGCCAGCAAATTGATGGTGACGCTTCTGTCCATGCGGCACCACGAGGCCGACTTCCGCGTGACCGAGAGCGAGCTGGCACGCCAACAATTTCAGCAAGCGTACAAGGCCTTCACTGACATCATCCGACCAATCAACGCCACGCCAGAAATGAAGGCTGCGCTCGATCAAGTGGTGAAGACCTATGCCGAGACATTTGACAAATGGGTCGACGGCTATGACAAGGTACGGCCGTTGCATGCGATGATCGACATCGACAGCCAGAACATGCTGCCGCGCGCCGACGATATCATTACCTACGCGCGCAAGACCGCCGAAAACGCCGGGCAGCAGCTCACCAAATCACAGGACCGCACGCGCAACGGTATTATCAACGTCGGTATCGCCATGGTGGCGCTGGGACTCGGCTTCAGCTGGCTGATCGGGCGCAGCATCACGCGGCCGCTGAACGGTCTCGCCCGTGTCATGACGCGTCTTGCCGACGGCGATACCACGGCGCGCATACCGGCGACCAGCGCTCGTGACGAGATCGGCGATATGGCGCGCACCGTCATCGTATTCCGAGACAACATGATTGAGCGAGAACGGCTAGCGCAGACGCAAAGTGAGGCAGGCCGTGCGCGTGAGCAACGCGGCGAGGTAATCGCGTCGACGATTTCACAGTTCAAACATTCCGTCGAAAGCGCGCTCGGCAAGCTTCGCGGCGCGTCGATGAAGCTGGAAATGAGCTCATCCGACCTCAATAAGGCTGCCGACATTGTCTCCTCTGAGGCGGATACTGCGACGAGCCGGGTGACCGCCGCTTCCGAGAACGTCACAGCGGCTGCGAGCTCGGTCGAAGAGCTTGCGGCTTCGATCGGCGAAATTGCCGCGCAGGCCGCGAAGTCAACCGACGTCGCAGGACGCGCCGTCTCCGAAGCGCAACGCACCGTCACGACGATGTCCCAGCTCGGCACTGCGGCCACGCGCATTGGGGAGGTGGTCGGGCTCATTCAGGCAATCGCCGGGCAAACCAATCTGCTCGCGCTGAATGCAACGATCGAGGCGGCGCGCGCTGGCGAGTCCGGCAAGGGCTTTGCCGTCGTTGCGGCCGAAGTGAAGTCGCTTGCGGGACAGACCGCCCGGGCGACAGAGGAAATCGCGGAGCAGATCGGCTCAATTCAGTCGGCAGCGACCGATGCGTCGCAAGCCATCGGGCAAGTCGACGCCATCATCCGCGAAATGTCGACGATCGCCACAATGGTGGCAGCCACCGTGGATCAGCAAAATTCTGCTGTCGCTTCCATTGCCGAAGGCGTCAATCGCGCTTCGGGTGAGGCTCGCGTCGGGGCGGAGGCAATGAGTCGGGTGGCAGGCGTCACGACAGATGCACGGTCTACGGCCTCCGACGTCAAAGATCTCGCCGACGCGGTCGCCATCGAAGCTGAGGGTCTCGAGGCCCAGGTCCGGCAATTCCTGACCGACGTGCAGGCCGCCTAACTTACGTTTCGCCTACGCG
>Ga0111538_10010402_pt1 | contig 12370 bp, 6 predicted proteins | sample SoiMethybrSBSTD1_FD_79669 | JGI IMG/M metagenome (GOLD analysis project Ga0111538, IMG submission 79669) | Bulk soil microbial communities from a Populus tree surrounding site in Tennessee, USA - Soil MetaG P. TD hybrid SBSTD1 (version 2)... | ecosystem: Environmental > Terrestrial > Soil > Tree...
AATGCCCACGCGATCATCAGCGCGAAGAACACCAGCGCAACGATCGATCCTGACGTCGGCGATTGCGCGGCGGGCGGGGCAGACGCCATGACGTTCGAGGTCCACGACAGCGTCAGCAGCGCGACGACGGCCCAGAACAGATAGATGCCGGCGCGGTTCTTCGCACGAGTCATGCGCAGGTAGATGACGAGCGCGAGCAGCCACAGGCCTCCCTCGATGACAACCGTCCAGAGCAGGGAGGTCCAGAGTCCAAGGCCATAGACCTGCGTCGTCCCTGGCGCGAGCGGCATGTCCGGCTTGTGGCTGATCCAGTCGAGAACCCAGTGGCTCGCCACGGTGGCGAACACGATGACCGCGCCGCCGTTATCGCGCCGTCGCCATCGATACAACGCCGCAAACAGCACGCCCCACACGATGTTCATGACCAGGCTGTGACTGAGAGCGATGTCGTACAGCTCCATGCTGTCGATCCCGCGACCGCCCGGAACGACGCGCCAGTGCTCGAGGCCGGTGAGGATGAACACGAACCCGAGCATGTCAGCTAGCATGGACGCCAGTGTCAGGGTTCCAATCGAAACCGCTGGCGCGGCTCGCTTGCCGAGAAGACCGATCGCGAAGTGACCTACGAGCATCGGGAATGCTCCTCGACTCTCTGACACCGTTCTCGCGTCGATGTTCCGATCATCCAATGCAGCTGGAGTACGCACATGAACACGCGCTTCACTTCAGTCATGACCGTGATTCACGCATCGCTGTTGGCGTTCCTCAGCGTTCCGCTTGCAGGTCAGACCCCCGACCGACTGGCAGGCAAGAACGCAGCGGTCGCACAGACCACCTACCAGGGCCGGAGTGCGATCCAACTGATCGCGGCACCAGGCGCCGCCAATGGAACTTCGTACGCCGTAATCAAGGACGTCGTCTTTCGTGACGGTACGATCGAAGTCGATCTGGCGGGGCAACCGGCGCCCGGAGCAGCGGCCGACGCCCGCGGGTTCATCGGTGTCGCCTTTCGGCTTCAAGGGGACGGACGTTACGAGTACATCTATCTCCGACCGACCAACGGCCGCGCCGACGATCAAGTCAGGCGCAACCACTCGACCCAATACAGTTCGCACCCGGACTTCGACTTCGCCCGCTCGCGGAAGGAAGCCCCTGAAAAGTACGAGTCGTATGTCGATCTGCAGCCCGGCGTATGGACCAAGTACCGAATAGAGATCCAGGGGCGCACGGCCCGGCTCTACGTGCATGGAGCGGAGCAACCCTGTCTCATCGTGAATGATCTGAAGCTCGAGCCACGGGAAGGGAGTGTTGCGTTGTGGGTGGGACCCGGAACCGAGGGCTACTTTTCCAACCTGAAAATCACCCGCAAGTAGCTCTGGCTCTCGCTCTTACCTCGCGGATGACGTCGCGCGACGCAGGTCGTCGAGAAAATCGAAAACGAACACGACCTTGTCCTGCTTGACGGGCGCGACTGCGTCCGGCACCGGGGCGACGACGGCCCGTTCTCCGTCGGGATGCAGTTCGAAGTCCCATCCTATGTCGCGCCCACCGAATGGCCGCGGCGACCAGACCCGCGGCTTGTCCGGTACGAATGTATCGCTCTGGGTTTTGTAGGACGCGACCATCAGTCTGTCGTCCGGCCCCTCGAACAAGAGTTCGTTGCGTGCCCGCGACCAGCGGGGAAGAACGCCGCCATCGGCTGAAATCTGCCATTTGCCGCCCGGTCCGGGAAACGGCCTCACGTAGATTTCGGGGCGTCCGGACTCGTCGGAGTGATACGCGAGCCAACGCCCGTCAGGCGAGAACACGGCGAACTGTTCGGAGAACGGCGTGCTCAGGAAGACGGTCGGTGTGCCGGGCTTCCAGCCTGCCGATTCGTCGCCCTCCATCGGCAGGATCATCAGGTCGTATCGCTTCTGAGAGACCTGTTCGAAGAAGGCCAGAAACTTGCCGCTCGGATGCCACGAGACGGGCGTCTGATTGTTCTTGCTGTCCGTCAACCGCTGCGGCTGACCGGTTCCGTCGGCGCGTTGCCAGTAGATGTTGAGCGCATTCTTGTCGCCGCGATTCGACGTGAACGTGATCCGTCGACCGTCAGCGGTCCAGATCGGCGCCACATCCTTCCCCGCATCGAAGGTCAGTCTGGACAGCGTGTCACGTGCGACCTCGTAGGTCCACACGTCGGATTGCGCGCCATCGTTGATGTACATCACGAGCGTGCGGCCGTCCGGCGAGAATGACGGATTGGCCCAGTTCACCGCCGCCGGGCGAAGCGGGGTCGTCTTCCCGTCGCGCGTCATCCAGACCAGTGGTGCATCAAGGGACTGGCGCACCCCCGTCGAGTACACGAGCGTGCCGCCCCGCGAGAACGCGACCTGACCACCACCGGTGACGTCCGGGCTGGCGCCGACATTTTCCAGCACCGGGACCGACTTGCCCGTCACCTCCAGCCGATCGAGGTCGAAGGGCACCGCGAACAACGTTCCCTCGTGCACGTACGTGATGTGGCCACTCGGCAGATAGCGGCCGAAATAGCCCGCGCGCAGAACAATCTTCGACATTCCCGCGGGCAGCGGCTGGACGACGATCCAGCCCTCTTCCCACGCCGTCTGTGAACGCGCCGCCGAGTAGAGCACGGCCTTGCCACCGCCGATGATCTGTGGCCAGCGATGCGTCGCCTCGTCTGGTCCGAGCGTCGAGACCGGTTCCGGCGTTCCTCCTGCCGCGGAGACGCGAAACAGCGTGACCATGGGCGTGTTGTTGGGGCTGAAGATGATCGTGCCGTCTTCACCCCAGTCCCCGCCGCGTCCGTTCTCGGCGTTGCAGAGGGTCACGACGGCGCCGCCGACGGTCGCGACTTTCTTGAGCTTGCCGCCCGCAAAAAACCCGATCCACTCGCCGTCGGGCGAGAAGAACGGATTGCGTGCTCCCTGGGTCCCTGGCAGCGGCGAGGCCTGCAGCTCGCGCAGGCGGCGAACGAACAGCTGCGGGTCGCCGCCCGCGTTCGGTCGCGCCGTAAAGGCGAGCCGCTCTCCATCCGGCGACAGAACCGCGGCGGGTCCCTGATCGAGCAACAGCGAGGCATCGGCTCCGAGGTCGGCGTTCAGGCGCACCGGTGTCACGGGCGTTGGCGTACGCCACGGCGACCACGCGACCAGGACTGCCAGCGTTGCGATGATGAACAGACCGGCGATAGCCCACGGCGCCGTATGCCGCCAGAGTGACACGCGAGGCGAGGCGGATCGGGACGCCGATACCTCCTCTGATGGCGTTGCCGCCTCCTCGATCTCCAGCCGCGCATCGGCAGCCGATTCCAGACGTCGCCGTCGATCCTTCTCCAGACATCTGCGCAGCAGCCGCCGAATCGGCGCAGGCGTGTTCGCCGGCAGCGCCGTCCACTGTGGTTCTGTCTTGAGGACCGCCGCGAGGGCATCGGACACGGTGCCGCCGTCGAACAGTCGGGTGCCGGTGAGCATCTCGTAGAGCACGCAGCCGAACGCCCACACGTCCGTGCGCCTGTCGACGGTTGCACCGCGCGCTTGCTCGGGACTCATGTAGGCGGCGGTGCCGAGAAGCACGCCGACACCCGTCATCTGCGCAGGCGTCGTGATCGTCGGAGGCAGCGAGCCGCCCCGGCTCACTGTCTGACCGGCGGCGGCGTCATTCAATTTCGCCAATCCGAAATCGAGCACTTTCACAGTGCCATCGGGTCGAACTTTGATGTTCGCCGGCTTCAGATCGCGATGGATGATGCCGTGTTCATGTGCCGCCGCGAGCGCGTCGGCGATCTGCCTCGCGATCGGCAGCGCCTCCTCCACGGGAATCGGACCTCGCCCGATGCGATCGGCGAGCGTCTCGCCTTCGACCAGTTCCAGCACGAGTGCGACGGAGTCGCCGGTCTTCTCCAGGCCGTAGATCTGCGCGATGTTCACGCAGTTCAGCGCGGCCAGGAGCTCCGCTTCCCGCTGAAACCGCGCGACGCGATCGGGATCGGCGGCGAACAGATCCGGCAGAATCTTGATGGCGACCGCACGCTTCAGATTGGTGTCGTTGGCTCGATAGACCTCTCCCATGCCGCCGGCACCAATCGCGGAGAGAATCTCGTACGGCCCGAGTCGAGCGGCGGGTTCGAGGGGCATTGGTCCTGGCCGCGCGAAGCGCGGCAAAAGATGCTGTGTGGAAAGACCGCGCGATTGTAGTCAGAAAGGGCATCGCACGCGAGAGTGCGACGGTTCGCGGGTCAACGGCGAGGGACCGGCGGTCCCTCGCTCGTCATGCAGTTAGTGTCGAATCTGCGATGAAATGTCCCCGAGCTCGTAGACCTCGCAGTTGCCTCGCTCCGGAAGCAGGCCCGCCTCGGGATTCGGGTTGAGGCGCATCAGTCGCGGCGCCATCACCCACGGTTCGACGAGGACCTCGGGATCTTCGACGGTGACTTCGTACTTGATCTGATTCCCCTGACGCGTGAACTTCTCGATCACGTGCATCTGATCGGAGTGGAAGAACCCGCCGCGCGCCAGCCATGTCGAATCGACAAAGGAGATCGAGTCGAGGACCAGCGTATCGCCCTCCCAGCGGCCCACGGTATAGCCGAAGTACTTGCTCTCGATCGCCTTCTGCGGATCGTGCGTGCGGCCGTCGGTCGGAACGATGCGGTATTCCCCTTGTCCGCCGCCGCCGTCGGCGTATTGGCCGTAGAACATGATGACGTCGTTCGGCGTCTGGACGATGCGTCGTGGCGCGCCGTGCCGCGGAATGCCCAGCGGCTGGCACGTCATGACCGGATCTTCCTTGTTGGTCCACATGTCGAGCTGCTGAATCTTGTCCCAATGCTCCGGCTTGTAGAGTGGGCGACTCGGACCAAATCGTGACGGCGCTTCGAATTCGAAGTCCATGGTCTGATTGATCGCCCGCGTGCATGCGACCTGAGTCGGACCACAGCGTCGATTGCCGTAGCGCCAGTTCATGCCCGCGCTGTTCCAATTGCCGGTCAGGTCCGGTTTCCCGCTGGCGGTTCGTGGTGTCGGCTCGGGACCCGCGGCAGCAAGTTCCAGAGGCTTCACCGCGGGCTGCGTCGTCGGCATCATCGCTTTCTTCACGCTGGCCGGTACAGGCATCACGACGTACACGCTGCCGGTTTCCGTTTCGGTCGTCGTGAGATCACGAACCATCACGCCGTTCTTCTTCTCGGTCATCCGGCCGGCGTACCACGCCTCGACTTTGTTCAATGGATTGTTCCAGTCGGCGTAGTTGCCGTACGTGAACTCTGTCGTCGTCGATCCCTGTTTGACGACGACACGTTCGGCCATGAACTTCGCATCGAGCGTCGCCGTCGCTGTCGCATCCGGAACACCGGGAATCGGGAACGTCACGACGGGTTTACTGTCCTCCCAGCTGAGGGAGGTCTTGCCGGCCGTTGTGGCGCCGTCCTGGAGAAGAGTGCCAGGGTTCGGTCCGAGCTCTTTGATCTCCGCGGCCGCCATGATGGCGGCCTTCGCCGCGCCCTGCGGGCTGGCCCACAAGCGGATGATGCGTTCCTGCACGGCGGCGGGCATCGGCGTCGCCTTGCCTTTTCCGGCGACGATCTCCGCGCCAGGGATGTCTTCATTCCACGAGTACCCTGCGCTGAGAACCTCGATGGCCGAATAGGCCTGTCCATTGGCTCTGGTGCACGTGTACTGAATGCGCTGACCCGGCAGCTGATAGTTCGTGCTGACTCGGTACTTCGTCAGCGTGCACGGCTGCCCGTCGACTTGGATCGTCCCTTTGCCCGAATACTCCAGCGAGACGATCAGCTCGTGCTCGTCGACACCGCGCAGCATGCCCAGGTACCAGGTCCAGTTGAAGAGGACCGACCGCAGATCTTTCGCGCCCGCCGCGGGCCGGTACGGTGCCGGCGGTTCGCGGAGCCCGCCTGGCCCTTGCGCACCCGCCGGTGCTTGCGCGCCGGCCGGCGCTTGCGCAGCAACCACCACTGAGGCGCCGATCGCGAAGACGAGTCCACGCGCGACGCCCGTCCACGTCATCCCTCGTCGGGAGGTCACGGTGTGTCTCCCCTCGTCGCGGCTAATCGTTGGCGTTGCCGGCGGAAATTTGAATCAGGCGTCCATCCGGCATCGTCACCGATTTGAGAAACCCCAACGGACTGCCATTCCTGGCAGGGATGAACTTCACGCTGATGTTGTCCCCGGCGTGGAGGGCGTTCGGTCCGGTTTTTCCGATGCCTCTCTGTGCCAGCGCGGTCGCTGAGCCGAGCGTGAAGACCCAATCCGTCATCGTGCCGTCCGGCTTCTTGACCGTGAGCGTCAGCGAGCCGTGGGGATTCACGAACTTCACGCTCGCGACCGATCCTGACAGCTCAGATTCCTTTTGCATGTCGTACACGCCCGCGAGGGAATGATGAGCCTGCAACGAGACACTGGCCATCAGCCAGCCGCACACGACGACACATCCCAAAGTTCGCGCAATCATTCCTGCGCCTCCATGAAAGCGTGATCGGCAGGTGCCATCACGTACCCACGAAAAAACCGGATCTACTGGCGCCAGAGCGTAACACCGCAAGCGACTAGTCTCAATGGCCGTGTCTCAGGATGACCTCCTGAATGTCGACCGAGCGCAGTGCCCGGCGCGCTCGCGCCGACGAGTTGTGTGCGGGCCAGGGAATGGGGCGTCCGGTTTCGAACAGAGCGCCCCTGCAGAAGGACCGGGCAGAGAGGCGAACCTGCCGGAATCCAGCGACATGCGGCCCTTCCGATAAGTGGCACCCTGTTTGATGATTCGATTCGCACGCGCATGGCGAAAAATCCAGCCCGCGGCGACTCCGGCCGGCTCCTGTTCTGGGACACGTTTGCGCAGGACGTGAGGTTCGCCTGTCGTCTGTTCGTTCGCTCGCCGCTGCTCACCTCCGCCATCGTTGCGACGCTCGCGCTCGGCATCGGCGCCGCCTCCGCCATCTTCGGCCTGGTCAATGCCGTCGTCCTGCGACCGCTGCCCTACGCCGAGCCCGATCGCGTCGTGCAGATATACGCCAGCTTTCCAAGCCTCAATCCCAGCGAAGCGGATTGGGTGTCGTTCCCGAACTTCCGCGACTGGCAGCGCATCGCCGACGTGTTCGACGGCATGGCCGCGTACCGTTATGAACTGTTCACGCTTACGGGAGCGCAGGGTCCCGAGTCGGTGCTGGGGCTGGAGGCCACGGATCGCCTGTTCGCGGTGCTGGGCGTTCAGCCTGCCCTCGGCCGCAGCTTTGCGCCCGGCGAGGATACGGCCGCGCGGCGTCATGTCGCGACCATCAGTCACGCGTTATGGCAGCGGCAGTTCGGCGGCGATCGCAGCGTCATCGGCCGCGGGATCCCCATCAATGGCGAGACCTACACGATCGTCGGCGTCATGCCGCCGACGTTTCGCTTCCCTCTCGGTCTTCCCGGGCAGACCACGGCAACGCCCCCGATCGATGTCTGGCTTCCGATTCGCCCGGCGCCCGGGCTCGAACAGCGCGGGAGCCTGATGTATTGGGCGATCGCGCGGATGAAGCGCGACGTGACGCTGGCGCATGCGCGAGCGGCGATGGCCACGATTGCCGCAACGCAGGCGCGCGAGTACCCGGCAACCAACAAGGATATGAGCGTGATCGTGGTCCTCCTTCGGGACCACGTCGCGAGGAGCGCGCGCGTCGCGCTGCTGGTCCTGCTCGGCGCTGTCGGCGTTGCACTGCTGCTCACCTGCGCCAACATCGCGGGACTGCTGTTGTCGCGAGCGGAAGCGCGCAGGCGCGAAATGGCGATGCGGCAGGCGCTGGGCGGGAGCCGTGCGCGCCTCGTCCGCCAGATGCTCACCGAGAGCGTGCTGCTCGCGCTGGCGGGAGGAGTGGCGGGTGGCGTCGTGGCCCACGCGGGCGTGCGCCTCATGGTCCGGTTCGCACCGCCGGCCATCCCGCGCCTCGAGCAGACGGTCGTCGACAACGCCGTGCTCGCGTTCATCGCGATCGTCGCCGTGTGCGTGGGGATTCTGTTCGGGCTGGCTCCCGCCTTCCTCGGCTGGCGAGACAACGTATCTGACATGCTCAAGCACGCGGTCGCGCGCACGTCGACTGGCGCGGGGAGCCGCCGCGTGCGGCAGGCGCTCGTCGCCGGTCAGCTCGCGATGGCCGTCATGCTGCTCACTGGTGCCGGGCTGCTGGTGCGCAGCTTCGTGCAGGTCGCCAATCTCGAACTGGGCTTCCGTGCGCCGAACGTGCTGATGGCGTTCGTGCAACTGTCGGGCAGCCGCTACGACGCGCCGGAACGACAGGCGGCGTTCTATACCGCGCTCGTCGAGCGCATCGAGGCGCTGCCTGGCATCGCGGCCGCTGCCGTGAGCAACAGCGTCCCGTTGACCGGCGTCAACGATCAAGGCGGCGTGCACATCGAGGGGCTGGTGCTGCCGCGCGGACAGGAGGCGCCCGCTGGCAATCGGCCGCGCGTATCACCGCACTACTTCGACGCGATGGGCATCCGGTTGCTCGAGGGCCGCCTCTTCGACGAGCGCGACCGTCGAGACACGACGCCGGTCGCCATCGTCAGCGAGCTGGCCGCCCGTGCGTACTGGCCCGATGGCGCGATCGGAAAGCGCGTCGTCATCGAAGAGACGGACGGCGCGGCGTGGCGGGAAGTGATCGGCGTCGTGCAGAGCACGCGGCACTTCGGAGTCGAGATGCCGCAAAAGGCGGAGTTCTACGTGCCGCAGGCGCAAGCGGCCTCGCCGTTCATGCAGCTCGTCGTCCGCACCAATGGCGATCCTCTGGCCGTGATTCCCGCCGTGCGCAGGGCTGTCGCCGCGCTCGATCCGGAGCAGACGGTCGTCGGTTTCGACACGATGGAACAGGTGCTGACTGGTTCCACCGCGCAGCGGCGCTTTCAGCTGGTACTCGTGGTCGCGTTCGCGATGATGGCGCTGCTGCTGGCAGCGATCGGCGTCTATGCTGCCATGAGCCATATGGTCGGCCATCGCAGGCGTGAGATCGGCGTACGTCTTGCGCTTGGTGCCAAACCCTCAGAAGTCGTCACGCTCATCCTTCGCAATGGGCTCAGGGTAACCGCCGTTGGCGCCGCGGCCGGTCTCGCCGGAGCGGCGATGATCTCGCGGTTCCTCGCTGGGCTGCTTTACGGGGTCTCGCCTCTCGACCTCGCCACGTACGCCGGCGTCACGGCAATTCTGCTCGTCGTCGCCAACCTGGCCGCCTATGTTCCCAGCCGCGCGGCCGGCCGGGTCGATCCGCTCGTGATCCTCAGCGACGAGTAGGCCAGCGCTGGCGACTGGCGTGGTACCATCCCGCCGCCATGACTCGCTTTCTTGGTCGCGTTTCATTCGCACTTGGGCTCGTTGTATCGGCCGTACTCTGGGCTCAAGAGTCGCCGCCGCCTTTTCTTCCGCCGCAAGCGGCGTCGGGGCCCACGCCGATGCCGATGGTGCTCCGCGACTACACGCCGGTCACTGAGGCGCAGTTGCGGAGTCCGAAGGACGGCGACTGGATGATGAATCGTCGGACCTACAACGGTTGGGGCTACAGCCCCCTCACGCAGATCACGCCGGCCAATGTCGCTCGGCTCAAGCCGGTGTGGTCGATTTCCACGGGCGCGATCAACGGCCACGAGGCTGCGCCGATCGTGCACGACGGCGTGATGTTCGTCGCAACGCCCGGCAGCCAGGTCATTGCCATCGAGGCCGCAACGGGGACCGTGCTGTGGCGCTATCGTCGCCCGCTCGCACCGACGGTCATCAATCGCCATCCGACGACTCGCGGCGTCGGCCTTCTCGGGGACAAGGTGTTCCTGGCTGCCAGCGACGCCGTGCTGATCGCCTTGGACGCGCGCACAGGGCGCATTGTGTGGTCGACGACCGTCGCCGACAACAAAGGCGGGCATTACATGAGCCTCGCGCCGCTCGTGGCGAACGGCAAAGTGCTCGTCGGTACTTCTGGCGGCGAGCTCGGGATCCGTGGGTTCATCGCCGCCTTCGACCCGGATACGGGCAAGGAGCTATGGCGCACCTACACCGTTCCAGCGCCCGGCGAGCCTGGGAGCGAGACGTGGCCCCGAGGCGGCGAGCAGTGGAAGACCGGCGGCGGCTCAGTGTGGATAGCGGGCAATTACGATCCGGAGACCAACCTCGCGTATTGGGGGACGGGCAACGGCGGACCATGGATCGGCGATCAGCGTCCAGGGGACAACCTGTACACCTCTTCGACGATTGCCGTGGACGTGGCCTCGGGTCAGATCAAGGGCCACTTCCAATACACGCCCAACGAGTCGTTCGATTGGGACGAGGTGTCGCCGCCCATTCTCGTGGACTTTCAGCGCAATGGCCGGACCGTGAAAGGACTGATCGACGTCGCTCGCGACGGATACCTGTGGTTCCTCGATCGCGGAACCGGGCCGATCCGCTTCGTCCAGGGCCTGCCATACGTGCGACAGAACGTATTTCGCAATCTCGATCCCGTGACCGGCAGGCCCGACGTCGATCCCGCACACAAGCCGGGTACCGGCAGGACCGCGGAGTTCTGCCCCTCGCACTGGGGAGGGAAGAACTGGCCGCCGATCGCTTACAGCCCGCAGACGCGTCTTATCTACGTGCCGGCGAACGAGAACCTGTGCGCGTCCATGGAAGGGATGCCCGTGACGTACTCGCCCGGTGGGGCGTTCACAGGCGCGAGGAACGTGCTGTCGATCGTGCCGGGCGCGGATCACATCGGGGAAGTCCAGGCATGGAACGTGGACACGGGCGCGCGTGTGTGGACGCACACGTTCGAAAAGTCGTCGAACTGGGGACCGCTGCTCACGACCGGTGGTGGACTGGTGTTTGGCGGCGGAACGTCGGACCGCATGTTCCGTGCGTTCGACGCACGGACGGGAAAGGTCCTGTGGGAGTACCCGACGACATCCGGCGTTATCGGCCAGCCGTCGTCGTTCACGCTCAGCGGACGCCAGTACGTCGCGGTGCAATCCGGGTGGGGTATCGACGCAAAAGGGATGCAGGGCAGGCTCAACGCGATTCGCCCCGGCGAGTTTCCGGAAGTACCGGAAGGTGGTGCGGTGTGGGTGTTCGCGCTTGGAGAGTGAGGTCCGTCGTGTGAATCAGGAGCGAAGGAGTGGATCATCGAAGAACTCCTCCGCCTCGCGATATTGAAAACCCAGCTTCCGGGCGAATCCCGGATCCTGGGGCCCTGCTCCGACATAGATGCACTGCGACGGATCGAGGTGATGGCGCTTCACGAACACGACGCCAAGCCCCGGCAACGGTTTCCGGCACCAGCAGATTGGAGGTCCCGGAGGGTGCGGGCAGTGCTCGACCTCGATATCGACGCCAAGCAGCTCGCGCATCCGCGCGAAGACCGCCTCGGCATCGTCTGCTGACATCGTCTGTTCGGCGATCTCCGGAAGCCACGAGAGGCCCAGAATCCGCCAGCCTTCTTCTGCGTACCGCCGCAACACCGTGCCTCGTGCCTCGAACGCCTCGACATCTGACGGCGACACCGGCACGCGGCGATCGGATCGGCTGCGCAACAGCACGCCGTCGCACCACACGATCACCGCGCGCCTGACGCCACCCGGATCCGGCCGGCGTTCGAATGGCACGACATCCACGCGCGAAAAGCCTTCCGAGAGGTCGGGCGGCTCCAGCTCGCGTTGATACCGGAACTGCACGGCCGGCCCGAAGGCCGCGACATCCTGCCGGCTCGCTTTCTTCAGCTCCTCAGGATCGAGCAGCCGCCCGTAGCGCGACACGATCCGCGACACGGCATTGACTTGCGCATCGTCGACGCCCGTCGCTAACCACACACAGCGAATCGGCAGGCCGTGTTCACGCGCGGCCTGAATGACTGCACCGCGCGCTTTTCTCGACACATATGTGTTGTCCAGTACGATCCGGCGCGCGCCCGATCGGACGACGGTGTCGAACACGTGGAGCAATCCGCGAAGCGATCCGCCGGTTTCGTCGCGGTTGATGCGCGTATATCCGTCGCCGACAAGCGCGTCCGCCGCGGTGCTCTTCCCGGCGGCAGGCAGGCCCATGATGATCACGGCTTCCCCGGCCTCCACTGTCGGCGCCGTGGCGCGCGGGTGATCTCGCACCCACGCCGCGCGGCAGGCCGGGAAACTCTCCGCGAGGCGCCGCCGGTCTTCCTCGGTCAATTCGATGTGCGATGCACGTGCGATCGACGTCGCCGTCTCGGGCCGCGTCGATCCAGGAACGGGCACCACGACCGGCGCGAGCGCCCTGAGGGCAGCGAGTGCGATCTCGAACGGCGTCGCACCATGGGCCGCGCTCAATTGCAGAAGCAGAGGATCCGTTTCGATGCGGCTGCGCCGCTCAGGTCCGCCAAGCGGCCGGT